>Ga0179593_1324644_pt1 | contig 12317 bp, 16 predicted proteins | sample CZODoug2_1_08_16_FD_185931 | JGI IMG/M metagenome (GOLD analysis project Ga0179593, IMG submission 185931) | Vadose zone soil fungal communities from Angelo Coast Range Reserve, California, USA - CZODoug2_1_08_16fungal (PacBio error correction) | ecosystem: Environmental > Terrestrial > Soil >...
GAGGTCCATGATTCCGGCGTATGTCGGTAAGCTTTAGGACGAGAAGAATGTGGTCAACAGACCAGCAAAGAACGGGACCAATGCAATCGAGCTTCTCAAGCACGAGACACGTAGAAAAAAAGAAAGAAAGAAGAGAGAAATTTCACTACGAGTAAAAAGAGTAGCCAACGGATACGAACTTGCTCAAAACAAGATATATCCGGATTATTTATTGTCACCGCTGTCACCGGGGCGCCGTTTATCTATGGGGGGGGGGACTAATCAGTTGAAAACATGTAACTAGGAACGTGTCAACGCATGTGGGACGCGGGAAAAAGGAAGATCGGGAGGGTAAGTTAGAAAGTCTGTACGGATAGACTTGTGGGTCACAGGCCGGTCAAAGGAGGAGAAGAAATCGCTGATAAGACCAAGGATGAAGTGGTTAGCCAGCGGTGAGATTGCCTAGCAACAAAGGGCTGCATACAGGAAAGACTGAATAGTAGATTTGAAAGGGAGAAGATAGCACATGAGGGGAATTTTAACGGGAGTTACAAAAACGAGGTCCCAACGAAATGGGAGGGAGGAATTCAATCGCCGGGAGTGATGACAAGGGAACCGGGCCTGAGAAAGAGGGGGTGATTCGGGAAAAAAGAACTCCTGGCAGTGAAATGAAAAGGGATGGAAGGCAAAATACTAGGGATTCTCTGCTACACAAACGCAAGAAGGGAGGGGGGGAGAGGTGACAGGGTTAGTTGGGATCCCGTAACGGTCAAAAATAGAAACTGGGGCGGGCCAGGAGAAAAGGATGGAGGCGATACCGTTCTGGAAAGGGAAAGTAGAAGGGACCCAAACAAAAATTGAGATCGGAAAAAGGACGCGACCGGAGGAGGAAATGAAAGTCAAAAAGATCTGGTGAGCTGCATACTGAAACTCCCCGGGGATGGGGAAGGGCGAACGAGGAAAAAGGGATTTTTTTCAAGAAAGGGAAGGAAAGGCGTTTTTCCAGTCATAACAGAGAAGCAGTAATCGTGGTCAAAAAGGCACTGCTGATGTGAATGAAAGGATACTGCGGAAGGATTGACAAAACGTGGGCGGGCTCGAACCAAATTTGTTCAGAAAAGAGGGGATAATGAAGGAGAGGGGGGACATCCGGGCCTGCGGAGGGAAAAGAATGAGACCAGGGACGTTTGGCGAGATGTTTCAGAGACGAAGGTGAGGAAAACAATGAGGGGCTACAGGTGCAAGGTCGCCAGAAGGGTTAAGAGGGCAGGAGCGGCATGGGTGGTATACGACGAAATTCACCAAAAGCGGTCTGTAGAACAAGAAACAGCTGGACCAGGGTAGAAGGTGAAAACAGTAAAACGGGAGGGAAACAGGAGAGGAAATTCCAGACAACCAGGGAATTGGTGGAACGAAGTTGAGAACTGCCTTGGAAGGGGTCAAATGGATGAGGAGCGCCAGAAACGCTAGTTCTGGGATCAAAAGAGAAAGCGTACAGGGGAGAAGGTACAGGGTATGAGAGAGATTTTTCGAGGAGGGGTTTTGAGGAGTATCAAACCACTAATGATAAACGGGTCAGTCGGTAAATTTCCTCCTGTTATGAACGGGAGGGGGCGGGAGGAGTCATTCTTGAAGCGTGCCTGGGAGGAGAAAGGCTGACTTGAACTCCTTTTCCTGAGGACGAAAGAGATACGAAAGGAAGAAAAAATTTTAGTGTTACGAAGAACGGAAGTACAATAGCTAGAGGACAGGGTGAAAAGGATCGGCGATTTTCGGCGCTTGAGCTTGGGAAAGGAGGGGGGGGGTTTTCTCAATGTCAGGGAAGAGGGGAATAGGTCAGGGAAGGGTGACTGAGGGATAGGGGGAAAGGGGGGGCTAAGGCTCAATGGGACGGAGGAATAGGACCCCATAAGAAAGACAACACAACGAGTCGTAAAAGAATGAGAGTTAGGAAGGGAAGAGGAGGGACACCTCAGTAAGGGGGGGACCCCCTACGCATCAAAAACGGGAGAAGAGCTTTACATGAAAGATCAACTCATGGTACGAAGAGGTCATCGCAAGAAAAAAGCAACAATACCAGCTCAACCAAAAAAAAAAAGCAAACTCAGTCGATATTTTAAAACAAGTGGGGCAAGGACGATTCCGGATAATCACGTCCACTGAACGAAAAAAGGGAGCCTAAAAAGTTCAGAATTTTTTGGCGCAAAAAAAAAGAAAGGCAAAGAGTTAAGATCACCCTCCATGGCCAAGAAAGGGCATGAGGGAAAAAAAGAAGAAAAGAGAGAGAAGCTGGACAGAAGGAAAACGAAGAGAAGGGTGGGGAACGATTCAATAAGAACTACCCATAGCACGCATAAAAAAGAAGGGGCCTCTAGGAGAAAAGAACCGTGGTTGCCGAGAGTGGAAGGACGCTAGAAGAAGAAGGAACAATTCAGCAAAAAAGGAGAAATGAGCCACAAGGGGGAAGTTTGTACTTTTTCCATTCAGGAGGGAGTCCGGACCTAGTGGCAACAGTCGGCAGAGACAACGCGGTCCGCCCATGTTCTGGGGGTATCGTTCCTGCACCGACAGCGGAAAAGGTTGCGAAAAAAAATTGCTAAGCAAAAAAAAGAAACGAGAAGAAGTCTGGGGGAATAAGAACGGTGGCAAGCAACTTAGAAAGCACAGCGCCTAAGGGCCATCCACCCGACGAAACAAAACCGAAAAAAACGTTAGATCATTATTGCCTCCAGAAAGGAACGCCAATCATGAAGAGAACTGACTGGGACAAAGAGGGGGTCGATGTGACCATTGTTTACAGACAGGGTCCGACATAAAAAAAATAGAGAGGAAACGCATACAGCAAAAAAAAGACGAAGGTTTACAGGGGCGCAGATTAGGGAAAAAGAGCCTCATATAGGGGGGATCTTAAAGACGAGAGAACTGTTGTTTGAAAAAAAAAGGCCGCGTCCAGCTACAAATCTTGTCGCACCGGGCAAATAAAAAGGGACGGATCTTCCCGGAAAAAACTACAGATGTGTCTTAGGTAAGAAAAAGGGAAGAAATTCTTCGCCTATGATTTTCGAAAAAAGGGGGGGTGGGGCGCGGAAGCACCCAAAGGATACGTTCACTATGACGACCCGGTCTCATATCGCGAACACAAAAAACCTCGGGGAAAAAAAAGGGGTAAGGAGCGATCGAAGTTGGAAGAGCCCACTAAAAGGGGAAATCGCCCCAAGAAAAGGAGACTACCTAAGGAAGAAAAACTGAGCTGCAAGTGACAGACTGCGAGACGCCAGAAAGAGACGGGATGCACAACAGAAGACAGTAAAATTAAAAAGGGGAAGACGACTCCGGCGGACAAGTATGGGAACCAGGCCAGCAATACTGGAAAGACCCCGAAGGGGAAAGGTCACCTAATTCTTAGGGGAGGGGGGGACTTGTGTAAAAGGTAAATGAAAGCGACCACTCCAACCTGTACGAAGAAAAAGGGGTCCCAAAAAGAACTGTAGCAGAAAAGGAACGAAGATTCCAGAGGGATGTGAAATAAAATGACAATGCCCCTCTTCTACAATGAAATGGAGGGGGAGGAGATACTTCGTCAAGGAGCCAGAGAGACCGAACCGTCTCGGCGAATCAAAGGAAAACTCCTGAAGATCAGTAAATTCGATAGGAAAAGAGCAATCACGGATAAAAAAAAAGAAGTCCCCCTTTCCCACTAAAATTGGGTAGTTAAAAAAAAAGTGAGTTCGAGAAGTTGTGGTCCCCATAAGGAGTCAAAAAAAAGTACCGGAAGGAAACGATGTAAACAGCAAAATTAAGAGAAAAATCAAGGGAGGGGGAAAGAAGGGATGCAAGAAAGCCGAAAAACAAGGTGATTGCGCATAGGGGGCGGGCCGCGTAGGGGTCTTCATGGAGCTCTCTATGGGCAGGTACCATCCGAAACGATCAGGAGGGAACAGAGACAAATTGGACAGAAGAGAAGGGTAGGGGTCTGGTGAACAAGGGGTCAAGAAACTCCATAAAACAGGCAAGGAAACGCCAAAGGATGGGAGGAGGACGCACTCTCAAAAAGTTCGAGGAAAAGAGAGAGATAGACGAATTTGCAATGGCTTGGGTCTCAACTATGCCGGAAAACAAGGCGGAAAAGGAAAAAACGATCATGAAGAAAAGCACTCTGACAATGTGACTTTAGGCAAAGAGGGCTAGGCATGAAGGGTACGAGGCAGAAGACATGTACGACCACTAAAGACTCTTCCGACAAGACTCAACTGGTAAAAGGGGGGAGCGGGTCAATACGCCGAGATAGCTTATGTTGCTGCTGGAAAAAGTGCACGCAGTATCTATTGTCAGAAAAAAGAGAAGGGGGAATCTCAGCTCGGCAAAAGAAAAAGTAACAAGCAAAGGGACGGGGGGGAAAAATTTTTAAGTCTCTCAGAGAACCGCCTATGGAAAGAATAGGGGACACGTATGACTGCTAGGGAGGAAAAAAAAAGTAGAGGGGGAAAAGAACAAAAGAGAGAGGGGTACTAAGGCGCTGATCTCCGAAAAGAGTTGAGGCAGGGGTTATAGGGATGAATCCCCGAAGAAAGAGTGGGGAGACACTGGGCTTATAAGGGAAGGGGGTGGTCAGGAGAAAGCGAGGACAGGTGGGCGAAAAAGTTACAGCGGGTACAAGGGACACATACCAAGAAAAGAAGAGGGAAAAGGATCGGGAAAGGAGAAAACATATCAATTTTTGGTTCCACGGAAGCGACTAAAGGGTAATTTGTAAGGCGAGGGACGAAGGCATTCAAGAAGACGGGGAAAAGAAGTAATTGGAGAGACCGGTTTCAGAGAAAGAAATTGAGCGAAAAGGAAGGAGTCGAGGGATGTTAGGTTTAAGAAAGTTGACAATACAAAGAAAAAATAGCCACTGTTCGTCAAGATTAGAAGGGAGGGGAAAGGACCACGACGAGAAGAGAATGGGAGACCCGATACCAAGATGGTGAGAAAAGAGAGGAGGGGAAGGGCTTCCGGTTCTAACTTCACTTGGCGAAAATAGACGGTGGCTGGCAAAAAAGGATCCCGGGTCCTTTGTATGGCCGGGGAGGAAAGATTAGCGAGGAGAAAAAGGGTACAAACAAAAGTCTGCAAAAACTTGCTAGGAAAAAAAGGAAGAGGAAAAAAAGCGAAAAAAGCCGCCTGTGGAAAGGAAAAAGGTCGGGTTGCAACAAAGGAGTTGAGAGAAGAAGGGGGAAAGGAGTGAATCGAGAAAGAGGCAAAGGTCGACGAAGATTGAGAATGCAAAAGAAGGGGGAGTAGGAGAACTGGGACAACGCCTGGCGCAATCAAAGGACAGACGTGGGCTTAAAAAAAATTTGCAGGAGGAGGGGATGCCATCACGGAAGGGCACTCTGCATACAGCTGCTAAAAGCTTTGAGCAGTTGAACAAAAGGGATTTCAGGTTGGGGATACGGGAGGGAAAAGGGGGGGCTCTTTTGGTTTCTCAACCGAAAAAAGTGGGGGGGGGGAGACAGCGGGGAAGGCCCTGCCAACCTAGGGACACGAAAGGACGGAGGGAACCCGCAAAAGAGTTGGGGGGCGATTCTCACTGTGAGAATTGGACAAAAACTGGCTTCAGCTCGCTGACAGAAGAGGAAGGGGGATCGAGAGAAGCTCAGGAGAATACCGGGGGGGGGGAAATTAAGTAGAGTGGTGCTAGAGAGGGAAATGGAGGCGGCCAAAAACTAGGAATCAAAAAGAAATTCGTAGAAGGGTCCTGATTAAGAGGCAAGAAGTATTCCTCTATGCAACAGAACAGCGGTGTAACGAATTGGGATGCGAAAAACTCCGGAAAGTTTATCAAACAGACGAAGAGAAATGGAGGATAGGGGGAAGTTGAGAAAAAGGAAAAGGATGACAAGGGAGAGAAGACAGGCTTACGGTACAATGCTCCGAGGGACTGCCGAAATGGGGGGGGGGGGAGGGAATGTCAGGTTGTATGTTCTCAATTGCGCAAAAGAATTATAAAAGGCGAGGATTGAGAAGTGAAAAAACGAAGGAAAGTTGGTTTATCGTGGGAGAGAAGGGGGGCATTCCGGACCATCAGAGAAAACACCACAAAAGGAGGGGGAGAGAAAAGAATTGAATGGAAGGAAGCTTCAGAACATTACGAGAAAAAGAAGAAGAAAAACTGGGAATTCTGCGTTAAAATGGGGGGGGCGAGAAAGACCGAAATAGAGCATCGGAAAGGGGGGCTGAAAAGAAAAAAGGGGGCAAGACAGACATCAAAAAGAAGACGCAAAGCAGAAAAACAAAAATGGAAAGCTCTAGTCCTGAATAAACGTAGAAGTCATGGGGAGGACCTCACGGGAGAACGTTCAAAGGGAGTCAAGGGGTTTGCGCGCAAACTCCAGTCAAGTACAGAAGGAAGAAGAAGGGAGGTGTTAAATTAAGGCATAGAAAAAAAGAAAAAAACGAAAAAAAAAAAAGGAGTGTACGAATGAAGAATTTTGAGGGGCAGAGTTTGAGCGGACGAAGAATGCAATCAGAAGACCGAAAAAAAAAAGCCTAAACCGGAAAAGGGTAGAATCGTAAAATCAGAAAAAGGTACTGCCCGATCTCTGAAGAAAGGGGGGAAGCAAGTCCCATAAAAACACGAACTTGCAAAAAGAAGATGGAAAAAAAGCGGTGGAAGGGGTTGGGAAGGGGAATCTCCGGCAGAGGTTAACCGGCGGAGGGGGGATACACTCAACGGGTCCAGAGGAGGGGAGAGTACATGGAAAAGGAAAAGTTTTGGAGAGCTTACCGTACCAACAAAAAGGACAGGAGTGGCATAGGAGAGAAGAGCACACCTTTAAAAAGCAAAAGCGCCCGTAGGGTAAAAAAAAAGCAAACTCTGGAACCGTCTTTAACCTACAAGGGGGGTGGTCAACTGAAAAGGGTGCGAAGAAAGGCAGAAAAAAAACGCCCAGGAAAGCCAAGACAAAGAGAGCATACGTAATCTATTTGAGAGAAATTGGGGAAGGAACAGATAAACCGAAAGGATGATCGACAAGAAAGAAAAAGTAAGCAAGAACTGTGTCACGGGGGACAACCGAATCGCAACTGTCATGGACGATGGGGAAAAAACGGAGGCGGCACCGTTGGAAACATCAGAGCCGATAATCGGTAATAAAAACCATGGAGGAGTAAGGACCAAATAAGAGCACCCTAAGATGGGAGATAGTAGAAAGCAAGATCGCTAAAGAACCGGCGATATAGAAAAAAAAGAATCTTTGGGTTATCTGTGGAGAACCCGAAAACGAAGAAAAAAAAAGGCACTAAATACAAAAAAACACTCCTCTAGGGGAAAGAAAAGGAGAGATCGGAGATATGGAACGAAGGAGAACAACAAACACCCCACAAAAGAGGGAGGAGAAACACAAAAAAATCTAAAGAAAAGTCGGCCAGAGAAAAAGGAACTGCCGGGAAGAAAAAAAAACCTTAAAATTAAGGGAGAAAAGGGGGACCAAGAAAAAGGAGGGGGGAAAAGGGGAAAAAGCCGCCCATCCGGTGAAAAGGGGGGAGGAAGAACATTGAAAGGTCCTTGGAACCGCCGAGCCCCAGGAAAAAGCCGCAAGCAAAATTCCCAACCAAAAGGGCAAGACCACAGGCGACGGAGGAAAGAAAAGGGGGGGGTTTTAGGGACGAGGAAGTCATCGGGAAACAAAAGAAAAATGTAAGGGGTGCTGTCTGGGATAGAGTTAGGGGAAAACACTGAGCAGCGGTGAGAATGGACCGTCTAGGAGAAGAAAACAAAACCGCCTGATATAAGGAAAAGAAGACAGAATCATCAAGGAAATACGCACTCTGATAGCAGAAAACCACCAAAAAAAAAAGCAAGGGATGTCGACAAAACCAGCCGGACGAATAGGTTTTTTTCACAGGCCGATTTCACGAAAGAATGAAAGGAGAACAGGTCATGATCAAGAAGCTATGCAACCGAAGGAAGGGGGAAATCATAGCAAACCAAAAAATAATCCCAAGGATGCAGAAGAGGGTCACTCGAATTGGTGCGTCATGGAGGTCTCTCGATGGCGTTACTCTCCAGCAAGCTCAGAGAAAAACAGCCTGGCTTTAGTGGTTTGGATTGGGGGTCCGGATGTACATGAGGCGGGGCGGGGAGAGAAAGGAAAAAACCTACATAAGCGCGCGGGAGGTGGAAAAGCGAAAAAGGCGCCCATAATCTGAGCACAAAAAACGGAGAGTGAAGACTAAGAGGGGCGAATTGATTGGACCTTTCTTATTCCTCGAAGGAGGAGGTGAAGAGTTCAGGAAAGAGAGGCATCAAACAAGAAAAGGAAGAAAGTAGGAGGAAAGGGTGCAGGTTGAGTGCAAGAAAGAGAAAAAGATTGGGAGAAATAGAACGCGACTACATGGAAAACAAAGAAAAATCTAAAATGATCCACCTTTTCAGACGCGGAGGCGGGACTCCCAGAGGCAAGAAAAGCGTGGTATGAAGGAATGGATTGCTGCTGTCCAGGCCTACCGGGGAAGGGAGGAAAAAAAAAAAAAAGAAAAGGGGGACACATGGGTCTCTGGAAACACGAAGAAAACCACATTTTTAACTTGGAACGATGGCAGAGGACGATCCTGCCTGAGGAGGAAATGATGGAGAAATGCGTGAAGGAGAGAAGTACTGTAAAAGTGAGGAGGAAGAAAAAGGAGAGGATGCCTCTCAGATGAACCGGTAAATGACATCACGTTAGGGGATGGTTATATTCGGAGGATTATCTAGCCCAGAAGGGGTCAAGAGGTGTAAGGGGGGGGACGGAGAGGAAAGTTCCTGGTTGAAAAAAATCAAGGAAAAAAGAAAACATGTTTTCATCTTGAAGTCAGGAGAAAATTAAACAGACCAGCATTCGACGTAAAACAAAAAGGGATTGAGAGGACCAATACATTTTATTTGGGTCCGCACTGAGAGTTGAATTTGACTGTCTCGTATAGAAGCCTAGTCATGAAAAAGCTTCAGGGTAAGCGCGTACTGGGCGGGAACAGGTGTCGGAGCGACGACGTTATTTCAGCTGTGAAGGCAGGGGCTATGTGCCCGGTGAGGGGGACCTTAGAAAAAAGGAACTATCTGCTCAAGGGTGACGGTAAAAAAGAAGTGTGTCGCGATAATTCGACGAAGTTAAAGGTAGAACCGGGGAGAAAAAAAAAACCGAGGTGTGGATCAGAGGAGGTCAACGGAACCGGTCGGGCCTTACTTCGAACCAGAACGGGGAGCAATACGGTTAACCTCCTTCACGGGATTAGTGCACGATTGTTTAGCGGCCGAGGGGGGGGATGGGGGAAAAAAAAAGGGAAGGCGCCGTGTGGCCCGGTGAAACCACTACAGGGGTGAAAAAAGCCTGACAATAAGTTTCGAGTAGTCAAGAGTATTGCGCTAAAGCTGAGATGTCGGGGAGAAAAAAGGACAGGACAAAGGGTCCGCGAAAATAGTTTGGATAAAGTGGGGGACTGATGAACCGGCAACGCCTGGGGAGGAACGACATCCTTGCTCATGAGGGGCGGACGATGACGGGGAGAATAGAAGGGAGGCGTGGGATGGGCCAGCAAGAGCATCACCTGTGGAGCAGTCTGAGAAAGTAGACTAAGAGGGAGAGTGTGGAGGTCTAAACGATTCCAAAGGGGGGAAAAGGGCGGTCATGAAAAACATGGGGGGGTTATTGAATCGAAGGGACCAACAGGAAAAGGCCGGAACAAAGAAACTTAAACAATTTACAATTCCAAAAAAAAGTTTTGAGTTCAGGAGGGATGGGGCCCTCCTGCTGAGAGCCCGAAAAAAAAAAACATATCGGAATGAGGGGGATAAACAGGGACTTCGTTTTTGGGGGGAGATGGGGGGGAAGCACGGGGGTTCGTAGGACGAAAAGACCGCGAAACATATTTAGGTCAAGTCCGGGGGTGCAGAGGAGAAGGCATTAGGGGATTCGGAGGCCGAAAAAAATAGGGAAGAAAAAGGGAGGATATGAATCCTTTGCCAGGTGGGCCGAAAAAAAAATAACAAAATTACTAAAAGGGGAAGATGAAGTTTACCGGGAAAAGGGAAGGATGCAGAAGAAGGATTAAACAGGGTTCAACAGCGCTACAGATGTAAGTAGCAGCGAGTGGGGGATCGGTGGGTCAGGGGGGCAGGATTTCCGTCCAGGAGCTAGTATATCCTGCGCTTGGGCCAGCAGGGAAAGAAAAATTGACTTGGGGTCAGGGAGATGGAGGGGCTAACCGTACTGTCGGATGAGAGAGTCCTAGATCTCTCAAAACCACACCTATTATGTATGAAAAAAAAAAAAAAGAAGATTGATTTAAGACTTTCCAGCCTCATAGGAAGAAACAGCACAATCATAAAGTACCACGGAGGAAAACACAGATCCGAAGTATACAGAGTACGGAGATCCAAGAAAGAACCGAGAAAAAACCAGGACGCGAATAAAGACTGGAATTGAAAAAAGTGGGGGGTAAAGCCTGCCTCTGAGGCATGGTACGGAAATTAAATGGCTTCACAGCAAAACCGTACCACTTTGGTAGTATATACGGGAGTTGGCCAAACGACAAAATGGGAAAGAGGGAAAGAATAATTGCAGTACCCGAAAAAGGGACCATAAGATACAATAAACTGCTGTAAAGATGCGACCAAAAAGAAACGACAGTCCAGGAGTAGTCTTTGGGGATGGAAAAACAAATTCAGGGAGAGCTAGAAAACAATAGCTAAAAGTGCATCCCAGGCAGGGCCAGCTTAAAGGGTGCGCTATCAAATTTAAGTTTGGCAACCAAGAGGAGGGGAAGCGCTAAGAACGAAATGACAGGAACTCCAAGGTACAAAAAAGACCTGGGCAGAAGAAGCGTCGGTGTAGGAAAAACATTGTGTCAGTCTGTGTCAAGGAAAAAGGTTTTGAAGGCGAGAGAACAGAGGGTCAAAACAGACCCGGTGACTTAAAAGAACAAAAAACATATGGAGCCTTTGGGTGGGCGAATCGCTGAGGGAAAAGGGGAAAAAACCGAACGCCGGGGCAGCGTACATAACATTGGAGAAACATGGGGGAAAAGACAATCGACCGTAGTTCCACAAAAAGGCGAAAGACGAAAAGATAGGAAACACCATGAAAAGGGAAGTTGGCCAGGCACGTAAAGACGAAGACAAGAAACAAATTCGTCGTTAGGGGGGTTAAAAGTTTAAAAAAAGCAACCTCACGATAACACATCTGGAGCAAAGGAGAGAAATTTTCAAAGGGGGCACCGACGCAGGTTTAGAAGCAGAAGTCGTGATTGGGATAGGATAGCTTGGCACAATTCCGAGGCCGAAGCGAAAAAAAGAACCATGAAGGGTTCTATTTTGGGGGGGGGGGGGGGGGGGTTTTTTTGGGTGTTGTTGGTGAAATATCTATAGCAGTGAAGTGGAAAAGAAAAAGGAGAAAAGACCTAAAGACACAGGGTTGTTTATCTGGGGATCGTCAAGGACACGATTACGACCACTCTGGGAGAAGTCTCGCAACACAGAGAAAGGGAGGGAAGAAAAGGAACGAGCGGTGAGGGGATTGTAAGGGATCCACCGCAAACTCATAAAAGAAGGGTAGGACGCAAGAAACTGAAGATTTACTCATTGCACGGAGCAAGACACCAGCCTGCCCGACGTAAATTATTTAAAACAGCAGCAGGAAACAATAAAGGGAGAGCAACCAAACAGCAACATAAAGGCAACTCCCCGATCAGGAAATAGGTGCAGCGCATAAAAAACGATTGGGGGGGCTCTGGAATTAAAAGAAAACAGGTGGAATGTTGCAACCAAAAACCCAGAACGGGAGAACGCCATCTGAAGAACGAACAGCACTCAGATTGAGGATGGGGACCCCTCGCCCGCGGCTAAAGAAATAAAGGAGAAAACATCGATCTAAAGACGAAGAAGGCTCGACGGGACAAAAAAGCAACCTCCATTATCCTGATTCTCCCTCATAGGAGAAGAAAAGGATAAGATCGGCCAGCGGAAAAACCCGACGTGACATCCCCTGACGACCACAACATTCGGCGGAAGAATATTCAACCATTCCGTTTCGTGGGGCCATAATAAAACCGCGTGCCCGGATGGAGCAGCAGAAGGAAAGACTCCTCAGGGTCGGGGGAAATAATGGGGGGCAACCGCCGCAAGACCCACGTGAGCGCGTACTTTGGGTCAGCGTACAGTTCGAGCTCTAGGAAGGAAAAGAGAGCTCATGGAGCTCTAAAAGAGAAGAAGGGGAAGATGCAAAAAAATTCGGTGTCGGGAAAGTACCAATGATCGGCTGGGAGAACAAAATGCAAAAAGGACCGACAAACCGGCATCAAGGAAAGCATGTCGATAA
>Ga0179593_1618997_pt1 | contig 12317 bp, 12 predicted proteins | sample CZODoug2_1_08_16_FD_185931 | JGI IMG/M metagenome (GOLD analysis project Ga0179593, IMG submission 185931) | Vadose zone soil fungal communities from Angelo Coast Range Reserve, California, USA - CZODoug2_1_08_16fungal (PacBio error correction) | ecosystem: Environmental > Terrestrial > Soil >...
CCACACCCCCATCCCCGACGTCGCAATATGTTTTCCAGTGGTGGACATCCTTGATGATATGGGGACTGGGGGAGGAAAGGCAAGGTCTGTAACGAGAGGATCAGGCTCGGAAAAATCTGTGGAGTGGGGGGGGGTTAGCTATTCGAAAAAAGGCAAAGGATTGCAGGCAAACGGAGATTGGGGTTTCACAAGATTCGCACGTACTTCCTGTTGGTGCCATAGCGCTGTGGGGGAAGGAATAAAGAAGGGAGTGGGCCGGCGGAGCCGAACGGTTCAAGGGAGAGAGCAGACAGGAACCGAGCGTCCTCTCTCACATTCGGCTCCGGGACAGAGGGTTTGGGAAGGGAAACAGGACCCGGGGCATTTTCGGTAAGAACGAACGGAGAGAACCTGGTACATGAGTAAGACCTGGTCCCCGTGCTCAGAGAATCTTATGCGTTCGATGCAAGGCACAGGAAATGGTGGGGGAGGTGGGGTCTGGTGTATAGTATTGATGTGGTAGGATCAACTGGAAAAAATAAGATTTGGAAGACCGGAAGATTCTGTAGCCGTCAAATTCCGGGTTAAGTACGCGAACACCATCTCGGCCGTAGACCCTGTGGTTTTTTAACACGAGAATGGGAAATAAGTTATTTGACCAGAAGACAAAACACAAACCTCACGAAGCCCTTTGTTTTCGCCCTTCCAAAAGAACTGGGAACGGTTCGTCTGAACTGGCGCCCTGATCTTGCCAGACAAATGACATCCAAGAGTCGCATGCGATCGGGGCAAAATTAGAAACTCGCATTGACCATCGGCTCGTCAAGCGAACGAACGTTTTCAAATCCAAAAGGTCCAGGAGGGCGAGAGAAGAAACCGCAAGAACAGGAATTTAAGTGCTAAGGCACGCGCCGTTCAGGCGATAGGAGCTGGGCGGTCACCAAAAGATTGCGGAAGTGAAGGAGACCAAGGGCAGTTGAGCGAGATCGAGACCCCAGGAATTTTCGGTTCTGTGATCTGGCGAACCAGCTCAAGAGGGTTCTAGCGTTCCGTATCGGGGGCGAAGGAGAATGGGTCGACGCCTAATCGAAAAAGCCAAAAAGTGGGCGTGGGCGCAGGCAATGCAACGATATTCATGGGGCATATTTCGCTTGGAAGGTTCAGCAGAGGATAGGGATCGCTCAAGAATACGAATACGGCGCGTGACTCATGCGGTGGCGGACGGTGCTTCCGCCGAAGGGTCTCATTGGTAACGGGACTGATCGTAGAGTGGTTGGGAGAGGATAATGTAAAGAGTGGGGGGGACGCCCAGCCCCACATCCAAAAAAAAATTTGCCCTTGTCGCGAAGTAAAACTTAGTCTGCATTCCAGGTCCAGAGGTCTGGTGTTTGGCGCACTTGGGAGAAGATTGGCGCTAGGAGAAGCGCTGAACACGATGGGGGGGGGGGCGGGCAAATATCGTGATAATGCGCACGACCAGAATTGATCAGAGAAACGAACAAGCCCGCTCACTACCCATCTCCATGGATAAAAAATTGCACGTGGAAGGTTGGCCTGGGGGGCGGAACAAGAGAGCCGAGATGAACTCATGACTTAACGGGGGGGGATAGGGGATTGCTCACATGAAAACGTCGGGAAATGAAGGTATAAATCGTTGGGGTGCCGGCTGAAGTCACTTTTAGGGGGATCAAGAAAACAACTCGTCTTGTCTCTCGAAACGGACGGAGGGGCTGCGACAGTGATCGGTCATGGGGTGGTTCGTTCTCGTCCTGAAGTCTCTCACAACAACAGGAATAGAGAGAGCTTCACGCGTGCGCGAACGCATCAAAGAAAGAACGCACTTCGACCCAAAGGGACATCTTCCGAACCTCATCGCAAATTAGACGGCTCGCGAGGAAAAAAGTTTCATCTCGATCACCAAGGATCCGAAGTATAAGAAAGACGGAGTGATGGAAGAGAATGCAGCGAGCCAACGAGGGAAAAGGAATCTTGAGTTTAGAAAAAATCAATACGGGCATGGGACTAAAAGGGGTAAAGCATGGGACGGGGCCAGTGCGCGGGGGGCTGATGCGTTTAGATTGAGATGCTGGTCGGGGAACCGGAAGTTGTGGAAGAGAGACCATGGGGCGCGGAGGCCTCCAATCGCCGACAGGCTCCAACACACAGAGACTGCCTGTGAAGTTCCATACGAAAAACGTGTTTGTACTGCCGCGGAGGTACATTCCGCTGGGGGGGCCCACTTCCAGGCAGGAGTAAAAAAACTCTACGATCGGCCCATGGACGACTTCCACAGCAACGCATTAACGAAGAAACAGTGAGTGAAAACTTTATTCAAAATCCGGAATAAGGGCCTCTTTAACGACAAAGAAATAATGCCAATCAATCTTTAGACGGCGCTCCACCCCTTGGTTTTCATCTGTCTCGATGGCACGGGCGTCCTGTCTGGCGCCTGAAAGGCCTTACCGGACGGACTCGAACACGCTCCTCGGTTTCCCACTAGATCCCGCCAACACAGAAGTGGGCGCAGTTGGTCTCTCATACAGGGAAAGTTAGGGGGGGGGGGTGTCGGGAACTTCGGGGGTTATTGACTAAGAGCCGGCTGAATGGCACTTGTCTTGTGGAAGAATCAACTGACAAAGGGGGTTTGTTGCGCATTCCTGAAGATAGTGGATTATGGCTGGAACCCCATTGGTGTACACACGAATTAGTCTAATTAAAGTCTCATGCTAGAAAATCATGGGAGGAAAAGGGTAGGAATATGGGGCGAAACAACTGAGCCGCATACTCGGACCCCTGCTAAATTATTCTCTGTACACAGGAGCCGTTTGTCATGTGGGAGGTTTTAACCCAACCAAAGTTCCAACCCCACTCAGCAATACAACTTCAGCATCCTAAAAACATTCTGGAGAAAAGCCGAAAAGGTGGCCAAGTAAAGCTGAACGTGTCTGAGGCAAGGTTTCCATTTCTGATGTCAAAGACTGGGTTAAGGGCAAAAATGAGGACGTAGTAAAGGAAAGCCAGGATCGGGAGCAGGCACGACCAACAACTGAGGAGGGAGGGCGGGGAGAAAGACAAAATAACGTTTCTTGTTAGTCACTTTGAAAGGGGGAACGAGCATGGCCAAACTGGTTAAGGAAAAAATCAGGACCAGAGACCTTGCACAGAGAAGAAATTCAATGTTCATAAAAAGTCTAGGAAAATAAGAGCTGTTTAAAGAGAACTTAGTACCAATAGGAGGTATGCAAGGGAACCATTTAAGAGGTATTAGCAGAACTAAACGGAGAAATGAAAACCTAGAAGGTTGCCGCTTTAAACCACTGATGTGAAGGGAGAAGGAGCATGGGCGAGGAGAAAAAAAAATACCGGCCACAAGAGAATGTGCCGCGCAAGAGAGGAGGGGACAAAAGGAGCAAAGGAAAAAGCAAAGTCCCAACAAAGGAATCTTGTAGTCTTGGGAGAAGGAGGGAGAAGGGGGAAGGGAACGAACGTACCTGGGAAGAGATCGAGAGATAAAGGTAAAAAGGAAGGAAGGGGGGTGGGGAGCGCCAGAAGTGGAGAAGGGAGCCAGGTAAGGGGGGGGGGGGAAAATTCCAAACTTCAAGAGCTCTATAGTCAAAGGTGAGGAATTACTATCCGAAAAGGATTCTCTGAGGCCCCATCTATTAAACTCTTATTACATAGTGGGGGACGAAATATTCATGGTATAGAGGTGAAAGTTCCTATGGAAGGGCGAATGTTTCTGGGAAGTGTTCCTTAATAGATGCCTGGGGCCCTTCCTGATATCCAGAGAAAAATGAAGGAAAGAAACTGGCCAAATCCATAAAACTGGCAAGAGAAAAATCCTATTTTAAAAAAAGAAAAGGTAAGCAAAAAGTGACTAACGGAACAACTCAACTTACGGGTCCTACCGAAAGACAGAAAGGAAACGAGAGTGGCCGATGCAATAATGAATGCTCAGGATTTAAGGAAGAAAAGAAACCATAAGTAATATGGGGGGGGGAGGGCTTAGTCTGATTAAGGAAGGAGGAGATAGAAGAGAGAAAAAAAAAAGTAGGATAGGAAATATATTAGGTCCATAGTCCCAGAAGCGCCTTTTTGAGGAGAAGGAAAATCTTCATGTGTTGACGTCATGACCGATCACCCTGGAAAAAGAGTAGTCGGAGGGGGGAGGGATAGGGGCGGGGGATCCGATTAGGGAGGGGTCTTCACGGGCCGGAGGAATCGGAAAGGGGCAACTTTGAAGGGGATGGATTAAAAATTTTTCCAAGGAAGTCTTTAGAAGAGAAAAAGGGAAGGGGGAGCGGGGAAGGAGGGGGGGGGAATAGTTGTAACCGCGGCAAGCGAGGAAGCAACAAAACGAAATTCAACGGAGAGAAAGCGAAGGGGGATTCAGAGCACCAAGAGATCAGGGAGGGGGGGGGATCGAAGGAATAGAGAAATAAGAATACAGCGTCCTAGAGAATCTTCTTTCAGTTTTGAACCAGCAGGAGGGCAGGAACGGGAAAGAAGTCTTTGGAGAAAAGTCTCCTTAGTCGGTATAAAAAAGGGGCGGGGAGGAGAAAGGTGAATTCTTTACCCAAGTTTTGAAAAGAATGGGGCCAGAATCGAGAAGAAAAAAAAAAAGGGGTCCAAAAAGTTTGGGGAATTCCTGGGGGATGTTTTGAGCCGCCTGGCTGTGTCACAGAAAGAAGCGAAAAAAAGAGGGGGGAAAGGTGTTTTTGCATGTCTCCGGCAAGGAAAAAAGACCAGATTCTAAAGGGGCATTCAGGAATTTGAAGAGTCGGAAAAGGCAAGGAAGAGGGCAGGGGGGGGGGGCCATAGTTGAGGGGAAGGGAAGAGAAGGGAAGGGGGTTCGACACATAGTATCCCTGCTGAGTAAAAAGATCATAGAAAAGAGCGGACCCACTCTATGGGAACCGTTGAAACTCTGGGGGGAGGCCTCGAAAATTGTAATTTTATGGGGGAAGTCCTCTGAGACCTGAACTCTGGACAAGGAGACGGGGAAAGAAGGGGAAGGCTAAGAAGATTCGATGGTTCGGGAAAACTAGGACTTGACGTGGGGGTAGGGTTATTTCTGGGAGATCGGTCAACTTTCCCTGGCAATTGAATGGACACGACGGAAGAGGAGAGGAAAAGGGGGGATCAAACGGACATCCGTTCGAGAAAAAAAACAGGAGGAGGGCCAAAGATTTGGGGAAAGATTGGCAAGGTAATGGAAAATCAAAACAAAAAGAAGGACGGGACTTGGGAAATCCCCTACAAAGGTCGCAGGGAGAAGAGAACGAGCTGCATCGTGTGCGCCGATATATCAAAAAAGGTGAAGAAAAGTCAACGCACTGAGCGGCAATTAACTCGCCAGAAAGGGGAACCATCGAGGGCCAAAGAATCTCTCTCGTTAGAAGTGCTGGCGATGGGCGCAAAAAAACGAAGAAAAGAGGGAAGACGGGTGGGTAGACGGAAAAGAAAAGGGGGATTAAGCGCATGCAATTCAAGAACTCCAGTGCAAATAAACCAAAAGAAACTTCTGCATCATAAAAATTGGTCAGTCGTCGAATAAGAAGAAGACCCAGAAAAACTTCTGTTCTATGGAAAGTCGCCAGAATGAGGTGTGCCGGTAACTCGCGTCGTGATATCGTGTAAGGAAAGGACGATGTGCAAGACGCCGCCCGGTCAACTGACATAACAAAGGGCTTGGCAGCTCCAAACGCGGAGTTTCTTTTTCTTGGAGCGGGAAGAGCAGAAGTAAGAGGGGGGAGAAAACATCGAGAAGAAGGATAACTCCGTCATCCAAAGGTGGGGGCGGGAAATCGTTTCCAGCAGATTGATGAAGGCAGGGTTGTTGAGAAGGTATGGACCAGGCGACCAGACACAACGTCCAACGGCAGCTAGGGGTAAGCCAAAACTTAAAAGGTGAACCAACAAAACAAGTGTTGGGAAGGACTTTTCTGTATTTTTTGGCGTCACTTGAGGAAACTAACCTCGCGAAGGCACCGCTGGGACATCAAGACGTGGTCGACACAAACGACGGAAACCGCGCCTGTACCCCGGAGTTAGTGAACATTGTAAACACGGGGCACGGTCCCGGGGGTAGCCATTAAGCGCCGAGTGTGAATCTTGTAAAAAAGGCACTTTCGGGAAGAAACTGGTAAATATACGCTTCTGCGACGGTGGGGGTGCCGGGCTGCGAGAAGCTTCACTTTGCAGTAATCGAGAAAGGGGGGACGATGAGTAGAACGAGTGGGGCCCGTGTTTTCTGCAAATTGTTCGATCGGGGGGCGCTACCTCTCAACACAACGAGGAGGATATATATCTAAGAACAAGCAACAATGATAACGAACTTCGAATGGGGACCGACCTCGTTTCCCGCACCGAGCCCGCTACGAAAGTTGAAGCATCTAAGGCAACCCATGTCAAGAAAGGATTTCATTAAGCCAATGCGGAGGCCAAAGCATGTTGAATTTAACGGAGGTCTAGAGCCAGCTTGGGCGAAAAAAAAGGATCCCAAGGGGGTGCAAATTTGGTCTCCATGACTCCTGTGCGCGGGGAGGCCGTTTCGATTGTGCTTGATCGAATTGCATGAAATTGCCATTGAGGGGGATTGATTCAACACTACGATGCGATCTCCGTGGCTGCCCAACAACTTTAACACTCTGCCAGGGGTACAGAAACGTGGGCCCGGCCGCCACGCATTCTTTGAAGCTCGCTCACATTTATCACACACTATTAAGAAGAAGCTCCCAAATAGAAAATTGGCTCGCAGCATTCCTTCCTCGCCCCCGCGCTGAAACTGGTTTCTCAGTAAAAAAGGAGGAAAAGCTCCTTGAAACACCAAGCGATATGGTTATCAGGTTGGCGCGAGTGTGTTTGGCGATTGGACGTTAAATTAAAGGGGCTTGAAGCCGCCCTGCCTTACATATACAGCCCGAAACGAACAGCTCAATTTAGATTTGATAGATCCGCCAAACGACGTTGGCCCTTGTGGGAAAAAAAGGAGCGAACGACGTGCTGAGCGAACGCTTTGGGGGGATTGGTATCACACGCTTCCATACGGCTCTTTGGGCCCGAAGACGTCTGTTAAGCTGTTTCGATGGCTTTCGCCACCGGGCCGCACCGATGTGTAAGAGTGCTGGCGAAGATTGCGTAGTCATTACCGCTCAGATCGCTCGAAGATTGGGAGTCGCAATGGGGGGGTATTGTAAGAGCGCGCCACACTTACCAGACTCGAATCATGCTCTGAAAGCTCGTTGAAGAAACGGTTTGGATTCCAATGACGTAAGAAGAAAGACTGTGACGGTAACATCCTACAGGAAGCGTGACTCATGCAACTGCTGGTCAGGGATGATTCGCTGTTAAGGGAACTGCCTGACAAATGTGGTCCGAAGCAAGGAAAGAGAAAGAAGACCAAAAACGTGTGTCGGTCAAAGTCGCACGTGACAGTGATCGAATCTTCATGCCGGCTTCCCAAATAAACGGAGGATGAAAGTCCACGGGCAGGAGCAGTCCATGAGGCACCGGTGATAGAACATGCAGGGGATACTGAGCCCGGCACCAGTCAGTAACTATATCCATAGATGCAGTGGAAATAAGGACCAAATGCATGTGTGAAGAAAACATGGAAGACCATCACAAAATCCCTTAAAGACAGTGGCCGGTTATAATTTTAACTAAAACCCTCACAGAGGAAAACTGGAACAACCGTGGGCTAGTCCGAGTCCGAAATTCTGACCAACTGTTTAGGCATCCGGGAGAAGACGGGGGATTAGTACTAAGATCCCCCCCGGAGAGATTGGTCTCACAAAGACTAATTCTCAGCAGTGGAAATGAGTTCTCCTGCCCTCAGAATGAGGATTCCAGATACCGATGAAGAGCTGCGCCCAACCGATATGAAAACGTTGTTGTCGCGCAGTCGTGGGCCCAGGAAGGATGGGTAAACGGACGTTGGGAAACCTTGTTGATGCCTCTCTCGACGGTCCAAGAGAGAAAAACTCCTATAGGCAAAAGAGGTCCAGAAGCATAACAAGAAAAGCCGACGATTTTGGCAGCATTGCAGGCAAAAGGAGAAATTAACGCAGTCAAGACTCGGGCAGATATGGATCTAACAATAACCCAGGTACAAAGGATACGACAGGTAAAAAAAACGGATTTAAGAGGGAAGATGAAAAGGAATGTTGGACAAGCCTGAGATGCGGCTGAGATAATCTAGCGACAAGGAAAGCAAAAAGCAGCTGTTTTCAAGATCAGGATTTTAAGGGGAAAGGCAAGAATTCTCAAGGGTGACTGCCGGCAGAATGTGGGGTCTTCTTGAGAGATTAGAAAAGGATTATTGTCTTTATGGGATCGAAAAGGTTCAGAGCTGGGGATGACAACTGAATGACGGAAGGGTAGGAGTTGAACAGGGTCATAAAAGAATCAACTTGTAACTGGGGGGGGCCGAAACTCGTCCTTCGGTCAGAGACGAGAAAGGTGCAAAACGCACGTCATCAGGAGGAATCCGAAATAACGGAGATAGGCGCTACCCACGAGAGTACAAACGTCAAAGGTGTAGAGGAAATATCGGAATCCTGGAATCCGACGCAAACCAGACTTAGATTTTCATTCAAAAGTCTTTGCCCATGAACTGCTTAAATTAGCGAGGGGAAGGTGGGCGAGCACATTCGGAAGGGAGTCTCAGGGATCGAGAAAGAGAATTCGTATTTCAGTTTCCCTGACAAGTTGGAGGGGAATGATTGGCGCAAACCGTTACGACATTATGAAAGGGTGCGGGGGGGGGTAAGCTGGGCTGGTTGAAAACGCTAAGCGCTCTGGTGGCAGGGGGAGTGGGATGGGGGTTAAGGAGAGTCCGGACCAATACTTTGACATTCTAGGGTGGAAAAAGCAAAAATGAAGAGAAGGTGGGGAATGGGGAGGGGGATGAGGACTGAGCAGCTGAAAATGGGGCGGTCAGCAGTGGAAACGAGGCCCCCAGCATGCGCTTAAACCGCGCGGGCGCAGATCGACTTTTTCAATTCAGAGGGAAAAAGGGAAGAAGGGACCATGGGCGGGGGTCGGGCAGAAGCTGGAGCGGGGCATAGCTCCATTCCAAGGGGAGACGGAAACGATGAGAAGTCATTAGTATCATGGGACTGGTCGGAGGGAGTGGGGACCGGATCCGGAGGAATAGCAGAAGACTGCAAGCAGGAAAATTCGTGAAATGTGCATCTTCAAGAGAAACGAACAAAGGCAAAGAGAGTGGGGAATTAGGGGATGTGGTGTAGGCAGTTATTGATGAGAGGGAATTAAAGGACAGATACAAATCTTGGGGGGGACATATCGGGGAGGAAAGGAGAGTATGAAAGGAGGAGGGTGGGGCAGAAAGCGAACTCCATTCGCAGAGGAAAGAGGGGAACGAAAGTATAGAAGATGCTGGGCCATGTAGTCTGTGCAGATACAGAGGGGGAAGACAGGATGTAAAAGAAGAAACGGGGGACCAGAAAGGGGCCGGTCGTGACGTCCATACTTAGAGCGCCCAAAAGCGAGAAATATCAATCCCCAAAGACTGAAAATTGAAGGATAGTAAAAAGCACTGGGAGAAAAGTACCTTTGGTGATGGGAATTGGGAATATCACCAGCAAGGTTTGAAGTTTTAATTCTTGGGCGGGGGGAGAAAGGAAAACTAAGGGAAATAGACACTTACTACAGATGTCCGAAATCCCGTCGTGGGTCATTATTGAGAATATTCATAGAGAAACAAAGGGTTAGAGAGGTGAAAACGATAGGGGGATAAGACGAGACGAGCCAACCAGGCAGAATGCTTGTCTATCGTGGGAAGGGAGATGTCGGGAGTGTGTTAGGGATGCCCCCATCCCATCCAAGATCCTTACTTTGGGAAAGGGGGAGGGAAAGGTAGAAAAAGGTGGTTCGAGGCATAGTGTATGAGGGGAAGGGCGGATGGGGGGGAGCAAAGCGCTCACATGGGGGTCCAAGTGATGTCGAAAATGAGGTCAGCATAAAAAGAAGACCAAGAAAACCGCGTTGTCTGACCAGGTTGAACGTGACATGGACAAGATAACGAATATGGGGAGGAGGGGGGAGAGGGGAGGCGTTGAGATGAGGAACAGGCTAAGGAAGTTGCCTGGAATATAGGTTGCGTATTCAGTCCTCAGGGAGGAGGGGGGGGAGGGAGGGTGTCGCGGCGAGAAAATGGGTCTGCTAAAGAGATAAGGTGGATGATTCGGAGCGGAAAGCGGGAAGAAAGAGAAAAAAAAATGAAGAAAAAAGGGAGAAAGGGGGCGAGGGCGAGGAACGAACATATAAAGGAAAAAGAGGAAATAAAAGTTTGAAAATAAGACCTCCCTCAAGGAAGAAGAAAGGACCAAAGGTAGAGGGAGGAAGAGAGAAGGGAGAAATAATGGAGGGTCGGCCGATGCAGCAATAGAAATGGTAACAAGAGTGGGTTCTCAAGAGAGTGGGGGTCTAAATTGCGTGGGGTACTCAAATGGAAAGGTTGGCAGGAGATTGAGGCTGTGGGACTTATACGGATTGAGTTGTCTGAAAGGAAGGGAAAATCTGTATTCATCAGTGGGAGAGGCAAGGATATGAAGAGAAGACAAAAAGGAGAAAAAATGCAAGGAATACAAAATGTGGTTGGTATGCACCCAGGAAAGGGCAAGCGGAGGGGAGGGTTGACTACTTGCAAGTAGAGAAAGAAAATGCCAGGGAGACCCGGAGAAGGAAAGGAAGGAAACAGGCGCTGCCGTGGCCGGTATAGGTAGGAAATCAGGGACGGGGCAGGGACGGCCACGATAACCCAAAAATGAAGTGGAAGGACGGGAAAGAAGGGGGGTTCAAGTAGAGGAAGGGGGGGATTTCCTTTTGAGCGCCGAAGAGGGAACGGATCAGAGATCAGGCCAAGAGCCTGTCCCCACGAGAAGCACGGCAAAGTAAGAGAACGTGAGGAGCCTATCAAGGAAGAAGGAAGAGATCGGGGGGGAGGGAAATGCAAGCGCTTGATGGCTACGGATACGGGACTAAAGTAAACCGGCACGAAAGGAAAGTCGGTTCATTGGGGTCGTGGGGGGGGGAAAAGGGAGCTCCAAAGACCGGGACACGCGGATATTAGAAGGAGGAGGGGCCTAGACCGGGGTTTACCCTATGGCCCGTTTGGGGGTAATGGAGAGGAGGAGAGGGGAAGGGGGGGGGGAGGGGGGTAAGTAAAAGACCACAACAGCGAGAAGGGATAAAAAGTCTGGGATAAAACAATGTAATTAAAAAAAGGGATTTCCTGGGGGGTTTTGTTGGGACAAATAGTACTAAGGGGGGGGGGGACCCATAAAAAAGACTATCCCCCTAATGGAGGGATGGGCCTCAGAAAACGTGAGAGGGTTACATCTCAAAGGGAAAGACTTTTTCCGCATTAACATGAAATCGAGACAGAAGCACGAAACCAAAACGAACACAAGAGGGGGAAGGGGTCAAAACGTTTATTCGTCACGCCTGAGAGGGGGGAAGGAGCAGAAAAGATTGCATGGCGAGAATCAAGGAACTTTGAATAAAAGGGGCAATGAAGAAAAACATCCGAGACTGTCGAGAAGTTTGATATTAAGGAGAAAGGGGAAATCAGGGATGAGGACCTTAAATGTAAATTTGAAGGAACGCAAGAGGGGAATCAAACAACTTAAAAGGAGGAGGTGGTAGAGGTAAAAACAATTCGCATGTCGGGAGGGTCAGATGAGAAAGAAAAATGAAACACTCAGAAAAGAGTGGGGGAAGAAGGAAGGGATAGAGAAGCGGGGAAAAAGGAAAGGCGTCCGCACAATATCACATGGTCGCATGGGGGAACACGGTTTGTGGCTGCGGGATCATTCATGAAAGAGGAAAGTGACGGAAGGCGAGACGAGCGGAACTATAAGAGCGAAGGGTAGCTCCAGCTATATTTCAGGGAGGAAAGAGGGGGGATTGAGAAAAGACGGCCAATCCTAAACAAAGGGAGGAGAGGGAAAGGAACTTGATTCAGGACCACATACAAGGAAGTAATCATATCACTAGTAAGGGGAAAGATCCCTGAGAAGGGGGGGGGAGGCGGGATTGGAATTGTTGAGATAATCCTTCCCAGCGACCAGAACGCTGCCAAGGGTCAAGAGGAAGGGGAAAAAATGATGACTCAAAAATAAAAGGGAAAAGGAAGGCAACAGCGACCGGACATCAGCGAAATGGGACACGATCAGGAAGGAAAAGCCCGACTATCAGACCAGAAAAAAGAAAGAAATTTGAACAAGGAAAAGACGAACAGGAAGGGGTGAGATCAGTGGAACTGACCAAATGATCTGACGCAGGAAGGTCTCGGGCTCTAGAAACAAGGA
>Ga0179593_1156545_pt1 | contig 12316 bp, 6 predicted proteins | sample CZODoug2_1_08_16_FD_185931 | JGI IMG/M metagenome (GOLD analysis project Ga0179593, IMG submission 185931) | Vadose zone soil fungal communities from Angelo Coast Range Reserve, California, USA - CZODoug2_1_08_16fungal (PacBio error correction) | ecosystem: Environmental > Terrestrial > Soil >...
GACCAGTCCGGGACTGGAATAGATTGATATGTTGATAGTTGGGAGGTAAGCGGCCATAAACTCTGAAAATGCCAAGAACTGGAATATTCGGCTTGACTCAGAAAATCGAAGAGTTCCCAGCCATGCAAAAAAAATCAAACAATAAGTGAGTCATCTTTAGCCACCTCCGCGGACATCACGAAAAAAAATCGCAGCCGGAAAAGGGACAAAACAATGAGGGAGGTCGGGGCAGAATGTGCACGATCTCCAGAGAGAAATTGAAAAAACAGTGAGGGGAGGGGGAGCCGGTGGAAAAAGACGCCAAAAAAAGAAGACGACGGTCGGGAAGTAGGATGCTCGGCACAGCAAAGGAAGACAATCAAAAACGAGGAAAAGCTCGCAGAAGGGTTGATTAGAAAATTCTCAGTTGGGACGTCTAGGGACAATCCCTCAGCATACCAAAGTAGGGGGCCGGAGAGGCGTCGAGAGACGGTCTGATAAAGGGGAGTCAATTTTTTGAAAGAAGACGAAGCGGGAATTTCTCTGAACGGACTGTTCAGAGCTCCTCAAAAAATGCCATGGCATCAAGACAGCACCGTAAACAATAGCGCCATCGGCGCCTGCCCGGCGAGCACTTGAGCCAGGCAAGCGAACAATGACTGAGGCCGATAAAGTCCTCCCGAAGCAGGTGGCCTTAACTCGAACAGCACGGTGGATGATACAATCAACGAAACAGAATAGGTTCCTACCATTCGAGGTAAGGGAGAGAGAGCTAAAAAGCACGTAAAACCCGTCAGAAAATCATCCCAACGGCGAAAAACCGTGTTGTGAGGAGCCAGGGAACGAGTCTCCCGAATCCAAATGGCTTCTTTTAAATTATCAGCGCCGGAATGCAGACAAAAGGCAAGTTGTTCGAAAAAGCCGGCAAGTAACCGTCTTCATTTTCTGCAATGCTTTGCATAACACAGAGCACACATCCAAGGTGGGGGGAAGGGAGTGGCTCGGACCAGGAAGGATCCGCAGAACTCAGCCGGGGACAAACCTGAATCTTCGCAGAGGGAAAGTTTATAAGTTTAGAGCCGGAAAATACAGGGATACAGTACAGGATTTTTTAATGAGGTCCTTTTACGCGCACTATCAACCCAGGGCATAACATGTCTTATAGGAGATTAAAAGATCATTTAGTCCATTCCTCGAAGCAGGAGGCGATTAGACACCGTACAAAAACCCTCCGCCAAAGGGGGGTCGAATTTGCTAAATAAAAAAATACGGCCATGACCAAACAATACTTGGGTTGGAGAGGTCGTTCTTCGCTAAGGCGCGACACTGAAAGGTGGGTACGTAAACCGAGGTCGCACAATTTTTCTGTGATGATCTAAATGGAAAGGACGTCTTGGGCAGTGCCGCCGCCCGATCCAAAAATCCGAATCAATGGGAAAAAACCTTCTTAAACGTCAGTCGCCATTCGGGGGGGGGGAAAAAAGCCGGCCAATTAAAGGGCATAAAGAGGACCAGACAAAGGAAGGTACTGGAACACGTCACCGCAAGGTGTCGTTGAAGGTGTTCATAAGCCCAGTAACTGCCTAGGACTCCGTGCCGACGCAAGAATACAGGGGAACACTAAGAATATAAAAGGTGGTCGGCTGGAAGCTGCTACCGGGGACACAGGGACAATACCGAACCCTCCTTTAATTCAAACACCCTGCAATTCATCTGAGTGTCAACCGGAGCGAGAAACCGATGGGGGCTAAAGTTTTCCCAAAAGGACGCCTACCGACAGAGACCTAAGGAACAAGGCAAACACTCTCGAACAGCGACATCGAGCAGACTGGGCGTTCAGATAAATAAAAAAAATTTAAGAAGTTGAAGGGGGAGCACCCGTAGGAGGAACTTTCCTGGGTCCTCCACTCTAAAAGGATCGAAGGCGAGATGAGAAATAAAGGGAAGGGTTACGAGATGCCTTCACAAAGTGATGGCCGTCATAGACACTACGCCGAAGGTAGCAACACGAGGGACAAGCCCCCTCAAATGCACCCCGGGATAAGGCATCACTACGGGATGCGAGACTCCGCGGGCAGGTACATTCAGTGAGTGGACAGCCCTTCTCGATATAATACTCGACTGTTTCATTCCTGAAATTAGCTATCACCAAGGGAGTAAATTGGGCGGGTACATAGGAGACAAATGAAAAAATGCATGGAGTGGCTCTGCCACCCAAGAAGAGACTGAATTGACCACCCGAAAAAGTAAAGTATTACCAATAACGCGGGTCCGTAGACGTCGCAACAGGGAATGTCTCGTTCGGGGGGAGGGTACAGGCCGACCCGCTGCCGGGCAGACAACCGGAAAGTCAAAAAGTCAGCAGGAGAAACACTTCCATCACTGAAAAAACCGGACCCGAAGACATGAATCGACTGGCCGGACTGCAGCAGGGGTGTCAAAAGGGCAGGGGAAATCAACTCTTTCTATTAAGAAGGAGACAGTGGCACCACTGGCACCCGGGGCGAGGGAAAGCCAGACCGCAGAAGGGAAACGGGACTTTGGAAACAAGACGAAAAGTTTAACTACGACGAACAGCCCAGGCGTGAAAGTCCGAGGGGAAATATAGGAAGGCATCACGTTAGACATCAAATGCTGGGGCAGGAGGGTGGCAACTCTGGCAGGAGGGACGTTGCTGGCCTCACTAATAGGAGTCTACAGTTCGTGGCAAAAAAGAAATGGACCGTTTGCACAGAAAATACATGGAAAATCTTCCAATGGTCTCAGAAACTAGAAAGTACTGCTTCCAAAATCTCCAGTACGTGAAAGGACCGAGAAGCCATCGCTGTTTACACAAATCATTGTCCAAATGCCATTGAGGGATGCAAGTTACTCCTTTCATAGACAATGAGGTAGTTATGGAAGGTGTTTCTGTCAAAGAGGGCCAACTCTGTCGAGCCGAGTGGGAAAAGACTGTGACCGTACGTGCGGGCGGGGGGGGGAAGAAAAGTGATCAACACCGTCGAACCACATAACAGCAAAACGCTCGCCCGGATCCGCGACAAGAGTCATAAAAAGAGAGGAGGAGCTGCAGCCAGAAGCTCCACCAATACGGGTGGACACACCAAAAAAAAGGGGAAGATCTGGCTAACAGACCAAGGCCGGGACTGTGAACAGGTCAACTACCCAGCAGAGGGGACGCACACAAAATACTAAAAAAAAACCCTCCACCCCGACAGAGTCAAAAATTACAAGATGACCAACCCTATCGCAGGCAAGGGGAAAGGCGGATCCCGAACTCTCATGCCGAAAGGAAAAGCCATCATTGCTGGTGTTCCGAGCCGGAGGGAAAGAGAAAAAACGCTAATGGAGTTGGCTCATCGTCGACTAGGCACGGCTTCACTTAATTATCACCGCACAGGTGCGAAATGAAACTACGAGAAACTCAGGAATCGCAAACCTAGGCTGGTTCAGGGGAGGGTTGTGACAAACGGTACCCGCGTCTCGGAAACGTTCTCATCGGCACGCACGAACAACGGCCCCGTCTCGGGGAGGTCAGAATCTCCGTTAAATGGCAGGGGGGGCAAGGACATACTGTAAACATAGCGACAGCGCGAACGTCGTAAATAGCCGCTAAAAGGACGTTCACAAATCCGGGCCCGGGAGGGCTTCCCAAAAAGGTGGGCTCTCGAACAACAAAAACTAGTGTATTAAAAGAGGAGAACTTGTCAGGAAACTACCAGGGAAATGTAAGGGTCGTCAACGGGACAAGGCGACGGCTAAGCCGAATAGGCTGTCCGGTCTGACGTGAAAAACCGGGAAAATTACTTGGCGCGGCCGCAAAACAAAGAGGGCGGCCGACGTTCTATACCAGAAACACGAGGCGAACGGGGAAGGGAGCCTTCGGGAAAAAAAAAGTTGGGGGCAACACGTACCGGACCTTCGCACTGTCCAAGGGAGGGTGGCGTCCTCTGTCATGCGCACCTGGGGGAATGGTAAGCTATCTGAAAACAGGGCGAGAAAAAAGAACAGACATAGCGAGGGACGATTTCCTCCTGCTCGTACATAAAGCAAAGGGGGGAGGGCGAAGGACAGGAAAGAGGTCTGGGGGGACTAGTAAAACCGCAGGAACAGGGGAAGCGACAGTCGTTGTGTATAAGAGGGGGGGGAAGGGCCGGGCGGGGTTCTGGGGGACCGGATGGTTTGGGGACAAGGATGTCCGTCGTGGCGTTCCCAGGTGTACAAAGGGCGACTTTGGGGAAGGATTACCCAAAGAAAGGACATAGTGACGCGTTTCTTGCGGTTGGGGGGGCGAAATCTTTCTTCAGGGGGACGAAAAGCATGAGCTGGGGAGTACGGAGATCGCAAAGTCGCACGGGGAAAGAAGCTTTTGCCTTTCTTTTGGGAAAGGTGAGCACCCAACACCAAAGAAGGGAGGCAGGTTCCATGCAAGATGAAAACTTAGAGAAATAGATGTTGTTGCCCTGGCCTAAACCTCCATACCCCTCTTGACGTCTATGAGATCACATCCGAAATAACTGGTCTAACGAGAAAGGATAAAAAACATCTATCTTCTCTTTAGAAAGCGGATGACGGTTACGGATCCAGAATCGAGGGTGAGCGGGGAAAGCTTAACGTATAGAACTTAGGAGGACATAGGTATAGCCCCTGGAGGGTCCCAGAATATAGACGAATGAGATGTAGTCCTCCAGGTCAGCAAGCCTGCAAATGCGAACGCAACTAAAAAACACGTCTCGATCCCGGGAAGAAGGGAGGGGACCACTCATTCATTAAATGGAAAGCCGAGAAGAACTGTAAGTTGACCCCGCACAAAACCGGTCACCCCATAACCTATAAGGATAAAAGGGGGGGAAAGGTGGGGACAGCTTCTGACGGAGTAAAAGCACATCAATTGAATACCGATGGTCGTATCAAAGCCCTCAGCGGACCATTTAGCGATTCGAGAAGGGAAGAGGGTAATACTGTCTTCCAGGGACTTGGACAGTGGTGCTAACCAGCAGCGGCAGGCAGACTCCGAAGAGCATAATGTGGGGCGAGGGACGAATTGGTATGGGGAACTCGGATCTGGGGGAAGAGAGGAGGGGGGGGGTCCCCATAACAACCCTACATCACCTGAAGGTAGGTAGCCATGCAAAAGCAGAACCACGTGCAGGCAACGTCCCTGGACCTAAAGGAGGAGGTGTGGCAGGAACAGTAGAGGTCTATGGGCGGATAGCCAGGAGAAAGGAAGATCCAACTGTAACTTTTATTTGGGGAGAAAAAAGGGTGGTGATATCAAGCGCGTCTTCTGGGAAATGGAGAGTCAAACGAAGGAAATTCTAAGGGCACACAGGCACTAGAAAGCATCAGCGAGGCAGGAGAGAGAAAGTTGGAAAAGGGACATGAAATAGAAAGGGGGGACCCGAAATGTTAGGCCCGCTGTAAGAGCTGCACAAAAACAGCTATCGGTGATCCTAATGTGCCGGTAAGGCGGGGGTCCGAGGGGGGTTAAACTGGCCGGTGACGGAGAAAAGCGCTCCTGGTCCTGTGTTAAGAAAGTTGCAGGGGAGCAGTGAAAAAGTACGGAGTGATGTCATTCAGGTCCAGCATGACAAAACCAGACAACCTGGGGCTAGCAGAGAAGGTTAGTCTTACACGTCGGCACGCTCGCCGAGGAGGGAGAAGGAGAAGAAAAAAGCACTACCCCGCTGAGTTTTAGGAGGGGAGGGTCCGGGGTCTAGTGCCTGACTGACAGCATGGAAAGGCAGGTCTTGCCGAGACCGGGCCTCAAAAATTCTCATGAAGAATTCCTGATTCAGGTGGAGGATGACTTAAAGTAGTCGGGCCAGAATCCAAAAAATGTTCAAAGGGAGGTGGAGGCCACCGGCAGTTTTGAACGCGCAGTTCGCGTGAACAACCCAGTTCTTTCAGAAAATTGGAACTTGGAGGCCGAACCTGACATCGTTGCCGGACGGTAGGTTTTTAAAGCCGCCTCAAGATCTGCAGGAGACTACCTTTATTGATAGGGGGGAGAAGAGATCAAAACGTGAAAATTTCAGGGAGGTGGGCCGGAGATTATAGATAACCCAATCAAGGGGGCCTGGTCCTGGGCCATCTAAACAATTGAGAAAAGGGGCGCGGCTCCTGGATATCCGGAAAAAGAGCTTCGAGGGGAGGAGGGTTCTGACTCTTCCCTGTATTTTGATGATGGGGATTTGGCAGCCGAGGGATACTCCTGTAACCTGAAGGCAGTGGCATTAAAGTGACCCACCGGGAAGGGGAGGACCTACGTCTCTGATCACTCCAAAGAAAGGGAAGGGAAGAGTCGCGCTCCATTTAGAAGTATTGTAGGCCGAAAGGAGGGGGATTAATCTGATCCAAAACCGCGAATGGTCCGAACCATATGTGCGCGGCCGCACCGAATCTGGGCCGCGCCAAGTCCTACCGCTTGCTGGCAAGTTATCGGTAAGAGCAATCTTGGCAGAGGAGACATAGGCCTCTCACAGGGCAGGCGCAGGACTGGTCGCCGTTTTACGCTCCCTTGAGCAGGATGCCATGATTGAGTATAGCTCGCCAAAAGGGAATCTACAAGTGCGGAGGAGCTCCAGCACCCCTTTCAAATACAGGCAAATTATGAACGGCTACTAGGAACCACCGCACGACGCGGTTGGTGTCAGAAGCCGGCGAGGGGAATCGTAAAGGTACGAAAAGGGGGTTGGGTTCCCGGAACTCGTCCGGTGAGAAAGGCACGTAACCGTTGGACGGCGGGCCCGTTACGATTTGCCGAAAGAAACTCTCTACTTCAAAACTACCCGCGGGTAGGCGGGAGCCGTTCAGAACTCGGCGGGACACGCTCACCGTGCGGCGCCAGAACCTAAGGGAAGAGGGCACCAGGTACCACGAACTACGAAACCGACTGAGCAGGAGGAGACAGGGAGGAAGTTTGTCCTTGTCCTTCATTGTTTATACAGGAAAAAGCTGGAGATAAAAAGGAAGGCAACTAGTGGAAATCGCCTATGATTCAAAAGCCAGCCGGAAGGATCCGAACTGGTCATTCCAGCTGTAGGGCAGCGACCCTAAATCTCAAGATCCACGAGAGAGCCACGAAAGGAGGAAAAAGATAGAACAACAAAAACAGTGAAGGAAGGAAAGGGGGACAGAGGGAGGATTGGGGGGCCCTCCATTCTAGCTCTCTCGATATGTGATGTCTAAGGGGAGAAAATCTGAATGAAAACGGGGTCCATACACGGCTGACGCAGGAGAGAGAGTCCGTTCCCCCTGTCTCCATATCAAGAAAGTAGTAACGCGGTAATCAAACAATCGACAGCACGGCCAAAGTCGAGCCGCAAAATTCCCGCAAGGAAAGGCGTAAAAGCAGACACCTGGTGCCAATCAAAATCGGCTGTCTTGTGCCGGCCTCCGGTGAAGCGGTCTCCGTTGGACTGACCAGCGGAGGGGACGCCAGTTGAGGGGGCCTCGGGCTCGGCAAACACTCAGTAAACCCTCCGAAACGCTCGACGTGCAGGTCTCCTAACATAAAGTGTCAGGAGAAAAGGAATGATCTACTTTCAGGATCGAGAATAACCCTCAGCAGGAAAAAACAAGTAAGAGGCAAGACGGAGTAAGTCAGCGGCGAATCCGGGGCAATGGTGGCCTGGATTCTACTAATATAAAAGTGACGGGGGGGAAGGAGCTGGTAACTCTACAGAGAAATGGCGAGGCGACAGTAACGTACACGAGCGAAAAAGTCGTCCTGCCCTTTCGGAAGACAGACCATCGTTCAAAGGCGTGAGGCCATGGGAAAAGGCTGCAGGAAATCAGGGTATTACGGGTCGTTCTCCCCAGATTTCCCTTGGCGCGATTGTGTAACAAAGCAAACAAACATCTGGTTCCTACCAGTCGCGGTCAAATGGGATCTCTGCCGAAACCCAGACCAGCCTAAACCCCACAAAGCGACCTTGGAGCCGAGAGGAAAAAAGAACGCAAAGAGTCTGGCGGGGAAAGAACCCAAACCAGGGAAATGTGGAAATAAGGTCCAACGAGGGCAGTCGGAAAAGACCGATCCTCGAAGAGGAAGCACATCACTCCCTTGGGGAAGAATCGGGACCAGCAGCCACTGGGTCTCCCCGGTTTGCCTTACGTCTACTTAGCATGGGAATCTACCGGTCGCAGGGGGCGGAGAAGGAACAGGAAAATTAAAAATAAAATTTAAGGGGGCTATCCGAGCCGCAGCACATCCAGTCACAACCAATGGGCTGGAGACGCTCGCCACATTTAGCAATCGTCGCCGAAACATAGAGTTGAAAGAAAGGACACAAAGATAACTTCAAATCACCGATGTTCACGGGAGCCATCACAGCAACTGGCATCCTACATCACTGAAAGAAGTTCTCAATACTTGGCGCTCCACTGCCCGTAGAAAAACCAACCGGGAACACACCTGGGGGGGACTGGGGTTGCTACTAGAAAGGCACAAGGGAGGAAGAATCCCGCGCTAAAGGGAAAGGTCTCACAATATACGACCTGTCACCCAGAAGAAGCGTCCCATGACGGAACTTCCTGAAAGGCCGGCAGCATAACAGGGGAAAAAAACCCCCTCCTGAACAAGAACAAAATGAGTGAGTCCGTGGTGGAGCTCCTAAAAAACCGGGCGCTCCGGGCAGAAAGGAAATCCAAAAATCACTGAAGAGGAACTGAGGACAGTGTCTGGTAGGTGAAAAGGGTCGACCTTACCGGACACCTACCTAAAACGTCCTGAAACTGCTGAACCAAAAATGAAGAGGGGAGGAGTCCACCTCCCGTCCTCCTCAAAAAAAGGGTGCGAAAAGGTACCAGCGACCCAAGCTAATATCAAATTAACCGACTCCAGCTCGACGCAGAACAGAGCAAGGCGTGCAGCTCGACCAGCGGCAGAAAATTGGTCAAAAGGTCGCACCCAAGGAGAGTGTCCTTTCAAAAAAACGCTACCGGGAGGGAGAGGAAGGGGCGAATGTAGCTTTCAGGAGGGGGACAAGAATGCCTGACCATCAACGAGAGGACAACACGACCGAGCGGATCTCAAACACAAGAGCTAAAATAAACGAGAAATCCTTCCGTGGAGGCGAAGAAGACGAACTATGAAATTTCATCTCCTGCTCATCTTACGGTCGCTCCTACGACCTGAAAGCAGGAAAGAAAGAACACCACTTCACGGGGCGGTCATGAGAGAGGTAGAACGAACCTGTGGCTGTCGGGGGTTCGCCCAAAACAAATACTCCAAACTAAAAAGAAACGAAATACCCTCGGCTTCCTCATAAGAAACCTTCTGAAATCTTTAATGAGGGCAGGAATGTGAAATCTTCTGGGCGCACAACATGGCAAGGTCAAAAAACATGGAGATAACACTGTAAGAAGAAAAGGAAAAATACCCGACTACCGCTACAATGGGGAATCATGTCAGAAGGGAAACGACCAGTCTGGAAACGTCTGGATCGGAATCCTTCTATGGCACTTTCACACAGGGAACGGTCTCTACTGCCTGTTGCCGGATGGATCAAGACCGGTGTCCACAACAAGTTTCAGAAGATTCAAGACAAAAGGGAAAAAAAAAGGAAACTCTTTCATCGCAGAATGCAGACCTTGAGCAAGCGCATATTGCTGCACATAAAAAGCTGGGCGGACGAGCTTGGAGTGGATGAAACATCCAATCTGGGCAGGCCCGCGGTCATATCGAAGGGGGGCGATCCCCTATTTCCAACGAAACTAACGAAAAGGCCTGGACGTCATTGATATAATCGAAAACCAAGTCTCAGCGTACACGCAAACTAGAAGATGTGCGCTCAAGCGAGGAATTCCTATATTATCCTACCAAGAAAGCCGGCCCAGAGTGAAAGTGTCCGGGGCTTTCCATTCTAGCGCTCCCACTCTGGGGGATCTTTAGAACCAGGTCTGGACAATATAAAGGAGGCCGCACGAGTTCTGGGCGCTGTGAGTATGGGATGAATCTGTTGCCTGTTAGAGAGAACTGTCTGACCAAGGAGATGTCGTGGTCTCCCCCGAGACAGTATAGAGGAGAAGGGGGGAAGTCGGATCACGAAAAGATAAATAGTCTGCCATGTCTAGGGCGGTCGAAAGGAGTCATCAACACTCGAGGGGCTTCCCTTGCGAAAGGAATTCTATCGACTAAAACTCACCCCTATTTCCTCTTGTACCATTAATCCCCGCCACATCTGCCTGCGAGGGAACGCTGGCCAGCAAACGACTTACTCATCATTGGAAAACACCACGCTCCTTTGACAAAAAAAAGAAAACCGTCAACGTCACAATCCGAATCCAAAACGACAGGCTATCAACACTTTGAAACTGGAGAGACAAGGGACTCTACAACGGAAGAGGCAACGGGGGAAGAAATTTCATGGCGTTCAGCGTTAGGACATCTCGTAACTTATTGCTGATAGGAGAGGAAAAATCACGCGAATCAAACCATTTTGAACACAGCCCTGCAACAGCGATGACGGCGGCTTAGAACAGTCCGGCCGGTTTGAAAGGGTGGGACACTACTGACGAAAAAGAAATGGCTAAAGCATAGCCTGCTAGGACGGAATTGGGGCCGAAGAAGGCTTTTAAAAAACCGAGAAGTGTCATTTTAACCTGGTTAAAACTCCTACGTGTACACAAATAATAGATGGAAAGACCTTCCTTTTCATACCCTATTTAAAAATACCCAAGTTGATCTCTATCCACGGAGTAGGGGGAAAAAAAAAAAAAAAGGAGGATAAAACAACGTTCCGGAAAACAACGGGAAGTACTTGTCGGTGAAACGGCAGGAGACTCGCCACTCCGGAGGTCCCATTCGTAAGACCCAACGTAAAGCACGAATTGGAAAAGAACAAGGGCCGCAGAGTTAAAAGGAAGGCGAAGTTTCCCCGTACTTCTGAAGAAGAAAAAAGGTCACACGTAAAGGGGACCTGCTCGGTAGCATCGAGTAATCTAGGGGGGGGGGGCTCCCGTCTATTCTAAAAGAGTACGTTAATGGTCTACTCGGTCAGCAGAGCCAACAAACAAAATAAATAGCGGGAGCGATGTGGCAGGTCGCTCGACCTAACAAGGGGGAGGGGGGGCCGTTGACCGGGGAGGGATAGTCTCGGGATCCCGCACTTGACCCCCCATACTTCTAGGTCGTTGTGTTATCATCAGGGGTTGAAAAGAGTTCTTGATTGGGGGAGGAAAAGGATGTGGGGGGCTTCCAGGTGAGGGGGGTGTCACGGGCCAGGTTGGACCAGCAAAGCCTTGCTGGTCTAAAGAGAGGAATCAGTTTTGCAGGTTATAGGGGAGGGATCATGGTGGGCTGCGTCAGTTCACAAGAGAAAAAAAAAAAAAACGCAGAGGACTAAAAGCCGCCACTCCGACTACGTGGGAAGGTCTTGGTTAGGGGAAGGTTGTTAGCCACTAGAAAGGGAATCAGAAAGGAAAGGCAACGGACAAGTCTAACTCGTGTCCCTATGCCGAACACGCATACATCAACGCGGTGTGCGAGTTAAAGAAAGTCTTTTCCTCGGCGAAAAGGGGGCCAGGCCTCTTGTAGGAACATTGCCCTATACGAGGGTCGTTCGCGGTCGCGCAACAATCGTCCGGGGCATGGAGGGGGAAAATTCTGGTGCTATTGGGAGCGAAATATTTCCCTTGAAAAAAAAAACGAAAGGTCTGTTTCTCAGGCGGCAAGATAATCTAAACTCGGCGATCTTAAACCGCAGATAAGATGGAAGCCCGCAAAGGCCATACTCAGCGAGTCGCCGACCCCTGAAACGGAAAGATCACCGGGGGTAGCTGAAAGAGGGGGGAGATACAATTTAGGGACTCTGAAGAGACCTAAAGAAGTCTTGGTTACCCAAAAGGGCCCAACAGTTCAAAGAAAGGCGGCGGCGCCAAAAAGGGGGAAGGGGGGTGACCTTCATGCGACGACAGCAGGGGGGAAGAACTCCGTTTTCTAAGTCTAAAAGGAGCCATGTGGGACGAGTCAGGGTAGTCGGTGGGGTCAGGGCAGTCTTACTCCACAGTGTGACGAGTCATCGAAACAGGGCCTGACGGTGGGGGGGGGGCGCCCCAGTCAAGGGGGGCACAGTATCAGAAGACTGCAACGTTTGTGTCAAGACGGCCAATGAGAAAAATGGGGGTCTCGGGTCATCGAAGGCAGGTCCCAGAGAGGGGAAGGGTTGGTGCCGACAAATGGAACATTCGACCCGTCGTTCTAGTACCCTAGGCAAGGAAGAACCAAAAATGCAAACTGCCTGTGTATCTGAAAGGCCAAGACCTTATCGGAAAGAAAATGCGGTACGCTTAAAATACGAGGAGGAAGGCGGAGGGGCGGCCATTAGAAACG
>Ga0179593_1576089_pt1 | contig 12316 bp, 9 predicted proteins | sample CZODoug2_1_08_16_FD_185931 | JGI IMG/M metagenome (GOLD analysis project Ga0179593, IMG submission 185931) | Vadose zone soil fungal communities from Angelo Coast Range Reserve, California, USA - CZODoug2_1_08_16fungal (PacBio error correction) | ecosystem: Environmental > Terrestrial > Soil >...
TGGTGCAAGGATAGGTTACAGATGGAGGGGCTGTACAAGCGTGGGTCCCCCTGAAAGAGACTGGGCAGAAAAAGGATGAAGCCCACCGGGGTTACCAACCGGAAGGTGATGAAAAGTAAAAGAACGCCCTCTAAAAAAGTCGGAAAAACTTCGCCCTTAAATCCTGGGACGGAAAAAATAGGAACTCCTTCGACATGTCGGAAGCGTGTGGGTTAAACCGAATTGTAAGGAGACGGGGAACAAGGAGGTGGGAAAGCAAAGGGAGAAAAAGCGCGACTCCTCCTTATCAGGGGGCTAAACCCCAAGACCCACGGCACCCACAACGCTGAGTGGGAACCCGGGACGCCGACTTTCAAAGTAGAACTGAGGTTGCGTGGTGGAAGAAGAGTTAAGCCAACTCTCGCAGCGGAATAACGCCTGAAAAAAGGCAGGTCGTAATGGGGGAGGGGTAAAGGAGCGGCTCGCAATCTTAGAACGATCAATAGGAAACTGACCTCGTTTGAACGCCTCGGGCGAAAAGGAAGAGATAAATGGACAGGGTCAAAGAAGGGGCCCAGTCAGCAAAAAAAAAAATGGGATCGCCACCTGTCCTGACCTTCGATCGCTGGGAAAGAAGTGAAGTGCCACCACGAGAACCCGGGGAGCTCCAGTTAGACAAATCCACACTCAAAAAAGGGACAGAGGCCTCTAACGTGAGCTTGAGAAAGAGGGGAAAATGGAAAAAAGGGCGGAAATTCAAAACCTTCTTCTCGGCTACAATTGCCGGAAGATCTGGAGAGCCCGAGTCCTAACCCAAGACCAGCTCACCTCAGTCTACCGTTGAGGGAGAAAGCGTCAATCAGGGGAAGGGGTAAATACGGAGTCTGGGAGGGCTAGCCTAAATCTACCCTGAGGCTCGCTAAAGGACCTTATGAATGTATTGCCTTCCTATGAGGGCACAGGGGTAAAAAAGGGGGAGTTCGAACTGGATTTCAGGGCAGACCTAGAGAAAGAGGACAAAAGGGAGCTAAGAACTACGAAGAAAGGATTCATGAGATTTAACACCGAGGACTCGAACTGCGAGGGGAAAGGTCAAAAAACCTTAAGGTGAAGTTTTGGGAGGTCCATCGGAAAGCGGCGAAGGAAAGGGACTATCCACCAGACACGCACCTGGAAAAGCAACGGATGGGAAAGGGGTCTACAAAATAAGGAAGACGAACGTGCTGGTCGTGTATCCTCTCGCCTATTGAAACGGTCCAGAAAAAAAAGCGGGGGTCACCGGGGCGACGGTCCAGGAGAGAGGGAGCAGCAAAACGCAGGTCTTTAAAACAAAGCTTAAGTCGGGGGGCATCGAAAAGGGAGGGCGCTTGACCAGCCAAATAAAAAACGGAAATGGCTTGTCTTCGTAGAAGGAACCACCCGGCTCTACTGGGTTCACCCCCGAGTGGGGGAAAGCGGCATCGTGAGAGCGGTTTCAGGAGAAAGGAAAGCGACGTCCATTGAAAAGGGATCTCCTCCAGAACTACTGAAAAAGTCTAGAGGATGCCCTCAATATCAAGAATGTGAAGGTTGTAAACCTGGTGTGCGCTCGCCCTCTTGGGGCGGGGGAGCTCCTGTGTCCTGGATCACCGTACAATCCCGAGGCATCGGCATCGAAACAAACAACGCAAAAAAAAAGGCGGGCAAGGCAAGAAAAACAGAGGTGCACGCTTCTGAATTGTAGGTCCGGGGAACCCAGGGGCTCCTCAATCTGGTGGGGAAGAGGAATAAAAAGGGTGCCTGGGAAGGTACATCTATCTCACAAAACGGAGGAGGGGGTATCACAAAAGCAAAAAGAGGCTCTCCACCAGTCGCAAAGTTGGGCGGGGCATCTCCGGAGTATCCCAGTTGGAACTCCCGTGGAGCCAGCCGGGGGTGACTGCCCGAGGGTGTGGCGGCGGGGAGAGCCTCTGAAAAAACGAATTGGGGGGGGAAAGAAAGAAAGACTACCAAACCAAGAGGGAGCGAGCTCCCTATCCAGGAAAACCTTGGGGGAGAACCCCGGGGTCGCCGATCTGGGCTTGCCTCATCGGGGGCAGAATCCGACCGGAAGTTCAGGAGAATCAAAATCGTCAAAAAAGGAAGACTCCTGTGGGGAAGAAAGGCTCTCCAATAAGAAAAAAAAGTCTATGCGGCTGTTGGACTCAGAAAAAAGCCGACCCCCGGGCTCCGACGACCAAACGAAATGGTGTGCCGGAGCGGGTCGAAAAAAAAAGAACGAATTTTTTCAGGAGGGGGGTTCAAAACGAAGAGTTATCCCTTTTCAGGCCGCGAAAACGGAGGATACGCCCCTCCCTCGTAGGGCCTTGAGGGAGGACCAACAGCCAATCAAGAGCACGACCAAAAGGAAGGGAGGCAAAAAGGGTAGGGAAGTGATGAGGATATAGCCGAGCCATAAACTTGCGTCCATGGGCGAGATGGGCTTGAGACCATGCGGAGATCGCTTATGGAACCGCAAACACAACCTTTCACGCGGTGACCGAAGGGATGACTTGGAAACCCGAGGGCGTCGGACGTTCCAAAAGCGAAAAAAAACTTCAGCCGCGTAGGCAGCGCGGAACCGCGGTTCCTCCACTTGCGAGCAACCAGGGTAAGGAGAAATAACGAGTAACACTATTGGAACGCCCTCATTTGGGTCCAGGAGTTGCTCGCTTCCCAGGGTCGGGGAAGGGGGGGAACGAGCCAGCTAGCCCTGAGACTCGAAAGACCGTGAAATGCGGTTAAGGAACGAAATCAAAGGGTCCTCTGGCTTTGAATCTCAAAAGAAGTGCTTGGGGGGGGGGGGGATGACCCGCGGCCGACGCGGACGAAGGAAAAGGAAAAACGGAAAGTTACAAAACTATTCAAACTTCGTCTCAAAATGCAGAAAAAAGACCGCCGGATAGGGCAAGCCGCGACCAAATAAGGAAGACTGGGGGAGCAGGGGTAGTGTGCACTGGAACCAAAGATCAAGCCAAATACACCTCTATAAAAAAGGGGCAGGAAAATGGGGGCGCGAGATAGGCCCGGCGGCCGGCGGGGTAAGCAGACCAGTACGACTTAACTTCAGGACAGAGCGGACGCCGAGTGCCAAAAGAAAAAACAGTTAGAAAGAACTCTGACTCTCTTTCTATCCTTCTCAGGAAGGGACGATCGTCGCGGAGACGCTCTTCGCGAGAGGCGCCAAGCTGCCCTGTGCTGAGGGTGAAAATCGAGAAAGAATGGAAACTCAGAAGGAGGTGGGATTTGCGGTTTTAGCGAGGAGGAAGCAAAAGGTGTAAATACGTCAAATCCGCGTCCGGAGGTGAAGGGGAAAACTAAAAACCACACTTCCGCCATAGGCGAAAAGGAAGGGGGGGGGGAAACCGAGGTATTCGCTGGCACCCGTCTCCACGGCTCTCGTCGCGGTGTCGACGGCTCATCGGGGGGGGTAGAGGGGAGGAATGTGCGGGCTAAGGGGGCCAGCTAACAGGAAAACGCCCACATAACAAATGTTACAAAAGACAAACGCCAATCTCTCAACAACAAAAGGGAGAGGAGTGAGGGGAGGTGCGGCTAAGGTGAAAATAGGGGGGGGGGTGGGGAAAAAAAATCAAACGAGGTTGGCCCAAGAATCGCCACAAAGAGGAAGGACCCAAAACTGAGTGTAAAATAAAAAAGGACGCCGAGACCCGTGGCCCTTAAAAAAAAACCTTCACCGCGAATCCATACCCCTGGGGGGGGGGGGGGGTAAATTACCGGCCTGCAAGTTCCGGGCAAAAAGGGAACTTACGATGGGCGGAAGCTTTGTATCACCAGAAGAAAAGACGCCGGGGATTTGAAGTAGGTAGGCCCACCGGGAAGGGACGCCTCCGACCCCCACCAAAAGAAAAAAACGCAAAAGCACGCAGTGGTACAACCAATGTATAAAGACTGTCACCTTCTACCCCTCATAAAGTCAAGATGGCCGAATGGCGCCAGCCTCGCGCGCTGCCTCCGCGAAGAAATAGAGGGTCTGCTATGAGAAAGCCGGAAGAGCTAGAAGAAAGAAAGAGGAAGGAGACCCAAAAAATCCTAAACTGCCATGAATTCGTCCGCGCTGCGGATTCGCCAGAAAATCTCGCGCCAATGTCTGACCGAAATCGGGTCCCCGAATGAAGTCCTGAAAAAACGGACGACGAAAAAGGGGGAAGGAGGTCTCCTGCTTGCCAAGCGTGCGGGGGGAAAGGCGGGACGCAAAAAAGGTTTACTCAAGGGTAGGCCAGCCGTCGGCGAGGAGGTGCGAAAAAAAGAAAACCGCGGACGGGTTAAAAACAAAGCATTCCTACACAAACCAAAAAGGAAATAATCCAGGCGCGGAATGGCCGAGAGAAGTCAACTGATCAAGCTCGAATTGGGATGATCCGAAGAACAGAAGGAAAGCGACAATCTAAACTACTTTCTCCCATGATGAGTAAAAAAAATGAGGGGAAAACCGTTAACCAGGGTGGTGGCGACGAAGAGGCCCTTTGGGCCCTTCGCTCACGAGTAACAACACTCAGAGACTGCACGCCTCTCCAGAAAGAGAGACACGGTATGAGGAAAAAAAAAAACGGAAGAGACAGATCCTATTCGGCCTTAACTAAAGGTGAGGGGAAGAAAAAGCAGATCTCCGCATGGACTAACGGCCATCGAAAAAGACGCCCTGGGAACGGATGGAGCAAGTGGCGACACCCGGATCGAGACCAGACCCCAGAAAGAGAAAAAAGAAGGGTGGACTAAAGGGCGGCAAGGGTTCTTGGAGAAAAAAAGATCGAAAAGAAGGGGAAGGGAAGGTCCCGCGTCGCGCTGAGCCCAAAAGGGGAGGGACCCGCTTCGAGCGGCAGCGCTGAACAACTTGACGGAAGGATCAAACCAAAGCTAAAAGGCCTGGAGGGTTAGGGGAACGCTTACATTTAATGCTCGTTATGCCCGCTAGTCAGAGGACTCATGGTGGAGGGGAGGGGGGGATAAGGGATATTAAATCTACTCCTGTTTCCGTTGATCTCAAATCAAGGAAAAGTTAAGGGAGGCCGCATTAGGCACGCCCTCGAGAAGGTGGAAAAAGGGGGGAAAACTGAAACTGGATCGGCGAGCTATGGGAGGAATCTCCTGGAAGAAGGGTTCAGAAAAAAATCAATGTCAACGTGAGAGACCCGCCTGACAACTCCTCAAAGTCAAGCTCCCCGGGAGACAGGTGCAACCGCTGAGGGTGTTCGAGGAATGGGGGGGGAAAAAACAACAGGGGCCCCTCAAAAGGGAAGATCAAGCGAGGGAGGAGGAGCAGGGCTTATAATATTGAACTAAATAAACGGGGTAAAAAAGATGCAAGAAGCACGCCGTAGGGGCAGCTCTCCACATGCAGTAAAATGAGAGGAGAAGAGGCCCGTGGATATCATCCGAAGAGCTGGCCTTCTACTCCCGTAGTATCAACCTCAGCAAAAAGAAAACCCAGTTGCAGGCGGGTCGAGCCGCTGCCACTCGGGATGGTCGACGAACATCCAGAGGAGGCCGCCAAAGATGACTCGAGCGAACGAAGACAGGGAAGGGAAAAAAAAAAAACAAGTCACTTCCGAGGTCTGAACAACATCGCCTTCCTCGAAGAAGTATTGTCGTAGGGAGATCCAAAAAGAATAGACTGAAAACCGGTCGAGCAACGGGCCTCCACAAAAGAAAGAAAACGAGCGTATAAAAGAACAATTAAGACCCCTTGCTCAAAACACGACGAACCGAGAAAAAATGCGCGGGACTCGAACAACGATGTTTCAGTTAGTCTCCGAAGAATAGGGAAAGTGAGGCGTCCGCTTGACCGCGGAGAGAAACGAGGGGCCTCGTAGGCTCTAGGAAGTCTCCAGCCAGCCCCTGACCGCCATCGGCCCCGGCTTCAAGATCGGCAAAGTGGGAAAGAAAAAGAATGAGGGATATAAGGGGGGTCGGAAGAGGAGCCAGCCTGCGAAGGGCGTAGAAAAAGAGTAGAGCGGAGATCGCTTCATGGAACGAACCACACTTAAAACGTTCAGACAACGCGGATAGAATCAAGAAAAAGGAAAGAAAAGGGGACTTAGACGGCAAAAAGGGGACCCATCATCCTTCAATCCTGAGCGCCGAGCAGGCCGCGGACGAGTAGACTCTAGCCAAAGCGGGCATGAAAGGAAAAGATTGTTAACAGGGGTAAGCATCCTCCATCAAGTGCGCGGAAAGGTTGTCTGAAAGGGAAGCCCTCATTTCAGGGGGGGAGGGCACGGAAGAGACATCGAGACACTTGCTGAGGTCTACCGAAAAAGCCTTGGCACAATCAAGGGCCTTGTTGGAGGTGGAGAGAGAGACAGGGAGGTAGTCTCGCGTCTCCGACGGGTCCAAAAAAGAGTAGCCAAAAAACGACGGGGGCCGCACTCCTTAAAAACCTTCAAATAGCCCACCGCAGCTCGGGCAGCCAACCCAAGCACGAGAGGGGTCCGCTACCACTCACAGGCTTGCAGGGGGAAAAAGGGGAAAGGTGGCACGTCAAAAGCATTAAAAGTTGACCTCCCGAGAGCTTTAAAGATCAGGATGGCTGCAGGTTGGTGGCAAGAAAGAACCGGGACAACCTTCATGTAAGACTTGACGGAGAATCCGAAAGGGAAAGGGGCGTAAACACAAAGATCTTTAGAATGCACGCTCAAAAAAAAAAAGGGTTGAGCGTCTCAGAGAACTATAGACGTTACGATCGGCGCTGGAGGCCGTCTGAAAGCGGCGCAAAGAAAGAAAAACAAGAGTTGACATCTTTGGGAAGAAGCAAAAATCTCCGGCTTACAGGGGGTGGGGTGAAAGGCAGGCGATGGTTTCGGGGTTATAGATAGGGGGGGAGGCGCTAGATTGGAAGTCAAATCCTTAGGGCCGGAAGGGATCTTAGTTGGGTTCGAGACCACACTCGCCGCCATAGGTGAGTGTCGCATGGGGCCAACGGCAGACGGGGGGGCGAGCCGAGACTCGGTCAAAGCTCCTTCGACTTAACCAAAAAAAGTCTAAAAGTGGGCGCGGACGTCCAGTGCTTCGTTACCAGTGGACGGTGCTCGGAAACCAAAAGGATAACAAAGGAAAAAAACCGGGGTACCCAACCTCACCAAACAGAAATCGCCACAACAACGAGTATGAAAAAGAAAGAAAAGATTTGGTGTGCGGCTCGGGGACGGAGAGTTACTGGAAAGGCATCTATCTTGTCCAAAACAAAGGGGAAGGCCGCACGGTAAAACGCGCATTACAAAGGCACGCGCGACCACGCGGCGCCGGGCCAACGGGCCCGAAAAAGGCCAATCCACGGAAGAGCTTAAGGTTCCCTTACCCTGCAGGGTAAGCGCCACCTTCGAATGGGCGGAATGGGAGTCGAACCCACATCCTGGGGAAAATAGCCTAATCCGGGTTAATCACGTGTTAGGCCCAAGCCAGACATCCGTAGCCGCAAATCAGCACGTCCGCTGTAACAAGAAGTTGGCACAAAGAAAAAAAGAAAGACAGCTGAGCTTCGTGTGCTCTAACAAGGCTGAGAAACTCGGTTCGTCTCACGCGTTCAGGACTGTGAGGTCAAAAAACAGGAAGCAGATCGGCCTACCGCGACGATAGGGGAAACGTAGTTCTTTTCTGATAAGGCTCGGCAAAAGGAAGGAAAAAAAGGCAGCCAAGGGTACGACCGGCAAATCATCCCTCGGCAGGCTAGGGCGGGATGCTTACCCACCCTGCCGCCTACCAAGTGACCTGAAACCCGGCTCGACGGCTGAAAAAGAGAAGGGCCTTAAAAAAAAGACGACCCCAATTTCTGAAAAAATTTATTGGAATTTCGAAGGTGCGGGGGCTGGAGGGGCAGAGAGAGGGACGACTGACAAGGAGTGCGGCCAGAAAAGAGAACCTCTAAAGGGGGATCAAACTTATCGAGGCCCTATGACCAAAAAAAAAAAAAAATAAAAGGGAAGAGATTCTCACACCAATGGCGGCCATGGAGCTCAAGCATCGCCGTCTCAGGGCAGGAGCGCTGCGAAGAAAAAGATTTGTGCTAAAAAAAGGAACCACCGCTTAGCACATGAGGAGGAAAGAAAAGGGGGGTCACTGGAGGATGGCGCGGATCATGGCCCTCTTCCTTCGCAGGCACAACGCGTCCAAACTACGCGCGCTCCGAGGCAGGAAGTCTTTTACAACGAAAGGGAAAAAACGGATTAGAAAGGATGAAGAAGATTCCGTCCTTACTAAGGATGGGGCGGTCCAGAAGCGATTCCGCATAAGACAACTACACCGCTCAGCAGACGACGCACCTGCCGCAAGGTTTGGGGTGTGTGTTTGTGATGGGGGGATAGGGACCCTGCTCAGGTAACGGAAAAAATGATCACATGGCAGAAAGGGCTACTGGGCGAGCCGCTCGGGCAACCCAAAAAAAAAAAAAAACGAAAATAAGAAAAGGAAAGGGGGAGGAGAGAAGAAGAGGAGGGGACTGATAGAAGAGATGTAGGGGATGGGAGAAGGAGGGGGAAGGAGAGACAAAGACGGGAGATGGAGGGGGAGGAACAAGAGCAAAGAGGAGAGGTGGGAAGGGATGGAAGAGGGACGGGTGGAGGGATGCAAAAGTGAATGTGGAGGGGGAGAGGAGGGAAGGGGTAGGGAGTTAAGAGGAAGGGAGGGGGTGGGGGATGAGAGGGGGAGGCAATGGAGCGGGGGGAGTACGGGGGGGGGGAGAATGGGCAGGAAAGGGGGGGAGTGGGAGGGGGAGGAGAAAAGAGGGCGGAGAGGGGCTGAAACAAAGGGATGGGGTGAGGAAGGAGGAGAAGCGAGATGAAAAGATCGGCATAAGAGCGAACGAAAAAACCGCACGACCCATGAATAGACCGACGATGTTGTTCACAATCAACATTGTTAGACAAAGGGTGCGGAACGACTTACATCGGTCGGAGGACGAGGATCATAGAAAGGCGCGGGGGCGTTGGTACCGAGAGAAAGGATGGAGAATTACACGCGCGAAGGCGTGGGACGGGCGGGGGGAAGGGCGGGTAGGGGGAGTGGGCGGGGGGCAAAACATAAGGGCCGTGGGGAGCGAGGTGGGCCAGTTGGGGGAGCATGAAGGAGGTTAAGGAAGGAGTGGGCCAAGACCTGGGTGAGCGGGGGGAAAAAGGAATAGGGACGGAGAGTGAAGGGAAAAAAAGTAGAAGCGAGAGGGGGGGGAATGCTAAGTAGGTTGTTGAGAGGAGCTTAAAATGGGGGGGGGGGGAGGATGGGGGGAAGGAGGGGGAGAGACAGGAGGAAGGAAGGATAGCGGAGCAAGGTGGGAGAAGGGAAGGAAAAGTAGGGGAAGCGGGGTCGTGGGGGGGAGATTGGTAGGGGAGTGAATGGAAGGAAGTGAGCGAGGACCAAGTGTAGAATGACGAAGGAAGTGGGGGGGGGCGGGAAGGGGGGACAGGAGGGTGGATAAGGGGGTAAGGACAGGGGGGAAGGAAGGGGAGAGGGAAAGAAGGTAGGTTGGAGGGGGGGTGAGTGTGAGGAAAGAGGGGAGGGATGGGGGAGGGAGCGCAGGGTAAGAGGGAATAGAGAGGAGAAAGGGGGGAAGGGTGGAGGGAGGAGGAGGAAGAAGGCAGAAGTGGTGAATGGGAGGGTGAAGGGAAGGGATGGGTTAGTCGGGGAGTGATAAAGCGATGGGAGTGAGGGAACTGAGATAAGAAGCTGGGGGGGGGGGGAGGGGGGTGAGGAAGGGGGAGAGGAAGAGGAGGGGAGGGTGAAGAGAGGGGGGGAGGGGTAGGTGGGGGGGAGGAGCAGCGAGGTAGGGGGAGCGGAAGGGCGGGGGAAGGAGGGGGGGAAAGTGAGTGAGAAGAGGAGGAAAGGGGTCAGGAGGTGGGAGTGAGAGGCGAGACAGTAGCTTGACAGTCTGGAGACTCCTATCGGATCCGACGGAAGGAGAAAACGGGGAAACTATTCTTCACTCGAAACGCACGCCAAGGGCTTACTCTTCAGGAGGGGCGGGAATCTAACTGAAATCTTGATGCTAGAAAGAAGACAGGGGTGACGTTCTGATATCCCCTGGGGATGTAATTCAATAAAAAAAAAAAGGTAGTAAAACCGCCTCTCATGGGAATCAGGGGTGGGATGTCGTGAGAGCGGGGTTCGAGACGGGAATTTTTGAGCTGGAAGAGAAAAGAAGAACTGATGGAAACCTGAGGAAAGCGATGGGGCACGCAAGACCGCGAAGTGAGGGGAAGAATTTTTTTTTGGGCAACTGGATAAAAAAAACGGGGATAAGGGTTGGCTCCGGCCGTAAAAGAACAGTTAGGGCATCACCCGCCACTTGACAAACCGAAAAACTCCAGTGGGGGGAAAAAATTGGATGGCGTCAGGGTCGTCCCCGCAGTTTAGGGGGTTGAAACCGGAGGGAGTCGCTGTCGAGATCCACTGTCCGAGGAAACAAAAAGGGGTCCAATCGACCTGTTTGGGGGATTGTATCCTTAAATCCGGGACTAGGGGCCTGAATTCTGGGCTGGAGAAAAGGGCTCAAAAAAAATCCCAAAACAGATACGCCACGAAAAGCCTCCCCAACGTATGGCTCTCTCTGAATCATCAGGCACCCGGGCAGGCTCTACACCGGTGGGGAAAAAACCGCAAACTTAAAAGGAAAAAGGATAGCGGGAACAATACCAGAAGCTTTTGAACCTTTCTCAAAACAAAATCAAGACCTGCCCCTGGCCGTGCTGGGACTCTGCAACCATTGTCGGAAGGACATCCAGGGAGCCCCTGCAAGAGAAGGACCCTAAAAAAATTCAATCACCTTCTCGCGGATAGGGGGCGGGGAAAGGAAGAACGACAACTGAAAGTATGTTCTAACACGAAGAAGGACCTGTTGTAGGAGACTGAAAAAAGACGGACAATATCAAAAAAAAAGGGGGTCATTTAGGTGACCCAGCGATGAAAGGACCGGGAAAAAAAGTCTCTCCACCGCACTACAAGTGTGCCGCCGCGGGGGGCCCAGAAGCGCCGACATGGGGGAAGGGGACCTTTCACCCTACAAGGGGTTAAAAAACGCTTCGCGTTAAACTCTAGAAAAAATCAAAAAAAAGACCTAAGTAGGCATTCGATAGTATCCATCGTCCAGGGACTTCAACCACTAATACATGGGGTTTTCAAGGAAAAAAGGGGGACCATGGTTAAAAAGAGTCGCCGTTGGAATTGCATAAGGGAAAGGCGTTGGGCATGGGATATTTCCGCAATTGACGCACAGGTAAGGGATTCAGAGGGCTACAGTCGGGGAGAACCAGCGTTAACGCGGAAAGAGGACATCAAGGGAACCCGACTCCGATCCGGAAAAAACGACGTAGAGGCCGCGTAACAGCGGCGAGGCCAAAAAGAGGCATGAATTAAGTCCCATCCTGTGGGGGAAAAGGGCCCAAGAGGGGGGGGCTGAAGAAATGTCATGTGAGTACAGGGGGAGGATGCGAGACCAGGGTCGCGGGGCACAAATCCATCGAGAGAAAATTGATCATAAAGAGAAAAGGGACAGGGGGAATGCTTCTCGAAAAAAAAGTCGGGGGTAGTTGGAATCTGCTCGAGGTGCTGGTGGTGTAGGGGCTCTCCGACGCGGGCTTCAACGGAGGAAAAAGGGGAACTCCTGACAATTCGAGGCGAAAAAATCAGACCGCAGCCCAACGATAAGGAATACGGCGAAAACACAAAAAGAATAACTTGGCGTCCCGTGGGGTCTCGTGGGGAAAGGTAACTGGGAAATGCCTTTTAATGAAAAACCCGGTCAGACCATGTGGCGCGAGAGTCGGCATGGGAGGGGAGGGGGAGTACCAGGACCTTTCAGTACCTTGAGGAGAGGACGAAGAAAGGGGAAAAAAAAAGTCACAAAACAGTGCTCTTTATGAATTTCAAAGACGCGTCAAGGGGGAAGAAACGCGCAGGAAAACTAGAAGCCGGTATCAGATCGTAGCGTAGAAACGAAGTAGGCGCCCTTGCGGCAAGGTCCAACCAAAGAAAGAAGAATTGGGTCAAAGTGAAAGATAGCCTTCTCCTACCAGAGTGTTACACAAAAGAAGGGGTTCACGGGAATGAGCGAGAAACTAGGCGTCTAGGATCCAGGTGGGCCTCCTACTTCAAGCGCTCTGAAAATTCGGGGGGGGGGGGGGACCAAAGAGGAATCAACTAGGATTGTAGAAAAGTTATGGAGACGACGGCGATAGGATTGACTCGGTAAAAAACTCCGTGACGTGGATAAAAGCGGCGTAGGATGCGAGGAGGAACGTGGTTATGAGGTGAGGGGGTACTGCCGGTGAAAAAACTCTAGAAAAGAAACATCCAAGGAAACCGCGCCGTCCCC
>Ga0179593_1636153_pt1 | contig 12316 bp, 12 predicted proteins | sample CZODoug2_1_08_16_FD_185931 | JGI IMG/M metagenome (GOLD analysis project Ga0179593, IMG submission 185931) | Vadose zone soil fungal communities from Angelo Coast Range Reserve, California, USA - CZODoug2_1_08_16fungal (PacBio error correction) | ecosystem: Environmental > Terrestrial > Soil >...
AGAAGATCGGGAGGTCATGAATCGCCCAAATCAAAGAGAGGGAAAGAGATCTAAGACAAAAAGCCTTCGCCCCCGACGTTTTCAGCAAGAAGATCCGGAAGGAAGGGGAAAGGCAGCGGCGTCACCAGAAAAATAGACATCCGCTCGGTGCACCTGGTCCGGCGTGCTGGATGCAACGGAAACTAACGCCAGAAAAACTCTACTCTGCCTAAAATGTGGAAAAGGAGGAAGGAGGGGGGAATCGCGGAACATAGAAGGAGAAGTGGAGCTTTTTAAGTTCTGAGCGTGAAATTTCCCCGACCCCACTGCGGCCTAAAGGGCGGGGGAACGAACGGCCCCCCCCCAATCACGAAAATTACCACCTCAGATTCGAAGCTGCAACTAACGGAAAAAAAGGATCTAAAGAGAGGCGAGAGGAACGTTCGTGGGTTGAGTACCGGCCGCGCGTCATCATCCTTACTTCCAGGCTCTTAGTGCTTGATAGAAGGAGTAACCGGAAAACATAACCTTGCGCGGCTCATAAAGAAAAAAATCCAGCTTGTAGACTCAAAGAAGTGCCGTGGTTCGATGCTATAGAGGGCAGCGGAAGTTCTATCAGAGAATAGAGGCAAAAGAGTCAAGTGAGGATTACCAAAGTTGGAAAAGCGGCCGTCCACCTCGGACAACTCAAGATTTGGTGCGACGGGCGGGGTCGGAACTGGTCACAGAGGGCACCATATCTGGGAAAGACAGAACGGGAGGTCTCTGGGACGCAGGGCCGTCCGACGTGTCTATGGAACTGAGGGGGCCATAAAAGCCTTCGACGTTGCAATGCGTAGGAAACGTGACCGCAGGTGTCCTCATCGGAGGAAAGGAAGAAGTATAGGAATCGAAAAATTTTCTCCGGGGGGGAAGCGTAAAGCGAAACCGAGATCGGAGCAGGCGTGACTTTTCCGCTAATTAGGATGGGTTCGAAGGTCTAAAAGAAGGGAAACTAGCGCGAGGGACCGCCGGGCGGGAAAGAAAGCGTTCCGTCTAAAAAAATGGGGGCCCAGTCAAGGTGGAGAGATCGGGGGGAGTACAGGGGATAGGTAAATGGATCGGAGGGGGACACGTTAACCTTAAGGGAGCAAAAAATCCCCTAACGGGAGATGGAGAGCGTCAGGCACGGAGGGTCGCCTTGAACTCCGGGCCTGGATATCCAGTAAGGAAAAAAACTTGAAGCTCTTCCACGAATCTTGAAACGGAGAAGCGGAGCGGGGAGGAAAGACAGAGCCACTCTCTAAACCACCTGACGTCGGGTAGAAAAAGTGTCTTCTTGTGAAAGGAAGGGATAGTGGTCACGGGAATTCCCCCACCCTTCCGACCCGGAACCATCGCATAGCGGGGTCTATTCTGGTCAAACAACAACGGATGGGAAATTGTTCTAGAGCTCGAACCGGTGGATTTTCCTTAGGTACGAAGGTGACGGTGGGGGGGCGAGGGGAGGACAAAATCGATGAAAGAAGTGAAAAAAAAAAGACCACCTAATTCTGACCTGAGTGGGGGCGGTAAAGAGCGCTAGCTAAGTCCTATCCATAGCGGAAGAGCTTGGAAGAAATTAAAGATAAGGGGCCCCCTCTATTATACAAAGCGGCGCGGCGACTTTGGTGGAAGAGAAGGCCGGCGCAGTTTCACGCTGTACAGGCTTAAGGCGAGAGGATAGTCAAAAAGGGTCCCGTTTGTCAAAGCGCAAGGAAAATCGAAAGAAAAAAAGAAAGATAGAGACCCTACAGGGAAGTATGGGAAACTGGAAAGCTCGTCAAGAGGCTTCCCGTCGGAGCTTGAGGTGAAAATCGGAGGAGAAAAAAGCAGTCATCGAACGCTTGAGGATGGAAAGCGGGCCAACGATCGACGCTTGTAACGCGAACACTGTACAGCGAGAAGTTAAACCTCGAAGACTGCGGGGGGAGGAAGAGGAGGACACCTCGGTCAGTTTCAAGCAGGCGCAGGAGGGATTTAGCCGGAAAGAAAGGGGAAGACGGAGCTCGACGGCTGCAATTCGAAAATGAGGGGAGGAGACACACACGTCGGTGATCACAAGACCGTTTCACGTTTACGCGAAGTAACCTCGTGTTGGCCGAACGCTGGCTACAAAGGGAGTGAAAGGGGGGGGTGCCCACTCTGCTCCACTCGCTGCAGTGTCCGCCATGTAAAGAATACGACTTACGATAGATATCGTAGTCAAAGGGGAAAAAAAAGAGGGCGTTTCTTCAGAGTCAACGCGCGAAGAATTGGAAGACGAAAGGCAGTACGGTTTGTGGTGTACGAAAAAAGACGATCGCAGAACTACGAAGAAAGATGGGGGAAAGATACGACATCAGAGGAGGGCGAGGGAAAAGGGGAAAGATCAGAAACTCATCCGTGGGAGAGAGCAAGGGTCATAAGGGACGAAACGTCCGCGTCGGTCTAGAGGTAAAAAATAGGGTGAGGGAAGGGTCCAGTTTTGATCAAGACGGGAGCAAGGGGGGGCTTCTGAGTCACTGAAAATTTCACTATCAAAAAGAACATAAATGAGTTTCGACGCGTCAGACTAGTACCCGCCTAGGAAAACGTATCAGTTTTTTCTTGAGTTGGAGAGGGAAATCGAGAAGTGCCTATCACGCCCCGTGGAAGGGAGGACCGAGGGCCGAAGGTGGAACGTTTCACCGGCCGGAACCTTGAAAAGGGCAGAGGCTGACGTTGATGAAGAGGAGACGCCGAGAGATCGTTTCTCTTCAGACCTTGCTTCGAGGGGAGAGCCCGTGAAGGACTGGAGAGACACCTGACCACGATACGGGCGCGGGCGCAAAGGGGGGGATGACCATAACTCTAAAAAGGACACTAGTCTCCGTGACGAAGGGGGCCAAAAGATCCTTTCCGAAGCTTGAAGGATTGAGGAAAGAGGGAATGAGGAAGTAGGAGGAGAGCAAGCACGTTCTAGCTGTTGAGTATCTAAGAAGCCTAAAAGTTTCGGGGAAGAGATTCAGTGAACGTCCCTCTGGAGAGGACACTGACCCTCGTCGATAGTCACGGCTGAGGGAAAAAGGGAGAAAACAAGAGAGGGAGGGGAAGGGGAGTTCAAGCAGCTCATCTGCATCGCACAGTGTCCTCGCCATCGAAGACGACTCAAACAAAAAGGATGAGGAGGAGAGAGAACGCTTGGGGAAAGGGGAAAGAGATGACCTGCTGTAAAAGTACACCTCATACCTCAAGGTAGAGAGAGGATGTGGAGCGAAAGTTCATGAGCAGATAGGACGAGGGGGGGGGGAAAAGACTCGCCAAAAAGAGGGGAAGACTTCGGGGGGGGGACGCTAAAGAAGAGAAGGTGAGATGGAAAAACAGTGAGCGGAAGGTCTCTGAAGAAAGAACGTGAGGGGGAAATCGACGCTCGCGTGCTCAAGGAGAAATTCAAGACCTTCCGAGGAAAACAGGGAACCCACGGTCGTCGCCGCGCCTCCGGGGGTAAGAACTGACCCGAGACCTATCGTGGATCAGGTAGAGGGGACGAAGCCGGGGCAGAAAGCGACGCAAATCCCTGAATCTGAAAAAAAAATCACGGGAGGAATCTCAAGCCTTTCAAAACTTGAAAAGAAAAGAGAGGATCCGCTAATGTGAACGTCAACGGGCAGGGAGGAAAGGCCCCAAAAGGCCGGGGGGCCACGTAGCGAAAAAGGGAGGATTACACTTAGGGATCTACGAAGAGACCCCACTCTTCAGAAAAGAGGAAAAGGTCTTCGCGCGACTATCGAACTGCGATAAAGAGGGGTGAAGGTGGGGCTGGAATGAGTGCAAGAACTAAATCGTTCCAACGTGACGAACTGGCCGAGAACACGATTCGGGAAAGAAACGATAGATGGGAAGGTACGAACGCGGCACTTCGGCCGTCAGTGACCGTGGAGGGGAGTACTCGGGCTCGCTTCACGGGGGCGGTGAGCGCACTTGGGGCCGTCATCGAGGAGACCGTGAGGAGAAAAAAGTGATGTCGTAGTTCTGCTGTATGGGGGGTCACCGAGATTGCGCGAGAGCATACGAGGCAATAGAGCGTGAGCTAAAGAAAACGCAGTCAGGGTTCCGACGAATCGCAGCGAGAGGGAAGGGGTAACTTAGGGTACATCACTGAATCAATCTCGAGGGGAGAAGAGTGCGGAAAGAAAAACGGTGCAGGTGTCAGCAATCTTCCCAAAAAACAAGTAGAACATCTTGTGAGAGATTGATCAACGGGTTAAAGATCACCAAGATCAGGAGAGCCGTCAGAGTGGCAAGGGGTGCGAGAAACTCGGACACGTCGATACGCGGAGAAAAAAAGGTAAATCCATGCAGAGCCGTCGACGTCACGCAAGAAAAGGGACCGGACCATCTTTACCCCAACAAAAACTGATTTTAGCGCCCCGATTTACAAGACCTTGGAAGCGTTACCAGAGCCGAGGGGGGAGGGCCTGGAAAATTCCTGGAAGAGATGCGCGTTTTAGACCCAAGAACGGCTCCAAAGCGCGGCGTTCCTATCAAGGTTCCAAGAGACATGGTAGGAGTAGGGTCGGTCCGTGAAAAAAAAAGGTGACATGGGCCTGGACTTGCTGGAAAAACCGGTGAGGCCGGATCCCCGGCAAAACGTGTAGCACGGGTCGAGAAGGGGCAGAAAGTGCCGGGAAAGCCGTTTCGGAGGGACAACGCACTCTGGGGAGTCCTGACCAATCTCTTCAAAGTCTTCCGGGAGAGGGGCCGACGATCAAAAAGCGATCAAACCTACGGAAGTTTCAAAGGAGGGGTTGTGATGTGGTACAGGGGTCAGAGGAAAATAGGAAAAACACCAAAAGAAACAAAACCTCAATCTGGGGGTTAGTCTTTCGTCTCACAACAACGATGGGATTATGGGTCCACTATCATGGGGAGAACCGATTTTCTCTTCCTGGAGAGTGACGGGGGTGTTTTAAATCGGGGAAACTCGTGATGAAAGTCCGGGAAAAAAAAAAAAGGAAAAAACGAACTTCCCGTTTAGGACGGGGGGGGCGCCTCTCTCTCTACGGAAGGGAATATCATGAAGATCGGGTCCGGCACCTAAATAAATCAGCCGTTTCAAGAGATTAGAGGCGTTCGGCGGTTGTCTCGCGGCGCGCAAAGTTTGAGGGCACGAAGGGCTAGGGACGGGAGGTCAAATTGGAATAGGACACGTGTTTTGTCAGCGAAGAGCCATGCGCAAGCCCTAGGCGAAACCTACAGAAGTGAAGGAGGATGAATAAACTCTCGGAGAAAAAACGCTTCGAGGAAAGGATCCAAGTAACCGCTGTCGGACGCGACACTCGCATCGACGTAATGTAATCTGGGGGGGGATACAGAAGTGTACCAAGAAGCCTGTACCGGAGACCAAAAGTCTTTTCTAGGAAAAAAATACTCTTACAAGACACGGAGGGGGGAAAGTTAGGGGCCTTCACGGTCATTCTATCCGGCCTGGATGCTACAAGCACGCTGCATTAAAAAGCAAGGGGGAGCAAACTAGAAGGGGGACCTTCGCGATGGAGCCTATCTGAAAAAACCTCGGCCGTTTCTGAAATCGGAAAAGGCGGGTACGCCTGGTGGACGTCCGCTGGAAGACGCATGAAATGAAGGGTTTCGCCGAACTGCACTCAGGGAAGGGATGGCTGCGCCATCCGAACGCGCGGCGATATCGCGCATCGCACCCAAGGAAAACGAATTGCACAGACGGAATGGCATATTTGGCAGTCTTCGCTCCGAGAAGGAAGGGTGTTAAAGGCAACACTACGAACGGTCAAGGAACAGAGAACTTAAAGGTCGATGACGCGCTGCAGTACGCTCCGGGGTCGAAACGCAGAAGAGAAGATAAAAAGAAGGTACTTAAAGAGACTTCACGGAGAGCTGAGAAGAATCTGTGACGTGATCGTTCCGTGAGAGGCGGGGTCGGCTTGAAGGCACTCATTTCACAGCACAAAACAAGGCCGCTAGGCGTTACAGCGGGAGGTCTTCGGGGGGGGAGGTAAAGAAGAAAAAAAAAAAAAAAAACCGTGCGTTTGGGGGGTCTGGCTTGTCATAAAAAATCAGCAGCGCCCTTGGCACCGAGGAATTGCGAGGGCGATGGGAAGCCGGGCCGAAAAGAAAGGATCGGAAGCCGACACAAGCGGCAAGGTTTTCTAAGCATAAGGAAAAAAAAAAAAAGGGAGATGAGAAAGACGACGTCACCGATCTTACAGACCGGGCGTGAATCGCCCGGTGAAGGAATCGTCGGAAAAACGCAACACACAAACGAAAAAAAAAAAAAAAAAACCAAAGGACAACACAACCAAACACAAAGGAAAAAAAAAAAAAGAAAAAACAAAAGTAAAACCCAAAAACATAAACTGCTCACTCCAACACCCACAGAACCCAAAACACACAAATAAAAAAGGGACAAAAAGAAGAAAGAACACAATAAAAAAAAAAAAAAAAAAAGAAAAACAACAAAAAAAAAAAAAAAAAAAAAAAAAAAAGGAAAAGAACACGCCACAAACAAACCCCAAAGGCAACCACAAAACATCTTAGTGACCTCTTCTGTTCGCCGATACCTCTTTATTTCCCCTGGTTCGAAAACGTGGATGGCTTCAAGCCTTATCCCATCTATGGAAAATTACTGCTCTTTTATCATACCGGGTCCCTAACGGACGAGGCTCTTCTTGAATCCCCCTTTATTCGCGCGCGACTAAATGCTCGTTCGATCTGCTCCTTACGGAGTCCATTGACTAGGCAACAAGAAGAACTAGATACCGAGGGTACGTGGTTCCAAATCGCTCATCGCTCGGCCCCAGTCCGCAAAGTATCTATAAAAAAACGAGAGAGAAAAAAGAGAGAATACGGCGTGCCGAGATACCAGAAAATGGGAGGGGAAACTTTAAACCTCATAAACGAAGCAAAACGGAGGAAGAATCTCAATGCTTCAGCCCAGATCAGAGACAAAATATCAAGCCACAAGAAGGGCGTGGATCTCAGGATTCCAGGGAGGGCAAAGTCCCTAAGGAAACCCACACCCTTGAGTGAATGGGAAGTAAAAACTAAAAGAGGGGGGGAACTCGAGGGGCTCTGCAGCCATTCCAAAAGCCGGCCGGAAAGAGTCAACGGTGCCGACTTCAGAAGGTGAGAAAATTTGAAGGACTCCTAAAATGGTGAAGGAATGTAACGGGCCCGAGAGCCCCTGTATAGGGGATTGAGAAAAAGGCTGAGACTCAAAACTTTCCTAGGCAATCCTACTAAAAGTGGTATAAGTCAACCGGGAGAGACGACCGAGAGAAATCACGAGCCTGGCAACGCCGCTATAAACGGGTATTAATGATAATGTGAACGTCAGTGAAAAGGAGAGAGGTACCGAGAGGGACCTCTTTCGCTATGACTGTCTGGGAAAAAGGACTACGCCAGAAACAACGCATCCTAAGTCACAGAAAGGAGGAATTTCGAATCTCACGATACGTCTGGGACTCCTCAGGAAATTCGGAGCGGGAAAAGGGGCCCTCGACCGACCCAACAGAAAGAAAATCTGGACTGCGGCCGAGAACTAACGATTCTCTCCAAAAGCTCAATTAAGCCTCTAGTCGTCGTCATGTACGTGTTAGACAATTCCTGAAGGGAAAACCTCTCTGAAAATGCCCGGGAGAGGACATCGGGACTGTCCAATTGCGGGATCAGTTCGAGTTCTGCAGGGGAGTCAAACAGACACCAGAACCGTACTGCGCGGAAAGCAAAACGCGTGAAACGCGGGGACGTAAGGAAAAAACGGGCCATTGGCAAAACGGGGGGGGTGAACGATGACAAACGAGGATCGCGGAGTTCACGTCCTGAAAAAGCGCAGAAAATACTCAAGCAGTGGAGGGCAGAGTGCACACGGAAAAAATCGAGGGGGATCACCCTCTGGAAGCAAACCTTGGGGGGCGAATTCATTCCCGTTGGCCGTACAAGGGAAAAAAAAAAAACGGTCGTAACAGGTTGTACAGATCACCAGATGTTCGCTTAAATCGAATGGGGATCTGGGCGACGCAGAAACGTAGGGAAGAAGACCGTGGAAAATGAGAGGGCTGGAGACAGGCAGAAAGCCATTCGTAAAACACTACGAAGGAGAAAAAAGGTTACCGATGGGTAATCAGAGACGACTACTAAGGTATCGGGGCATAGCAGCTCATGGGGTAGAGAGGTAAAGCGCGCGACTCGGTTCGAAACCCGGCTAAGAATGTCTAATGCGGCGGTGGCGAAGAAGCAAGAAGGTATAGCGGCGACGGGAAGCTTTTTCGGAGATGGGCCTTCTGGTACTGACTCAGAGGAAAATCTGGACTGTTTCGGAGAGATTGCGCCAGGAAAGGGAGTCTTGCGAACCCGGAAAAGGAGTGAAAATACAGGCCGACGTAAAAAGGCAAGAGGAGGCAGTAAACAAAAAGGGGGAGGAGGAGCGAAAAACGTTCGAAAATCAGGGCTTAAAGGGCGAATGAGTCTCGGGAGGCTCTAAATCGTCCCGGGCTTAAGCGGACTAGGGAACACCGCCCCCCGAGCAAAAAAAAGCGAGTCGAATTCGGTGGGAGTCGTGGGAGGAGAGTAAGGACCACTCCGAAATATCAGTGGAAAAGACACCCAACCAAAAACGGGGCCCGCCATGGAATCGCGCGGGGTTGGCATTGCCCGATCTCTAAACCAAAAAGGGAAGAGGGATATCGGAAGAACCGAAATGGTAAAAAAGGAGGGGTCGGGCGGGAGGCTCGGAGTAAAATAGGGAAGGAAAGAGAAAAAGTCCTTTTCAACAAGAAGACAAGATCAAAATGGAAAAATCTAGGGGGGGTGACTCTCCTCAGAAAACGCCTCCTGTATCAAAAAAGGCAATGGTGAAAAAAAGGAAGGGGGGAGCTCATCCGTTTCAATTCTATCAAAAGGAGGGCGGCCTTTTTAGCGCGACCTCGAGAATTAGGACGGGGGAGGGGGAAGTACGTATCGGCGAGTTGCTCAATAAGGGAATAAGGGGGGTGTCCAAAAGCGATACGAGCCCCTCGAAGACGACTAAATAAGTATTTAACCGATTGGAGAACGCGATCCGAAAGTAGAAGGAAGTTCCCGAAATTGAAAGTCGACAACCCAGCATCGAAAAGGGAAGGGCATTCTAGCCCCGGAGTCCGAATTACAGACGATCAATGGGAGGGAAAGCGTGGCGAGGAAAATAAGAAGGGGGGGGGGAAAAAAGGGGTTGGAGGGACGATGAAACCTCGGCACTTTCGAGCAGGGGAAAAAGGATGGGCGATCTGCCCGATTCAGAAAACCATCTCGGGAAGAACTTAAGGGGCGGCGTTCGTCGCCAAGAGAGACAAGATCGGCAATCCGATCGGGTTATCATGGAAAAACCTTTTCCTACCGTGAGAAAGTCAAGAGAAAGTTTCTGTGTAACACCTATGGGGTGGCCCCGCTGAGGGGGAAAAGGGACGGAGGGAACGTGGTCAATAAGCCTAGTCTCATCTCGCGTAAAAGAAAAGGAAGATAGCCTAACTTTTCCCTCGGCGATATGTCACGGTCAAGACCAAGGAAAAGGCTTGCGTCTGACCTCAACGCGAGGGGCATAATTTGGGGGAAAGAGCGCCTAAAAGGGGGGGGGGGTCTGCAGTAGATCCTCAGCTACTACTTATGGGAAAGCGGATCCCGGGAGAGCTATAAGCGCCGCAGGTACAGAGAAGATCCGAAGAGATCCAAGGACGCCTCAAGATACGCAAAGGGCGGAATCTTATAAACGTAAAGAATCGTGGGAGTGAAGAGGGGGAAAAAACAATAAAGGGCGAGGCGTTGGGCATCAGAGAAGAAAGAAAAAAAGAACCCCAAAGGGGTTCCTTCTTAAGGTCGGGAGAAGATGAAAAAGGGAAAGATGCAAAAAATTTCTCTATTCCAGGGAGCGGTGTGTTTCTTGGACGGGAAAAAGTGGGAAGATCACACGCGCCCGTTGCAGGGGGAGAGGGGAGAATTGACCGTTGACGTTCACTATAAAAATCTTGCATCGTGGGAAAAGTTGGGCGTTTCGTTGACGCTGAAAAAGAGCTGAGGGGGTGGAGAACTTAGTTGCGTGAAAGAGGGGAAGAAAAGAACGGGGGAGGGAAAACCAAACGATCACTTATCCAAGGTCTGCGGCGGGGGGGGGAGGGATCAGGGAAGAAAAAGAGGGGAGCCACAGACAGGGCGCCGGGGAGGGCTAAACGAAGGATCAAGCCGGCTTGAAGATTGCTGCAGCCAAATAAAAAGGGGAAAAGAGCGTCCGGAGAAGAACCTTGACAGGTGGTTCTTCGAGACTAGCTCTGCTGGAATCGTCAACGCGACGAAGAGAGGGGGGAGGAGGAGCAAAAAATACGTCGATCGCAGCAACTTGAAGGGAAGAAGCGGGGAAAACTTGAGTGAGGAAGGGGGAAAGGGGGAAAAAAGGATCAAGAAGGCATCGGCCCCTCCGCTCCATCAAGCAATAAACACAACAACAGAAAAATAGAGAATACGCGTTTGCCGTCGCGGAAGGACAAGGGGGGATTAACAACCTCAGAGTGCAGGTCTCTCGGCCGAAAGGGGCTAAGACGGAGTCCGATCGAGATGGTTGCGCAGAAGGAGAAGGCGTGAGTCCTAATTACATGGGGGGACCGAGGAAAAAGGGAACAGGAGGAAAAAAAGGGGATTTCGATACCGAGAGTCAAGTGAGACCCGCCGACGCTCGAAGGCTCATCATCAAATCAAAAGAAAATGAACGTCGGCAAGATCGTCGGGTGGAGAGGAATGGAAGTCGCCTCCTTTTTCCCTGGGGCCCTCCGATATGGTGAAAAAAGAATAAAACCCCCGCGCACCGGAGGAGGTTAAAAACGGAATTATGCGCGGGACGTGCCCTCGACGAAGTGAAGGGAAAGAGATCAAATCAGAAGTCATCTCATCGAGAAAAAAAACGAGCCTCGCCCAGTGAAGAGGGGGGGGCAGAAACAAGAGAAGATGGAGCCGGCGGAGAAAAAAAAAAAAGACGAAACTCAAATCCGATCGTTTCCACTAACTGAAATCTAAAGCTGGGAGATGGAACTCGAACGGCCAGAACAACTAAGAAGGACTTGGATCGGCTCGGAATGGGAAAGAAAAGGAACAAGAATCGAAAAGAGTCCGTGGCTCGTGGTCATGTGTCGGGGGAGGGGGTAAGCGGAAAGAAAAAACAACTGCGGCCGCCCGTTCTTGGGAACCTGCACGACGACACGACTTTGACGAAAAAAAAAGCGTCAGACGCCCTCGCACTTCTTCCATTGGAGGAGGAGGACCGAGAAGAGGAGGGGATTACAACCCCGCCGTACCTGCCGGCGAGAATCGAGATAAAAACAAAAGTTCCAGGAAGGATGATCATTAATCGGACCGACACAGAATGACTGCGCTGCTCGCATAGCAAATAGCAGGGGAGACTACAAGGTTTTCCTTGGGTAGGACGAAGGAGAGGAGAATCGGATTTCGGAATACCTGAGCAAAGAAGGGGCAAGCGGGTGGAGGGCAGAAGTGGAAAGAAAAAAAAGTAAAGCAACCGGTAAACAGCCGGCCGGACAACACGAGGAGGAACAGCAAGAATTTCAGTCGCCGTCCATGGAAAAAGGTTGAGAGATACAAAAAAATCCCGGTGCTCTATGGAGGGCGACGTCAGGGGGGAAAAAAACCCGAAGAATGAAAGACGGGGATGCCGCGCGTGAGGGGAGAAGTCCATTCGGAGACTGCACGGCATTTCGGAAACCGGGACGGGAAATGGGGAAAGGGAACGCACGTTGAAAAAAGAACGTAGGATTTTCATCGAGACTAGGTAAGAGAAGACTCGACAGCTACGGAAACGAAGGGGTCTAATAAAAGCGGCGTCAATTGCCTGAAGAAAGACGATGAGGTTGTCTAATGAAAACTTGTCGGTCCAGCAGAGGAGAAAGAAAGTTCGAAGAGTCTGTTTCTCAAAGTGCCAATACGGAAGGCGGAGACGGTCAGTGCGCCAGGCAGTTCAGGTCCTGGATTGGCAGGGAGGTAAAAGGGGATGCCACTCGCCGATCAAAAGTGCACAAAATAAAGGGCACGTCCAGGCGAACTCGCCGGGACAAGTCCGACGAAACGCCAGGTGTAGAAAAGGAAAAGAACGGCTGAACGACTTTCCTAAAAAGCTCTTCAACCATCTCCCGGGGAGGAAGAAGGCTGAGAAACGGGCGATCACCCCACACCGCGCTCACCGGAGGAAGGGTTTAGGTCTGGGGTGGACAGAGGCATCGAGGAGAATCCGGAGTGAAAAAAACCATCAAAACCGGAGAAGGAAAGGCATGAAAACGCATCTTCTGCT
>Ga0179593_1652048_pt1 | contig 12316 bp, 9 predicted proteins | sample CZODoug2_1_08_16_FD_185931 | JGI IMG/M metagenome (GOLD analysis project Ga0179593, IMG submission 185931) | Vadose zone soil fungal communities from Angelo Coast Range Reserve, California, USA - CZODoug2_1_08_16fungal (PacBio error correction) | ecosystem: Environmental > Terrestrial > Soil >...
CCGACAGATCTGACAGCCCAAGGACCACAACTCGCCAACAGAGACGCGAAAGACAAACCGGGAAAACACTTCGACGCGGGAGGGCCTCTCGGGAATATTAAAGTAGAATGGAGGTGCCAAAAGATTAAGTACCATGACTTGACCTCGGGGGGATTTTTACCGGCCTTCGGGGGGGAGAAAGCGATTCCCGCTGAGGGGGGGGAAAGGTTCCTGTTGCAAAGCTTCGAGAAAAAAGGCAGGAGACACTTCGGCGGAAGGGGGAAAACAGAGGCCGCTGTCACTGAACATTCACAGGAGGGAAGCATCCTCCGGGCGAAAAGAGCCACCCGTCAGTTTGGGCGCATCGACAGGGGTCAAGAGAAAAAAGCCTCCGCGCGGATGGGGGGGCAGCGCCGCTCAAAGAGGGGAGCTATCGGGGAAAAGGGGCGCCTCCTGGGGCAAGAAACCCTACTTCCCCGGATCTACACCACACTCCTTCGGGGATTATTTCCTCGGTGATGGGAAGGGAGTCCCCAACAAGCAAAGGGTACGATGTTGAAAAAAGGCTCTCCCCCGGTCCCTCCAGTCTACTAAGGAGGAAAGCTCTATCAGGCGGGGGGGACCGCTCGGAGAAGGCTTCCACCGACGTGCAAAACTGTCCAAAAGACCGATGAGATGAAGGAGGTCTTTCTCCACCAATCGGCAAACAAGGGGGGCCCAGCCGCGAGATGTTCGGGAAAACTCTTTCCTGGGAGTTTCCATTGGGACGCTTTTTAGCTTGGAAGTTTCTCAAAGCTCTACCGCCCGAAAAAGGAAAAAGATAATTCTGGGGTTCATTTACCAGACATTTGAAGGGGTAGGCCCATCCAGCAGAAGGCTTATGAAAGGGCTCATCTCAGTAAGTTACACGAAATTTCATGGGGGGTTTTCTAACACCAAACCTTAACGCAAGGTAGGGTAAGGGGGATCTTTGCTCAGGTGAGCCAACTAGAAGAGATCTAGCGACAACCCTGTAAAAGCGAAAGAGACAGAACCTTTTCCGCCCGCGTGGGGAAAGGGTGGAAACTAGAGAGGGGAAAAAATATTCCTACTTTCTACAGGGGGGGTCCTAGGGGGGGACACCGTCTTAAACAGAGAATGGATCAATGGTGACAGAAGTGACCTAAGTCGCTCGCAAAGGAAGGTCACATGGAAGGGGGAAAGAAAGAGGCGTTTTCTCGGGAGCATTACTTGGGAGTTTGCAACCGCGGGGCCTAAAAAGCGCACCAATATATGAGAGGGGTGGGGCCTCTATCCCAACATTGACGGGGGGAGGGGGAGAACACTGCGAGAAAAAAGAAGATATACTTTCGGACGGAAGAAAAAGCTCACTCCTGGCAGGTTAGACGGGAGGGCGACGAAGGCTCCTCCTCTTTCGAAAGCGGAAACATAGGACGGGGGGGAGGTGGTTTTCGATACCTCGCCATGAATAAAACACCTATCTTCCGGGGATTCAAAAGTAAGAGGCTTGTACCATCAAAAGTTTCATATAAGCCTATCGTTAGGAAACTCTCTTGCAGACCATATCATCTTTTCCTTTGTATGGAGACCGAGTCTAGGCGGCACCGATGAAAGATCCCCAGGGCGGCAAGATCACAATTCCTGACGAGGAGAGTAACGACTTTCAGACCTCCTCTAATAAAGGAGGACCTTTGTTACTTTAAAAAAAAAGCCTGGGGACTTTCAGCACCCACTGCGAAACACAAGGCTTTACACCCAAAAGAAAGAAAAAAACAAAAAAAAAAAAAAAAAAAAACAGATGTCTGAAGAGCTGAGGGATCCAAAGCTCGAGGGGGGGATATCTCCATCTTCCTCTCAGTCTGCATAGACTGCCTTTATTTTCTCCAGCCTATACGCCGAAAAAAGACCTTCAATGCTTTCGGGTAGTTCCATAGCAGTGACCCAGGTAGGATCTCTATATATTCACAGGGAGAGTAAACTCTCCCTTCACCGGCCCCAAAGCCAGGCGGAATCCCTTGTTACTCCGAGGGATCTTGTTCTCTATTCTTTTTGAGGGACACCCGGGGAAAGTCTCCTTTCGACGGGAGGGCTTCTCTTTCTAGTAAGCGAGCCTGTATCCTGGGGAAATGTCCCTCTCCTTCCGTCCATGTCGTCAGAAGGTGAATCTTCTTGGAGGAGATCTGAATATTCGTAGGAAGAGGTCTTCCCTGGGATTATTTCCAATGTGGGAATCTGAATCTAGAAAACGAAAAGGAAGGGGAGCGGCCGACATCAGCAATCCACTGAAAAAAAATCTTGCACGGGAGCATTGTTCCGAAAAATCTTTGAACGAAGGCGATGGGGGGCCAGAGCGAACTTCGGGAGGAATTGATCACAGGTGGCGCACGCGGCTTGAATGAGAGGGACCGACTCCCATTTAGTATGGAAAAAGGGAAATTCGAGGGGGGGGAAGAAGTTCACTCATGGGGTTTTAACGAGATACCTCCTGAAGGAGGACTTCCTCTTCCAGGGGGGTGGGGGTTTAAATCCTCTGGGCAAAGGAGTAGGGGTCAACAAAAAGTGAGGCTATGAATATAAGATATGGAAAAAAGACTGGCGGCTTTCCCAAAAGAAGCTGAAACCGGGGGAGTCGGAAAGCAATTCTTCTATCGGAAAAATTTCCAATCCTTATGAACCAGCTCTCTGGCACTTGAGGAGCCCTCCTAAATGGGGGTATGAGTCGGGGGCTACTGAAGTTTCTTTGTCTAAGAGAGAATCGTGAGGACGAGGTAACACCGGGGCGCTATTTCCCTCAATTCGTTCAACCAGAATGATTTAAAAACTAAAGGGGGTGCACTAGCAACCTCAAGGGGCGAGGGTCCTTTACAGTATGTAGGGAAGACGTAACAGAGGGTGCTCTACTTTCATTCAAGATCGGAGGCAATCATCTGAGACAAATTTAAAAGGAGGCCTGGAAAGGAGATACGATCCTCTAAAAAGCTTACACCAAAAAAACAAAAAAACCACCAAAAAAAAAAAAACCAAAAGACCACCAAAAAAAGGTGGCCCAAAACCAAAAAAACAAACCATACAAAGCTTCATAATAGATGACTGATAATATTTTTATCAGGGGGTCTTCGCAAAACGAACTCAGGACTCAGCGCTAAGTTTCCCAAAAACTAATAGGCGCGACATCATCGACTTCTACGAACCGGGTTCTTTTTCGTGGAAGGGTCTTTCTCCTCGAAGGATCATAGTTCTAGGGGACGGTTCCTCAAACTGGAGTTCAAATCCCCCTGAATTCATTTCGAGGGGGTTGGAGGAAAAAAAAAATCAGCAGTAGAGACACCATCCGCGTCGTCGCGACCGATGCTGGGGGTCGAGGGGAGGCGGCCGAAGCATCCGGCAGAAAAAACCCGAAAGGCCTCTCGACGGGGAGTAAAGGGAAACTCCTTCGAAAGGGGTGCTGGAAGTTCCATGCGAGGAATGGCGATGTTTACCGGAAAAGCCTTCCGAAAAGGAGGGAGGCTGCGCAAATCGGGACCGCGGCCTTTGCCCAACAGGGGGGCGGCTGGAAAGGGCACTCTTGCCCAAAGCCCGAACAGCTTCGAGGAGGGGGGCTCTGATCTTTTCTGACCGGAGAACTGTCTTATGAGGGCGAGGGACTCACGGAGCTTTGCTACCGTTTGCTGATGTGGGAAACATGCAATCCTCTTCAGGGTTGATCCACGGAGAGTCTCCAAGATACCAAAAAAAGAACCGACAGGGGGGGGGGGGGAGAGGAACACTCGGATTCAGATCTTACCACGCGGAAAAGGGGATTCGGATAGGTGGAATCTGCGGGTCCAGACCGGGAAGCTCTTATGGTGGGAAAAAAAGGGAGAGTTGTCTAACTCAACGACAGGTTGGTCTAGGCTTCCCCCCTAGCCTTATAAGTTGTAATGGGGAAGGGAATACGAAAGACACCTTAAGAAAGGGGTTGTGAAGAGCCGCTCTAAAGGGAAAAATAAAGTTTTACCAAGAAGAAAAGCGAGATCTGTCTTGAGCACGGAAAAACCCTGCTCAAAATTCCGAGGTTCCTCTTTTTCAAAGGGAAGGAAGGGTCTAACATTATAAAAAAAAGTTCACCGTCCTAGCAAAACCAGAGGCTCTGTACCTGAGGAAAGGGTTGTAACGACGAGATTCTGGTAGGGAGTGAAGGATCAAAGGGCCAGAAAAGAAGTTCTTTGACGGGTATTTGTGAAGGGAGAAACCAATTAACTGTGTGCCTGGGGAAAATCCTTTTCGAAGGGGATATGACACGGGACGCTTCTTTTAAAAAGTACGTCAATCATGGTAATAATTTTGCACAAAGCCTCTGCTGCGGGACGCTTCTCCCATGGGCCAAAAAAGCGTCGACACGAGACAGGCGACCGTAGACAAACCAGAAGAGGTCAAAGGGGATCGCTTGGGGAGAATCTAAAAGAGTCCGCGAGCAGTGAGTTGGGGTTACAAGGTGACCAGAATTCACGTTTTACTAATCTATGTACTAAAGGGATAGGAGTCTGAGAAGGAATCGAAAAAAAATGCAAATTTTCTTGCACCGGTTGTCTATCCCGGGAGGGGTCTCCCTTCTATAGTTCCTTGGGGAGGGGGAGATCTTACAAAAGCCGGAGGATCATCAAAATTCACGACCGGCGGGGGGGGGGAAGGATCGTCAAAGGACTGATTCCACCAAAACACCTTAAGATTTGCTCCCCAAGTGTGAAGCTTTCTCTGGAAGACCAAATATCCGCGGGGGTCGTCGCAAAACCCTGTATCCGCAGGGTTTCTCATAAAAGAAAAAACCTGTTAAGCGGGGTTTTCAGGGGTCCTAATGCTGAAGGGTGGGAGGCAGAGGCTCTTCCATAATGGAACTTTTCTCTCCGGGTTCAAGGTTAAATGTCTCGTGGAAAGAAACCTCATCTCGTCAGGGGACAGAAAGGATCCCTATCGAGGTCGACGCCATCCCAAATGCTTCCAACCATAGGTCTCCCTGCGTCCGGAGGGAGCGCCGTTCACAAAAAAAGTCAATTTCGGAGGTTACTGCGCAATCTTTGGCAATCCACAGATACTTTAAATGAGGAGGGCACCGAGAAAGGCAAACAAATGTTCCCTTTTAAAATGGTTGGGAGGAGGGTGGGTAAATGAGGGGGGGTGCATATAGGCTCAACCGATCTCTCGGACCACCACAATTGCGAAGGAAAAAAGGTCCTTACCTGAAAGAAAAAGGCCCACGAAGGAACCTAGAAACAAGAAACTCCCACCATAGAAGCTGGACAAGAAGGGGTTGCCCCTTCCGCAAAAGAAATCAGGGGAAAATTTAAGTAATAGGCGGTCAACGGCGGGAGGGGGGAGTCCAGGGAGGGAATTTAACGAGGGGCGGGGTGAGAGTCTTCATCTGGCAAGGAAAGATTTTTGGTGGACAGGGGGGGTACGGGAAGTCCTATCTTGACGTGAGCACAAAGGGATGCTCTATTTTTGCAATGAATTCCGCGGAAAGGGGGGGTCCCATGAGGATCTAGGCATCTATGAAAAAAAATAAGAATCAAAAAGCGCCCTTTTTGGGAATCGTACATCCGTAAAAAAATGCTGTATAAGCCGGGAGCGATCCTCCGAGGGTCCTTCTCCCGCGGAGGGGAATTTTATATAGGAGACGAGTTTCGTCCGGGAGGGTCCACACCTACTTACGCAGTGGAAAGACGCCGTCGTGCCAGGATTCTAGGGAGGGGGGGGGGGGGTCAGGATAGGTAACCACCGAAGAGGGGGGTGTTTAACAAAGGAAATCCAATTACGGCAACTCCAAGAAACCATCGATTCGCTCACGAGGGAATCGGGGGAGGGATTCCTGGAACCGTTCAACGACTGTCCCTGACCGACCCCGATGATAAGGGAGCGTTTCTCGGATCGAAAAAACGCCTTATCATCCGGAAAGGGGGTTTCCGGGCTAAAAGTGTGCTTTTACAGATGTCTCCGAGGGGGGGGACTGTTCCATTTCCTCGGGGGGTTATCCCGCGCTAAACGCCCAAGAACAAAAACTATAAGGGGAAGGGTTCACCTGTTAAACCAATCGGGGAAAAAAAAAACTACTATTCCAAAAGCCCTAGCCGGGAATTATCCGACGGAGCACCCATTATCATGACGTACAGCGGAGTGTTTTCGAAAAGAAACACCGGGAAACGCCAAGTCTGAGGTCGGTCTAAGAAAGGGAATGGAATGCCCGCCGAAGGAAATCTGAAACCTGGGGGAAAAGCAAAGGTCCCGATCTCCTTGGCGAAGGGGCTCGGACGGGATCTGATCTGACTAAACAATTAGGGCCGAGCAAAAGAACCGGGGACGCGAAAAGACCCCCCTCACGAAGAAGAAATCTTCTGACAAGGGGGGGGGGGGGAGGGCTCATTTTTCCCGAAGGGAGGATCTAGCCAGGGAGAAGGGCATTGTCGCGGGGGGCCATGACCAAGAAAGAGGAACGTGATTGGAGGAGGGGCGAAGTAATATCGCTTATTAGTGGGTTGCGGACCGAGAAAAATGTGACTGTTTTGCGCCAAGGCGAACACCGGCCTTTCGGCGAAAAAGCTATTAGGTAAAAGTGTGAATCTGGCATGGAGGGTCTATTGGGAGCTAAGGCGTTCTCTAAATTTTCCCAGAGGAGGTTTTGGTCCGGAAGACCGCGCCCGAGAAAAAACCCCGCCGAGAGAAAACATCCCCTAAAAAAAAAAGGCATGACCCAGGGCAAAAGGCAGGGGGGGGAAAGGCCGCGAAATCAGACGGCAGAAAAAAGATATGGGACCAAAGAAGAGGTTGGTTCAAGGCCGCCTAGGGCAGGGGGGGCGCGAATTCTCCTCAACGAAACAGGGGAAAAGATATTGGCATCCGGCGAGGGGGGGCTTCGGAAAAAAGGGGGGGCCGCTCTACGACATCCAGAAATTCCTCGGCCTCGCGCCGGGGTCTCCAAACAGCTCCGAGCCCGGCCAAATCGCCCCCGAACGCCCGGCCTCAATCAGAGAGAGCCGAGAAGGGAGCTTTTTTATAAGGTTATAGCTCCGGCCTCTCCGATCCGAAGCTCTGGAGGAATGGGAATTCCAGGGGGCGTGTCGCAAAAAAAAAAACACTTCAATCGAGGGGGTGTCTTAAAAGGGAAGAGCCAGGTGAGGATAATCGCTCGGAAAAAAGAACTATCGATGCACACTTCGAAAACTAGGGAAAAAAAAAAAGGCTATAGGATCTAGCCTGGGAAGCTTTATCCGGAAAGTTGCGGGGGGGGGGAGGGCTTTCTCTCCAAAAAAAAAAAAAAGCGCGTTGGTGGCGTCAAGATGCTCCAAACATAAGTATCCGGAATTGAAAGGGAAACTCGTTGAAGCGGAGCGGATCGATAGGAAAAAAAGACGTAACCAGGGTCCTCCTATGATTAGCGCCGCGTTGGGGGAAAGAGGGGGGGAAAGAGAACTCAAAAGAAGAAGACTGTCGGGAAAATCCAAAAAATGCTTTGAGGAAAGGATCATACCTGGGTTGGAAAACCTAAAAGTGGGGAACGAATTCATGGCCCGCGCAAGGGGGGCTGCGTTTGCTACTCGAAAAAAGGAGAGGGAGGTTTTCTCACACCCGAAAAAAGGGAGGGACCTAATCTCAGGACGCTCTCCAAGAAACCTGCTGGGGCCTTGACGTCAGGGAGTAATGCGGTTACGAAAAAAAATTTTATCGCGGACGGGGAAAAAAAAAAGCGGCCCAATCGTGGTAGAAGAGAAGGCGAAAAGAAAAACCAACACAACTATTAGGAGGGGGGATCTCCATCTTTCTGGGGGGCCCCACCAAACCTATTGGTACAGGAAAATGTCCTCTGAAAAAAGTCTGATAGCTCGTCCACAGATTATGACGCAAACTCCTTTCCCTTGAAGAGGGCTACTACCTGAAATAGGGGTCCCTTCGAAACCTTCAAGGGTTTTCTCCCATCGTCTAGTAAAAAGTCTCCCACGCGGTGAAGGCGAGAACGCCCTTTGGCGTGCAAAAATCCCTGGCGAAAAAACCGTCACGTCACCGCAGAGCTGGTGAGGAAGGGGTGGGGGGGGGGGGGGGGGAGGGGGGGGGGGTATGTCGTACAAAGCCTTTCTTTCTCGAGGGGATTCAACACCTCTGCGTATCAAGGCAATCATCAAAAAAGGCTACCGGACTTAATTGTCTGCCGAGGGGACCCCCTACTCTTAAAGGAAAGAATAAGCATATTGTATCTTCCAATAAGAGTGACTCCCCCCACTATCACAACTGAGAACTCTCCGGGGGAGAATTTATCTCCCTCTAGTGCCACCACGAATATCGGCGAGATAACGGTAAAGGGGAAGCCTATCGGTATGAAAGGGGGAAGTTAGAAGAGAATTTAGTCGGATCGAGGCCCGAAGAGTGCTCAAAAAGGGTTAGACAACCCTCAAATAAGAGGGGGGGGGATTTCTTTTTTTTGGGGAAAATTCGGCAAACAGCCCGATGCTCGTATGTAGATCTGAAGAAGTCTCGAAACCTAGAGCAAAGAACCGTCAACATTAATCAAGGCTCCAAAAATCCCTCCTGTGGGTTCACACTCTTCTTTTTCGAGTGGAGAAGAACTTCTCGACGGGTTCTTTCTCCATGTATTCCCCTTGGTTTCTCCAGCCTATTCAGATTCTCGCAAAAAACGCCCAAAGTCATGAAAAAAAGTGATCCAAGGGGGACCCTTGGGACCATTCTGAGACCTGCACCTATTCTTCTGCTCGGGAAATTCTGGGCTGCCGATCGGCTGGATGGAGGACGATTCGTCCCGTCCGTGGAGGTCAGGAAAAGGCTGATGTTGTCTTTCTCCTCTAGGGGGTGCAGGGGAGGGTTTTTATCTACTTCTGCAACGTCCTTCTTCTGAAGACCGCCCCACAAAAAAGGTTCCTCGGTCTAGCACGCTCACTGGAAGGCCAGGGGAAGGGGAATACCATTTCCCCGGGTCTTCACAAACACCCTGCCGATAAGGAAAACTCGGTCCGCAGGTGAAAAAACACGTAAAAGTGGAAGAGCACAGTCAATTTTTTTAAGGAAAGCGAAAAAGAATAATCGGTGTGCAGTGACGGTCTCGGGAAAAAAAGACGGCCTTCCCTTCAGGGGAATGGGAAAAAAGAAAGGGAATTCAATGGGGAAGGGAAACCACCAGCTGGATAAGAAGAGAGAGAGTCTCTTTCACCATCGAGAGGAGAGGCACAAGATACTCCAATCATTCTGGCTGGTGGCTACGCCTTTGGGGGGGTTTGTCACCAGTGGAGGACCCCGGGTACTTTCTTCAGAAGAAAAAAGACCGATGCAACCTAGGGAGAGGGGACCGAGAGATATCAGGGGGGGTTCAGTACGTGAAGGCCGCGCTCTAATAAGCAAAAAAGACGAAATCCTACGTACGTGGAAACCGTTGTTGGTTTTCGAAGAAAAAAACGAGACCCGGTGACCCGGGAAAAGCTTTCCGGCTAAGGGGAAAAGTCGGAAAGACCGGCTCGGGAATCTTCTCAATGCTGGGGGGGGAAGCACCGGCCCCTCCTTAAAGCGGGCGTGGGAGGGGGAGATCCCAATGGGGGGAAGAAAGCTGTCTCCCTTAACGAATCGAAAGGGGAAAAGATCAGCCTATGCTCTTCGGAGCCAATCGAGAAGATTCTCCTCTTTTTTGATCGAAGCCGCTTCGAAAGATCATCGGGGGATGGGGACAGCCGGGGAACAAGTGGACGGACCTAGCTGGGCATCCCTCTCTTAGGGGGGTTCAAGACCTCTTCTCTCCTTGCCTCAGAGTGCTATGGGAAAGTTCTTTGCCCTTAAGTCTCTCCTAGGAGGGAAACTCTTGCCCTGAGGAGGGTTTTACACGGTGTAACTTTCATGTGCGGTCTACCCAGGAGAACATCACGAGGGGAAAATCGGTGCACTAACTTAGTTTGGAAGGAAGGGAACACTGTTGCTGGGAAGGTTTTACCGAGGAAGGGAGCCAAAAGTAGGGATTCCCATAAGGAAAATCTAGGGACTATTCACTCTGAGAGCCACCTCTCCCAAGATTTGTTTACAATTAGGTCTCTTCTAAATGACACCTCGTGTTGCGCGTTTGTTATCTTTGGAGATCCCTCTTCTTCTGAATAGAAGAGAAGAAAAAAGGTTGGAATGGTGGAATTGTCGCGGGGTCCCGAAAGACCCAATCGCCGGGAAGGAGATCTGAGGATCTAAAGGGGAGGACAGCCTTCACCAGCTCCCTGAGGGGGGAACGCGAGGTTCCTCTCCCGGCCGCTGCCTACGGTCTCTGGGGTAATCTAACATCTTGGGATGTTCTTTCTTGCATACGGGGGGCTTCCAAAGTGCGGTGTCACCTGCCCGATAAAAGGAAGGTTATCTTTTCCACTAGGTCTTCTTTCGAGAGGAAAGTCTCCTTTTTGAAAGAAGGTGCACCTTCTTTTCATAGAGGTGTTTGGCGGGGGGTGTATAACAGGAATTATGAGTTTCCTCGGAATCTACCGGAGGCGTCAACACAACGGGGGGAGGACCTTCTCGTTTATAAGACATACAGAAAGTACCAACCCGACCAAAAAAAAACACGCGGAAGAAAAACGCTGGAAACGACGGGAAAAGGGTTTTTCCCAAGATACGCGTCTAACGGCCCCCCCCAAACATCTTTAAGGGGGTTCTGTTTCAAAGGGCGGTTATTAAGGAACCTAAATTTAACTGGTGCCGATGGGGGTACTCTGAGCCTTAGGACATCTTCAGGGAGAGGTTTTTTTTCAGAGTTATAAGGGTTGCAGGAGACGCTATCGAAACTATATATCCTGGAGATGTGCCCGAAAAGCTGAACTGCAACAGCAAAGGAAGAGGTCCGCACAAAATCAACCAGAAAAAGAAACGAGTTCAGTGTTTGTCTGGAGAAGACGGGAAAATGCCGGGATCGTCCGACTATCCGCAGTGAACGCCCGCTCAAAGAGAAAAAAAAGATCATCTCCGTAAGTGGGGGATTTTTGGGAGCTTTCCACAAAACGGCAAGAGCTCGCAAAAGAATCGTGCCAGGAGGAGTGTCTTTTGTTATGGGGACGTAAAAAGCCTCATCGGGTTTGAAAAAGAGTAGCCACCCCACCGGTACGCACCCTCCAGGGAGAAAAAATCTCTTCGTCTCAAGGAGGCTCAGGGAAATCTCTTTCTACACTGCTTGAGCAAACATTTAGGGGGGAAAAAGGCGGTGGTCAACGAGACCCCGATGAAAAAAGAACGGGCTTCGAGGCAAGAAGAAGCGCTTATTGTTGCAACCTGCTCCTCAGGGGGACAGGGGGGGGGAAGAAGGTGTCCGGTCAGGTTTCTCTGTGGAACCCTAGAAGAAGAGACAGACAAGAAAAGGGAGAAAGGGGGCATGGAACCCATCATGGATACGATGAAAACCAGCCGAGAATAGGGCCTACTTGAAAGATAATGGAAGGAATGCTTAAAAAAAGGGGGGGTTCGAAACGTCCAAAAAACCTAAGCGATTTCGTACGTTGCCCAAAAGTGACTAAACCTCAAAAACCTCTGAAGGGAATTCGAGAGAAAGATCTCCTTTTCGGGTTTCAGAAGGTTTGAACTCTATCGAGGGAGCTTTCGGGGACAATCGCCTAAAAGGGCTTCCACCGGAAAGCTCTATGGCGATGTGGAAAACCTCCTGGAGGTATCAAAAAAAAATATCTATTTAAAAAGTTCATGATCGAGGTTTTTGAAAGAAAAAGAATACTTAAGGGGGAACCCGCGAGGCTCAGGGAAACTCTATTATTGGTTGTGTTCGCAACCGGAGAAAAGGTTTTGGCGTTGGGGGGCCAAGGAACAACCTACGAAAAGGCCGGCGAAAACAGGAAGGGACACTTATAAAGGAATTCATACGGGAAAAAAACTCTCATGCCGCGCGTGCTCGCCAGGGATAAGGCTTGTGTGCAACGGGGTGGGGGGGGAAAAGGACCTCGTAGGGACACCGAAGGAGAGCTCCGGGGGGGAAGGACCTCAGCCAGGGACATCTGAAGGGTCCTCAAAGAGAAAAAATCAAAAGAAAAAATCGGCAGCACCGGAGGGGGTAAACGAGAAAGGAGTTTCATTTCGGGAAAAGAGGGCAGAGGGCGAGAAGAAGGAGCCTTAAAGAAACTCTCTGAAGAAATCAAGGATTGCTGTCTCTACATATAATTTCTCTCACTCTCCCTAAGAAATTTTCCGGCCTCGAGGTGTAAGATTGAAATCGCAAGCACTGGAAAATAATGAAAAATCCACCCGCGGACAAAATCTAACGGGAGGGGGAGTCCTATATGACCTAGGGGTATTGCGAAAGGAAGGGAACTCCCTTTGCTGGAAAAGAATATCA
>Ga0179593_1275905_pt1 | contig 12315 bp, 16 predicted proteins | sample CZODoug2_1_08_16_FD_185931 | JGI IMG/M metagenome (GOLD analysis project Ga0179593, IMG submission 185931) | Vadose zone soil fungal communities from Angelo Coast Range Reserve, California, USA - CZODoug2_1_08_16fungal (PacBio error correction) | ecosystem: Environmental > Terrestrial > Soil >...
ACATGAAAGAACTGAATCTCAGGATCAGTTAACTCAGAGGCCATAATTAAAGCTCCTATTCAGGATCAGGTTCGCAACCTCCACAGCGGGGATTGGTCAAATGGGTGACACGTTGGAGTAGAAGGGAGGAAAAGAGAGGGGAAATGTTCCACGGGGGGATGGGTGAAGAGAAGGATCTTATGCTCTTGAAGCCGATGGCCACGCAACGTCAGCGCATCGGGCCCCGGGTTTTGAGAGACTCGCCGGAAAAACAAAAAAAAAAAAAGGGAAAAAGAGATGGGCTTCATCACTAAGAGCCCTCGACGTGGAATAAGGCGTGGGCCCCCGCATCTCCTGGGTCCATAAGCTTTTTGACTCTGAAAAAGCGGGGGGGGGAGAAAGGAGATGGAAGAAAAAGTATCCAACTACTCAAAAGAAAATAGGGGGCACAACCCCCTCAAACGCATGTCCGGGTTAAAAGATGAGCCAAGGGAAAGGCAGAGATCGGGGTTTCCAAATGCTGAGTAAGCTAAAAGAGTAACCTTCCAAGGGGGAGACGTGCGGAATTGGTGCAAGCTTCGGCTTGGTGCAGTCTGGGGGAGGGAGAAAAAACATCGTAGGTGGGTGGGGTGCGGTACAAACATCTTTGGGGCGTGAACGATCTCCTTTGTGCTGAAATTCCTCTCTTTCCAATCAAGATGGGAAGTCCAAAGGGAGAGAGACGATCTCTAAAGGAAGGCCACTTGCCAAGGAGGAGTCAAAAAAGTGAGGCGGGAACCCCGCAAGGAATTACATCTATTCATTCACCCAAACTGGAGGGCTCCAGAGGATGGGAACGTCGCTTAATTAATCCATCTGTGACCTGAAACTCTAAGGGGTTCGAAAGCTACTATGATTCGGCTGCCAGAAAATTGCAAACAGGTGGGATTAATTCTTAGGGAGAGGCAGCCAAATCGATCAAAAAAAACGATGCCCACCGGCGCAACGAAGACAGAGATGGCCCAACCGCCTTCTGCTAAACGACGCACAAATTCGCAATAAATGGACGTGGGGTGAACAGGCGTGCCGAGCTCGCTCGTGCAATACGCTGACAATCGCAGCTCACGGGAGAAAAAGAAGACAAAAGAACCTTGTGTTGACCAACTCGGTCAAGGGAGGTACTTACCCGACCATCAAGGGATCAACGACGTCGCTTAGAAAGGAAGATGTGCCGGAATGAGGGGGAAGCAGGCAATGATTGAAACGTTGGGAGGACCCAGGGGGGAACGTGAATAGGGTTGCTCAAAAGTGGGCGGACAGATTAAGACTTCTTACCAGCAAACACTGGGGCAACTATCCACCAGAAACGCGCGGAGCGGGGGGAGGGAGAATTGATCGTCAACGGCAAGCGGCAAATGGGGGAAAAAGGGTGCCGTCTTTCGCTGACTGAAAGCAAAATACTCCCTCTGGGGTCCGACCAAAAAAAAAAGCCCTTCAAAAGCCCCAGCCCGGGTCCCTTACAAAAGGGAAGGGGGGTCGAATGGCTAGCTTCATGGAGCCTATTCTCAGGCACAAATGAAAAGCTCTAACAGTCGAGGGAAGGACTTGGCTAACCGGCTGAAGGGACGGGCCCTGGTGATTCTCAGGAACCCAAACATGGTGGGAGGGAGGGGAAGGAAAGGGGGCAAGCATCTGGGGGCGGGACCAAGGTAAACACCTGGGACAGTTGTCCAGCGGGGGGAACGCTTAAGAGCGAGATTTGCAAAGTACCGTATGCCGCCGATGAGCAAAGAAGCAGCGCAAAGTCCGAAAAGTCGCGTTAATTGCAGAAGGGAGCAGGCAGGGCGATGAAAACTGGTGGAGGGGTCGTCTTCCACCCGAAATGCTGAATGGCACGCAAGGTTCAGGATGATTCAGGGACAGCTAAAACAGAAGAACTTCGGTGGTAGAAGAGGAGAAAAAGAAAAGAAGGGGTTAAGTCGTGCCGAAGGCAATCCGGCCACAAGTCTCTCTAAAAAACTTGGGGGGAGAAAAATGCTTTGCGAATACAGGGGAAAGAGGTGAGGGAAGAAGCGGCTAAAACACCGAAGGGAGTCTGGTCGAATTGATTTGAATCATCCCCTGGAAAAAGGGGACCATGACAACAAAGTTGTCCTACAGCGCGCAGAAGACCAACCTTCCTGGGCTGGAAAAAAAAAAATTGCTGGAACTGGAAAGGGGTAAAATTAACGCGAGTGGCGAAATGGGATGCTCGGAGAAAACGGAACGCTCATCTTCGAATACGTGAAGGGGGGGAAGGAAAAAGATCGCTCAAATGGGGACGGAGGGGGTAAAAAAAACTGCAAGATGCTGTGACATGTGCAGGTTAGAACTCAGGGGGGAAGCAGAAAATGCGATGCAAAAGGTCGTCACCTCACCATTAAACCCCGGGGTGGAGAGACACAAAAGTCTGCAAGAACAATAAAAAAATTACGTTACCCATCGAGGTTAGGAGGTGAAGTGAGAAAAGGAGAGACGCAGTCCAGAAGCAGTCGAGCATGTGTCCAAGACCAAGAAAATGGAAGGACGGGGACAGGGGGGTCGAATATTGCAAAGACGTAGGAGTTGGTATCAGACTAAGAAAAAAGGGGAAAAGGGGGGAACAACAGGACAACATCTAGGGGGGGGACCCCGGGTCTAATGCTTTTGAAAAAAAAGACATCATGCTGTAGAAATGAGGGCGCCACCAGAAGGTCTGTCTAGAATTTGAAACGAGGAACTGTTTGGTGTCATGCTAAAAAAAGCAGGAAGGCGAAGGCAACACGGGGGTACAGAAAGACGAGGGGAACGGCGATCCGGGCTGGCAGCCGCTAAAAAGCATAGGCAGAAGAGACAAAAGGGGGGGAAAATAAGAAAAACGTCGGTGATGAAAACTACTCGAAATGTGAAACTAAAAAGGACGAGGGGAGGAAACCAAGGTTCATAGAAGGGTAAGGATATAACGGTACATGAATTTGTCAGCGAGGGGAGAGACTAGAAAACAGGGACCCATAAACTGTTGCATTTTTAAACTGAAAAAAGGGGGAGGAATCTGGGGTAGGGCAATGAGCGGCTTCCTTTGTGCAAAAAAGGAAATCGGCAGGGGGGGGGTGAGCTGCTTATAGTCTTAAAAGAAGAGACTCAGACCCTCCTTGCCATGGTGGAGGTTCTGGGCAGAGCCGAAGAAGATATTTTGAAGATAAGGGCAGGCGCTTGCCGGAAAGGGAGGGAAGAAAGGGGTAAAGATGGTTGGGTTAGAGCTCCTGACAGGCGAGGAGATACTGCCCAATGGGTTTACTGAATCAGAGTTAAGAAGGTCAAATGGGGAAGCAAAAGGGAGCCGCATTGAAACTTTGGGCCTGCGGAGAAGGACGAGTCAGGCGAAAACGCAGCTGTTATGGCTGGCAAGAATTGACTACGTAATAAGCGCAAGGAAGAAACAACGTATCACGCCCTACAAAAGATGTGAACTAACACCTAAAGTGGGGTAAAAAAGAAAGACGAACCAACGCTATCTTTCAAAGAAAACACGCAAGAAGTTGAAGTTGATTCAGTAAAGAAATAGGGGGAAAGCTAACAGAAGAAAAGAGGGGAGCCCGCGGAGAAAGCAATCTACCAGAAATCAGGTGGGGCGGAAGGACGATTGTGGTGAACGAGGTTCAGAAGGTTGTATCGAGGGATCAACTGAGAAGACTATCAAAAGCAAGTGGGTGAGAGTTCACAAGGCTCTGGACAGGGCAAAAAGGCCGGCAGAAACTCATGTTGCGTAAGGGCCTTCGGAACCAATGGACAGTATGAAAAAAAAAAAAAAAAAAAGCCGGCAGACGCAGGGCCTCTGTGTTTTGCCTTGACTTATTTCAACCCGGGCAAACAAGGGGAGCCTTATCGGGGTCCGTTTAGACGATTAAGAAGGCATTGGGTGGAGCAAAGTCAGAAAAGACCAACAACCTGAACACGTGGAACATGGCCAACAGACGGCAGTGGAAGCCCCATGTGGGAGCGTGGAAATCCCCTAGAAGACTCGGCTGGACCACCTCGGGATTTTTCGGCGGCTGTAGAAGCAGGGGGCAGAATGGTATAGCGGAATCGCGCAACCGAGGGGGGAAAAAGAGAGCACGGTACAGGCTTGCCATTGGAACTATCCGGAAAAAATCAAGAGGGGCGATAACTACAGGAAAGGCGTCTTGGAGGGAGGCAGGAAGAAAGAGGTTTCCGGTTGGTAGGATTGGAGTAGAAGCAAGGAAGATCAGGGAGCACGGGTTCCACGTTTGGGTTGTTGGTCTGGGGGACGACAAAGGATTGGGGGGGCAGGGGGAGCCGTAGGGGAAACTGCAGATCAGCGCTTAGGCAAAAAGGGACAGATACGAGAAGGAGACAAAAAAAAACTAATAAAAAAAAAAAATGCACCATACTCACTGGGGGGGAAAACTTAGAAAATAGTTTGGAGGACCAGAAACCTTATACCAGTCCCATAGCATGGGGAAAGAAGCAAAAAGGGAAACGCTTGGAGGTTACTGCAAGCAAAAGCAATCCTTTTCAACAAACAAGAGAAAGCTCCGCAGCTGGGGGAGGGGGTAAAAAGGCGGGTTGTCCTCGGGAGAAATCTTTAGTGGTACTCGAGTTCCGTAGGAGTCAGAATACCATGATCGTAAACTTACCATGAGTCATTGAGGTTACATAAATTCGGGTCGTCTGGGGGTCAAACTATGGGGGAGGGGTGTTGTATGCGGGACATCTGGGAGGGGGCTGACGTCTCCGGTGTGCTAATTAAATCTTCTAAGGACGTCAGAAAGTGTTACCAGTCCATAAAGAATGGAAAAGAATTGCAACTTCCCTTAAGGAACGGCTCCGTAGGAGGGGGAAAAGCCAGGAAATTACGGCTTAGGTACACAACCCTTAGGACGGAAAAGGGGGAAGAAAGTTCGGAGAAAACGGGCCAAGGTCTCTGATAACAAAACAAAGCTTTCGCCGAGGCTTCACCATAGCCTTCAGAAGTGAGGGGTTTGGGAAAAGGGGTCTGAGTACGAGGGTCCGAGGCCTCTAAGATCGAATCACCACAACCCAGCGATGTCAAAAAGGAAGAAGAGAAGGAAAAGACCTCAGCAATTCTAGAAATCCGCAATGAGACGAAATTTGTCAGGAACGGACGCTCTATCGCCCATAGAGGGAAAAAGAGGGAATTCATATACCCGGACTTTAATTCCGTACCGGACGTCTAAATCCAGGGGGGGACAAAGTTCGACAGGAAAAACATCCCGTGCAGCAAGAAGTCTGGGAAAGGTCTAGGAGAAGAGGATTAAGGGAGGGAGGCCACCATTCGCCGTCGCTCTTACAGTAGAAGGTCGAAGCAAAAAGGGGGGAGGCGACAAAGGGGGACGGACCGATTCACGCTGCCCAGCAACACGGGCCTCGAGCGCGCGCAAGGGCAGCAGGGGAGGGACGGGGGCAAGGCACGCACTGGCAAATAGATGTTGGGCGGCACCCTTGTGGAGGCTCGGCACCATAACATGATCAAAACGCTCTTTGAACGAACCAAGCCCTGAGAGAACCACAGCCAAAACTTGACTTTTCAGTGGGGGGGGGGAAAAATGGTAGAAAAAGGAGGCTGAGGTCTCATTATCCATCAACCATCCCTGGCCGGGTCACGTAGTGCCTGGCCGGATAAGGAGGAAACGATTTGTTGATTCTCAAAAAAAACCCACATTCTTGTTTTGAAAGTGGTGGTGAAGCGGAGGCGCAAGGGGGTCGGTTCACCACGATGTAAGCAAAAGGGGGAAAGTGGACAGTCCTCGGGGGTGTGTACGTAGGAGCGAGAGGTAGAAAGAAAACGTATTAAAATGAGAGGAAGGGAGCAGAAAAGAAAAATTTCCGCAAATGAGTTAAGGGATAAATGGCAGTCACTCAATTGATTGCTGCTGAAACCTGCCGGGTCAGGGGGGAGTGGAGCGTCGGCCTGCGGAATGGCCCCGACCCTTTTCCATGCAGGGGATGAATTCACGCACAGAACCAGATCGAGCCGCAGAGGACCATCAACATATTTTGATGAAAAAAAACCTCCTGCCATCAAATATCTCAGAAACAACACCAAGGGAGTTAACTGGGGGAGAGAGGCTTGCCGGACGAAGGGAAAAAATCAGGAGGGGGAAAAGAAGAGGCTACACGAATGAGCGGTCGAATAACTGTACAATATGAAAAAGGAGGGGCCAGTAAAGAAGGAAAAGGGCGGAAAACCTGAAAAAACTAAATTTCTTTCTTTCAGCCTCAACAATAGGTAAGGAATTTTCTAAAAGGAAAACGATGTTCGGAATGCGCTTGCTCAGGTAAGCTCATCGGTCAAGACTGGAACTGTCCATCTTCCTGAAGAGGAAACAACACCGCGAAGGATTCTTGACACTTGTATGAGGAACCGAGGTGAACGAAAAGACTAGGAAAAAAAGGGAAAAGAAAAGTAAAACCCGAATTTGGGGGGTAGAAAGAAAGAACAAAACGCCCGACATTCTCCCCAAGCAAGGTTACGTGGACCAGAGAGGGGAAAGGAGACGGAAAGTGGGAGAGACTCATTCCAAAAGCTTCATAATTGTGGAAGAAAAAGGGGAACCGGAATCAGAAAGGGGCCTTCCCTGTGAGAGAGGGGGGGGTGCTCTGAAAGAAAGGAAAAATATGTCAAACAAGGGGGCGAATGCCAGTTGCACATATGCTGTAGCCAGCAGTCTCGCTTCCGGGGGAAAGCTAAAAAAATTGCTTGGAGAAGGAACAGTTCCTCCAAATTTGGGGAGGAGGAACAGCTGGCAAGGCGAAAGAACACGGAGAAATAAGAAGGGCCGAAGACTGCAACTCAATATAATAGACGTGGAACTACAGTAAGTTGATGCCCGGGAGTTCAGGGGGAGAGGAACTGGAAAACGAACTGGAATATACAGGGCCGGAAACCGTTCTAAGTTGGGCCCACGGAGAGGAACTATATGCGTATGGGAATCGGGATTGGGCTAAACCACGCCTTCATGTCAAAAAAAAAGGGACCGTTACGTGGTGCACAAAGGTGGGTTCGGTGAGAGATTTGATGGGGTAGGGCAGTGGTCTAGGGGGACTGGCTCCGTTGTAAAGGGAATGGGGGGGGGAATATCTTGGAAGGGAAACGAACTCAAAAGTCAGAAAAAAACTCCTTTGGACAAACTTTTTGGAAATGGCAGCCTCCTCCATGGTGGAAGTAGGGGGTCCGCTTTTGCGTAAAAAGCGGATAGGAGGGTCCAGAGGGGGGGGAAAAGCGCGCTCGAAGAAAACGACGACGATTAATCAACAGGGTTGGTAAAGACAAGGTCATTGCCAGAAAAACGGGGCAAGGGAACAACGGGGAGGGGGGGGAGGACTATCTCCCACTTCTGGAATGTAACAAACAAGAGTGCGACGGCGTAAAAAAAGAAGGCAGACACAACTGAGAAGGGACGAAAAGATTTCCAGAAATAAAAAACGAGTTCACCGAAAGACAGAACCCGCCGGACAAAAAAAGGCACGTCACGCACCTGGAAGAGGTGAATAGGGGAAGGGGTGGGTCGAGAAGAAGGAGAAAAAATCGACTCGATACATCCGGAACGGTAACTCATATACCCGGCAGACGGTACATGGGGGGCTCTGGTGGTGGCAGGGTTGATTTGTTCGGGACATAGACGGATCAAAGGCAGCGAAGGGGGATAGGGTCACAACGGGTTGCCCATATTTAAAAAAGAAAGGCAGGGGGAAGACAGTTCCTGTAAAGGGGAACGGGCCTCGTAAGGGAAGCCATGCTACGAGGAGCTGCGAACGGTTTTTGTGGCAATGGGGACGCGGGAGATTCAAAAAAAAAGGGGACCCCAGGAGCCAAGAAGGGGGGTTTAAAATCAGGGGATGAAAAAAGCAAGGCGATGGGCCATTACGATTCACCGGTGAACACGTGGAACATTGAAAAGAAGGAGGATACGGCTCGAAGAGTCCCACTGGGGACCCCACATAAAAGAAAGAACGAAAGGGTTGTCCTAAGAAACATCCACTACAGATGTTAAAAACGGCGGACTGAATAGCAAGCCGGAGAGAATCAAAAAAACAAACGAGAGGAGAATTCTATCACGCTCTACAAGCGGGAAAAACTTGATCAAAAGAGCGTTAAACATCAGAGGGGGAGAGGAGACAACCTAGTCTTCGTTCGGGCGGGAAAAGGGGAAAAGAAAGGGGGGGTCAAAACCCGTGGGGGTCACGGGAGGAAAGAAGGAATCGATGTCTAAAAGTCACGTCACAGGGGGGGTCGTGGGGGATCTGAATAAAAAAAGAGCAAAATTTAAGGTCCAGGAATAAGTAGGGACAAAAAACAGATCAAGCGCAGAGGCGGAAGTACAGGGTTGGAACTAAGCGCAAGAAGAAAAAAAAACAGCAGCGCAAGGGATGAATGTGTTAGATCCTAAAAAGAAGCATTAAGGCACTGGGGGGGACGCAAAAGCCGTTGCAAAGGGAACCGCCTGGGCTGTCCAGAACGTTGTAACTCAGAAAAAAAAAGGTGAGCTTTGGCCGGGTACTCTCTTTAATCACGCAGGGAAGGGGGAAAACATACAGGCAAAAAAAATCAACAGAATCAACAAAATGGGCAACGGGAATTGGCGGTCCAGAACTAAGCGAAAGCTTTGGGGGAGGAGGGTATAGGAGGTAATGCCTGCGTCTTATTCTCTCCCAGAATCGTCAAATCCATTGCGGGCGTGTGCTTACGTCTTTTTCCCGCTCAGGCTGGTTCTTCGGTTTCCTTTCTTCTTAAAGGCGTTGTTTTCAGTTGCTTGTCCATCTACCATCTGGTTGCTAAGTGCCCGAGACTGGTGTTTAATGCGCGCGGCATGGACACGTCATCGTGGGCAAGTATAAGATGTTCTAGAAGAACGGAAGCGCGTAAAGCACAAAAGGTTTACCAAGGCATACAAAGGGGTCGCTGGCCCATTAGAGGCATGGGGGACACCGGTCCTAGAGGACGATCAGAGGGAAGGCGTGATTAATGCTATCTGGACCAAGGCGAAGAGCTCTTAAGGACAAACTTACTCAAAGACTATAAGGCAACCAGATAGGGAAGTCGCAAAAAGAAAAAAAAGGTGGACAAAGGATGGGTTCTGTGAAGCGTGGTAAACCCTCTAAGACGGAAGAAAACCGCTGAACACCGGCAGGCCGAAAGAACGAGACTTGCCAAGAAAAAAAAACGTCGCCCGCGACAAATTAACTGAAAATGGGGGTGCCAGGAGAGGAGCTCTCTAGCTGTCAACCACTCGTGAAAAGAAATTGGAAAAAAAAATATGACTGACGAGATAAACCGGGTTCCGGCCGCGTCTCTGAAAGATTTGGTTACCCGTAGCCGAAAAGGAACCAAGAAATCCCGTCGCATTGAGAACCAGAGAAGGCGGAAAGGACCTGCATGAAGGGGAAAGCGGATGACCCCAAGATGAAGAAGTTTCCTATGAGACACAGTGGGGGGGGCCTTGACGAATGTACAGATTCGGGATGCAAAGGAACGATTAATAGGAGTACACAAACGGTTTAAATAGCCCCCTTAGGGGAAAGCGCTCTGAAGCGGAGCATCATGGACTGCAAACGGGAAAGGTACATGAAAAGGGGTGTGTTTTTAAGGGAAAAGGGGGTCGCATGATGCACCATCCTCTCAAAAGAAGTGGGACACGATCCAGATACCTTCGATAAACCCCATCCCAGGAAAAAAGTACCAGGGAAGAGGGGTCTGAGGAAAAAACTGAAGATATCAAGTGTCAAAGCAAAGGCCAGTATCCTGCGAACTATGCCTTGGGAAGGAGAAAGTAGGGTCCGCAGGTTTGATTCGAAGCCAAAACAAAACCAGTATGGTGTGGGGAGAGTTGTTTAAAAAAAGGGCGACGCATAGTTGGGGGTTCACCCGAGGGTAATAGAACAGGGAAGGTTGGTCAAAAAAAAAACATAGGGGAGCGCTGGGTAAAAACAAAAAACATGAAAACGAGTTTGCGGCCAGGGGTCACAAAAAAGGATTAGCAGGAGCGGAGGAGACCATTTCCTCCACAGAGCTAGGGTTAAAAGGAGAAAAAAACTTTCGGTTACTCTGGTAAAAAGGGAGCACTGCAAGGGTGTGCGCAGGTGGCCGCCTTCCTGAAGGGAAAGCATGGGAAAGGGGAAGGACACATCCAGACACAGAGCAAGGACTCATTCGGTTTATGCCAGCTGTGACAAAACAGAGTGGGGAAGGGAGGCTCCAAGCCACCCAGCTCTCATCAACAAACAAAAAAAGAGAGTGAGAGAGGAAATACGCTTTCCGGAAAGGACCGTGAAACTTCAAAAATTGATGGTATGCAGTCTGCAAGAATGGAAGGAGGGCGATTTGTATGACTCCCCGCATGAAAGGGGGCGGACATTCAGCAGGCGGCAGACCGGAGCCACTACCTGACAGGCAGTGAGGGGGGAGGGGCAATAGGACATTGCTTGAACTAAAGGGTGGAAGACGCGTCTTGAGACCGGACATGTGAAGCGATATCTGAAATGTAACTGTCCGCAAAGAGAGGCTCCTGACGAGGGAAACACCTCGGCCAGTGAGGGGACTTGAACAGAAACCTCGTGTCTCCAAGATGCGATCCCCAAAGGGGAAAAAAAATAACCGCAACATGTTGTGTATGGAATCACCAAAAAAAGAGACCGACCTTCATAAGAAATCAATACGGGGGACCCTCTCTGGGAATACGGGAATGGGGGTGGAGTACAAATCTGAACCTTGTACGACCAAGGAAAATGGGGGAAAACGGGAGGGGGGGGGTTATCGACGTTCGGGAGAAAACATGAGAGGTTCAAAGGAGAATCACCAAAGAAAAGAGAGGGGGGAGCAAAGGTGACGTGTCCACAAATGCGGTGGCCGCGCGAGAAAGGGGGGGGGCTCAGGGAGACAGTGCGGGGGGAGAGGTAAAACGGAAAAAAAAATTGACGCGAAAAGAGGAAGGCAAAACACCCTTTTCAGCGGGACCGAATCACGGAGGGACGAAGCGGACAACTCAGCAAAAAGAGGATTGTGATAAGAGAATCGTGCCACAGGAGGATTTCGAAAAGAATTCAGAGAATCGGGAAAAAAAAGAAAAAGGGGGTGAGATATTGTCGGATATCCGAGCGATGCAGCGAGGTTTATCATAGCTTCACCAAAAGGGCATTCCGGTCAGCAAAAAGGTTAGGTTGACATAGGCATAGAGAAGTGGCGGGTAGGGGGGGGAAAGTACTCGGAGCTTGCGCAGGTTAGCAATCGTTGGTGGGGGGGTGACGATCTTATAGGCTTCGAAAGAAGGGAAAACTCATACATTCCCACCAAATCGGGGGGAAAACTGTTTAAGTCTGGCTCCCTGCCAATCTGGGGGAAAAAGGGGGGGCAGAAAGCGCGAACCGTATAAGAGACAGGGGGAAGAAAAGGTTGGAAAAAGAGAGAAGCAGCAAGGGGGACATTAGACGAAAAAAAATTACGAAAAGTGGACAATGAATCGAACTGGATGTCCTGTAGTGGCCGCGAACTTTAGACAAGTTAAAAGTGGAATGGGCCGAGGGCTGAACATCCTGCGACAGAGGTTGGACGGGAACCTTTTTGCGTAAGAATACCTTTCAGCAAAATAGGAAAAAGGGGAAAGACAACTAATAAAAAACGAAAAAAGAAAGACTGGTGTACTAAAAAGACTAAACCACCTATCTTTCAAGAAAAGTCCCGCACGAAAAGGACGTGAAATTGTTTTTGGAGGAGAAAAAAGGTAAACTATCAAACAGATATGTGAACAAAACGGGCATCAATCTAAAAGGGATCGCTGCGGTGGCGCTGGAACTTTTGTTTGCCATGGATTTGATTTGGCCGGGGGGAGCGAGTTGAGAAAAGAGCTAGCCTACGAGCAAAGAGTGTTAGCTTCAAAGGGAGGGAGGGAATGGAAAAAACAGATGCCGGGAGAGTGACTTCGGGCCTTACGGAGGCCTGGAGAGGGGGATGAAGAAAAATGGGGGGGGCCATCACGGCGGGCCACTTTTGTTTTTGCAAGGTAAGAAAAAAGAGGACAAACTGGACGGGGCGGGAATCTGAGAGTCTCGGGTACCAAAGGGAAGAGGAACGAAGAAGAAAAAACACACACAAAGAAAAGGGGGTAAAGCTTTCAAGACACACAACCTGTGACAAAGTTGAAAACATTGAGGAGGACAAGAGAGGTAATGGCTTGAAAAAAAAACATGAACAAAAACGGGGAAGACCCGCTGATTCAGAACTCCCAACTAACGATTCCTCAGAGCGCCCCACTCAAAGGAGGTGGAAAAACGGTTACTGCTCAAAGGCAAGAAGGGGACAGG
>Ga0179593_1388116_pt1 | contig 12315 bp, 14 predicted proteins | sample CZODoug2_1_08_16_FD_185931 | JGI IMG/M metagenome (GOLD analysis project Ga0179593, IMG submission 185931) | Vadose zone soil fungal communities from Angelo Coast Range Reserve, California, USA - CZODoug2_1_08_16fungal (PacBio error correction) | ecosystem: Environmental > Terrestrial > Soil >...
ACTGGTCACGCTCGCCTCTTACTCAACGTTTTGCAGACTGATAGGGAAGAAATGTAACGCTCCGTGGCTTTTACGATATAAACTCATCTAAAAGAATAGAAGTGAAAAGACAAATCGACTTAAGGGGATGAGACTGAGCGCTCTGTAAGGTTGAGCGATAAAACCGACCTTGAAAACGCAAAAACGGGGGGAGGGGACGGACCGAAACTCCAAAAAAACGTCTTTACTACAAGGCACGGGAGGGCAATAGCCGCGGGAGGGCTGCATCGGTTCATTCACGGTTAAAGGTGCTGTTCATCTACAGAAATGAGCTTTTAAGGTCAAAAAAACCGGACCAGGAAAAAGGGAGGGTCTCGAACGAGAAAGGACCTGGAGCGTAGAAAATAGAAAAAAAAGTTTCACGACTAAAAGGGCTACTAAAAAGGGAAGCGAAGACAAACATGGAAAATTTGTCTAATGGTAGACTTCTACGACGGAGGACGACTCTCTCAAAGAGGAGTGCGCGATTGTGCGAAATTTTTAGGGGGCGAGTGAGGAGGAGCACGCGCTTCCCGTGAACTTGTCGCTGAAAGACAACTCGAGCGTTCTAGGTATGTGGAATCCGGGAGGCTCCCCCCCCACCTTTTTAAATTAGGACTTGCAAAAGGGAGGTTAAAAAAAACGGGGTCCAAGGCAGCTTTAGGCGAAAAGGGCGAGGTCAGAGGCCTTATACCGCTAGGCTTGGAAGGTCCGTCTCCTTTTCATCATAGATAGCGCCAATGGCGACTGAGGGTTCCAGTTCTGCTCGGGAAATGGTGTAAAAGGGGAAATGGGTTGGTGATGGGATGCTTCCCAAAATGCCGACGTTCGCAAAGCAGGATTGTGCTGGGGGGGAGACGGGCGGGGGCGTGGGGCTTAGGGTCTAAGGGCTTAGATACGGGGGAGAGAGACGACTTGAAGATGCAAATAAAGGGAAAGCTTTCGATCGGGGTCATCACTTCGCTGTACAAGTGTCCGATGGCTCGCGGGGGCTTAAAATCATTGGGTTGCTTGTAAAAGGTGAGTTACTTGATGCATAGTATTCTTCAATGATTTACGTACTTTGTGGGAAGGGGTATGCTGGGGGTCATTAATGGGGGAAGTTCGGGAGGACTCTATGAAGGAAAATCGGGTGAAACGACACCTAAGCGTGCTGTGAAATATGAAGCCTCGCTTAGGAATCCAAAGATGCTAAAAAAGGTTTGAAGCCTCAGGAAGAAAAATCTCTCGCTTACGGTGAGAGCAACCGAAGGGAGAGGGGGGGGCGATCAAGAAACGGGAGAAGACTATAGAAAAGGGGCCAAGGAGGCCTATCCAATCTAGAGGGTCTTCTATCGCACTTCCAACTGTGAGCATAATAAGTCTCCTCCCTTTCCCTTGATGTACGGCCGTGGAGGGGGGGACGAGGGAGGAAATCTCGGTGCAATAAGGTAAAAGTTTCGCAAGTAGAGAAGTGGAAGAACATGGGGGAGTGTGCTTGGGGTGGTCTGGTTCTGGAGGCTTTGAATTCGAGCTTCTCACTAGGAAAGGGGCACTGCTCTATCGATTTTCAAACTGACGCGCCACGGTTTCTATTCGATGCTCGAACCGAGAGCAGGTGACGACTAGGATGATATAAGGGGATAAGCAAAAACCACCTAGCGGTTAAAATCATTCAAAAGATATAGTTTCTCTGAGCATGAAATCTCTGGCTAAATGGGCCTCTGGGTCGGTCAACGGAATTTCCCAGTGTGAAGCCCGTGTGAAAATGAGGAGCGAGGGAGGAGGCGGAAGGAGGGGCATATGCCTCGGGTGGAATCATTTCGATTCGGCAGGTGTGGTATTGGTAAACCTTTTGTCTCCGCGTCTCTTCTTGACGGAACAGGGGGCAAGGCAAGGAATAATGGCGGCGCGAAAAAGTTAAAGAAGAACCGCGAAGTCCACCAGGTGACCAATCTGATCGGACGAGTAGAGGGAAGTTGAAAGTTGGAAGTGAGTTCAGGAAGACGGGGGGGGGAGGAGTTGTCCAGCTGTCGAGCCTCAGTTCCGCTGGCCGCAGAAACAGACGAAGCGGCCAAACAGCCTCAGGGGAGTAGCAAAAGGGCTGGAGGTAGGGGATAGCAAACGTAGCGCGCTAGGTTGACGGGGGGGAAATGGAGCTGAGGCGCGTTCAGACGGCCACCCCCCCCTTCCTTCTTTAGCGGCTTAACCTTAACGGAAACAAAGGGGAGACGGAATCCTCAGGAGGGGACGGGAAAATTTCAGGATGGGGCGCAACATGCCTGGCGGAAAAAAAAAGGAGCGTGTTTGTTGACCCAGAGATCAACGGCCTCAACAATAGCGTCGTTGCAAAAATGCTTGGGGACAAAGGTCGGAAAATATGAGAAAGTCTGATACGTTCTTCTGACAAACCAAGTGACTGGCGCAAAAAGGCCCTCACGTCGGCAGATAGGTGCTCCGGTTATTAAGGGAGGAAAAACCCCACCCCCCCAAACCGGGTCGTGTGGCCAAAAGGAGGGAGAGATAAATCGGTGGCATGCGACGTGGGGGTGTGATTGCGGGATAGTATGCGGGATTGCGGGGTGTCTGTCTACGCTCTACCACTGAAGAAGGTGTCATGGATTAAGAAGGGGGTGCAGAGTACGGGGTGGCCTGGGTGCGAGAGGGGGTGGGAGGTCTAGAGGACCATGTTCCGCGGAGAGTGTGGGAATGCGAACCACAACACCCGGCCTTTCTGCAATATACACCAAGACTAGAGGGATACTGCTTTTAAATCAGTTGGGCGGGAAAAAAGAAGAGGGAGCGCCGGGTGGTGGGGGGGGTGGAAGAGTTCTAAAAAAAACGGGTGGTGTGGGGTGGGCCCCACCGACTTGTGGTGTTTGTTTTTGGGGTAACCACAAAGGGGGCCCCACACCCCCCCCCCCCAGAGCCTTTCCGCCTCAACTCTACCGCCAAATTCTGGGGCAACAAAATTTGCCACGTCTGAAGGAGTCTGAGGGGGCAAAGCAAGCATGCGGCGCGAGAGATTGCATGGGAGCAGCACTTCACACCAGAGCTGGAAAAAATGGCGCGGGGACATCATGTACATGCGGGAAGGTGATGCTGAGTCACTAGTACCATAAAGGCTTTCGGGGCATCAAAAAGTGGTGGGACGCGGAATTGCAAGATGAGGACTCGCTTAGAAAGCAGAAAAAAAAAAATCTGATCCAGTAACGAACGTTCTTTTCACCCACGATGCTTGGGATGCGTTTTCCAAGCATGAGTGCAAAAGTGAACGTGCACTATGGCTCGACCTCGGAACAGATACAAAAAGGATTCCCGACAAGACGCCAAACCGGCTGCACAAAAAAACCCCCGGGACCTGGAGGCGATAGGCCTTATACAGCCTATATCTCGATTTTCGTGAGGTCTGATAAGTGAATCAAAACAATGCTCGGGGGGCAAGTGAAAAATCTTGCATGGCAGGCAAAGGAAGGGGGGGCTTGGGGAAGCTATTCAGTGGACTTGACATGGGCTTATATCAAGCGGGGGTATATAGCCGGAGGGTGGGTTTGTCGCAAATAGGGTGCTTGGTAAGCTGGAATGTCAGAAGGAGGTCGCTGGCTAAAAGGAACTCAAGTGGCGGGGGGCAGATGTAGTTGTCCACTCCCTTCGCAGTTGCTCGGTAAGGGGAAAAAGGTCGGCTTGGAAAGGGAGGTTGGGAGGGGATGCTCCTTGCCAAGCCCTTGCGCGTCCTCTGTGGAACTTGCCCGCGGAATTGAACTAGAGGGGGCAGCGGATAGAGTCAACTGGGGATCCGAGTGGGAGAAAGACCCCGCCGCCGGAGAAAGGGTCAAGCATGCCGAATCTTTTTCAGTGAGGTGGAGCCCGAGGTATATATTGGCTGTGGGCTGGGGAACTTGGTGTATAGCGCTGGGGGAAAGAAAATGGGGGACTCACTTGCATACGAACGAAGAGTCACAAGGCCGTAATCGCGACGGAGAATCCATTCCTGATTGTTACGGTCATCAAAGGAAACGCGTATGGTGCTGGTTTGAAGGAGATATGGGCACAAAGGCAAAAACGAGTGTGACGCGAACTTGCCATAACAACCCGCGGACCTCTCAAACGGCCATGCAAGGCGAAACCATCTCTCAGTCTACCACTGCCGCCCAGTGTGAAGCCAACCTATACGAAGTTAGGGGTGCTCGCAAACACTGAGCCGACTGGTCACTCAGCGTATTCCGTGCCAGAGATTCCATCTTAAAACGCTCGCGAAAAACATCTTAACTCTAAACAAGAAGGGGGGAAGACAAAGCGGTCATGAAAACTCCGGGATCTGCGCCGTGAGAGTGATCTTTAATTGATACCTCCTAATAAAATATAAACGACTCGGAAAGCAGACAGTGCTTCCTCTTTAATCGAACAACGCTGAAAAGAGGAAGGAAAGGACCTCTAGACCGAAGACCCAAAGGGACATCGGATCGTCTCGTCGACTGTGTGGGGACAGTTCCCCCAGGACCTCAGGGTATGATCTGTGGGGGGGGAGGGGGGGGGGGGGGGGAGGGGCTGGGTGGGAGGGTGACGGAGTACGGAAGGAGTCGACGAGAGATTCAGGGAAGACATCATCCGAGCCTAATCTCGAGCAACTAACGTTGTAAGGCGATGAACAGGTCGTAACGATTTATCTCCCGGTGGAGAGAAAGTGGGCGACGGATCGGCTCAAGGGGCAACGATAATCAAGGGGCTAACTCGAAACGGGTAGACGTGGAGGCCCCACCCCATGGTTCGCCTAGACCCCCGGCGACATCGCGTGACAATGATTGTGTTGTCTGTGTAAGCAGGCCAAGAAGAAAGTTCGGGCTCGTAAACAAATTTGAAAGGAGAAGGGGGAGAGGAGGTTAAAGTCGTCGCAGGGTGAGTGCGGAATAGGTGCTGGAATAATTCCAAACTGCCGGGGGATACATTGGGAGTGATATTCACTTTTTCCCAGTCCGGCCGAATAGATAATGATGCCAATTCCAACCAAACCAAATCCCCAAAAAAAAATAAGGAAACAAAAACGCCCCACACAAAACCAAAATGTCCCCAACACGAAAGCCAACACCAATTCAGCCTCTGGACATAAAAAAAACATTTGCCAAAAAAAAATATAACTAACTACAAAAAAAAAAAAAAAACAAAAAACCCCCAACACCCAACAAAAAAAACCCCACCCCAAAACCAAAAAAAAAAAAACCGAACAACCCCACCAATCGCCCCGAAAAAACAAAAAAAAACACTCACAAAACACACCACTCACAAGTAAAACAACACACAACCCCACCCACATCAAAAACCCCCCCAAAAAAAGACGCCAAACCATAACATTTAAAAATCTCAAACACCGTTAGAAAGAGAAGACTCTTATTTTGACTTCACCTCAGGATATTTCTCACTATCTGGCATTCCATGATGCCCTTTTATTAATAACTTCAGTCATAACTACACCATCATTACCTTCGACTAACAAACGAATGAGTCTTGGAGAAGAAGAGTGCTTCTGCGATTAGAGTATCCGTTGTCTTGATTACGCTCACTTCTTCAGTTCATTGCTCTCGAAAAGATATTAGAAGCAAAAATTTTCTTTTTCCCTGGAGGGAAGGTCAAGCCGGTCTGACCGGTAACTCAGAGGGGAGTCGGAGCCGCTTTTAAAGCCGTGGGAGCCCAAACAGAACCCACCGTTAAGGACATTACGGGGCGATCTCACATGCGAACTGAAGTTTATATAATAAATGTCTGTAGTATATATTATTTCATCTCTATATATGAAGGTGACGCTGTAGAATTTGTCTCCATGTGTTTAATGTGTGATCTTTCGTGAGGAAGAGAGATTAGGGGAACTTCTCCGGGTGGGGGCAAAGGAAGGAGCGGGTATGTTATAAGCGCGCCTGAAAGTCTGTTGCTCGCTCACGGGGTACTTCTGAAAGTAAGGAAAAAAAGGTTCCGCTCTGGTCTCTTCATAAGTGGGGGAGGAAAACTGGGGGCAACGGGAGGGGGGGGATAGGGTGGGTCGTATAGTGTATGACCTTCAATGTGGGTGCGGATTATAATTTGAGACCTGCAAAGGCAATATAGTGTCTGGGAGAGTTACTCTGTTGGGGTTTGGTCGAAGCTTGGCAGCCAGTGTAGGGAAGAAAGTCAAGGAGGAGGAGACAGCCACTCCCGTCTTACGGGGGTGATTGTGGAACTTCGTTCAAGGGATAGGGGCGGGACTACTGAATTGTGTGAATTATTGACAATTCATCCAAGGCGTTCAAGGAAAAAGCAGAGGTTCCGGGGTATCGGCGTGGTGCGCGTGACAGGTAGGGGGGAGGGAGACAAAAGGAAAAAACCGGATGTTAACTGGGGAAAACGAACTTGGGTTAACGGGGTAGTGAAATAATATTGTCGGAAAGGGGGTCAGAATTTAGCCGTAGACCGACATAAATCGCTGCTGCAAGACGGTGAAAAAGGTGAGTGGATCGTGCATAAAACAAAGGGAAAAGGAGGAGTGAAAGAAAGAAGAAACCTCTGAGAGTGTCCATTCTACGGTGGGAACGTCGGGGGGGAAGAAAAGACGGTAAATGTCGGGTCGGATCGCAAAACGCAAGACCAAAAGGTACCTCTCCGATTGGGAGAGTGAGCAACACGGACACCTTCACAGCGCCCCCCCCCCCTCGCCCCATGGAATACGGGGCGAGGTGGATTTTCGTGTAATCAAATCACGTATAGAGGGTAAGAAAGGGAAAGGTTTATACTTTAACAGAGCTAAAGACAACAAAAAAACAAACGGGGGAGCGAGCGGTGAGGAATAGGTGATCGAAAAGAGAATACGAAAACGGCTGTTTTCCGGACGTAGAGGTAGGCGAAGCTGGCAAAACCGGTGTTCAACCACGAGAAAATTGACGGCCTGCATCGTCAGGACGTGCTAGGGAGCAGGGCGCTGGGAAGGGTTCCGTCTGATCACAATGACAAAAACAGCTGCACAGGGAATGGGCGAGAGAACGTAAGAACGCAGGACCAGTTCATTTGCGGAGCCTTGATTTCACTCACGAGCGGGCGAAAAGGGGGAAAAAAATACGGTGACGGGCTCAAAGAAGGGAGACAACGGAGGAAAAAAAAAACTTTTTTCATGAGTCACTCAGAATCGGGTCGTCGAGTCGAGGGGAGAAAATAAGAGCGACATGGGTTTCACTAAAGTGACAAGGTAGAAACTGGCTTCTCGCCGGCCCACAGCCTACGCGACCTCTGAAATATAGCGCCGGAGGAAGCCTCGGCTGCTCAGATGGGCTGCGTCGATCTTCTCTTCGCGTCCCGCTTGCGGATGTTACGAGACACGTTATTTCTGCGATGAAAAAAGGGCCTGCTTTCGTATGACGGCCGCGCAGTCGTGGTCAGAAAGAACGAATTAAAAAGGAGGGAATGGAGAACTGCCTTCATTTGGTCGGTTGGAGTGGAGCATGGATATCGGCATGGGTAATAGGCAATGAAAAAAAAGGAGCATGGCGCTCACACCCCCTGGCCCCCTATATCAATGGTAATGTTTGGGGGGCTTGGCCGTTGAACGAAGAGCCGGGAAGTGTGGTGGTGCCAAGTTCAGAAGTATTGCATAGTCGTTTTTTGTTTTTGAAACAAACCACCAACCCGTAGTCTCTGATTCCAGAGCGGAGCACTACGGTAGACGCTTTTCAGCAAAAAGGGGCATCGCATAAAAGCGAAGAAAAAAGATCACAGAAATAAATGTGAAGGGGGGAGACAGTAGGAGTGGCTTTCATAAAGTGGTAGGCATCTAAAAAAAAAAAAAAGCATGGAAAAGGAAGGGGAGGTAAATCTAAATAAGGGTTCTGGGTAGGTCCCGAGACGAACCGCGTACATAAAAAGGAGACAGAGGGGAAAGTCGAGGGAGGGTAGTAACGAAGGCGAGAGAAGGAAGAACCATGCTTCCGAAAGAGCTCGCCGCGAAAAAGAAGTGAGACGCTTCTAGAAGGAGGCGACGCCAAGCTAGTAATATTCCTTTGAATACGATATGGAGCTGTTCACGTAAAACGAGGTCATGCAGGGGGGGGGGGGGGAATCAGATGGCCGTTTAGGCTGGGCAGCTGGAGCGAAGGCCGGGGGAGTTGTGCCTTATTCTGGAGTCGAGTATGTTTCCTTTTAACTGAATTGAAGTAAAGGGTCTCGGGGGTGGTGAGAGCACCGTTGTTCGGAATTCATTCTTGGGGGGGACTGTTGGATGGGAATAGATCATAGGGGGATTCCCTGACGAAGAACCTAGCTAGCTCGGGGTTTTACGTGGGCCTCTCAATCCCGCATCAGTTCTGTTGTCCAACAGATAGAGAACAGGGCAGGGGAGGACGTCATATCAGGTCTCGCGAGAATGTGAAATGGAAACGAACTGCTCGTGGAATACTGGTCGCATAGGTGGGGGGGGGTGAAATCGTGACACTTCTTGTCAACTGTCATGGTTTATAGGAGGAATAAACGCTTGTACTTGCTGGAAAAACACTGATGGAGAGGATAAGCAGGGGGAGGCCGCAATCCAGGTCATCTGACACAGGCCAGCTAAACAGGTTTGGCTGCAAAAAGGAAGTGGAGGTGTTGGTGGGGGGGAGGGGGTTTTTCTGGACAAGAAAAAGATTCAGGCGTTCTTATAAGTTAATTAGGAAGAAGGAAAAGTTGAGGCTAGTGATTGTGAAAGTTGTACCCAGTGGGTCTATTGGGGACGCATTGATATCCCGTAGAATGTAAAATTTCGAGAATTAGACGTTCATACCGGGCCGACACGTTTAACAGGCCGTGTCGGTCAAACATCCTTTCTCGTCTTGCTGTCCCTGTCTCCCCCCACAAACTGCACCGCGACAAAAAAGGGGGGACAGATTAACAATTACAGGAGGGAAGGAGTAGCGAGCTCGCTAGGGGTATGGAGGTATGAGATAGGATCCAAAAGGGTTTGGTTCCCCCCAAACAACACAAAACACACCAAGATCAGGAGAAGTTTGCCTAACATCGTCTGCCCAAATCATAAATTTCTGACAGCGGGGGAAGAAGCTAGAGTGCCTCGGGATAAAGACGTAGGGGCGACAAAGTTAAGTAAGGCAGGAAGAAAAAAACAAATTTTGCTTTCTCGGCAGCTCAATGAACTGTGTACAGATAGTATAGAGGAGGCGCGGGAAAATTTAGGGGAAGGCGGGGTGGACGGCAATGAGGGATGTCTGTGCATCCCTTGGGAAAAACTTCATGGTCATCTCGATAGCTTGAATAACGGAAAATCCTTCCAAGAACCCGCGGGGGGAGCTTCCGTGGTTTTCTATTGGCCGGTTGTGTATTTTTGACTTTATTTTGTTTTCTTGTTTTCGCTGTTTGTCTGTGAGTTGTTTGTTGGCGTTTTTTTGGTCAGGGTATGGCCTACAAGGTCTGCTCCATTTCAATATTACACCTGTGCCGTAACATCTAACTTGGAGACAGCCTAGCCAACGGCCACAAATAGTGAACACATCCTAAACAGTAAAACACTACCAGACAAACAGGGGGGGGGGGGGAGGGGGTCTTCCCATAAGGGCGCACAACACAAAGGAGCACCACAAATATCCGCAGATAAGTGAGGTCTGGCGCACCCGGGAGGTGCGCACAGGGGTGGAAATGCGACGAAATGTTATTCGTAGTTTAACTGATGAAAGTGTGGTGTATTACCTTCTAGAACTCTGAGGGCTCGGTTTTGTGAGTCGGGTTGGACTTTGTTGATAGGGGAACTGTTTGTTTAAGGTGTTTTCGTGGTGTTGCCAACAAACCGCTACAACAATTGTGTTGGGTGGTCTTGGTCGTGGGCTGTTGGCTTAATATGTTCGGGTGTAGGTAATGGTTGGATGTGGATTCTCACACGCCAAAAGTAACAGAGAAGAAAACACCTGTCGCACGATTGAGGGGGCATTACCTGCAATTTTTCAAACAAAAAAAGCGACCCTATTGTTGGCGATAGTCACCAGGCGACATTCGAAAAAGAAAACGACAGCAATAACCATCATGGATTGGAGAAAACTATTCTGGCAAGAGGGCTAAAAATACGAGGTTGAACCTTCGGGGGAGTACCGGGGGGGAGCGGAAAACCCCACGGGGAGGATGGTAAAAATGGGGAACCACGGGTAGGCTCTACATTGAACTCTAACGCGACCAGCCAGTCCGAACGCCATGGTATGCTATACATAAGACCTCCATCTAACAATCATCTTCTTCTACACTCCTGCCCATGCCGAACACTCGTTGGGTAATACATACAACTACAACACAACGCACCCGCCAATGTTGTAAAACAGATTATTTGTGACCTAAGTATACTGTATGCCCAAAATGGTAAGTTCAGTTGTCCTCCATCAGGGTTTCGTTCACTTGGGGCCACCAGAACGAGCCTCAATAAAAGCCCTGTCATGTTACATGATGGGTAAGAGCGGAGCATTCCTACCACTGACTTTTGTCGATACCGGGTTGTGCCAACAAAACCAAAGCAACAAAAACCCCCGCGAAAGAAAACCAACACACCAACCGCTCCGAGCCAACCCTCCACATGCCCTCAAACCCCAAATCGCCCCCCCGGCAAGCCCACCAGGCCCCATCACAACCTAATCAAGGGGACTGTGCAAGACCGGTAAGGTGGAAGGCAAAAAAATGGCCAACAATTATGTACATAAATATTGCACGACGGGGGGGGGGGTATATTCGATCGTCCGATAGGCCTATCATATATTATCCTCACTAAAACAACTGGCGGTTAACATTAAGGAAGTCTTAGGATCCTTATCACTGCGGGGCTCAATCTACGACCGCAGTGGCGATATACGGGTAAATGGGTACTGTGTGCATATAGCCAATGGCCGTGGTTCCCGGTAAGGTTGTGCCTGGTGACGTTACCAGGGAAGTTTTGAAAAGAGGACCGGGAAGGGTGAAAGCTTGATGGTTTTTTTTTCGTGCTTAGAATGGGAATGTGTGTGACTGAAAGGTGGTCGTACGCTGTGCTGATGTTTGGAACGGAAGTGGGCACTTTTAGCTTTGGCGTCTTTCCAAGGTAACCAACTGTGCAAGAACGGGGGGGGGAAAGGGGAGGGAATGAAGGACAAACACGAGGCGTGAAGCCAGGGCTTTTTGAAAGGGCTGCGTAAAAAGACATATCGCCAGGACATTGGGACTTCATTACGGGAGGGGTTGAGCGGGGTCAGGGGCAGGGAGGGAAGCAGCCTTCACCCCAGGTCAAGGGTTTTGACGCACCACCCCGCACCGTCGCGGGTCATCCCCAAGTAGACAGAACTTAGGGCCTTTAGGAAAGGGACTTAAGCCGTAGTTCCTGACAGGTGAGGGGCTGTCGTAAGGTCGAAGGGCGGAAGGGGGGGGAAAGGCAAACCAGAAAACAGGTAAAACAATGCCATGACACAGGACTACACAAGGAATAGAAAAAGGGGAAGAAGCGCCGGACGGGTCGCCAAGAACTCAGGCAGGGAGATGTGCCGAGGCACTGGACAAGAAAAGGGGGGGAATTAGGGAACGATAATGCCGAAAGGAGAGTAAATCGTCCACTGGCTCACAAATCGTCGCACAGATGAACATAGGCAACGTGTTACTCGCACCAAGGACTATACTTCGAAACAGGAAAAACTGGAAATCCCAGCATGGGAAAGCACTAAACATAGCAGTCTCCTCCCCCTCCCCATAAAAAAACGAAACCTAAAAGAAGTCACTCCACCGCCTACCCTGGGGCACCTAAAATTCCAAGAGGGGGAAGTCGGACTCGCGAAAAAAACCAGGAAACCCATCAGTGAAAAGCCCATCTGAAAACGTGACCTATCCAGGAAGGGTGAAAACGGCCGAAGGTCGCTCTCCTGCCTCAAAAAAAAAAAAGAAAAATGTGTAACGTAAGGGGGGATTGAAAGCGCGAAAGGACCAAACCAAATGGCAGTAAAAATGAAAAAGAATCAAAAAGGCGAAGCAAGGTCGCATACATGCGAAATAAAGATCATCAAAACAACAAACTTTCCCATCACCGAGCCTACGACGACGCCCCAGGGAAAAAAGGAGTCAGAACGTAAGAGTATCAGCCCATACTACAAAACCTGTGAAAAAATGAAAGACGTCGGCGGGAAAGATCCATAACAAGCTTCTACACCTCCGTGACCACTAAATATAAATTGAAACGCGGAAAGATACGCGATGGGGGGCGGTCGCCCCGTCTCGATTAAATCTACGTCCTATCTCCAAACACGAAGTAACACACTACCCCCCAGCCATGTACGAGCTACCCCCGGAAACGGGCCGCGCACAAAACATGACTTAAAG
>Ga0179593_1461571_pt1 | contig 12315 bp, 12 predicted proteins | sample CZODoug2_1_08_16_FD_185931 | JGI IMG/M metagenome (GOLD analysis project Ga0179593, IMG submission 185931) | Vadose zone soil fungal communities from Angelo Coast Range Reserve, California, USA - CZODoug2_1_08_16fungal (PacBio error correction) | ecosystem: Environmental > Terrestrial > Soil >...
GCAAAGCCAAAACTCCCTGCCTGAGGAAACAGTCCCTCTCAGGGGAAGAATTTAACACGGAATCAAACGGGAAGTGGGAGGCAACGCCTTTCCTGCCCGGTCACCTGGCTCTGATTTCGGTCAATTTTGAAAGAAAGGGCTGAAAAAGATGGCGCAAGGTTGCTCGAAGGGGGGGTTTCTTTTCCGGCAAAAGAAAAAGGAGGGGGGGACCATGGTGAAAAATGAACCTAAAAAAAGAACAAAGAGGGCAGGGAGGGAGCCCTCACGAAACTGAATCTAAATGTGGGAAGGGAAAAAAGATCGGTAGATACAAGGTGGAGAACCGACACATCGCTTGGAGCAAGGGGAAAGAACTGCCCGCGTCCAACACCGGGGGGCCAGAACTGGTGCGGGACGGGTTGTTTTTTTTGATGGGGTGGGGAAAGTCCTGCGGTTCCCGACGAGGTGCGGGGAGGGAAAGTCCGCAACGAAACTTCTGCACCGGATGATCAAACAAAAGCCGCGTAAAAAAAAGTCGAAAAGCGAAACCAGGAGCAGGAAAGCCGCCCTGTCTAACCTTTTGTGTTCCGCCAAGCCGCCAACAAGTACACACCTTGCGAAGAGGAGGGCGGGAAAAAAACAAACGCACCCCCGTTCGATACCAGAAAATTGACTCTGTAAGCTGCGCCAATCCAACACTGGTAAACGGGAGCGAACTGGGGGGGGGGAGGTTGGAAAAAGGACTGGGAAAGATCGGATCACGCAAATAGCCAGCTGGGGGGGGAAGGCAATGGTTGGGTAAAAGAGAAGAAAACGGCGAGGTTAACTTCACAGGGAAGAGAACCCGTCGAAGGGTGGTCGGAAGAGGGGGAAGCTTGGGGTTGTGGCTGAGAAAAAACTGGGAAAAGGGGGGTGTGGCCAAAACAAAACATTGAATCACATGAGCAAGAAATTTGGAGGTGAAGGGTGGACCGTCGGAACCCACAAAAGGCACCGGGAACATCCAAAATAAAAATAAACAAAAAAACTCCGGGGAGGGGGTAGGAAGAGAATGGGGTCGGGGCCGGGTCCCACATTAAACATGAACCCCTATATACGTAACGTGAGTCTAGACTTTGGGGGGATCATGAAAGTATACCCTCAAAACAACAGGTTTTTTGGGGATGAAACCGTTTATCAGGAGGACAAACGGGTCTCTGTATGGGGTCGTGGGGGGACACGTTCGTGTCGCCGAAAGGATCAGGGATTTGGAAACTTGGGACAACATGCGCGGAAATTAGCGCAAAAAAAACAAGCCCGGTGGCGTTGGGGGATTTCTTTGGCGACTAAGCCCACCAGGAACTTCCGTCCCATTTAAAAATTGTTTGGTCCAGGCCGACTTTCTGTTGCAAAAGGAGGCAATATGGGAATTTTTGGATGTTGGTGACATTGGGGGGGGGGAAGAGGCCTTTTTGGGACTGGGAAAAAGATATAAGTTTTAACATGGGCTGCAAAAAAATGCCCGGGGGCCCTGTAATTCCCTCAAAATGGAGCAAAAGCCTCGCTCTTTCGAGCCCAGGTAAATCGTCAGAGGTGGTTGGGGGGGGGGGGCGAACCGTCCGTTGGAAGTTTTTTACAGGGGAAAACGCGGGAGACTTGCTTCCAGGTTAAGGTGACATAGGTCGCTCGTACGGGAAAGGTGTGGCTGAGGGGGGACTAGGTTGTCCCGTCTCAAAGCTCGTGCCCGATCGGCAGCAGAAGAAAAGGGGCAAGAAGAAAAAAAATATGTCAGGGAAGCAATTTCACCACATGTCGCCGGAAAGAAAGGCGACGGGTGTAACCCGTATCTAAAATCTCCCAACGTCAAAAAAAAGGGGTTGTCATTCGAAAACCTCGGGGAAACGGGGGGGACCTGAATAGGATTGTGGGTATAATCTTGCCAAGAGGGAGAAAAGGGGGGAACGTCCAACGAGAACTGCATAAAAACAGCCATGTGGTCGGACATAAGGCTGATCTAAAGACCGTGTGGGGGTTATGGGCCAGGGGGGGGGGGGAGAGGGACAATGTCAACTGAAAACTTGTGAAAACAAATGTTTACATAACCTCAATTCTTGAATATGGACTGTGTACATAGACGCAAGTGAACCGGGCAACGAAGGGAGACCCTCTGAAACAGTGGGGAAAGGGGTAGAAGGGAAAAAACCAACGGAGTGTGGGTGAAAGTCCAGACCGTCAGATATAGCAAGAACGGCCGGTTTGGTAAAGGGGGAAAAATAAAGGCCCTTCCGGATGAGGAGCCACCGGGGGGAAAAAATACGGGGAAAAGAAACCATCTTGGGTACGGGACCAACCTGAATCGGATTGGACTATGATTCAGGGAAAAGCCAGCGAGACAAATGTAGCCCGTGAGGAAAAAAAAAGCGCATCAAAAGGGGAGGGGGAGTCCACATGCATACTGGGGGCCGTCTTTTTGAAAAGTCTTCTGTGGGGCATGGGTGTTAATGGCGGTTTGTACCCTAGACACAATGTGAACTTCTCCTGACTGGTAAATTGGTTATTAGTACGCCTATGTTTTGGGACGGGAATGGGTCATAATGAGTCCAAAGAGCCGTGGAGAAAAAAAAAGAGGACAGAAAAAGAAGGGCAGAGAAGAGGGCAAACATTTCTTCCAAACAGGGGGCAGGACATGACGAACAGGGGGGTCAAGCAATGGGGAAAAAGGGGGGGGGAAAAGGCACAAAAAGGCCGATTGTTTGGGGCGTAAACCGACCGCACTGAACACGGAGGCACGATAAACAAGACAAAGGCAACAAAAAAGCCATCTAGGGAAAACCGTCGGGGGTAAAAAAGGGCTTTGACCTGAACCAAGTTCCACGGCCGGTGACGACGGGACCGGGCGTGGAACCCAGGAAGGGTTTTTAACAAGGCCCTTTGGAGAAGCTATGAAGCTAAAGAAACCAGTTGGCATGGGCGGGAAAGCGTTCTGCACAGGGGAGGCAAACCTGTCTAGGATCGAAAACAACAACAAAACAAAGGAGGGTACTCATAAAATAAATAAGAGAAGAGAAAAAAACCTCAGGCCAATGTGTTGTTATTTAAAACTACATCCCTAACAAGGAGAAAAGCACAGTTTTGTCAAGAACTTCAAAAGGAGCGCAAGCGTTGAGGAGACCTTCGGAAGCGAGCCGGCCCCTGAATCTCTAAAGCTGGGAGACGGAACGGGGCGTACTTCTAAAAATTCATGCAAATGCCTCGGGGGAAGGAAAAGATGGGGTTTTGGGGAGATTGGGACAGAATCAAAGATTGGGGTTCAAAGAAATGGGGTGGACCTTCAATTTTTACCAGCCACCCCCTCTAGTGGTCAAAAAGAGGACGCTTGTTGACCCTAAGCACTGCGTCAATGACCTGCTTCCTTCGGGTTAATAAAGCGCTCTGGCTGGTGAAACCTTTGGACGGTGGCAACAAAAAGGGAGCGCACAAGTCAGGTGGGGCGAGCACGGAAAGGAAAAAGGGGGGCGCAGGGAGATGGGCCGGGGGGGAACCTCGGCGGAGGTAGGGCTTAAACGCAACCATCTTGCAAGAAAGTTGTTGTGGGGCCAGTGGGGGGTGCAAGAGGCAAAACAAAACTCCCAACCCCAGAACCCCGGAGCGGCGGGAAACGAGGAAAAAAAACATGATAGGGCTTCATGGCGTCCCAGTATGAAGAGTCCTCTCAACCGCTAGGCGGCGTGTCATTTAAATTGACAACTTGTGTATCGCGTGGATCCGCCTAATTCGAGCAGCACCGCGGAGTGGAAAAGTGTTTCTTTGTCGTGGGTGAAGGTCGTCTCGCCAACTGCGCAGGAAACAAAGCCAGACAAAACGCCCCAATACCTGACCGGCATCCAAAGCATAAAAAAAGCACAACACGTTTTGTTTTCGGATGGACAGTTGGCACGGAGGGGAAAAAATTTACATCCAACCTCCCTCAAACGGGCTGGGGGGCCATTGATTAGATCCAAAGGACGGACCCGCAATTGAAGAAAAGGTCGATGGTTAACCGGGGGCAGAAAAAAGCAAAAGGTGGGTCAAAAAAGGTACATGGACACAGCACTACCTAATTACCGGCGCACATAGTAAAAAATCAACCACACACCTGCAACTCGGGATTGAAGCGTTGGCCGAAAGAAGACAGGCAGGGTTCGACAGGATCGAAAACGCGGACGCGCGGTGACTTCAGAGACCATTGATTTGATATCAATGCAAGGAATTTTCGGAGTACACACTGAAACAAGGGGAAAACTCTTCCTGAGCATGGGTTGAAAATTAAAGGGGGTTGCGGGGAAAAATTATCTCCACTAGGGGAGGTACTTGAACCGCGGCCCAGGACTGGGTCAAGACGGGCTCTCTCTCGGAAAAAAAAGGGGTCACCCCCCTTCAGGACGCTGGGGGTCCCAACGAGTCCGAACCTCCCACACACCAGGCCTCGAGCCCCCCCATCTCCGCTGGAAACTGCTCGTTGCCGTTCGGCCCCCCAGGAACGATCATCTTTACGTTCCTCAAGGCCGGGCTAACTGAAAATCATAAAGAGGGTCCCCTGGCCCTTTTCCCGGTCCTACCAGCACCGACGAAACAACGTCGAAAAAGCACCCGCGGAACACCGTGAGCACCGGAAAACAGGGGGGGGGGTTCCCGAAAAAGACGGGACGAAATAAACGGAAACCATGCAAAAACAATGGTCCGGCACAAGTGGGTTAGTCCTAGCTACTGTGGGTTTTCCCTTACTCTGAAGAACGGTAAGGCCCTGCCAGGCGAACCACGGAAAAGCGGGGAGACCCGACTACAGAACCACCGTGGAGGATGCAGGAACTGTCGGCGGTGAGGGGGGAGGGGAAAGTTTGGCGGGAAGTAAAGAGACCCAAAAAAAAAGGGCCCGGGACTAGCGGCTTAACGAAAGGGGCGGGTGGTGAAGGATGGAACTCAAAAAAAGAACGACCAAAGAAATTTACAACTTGAGGGGGGGACGTGGTGGGGGGGGCAAGGGAAAAATTGTCCATATTGTGGGGTAAGACAAACAAAAACCATAAAACCCCCTTGGGGACCAAGTATGGGGGGGAAGGGGGGGGGACTGCCTTATAATTAAGGGGACTGGTGTTTTTTGTGGAAACTGAAGTCAAAACCGGCCATCAGCCCCTAGGCAATACAAGGCGAAGGGTATCAAGCACGGGGGCTAATAGGAACCCTCTTCTAGGTCCGCCTGATCAACCGATTTGTGCAGGGGGTTCGTGGTTTTGTCACAGGAGAACCGCGAAGTGAATTTTTGCTCTTCCCACGAAAATAAAGTGCCCAGCCCCTTGAAGAAAAAAAAACGGAGGAGCCAACCCGATCATCGCGGCATAGGTGACCAAGGGGGGTGGGATGGAGAAAAAAAGGAGTAAGGGAAAGCTTTAGCTTCAAACGTCGGGAGCGAGCTGGGTTTTAGTGGGAAAGCTGGTGGCGACAAGGTTTTCTCAAAGTGGGACATACGCCTCAAGTAGCAATGGCTGAAGGGGCGTCGTAGCAACCTGGTTAGAATAGGAACCTATCTAAACCCAAATTGCTGGATCCATCAAATGGGCCACATGAAAATTCTGAAAAAGGTTTCCCGTCACAAGGCAAACAACCCTGCCCCTCGTGGCCCATCCAACCAGATAATAGGAACCCTCGGTCCTTCTATAAGCTTGCGGATTAAAAGTTACGTATCAGGCCTGGAGACCAGGATCACTGACGTAGTCTGGGGAGAGGCTCCAAATCAGGGGGCTGAAACAAAATTACTGTGATCAGGGGGGGGGGCAGTGCGTAACAGGGAGGACGGAAGAAAAAAAAAAGGCCTAACATTTAGTAAGGGTCCTTGGCGGGCCATTCGGGGACGCCGCAACCGAAGGGGCAGATTTCACCCGGTGAAAAAAAAGCCCCGAACGCAAACGAAAAAAGGTGCCCCCCTCCTTCCCGGTTCGTCCACAGGTCAACTTTGACCGGAGACAAAGGTAAAAAGGGGGAACCTCCCACCTTTCAAAAGGAAGAGGTGCCTACAACCCTGACAATACACATGACCCATGACATTCCCGTCCTTTGACCTTAAAAATGTGCACTTTACGGGTCCTCGGGGTTTGGGGAAGCGCGTCAGTATGGCCATAATGAATGTACTGTGAGGGACATCACAGAATCCGGCCTGTCCCCTGGGAACTGCCGGGGAAAAAAAAAAACCAAACCGGCTTTCTCAACTGTGAAAAAGGGTTTGCGTTCGTACATATGAACAGGAAACTGGAGACACAACAAACCGGATGATGGAAGAGGAGGCTATTACGAAAATGAACGCAAACAAGTGGGTAAAGGTTTGGCCCCTACCGTGGGGCTTCAAAAAACGTGTGACTGAGGGCCCTGAAAAAAGAGAGATCAACGCCGAGATCTGATAGCCCAGGGCCCGCGGCACAAAAACAGGGCCTCAGGAAAGCACGTGTAAAAAAGAAACGGCGTGGAGGACCTATTGGGGGGTCACGAATTAATTCCCAGGTCCCTGGTTCCACTAAAACGTGTCTGGGGAAAAATCCCAATAGAATTCTCAGCCTGGTGTTCCGGACGTGGGTATGCAAGCGCTGATGTTCGGTGGGGATAGAAGAGGAAGATATTCAAGCTATGTGCGTCACGAAAAGAAGGACCGCCCTGAACCTTCATCCTTTCACGTGTCCTTAAGACTCCGAACTCGGGTGATGAGCCATACATGTGGGGGGATGACCACCTAAAGCTGTCCTGAAAAGTCAAGAGTCCAGAGGGCATTGTTACTCCTCGCTCTGGCGACTCTCCAGTCCGAACAGAAAGTCGGGGGGAAGGATCATGGTTGTCTGTGAATGTCTTTGTTTTGTTCTTAGTGTGTTTTTGTATGACCGTAAAATGTTGCGGATACGTGAAAGGAAAAAACACCACGACCGCACGGGGCAAACGTGGGTAGATTCAAAAAACCATGGTACCGAGCGAAAGGTGGGTACAACTAGAAGCGGGGAAAAAGGGGGGGATATGGGACGCCTTTCCGGAAAAAGGGGGTTTTTCGAAAAGGGACGAAGCAAGACCACATCTCCTGCTGATCGGGGAAAGGGGGAGGGCCAAACATGGGCATACCCTACGACAGAAACAAAGGATTTCCAAGGACTCAATCCAACAAAAAAGTCCTATGGCCGGGGGGGGGAACTCGACTCCACTTGGGGGTTCGTCCAACAAGGGGACTGGTAGAGATTCACGTGGGGAGAGAAAAACAAGCGTAGAACCTGGCCGAAGCCAAAGTGGCGCCCGTCGGACCGAGCCAAGGGGGAGGGGGGAACTGGTGCCGCCCCAGGGGAAAAAAAAAAGGACGAAGGCCAAGGGCAAGGTTCCAGTAGGGGGGGTTCGGGGGCCCCTAGGGCCAACAAACAAACAATTCCGGGGGATTCACGCATTGTTCAATATAGTGACCACGGGGATGCCAAAACCCTCCGGTCAACTTCCCAAAACGCTCTTACGCGGTGTTGACCACAGGGGAAGACGGTTGACTGCCCCAAAAAAGAACATCCATCTAAACTACCCTTGCCTAGACTGGGTGCGGGTGGTTAAATGTAATGTCACCAGCGCAATCACGGGGAAAAAAAAACGCATGTGACACAGAGAACTGTTCAGTCTGGGGGAGGGGGGGGGAAAAAGGTGTACTCCGGAGTTCCCTCTCACTAAATTGCCTAATTTAGCATGGGGGGGGAATGACCAAAGTAGCAGCCCGGAAATGCGACCTAAGGCCGGCTGTTCAACAGTGGTTCACAGCACTTCGGTCAAGCGTCGGAGGGGTGAGAAATCCGGGCTGTTGCACGGCGACCCGGCCCAAAAGTATTGACCGCTTTTTCGTCGGGGGTGGTCGCACGTGGTGCCAGCTGCATGGCCGGGGGGCCGCCCGAGCAAATACATAAAAAGGGCGGCCCTGAACAACAGGGCGCGGCCTTTGAACAGTAAATAAAGGGGCCACCCTGGCATAAAAAAATAAAGCCCGGTGCAATCGTGACGACGTGGGGGTGTTGTTTTAAGCCCGGCCGTGAAAGTGTGGAACACGGGACGTGCCATAAGACTGGCCCCGGGGCGAGGCAGCAATCTACATCCAAGGGACGAGGGAAAAGAAAAGGAGAAAGAAGAGTTTCCAAAAAAAAAAGTATTGAACAAACCCCACTACGCCCGGGGGCCGAAAGGGCACTGACCGTACGTGGGGGTCCCCCACTCGAAAAAGGCGCAGGTGAGGGATCAAAGCACCAAAATACAAAGCGGATGTAAAAAAACGCGGTCATTAGACTGCCGAACCGGACGGCTGAATGGAAGAGCATGTAACCGAAGGGGGGGGTGGGTATGGGCCTGAACGGCCGCGGGGCCCATTTGCCCAAGTAAAAACAAAGAAGGTCCCGCAAAGGATAGTAATAATATCTGGGTTATTCAAACTGCCTAGGACAGGAGGAACAAGGAAGCTACCTATGCAAAGCAAAAGGGGGGTCAGAGCCAACACGATGGTGGTTCCAGCGCGGGAAGAATCAAAAAAGTCAAGCCGGTGACTGGAATGCACACCGACGGGGGATGTACCTGAATTAGAGCCCACGGCCGACCATCCACCGCGGGGGGGACAAAAGCGTTGTGCCTGCGAGAATGAAGAAAGGGGGGGGGGATGACAATCCCCACTGTCAACCCCAGGAAATCGACCAACATTGCCCGTTTGTAGGTGCCTGCAAAGAGTGGACTAAAAAGGGAAACCTATGCCCGTTCTATGGGGTGGCGTGCGTAATCGAACTGGACCACAATGGGACGGCAACGGAAAAGGAAACGGCAATTGTGTCGCAGGACCGATGGGCCGGAATGGCGAATGTCACAGAATCCAGGGGTAGGCACACCGGAAGAAAAAAGGTCAACAAAAAATAAAAGGCCCGGTCGATGTTGTGGAGACACCCGACTATTCTTTTCCACGGCAAGAGCTTGGGGAGAGGACGAGCCCTAATGGTGCGCCCCAAAACCGGCCCTGGGCTTGGAACAAGGAGGTACCCCCAGCCCAAAAAAGGTCCCTGCGCGCAAAAACCGTCTGCTCGGCGAAGGGCCCCCAACAAGGGGCAGTGACTGAGCCCTCGCCCCACCAGGGCGATGTCCGGCGTCCGAGGGAAGGCGCCTTTTCGCTGGGACTCGCGGGACAACTTACCGAAAGGATCATAAAGGCCTGCGGTCAAAAAATGCATTCACAGTTTGCCCCCAAATCTAAAAAAAAAAACAAAGGAGAAGGGGGGGGGAGGAAGAGAGAAAACACATGGCCAGAACTTTGAACGAAAAAGAAAGGCAGGGAAAAAGATCAGACTGGTCAGGGGGAAAGCTCGAGCGAAGAGGGAAGAGGAACCGTTCGGCACATCCAGCAAGCAAAACGGACGGAACCTCCGGGACATTTTGCTCATCACATCAATTGGGAAAGCACGCCGGAGAAAAAAACGCGCGGCCCTGGTCCGGGTGGGGAGGCGCGGCCGGGGTTCAGTTCTTCAGGTTGTGCGCCCAAACCCATAAAGGGGAAGGGAATTTGGGCCATCGACTAGGACGAAAAATTCCAAAACGTTGAAGAAATCAAGCACAAAGTGGAAGGGTTGGTGTCCCGGGGATCCTTACTGGGGGGTTGGGGGGGGGGATATAAACCTGGATCAGGTGCAGAAAAACCCGGTGACGCGGGGAGGCCGGACCAAACCGCGGACGAAATTGCCTACTGCCACAACGAATTGGTGTTTGGTGGTTATGAAGAGGTGGGCCTTTACGGCGAAACGCAACCACCACAGTGTGAAGACAGAACGGAATAACAGGAAGTCGCAGCCAAATACCCTAAAAACAACCAGGAAGCACGTTTTGGCGGGATTTCCCCCAAAAGGGCCAAGAAAGGGGGAACATACAGTCCTCGAATTTCAATAGCCCAGACGCGAATGTATGCCAAATCGGGGAGGGGGGCCCTGGTTGATATCGAGGCATTACCTTCCATGCCCGGTTTCAAAATTAAGCATGAGCCTCCAAACGTAAAAAAAAAAAAAGATGTTTGGCACCAAACATTGGGGGGTTCATGACCCTTTAAAACTGGAGTTGCCACGTGAAATCCTCGCTTGTCATAAGCCGAGTATAATAACCCGCATTTATTACAAAGGAAGATCAGGGGCGGGAATCTCGCAAAGGGGGGGGAAACCACAAGCCCTCATCATCGTCCCCACCGCCAAGCCACACTATATGGGGTCCCAGAGGAAGAACCAGGCCACATTTGTCTCCTGCGTACAGGGCTCAGAACGAATTAATCCTAGGATTTGTGTTAGAAAGGTTCGGGCATCACATGGTGTTGGGGGAACAATGGACTTTGCAAGGCGGGGGAAATACAACAAATTCCCAGGATTTTGATTCAACGTCAGCAATGCGGGCAAATACTGGCCTAACCAATGATAAAACCTCACGGAAAATTGATCAGTAAAGACGGAAGAGGGGGGGGTGGCCTATGGCCATTCGATCAACACCAGGTAGGGGAACATCCCGGAACCCCCCCCTCCTTATTTAAAAGGTCTCACATTCAAAACCGGGCTTCACCAACAGGGGAAGAACAGACGAAAATGATGCCCGCGCCAGGGGCGAAAGACCTATTAGATTCAAGCACTTAAAAGCGAAGAACGTGCCACAAAAAGTCGCAGGGGGGGAGGGGGACCTGCCCGCTAAAAGTGGAAATCCCGGAACGCAAAACACCAGTCGCCATCGTACGGAACTACGTCACCCTCGGAACAGCCTGAAAAATAAGCTTCAAATAACTTACTGTGCACATAACTAAAACAACCAGCCTGGGTAATTGGAGCCCATTTTTCCGCCTCACGCACATTACCGAAAGCAAGGGGTGGAAGCTAGTCGCCATGGCGGAAGGCTTTACCCCCCCCACGAACCCACAACAGAGGGGGAACCGTTCAACCTGCCCATCACGCGCAAAAAGACTTGCGGCCTTGCTCAGTATTGGGGCAGAAACGGAAAAACCGGAGGGGGATAGACCATGCCGTAGCAAGAATGGGAACTTTTTGGAAGTTTCCTAAACATACGCGGGATCCCAAGGTCGGGCCCCCCCCCCGGACGGTAAGGGTGTAGCTTGTTGTGGAGTGCCGGGGGCGGGCGCGCTGGGGGGGAGCCACAAACATCCCTACCAAAAAAAACCCAGGCCTGGACTCAAAAGAATTGAAAATACATGGGGGGGTGGGGAACCAAGCCGTTTCGAAAATACACAGGCTCACAAACCCGAAAACCAATGACTAAATATAAATGGGACTCCCGTTGCAAAAAGACGGTCCCCTGGTCATGACGTGGTGGACGCATCTCGAAAAACGGTTTGGCCCAGAGCCCGCTCCACAGGTGGTTTGGGCTCACATCAAACTAGCGCGCCCCCGAAGCAAATTTCATAAAACCCCAGGGTCACAAAACTTTTGGGGGGCGGGCCGGGGGAGGGAATGGGGAGGCACATACCAGAAAGAAGAGAGGCACATCCATGTTGGTGTCGGGTGGGTTCTGGCCCGGTCGACTCATATCACGGGAATCGAACGCGTTGGTTACGCAAGTCGAAAAGAAGAACGACTTTGTTGTAATGCAGCACTTGGCGGACAGTTGCGAGGAAGAGGCCCCAAACGCTCAACGGTCCCGAGAAAAAAAAATAAAAAAAGAAAAGGAAAAGAAGGCTAACTACCGGGGGGCTGTAAAGAAAAACCTTTTGGTTGATAATACGAGAAGCTCTGATCGACAGGGGGGGCGGGAACATCGGAAAATCAAAACCCAAGTGAACCGTCCTCAAAAAACACCGCAAAGCCAAAATACTTCACACAAAATAAATTCCAAACCCGGATACTCAAAGGAAAAACTGCGCCCATGGCATCGATAAATCCCCGGAGAGAAGGGGAGATTGGAGGGGAAGATCGGGCGAAAACTCGGGAACAACGGGAATGGTCGTCGAGCGGCAGGTCCATTCCAAGTGGGGTAAGTCGGAAAAAAACCACTGTCATTCTGTCCACGCCGCCCGAGGGCATATCGGGGGTCAGCAACGGAAAACCAGCGCGGCAACGAGCACCAGCGCGGGGGGAATTCGTCCAGACACAAGGATTGGTACCGAACGATGACGCATCAGGGAAGGAGGAACGGGGGGCCGGACACCCACCCAGCCAGCGGCGTACCGCCGTCCCCGTTCAACGGGGGGAGCGGCCGGCAAAAAACGGCGGGGTGGCATGCCGCGGAAAAGCCATCTAAATCCAGGACGCCTGGAGAAGGGGCTAACAAGGCTTCGGCCCCCGCCCCGCGTAAAAAGGAATGGGATCC
>Ga0179593_1588787_pt1 | contig 12315 bp, 15 predicted proteins | sample CZODoug2_1_08_16_FD_185931 | JGI IMG/M metagenome (GOLD analysis project Ga0179593, IMG submission 185931) | Vadose zone soil fungal communities from Angelo Coast Range Reserve, California, USA - CZODoug2_1_08_16fungal (PacBio error correction) | ecosystem: Environmental > Terrestrial > Soil >...
GATTCGAACGGAAAGTAGACCTTTTTTGCGCTGCAGTGCGGAAGGTCAATGACTGAGAGGGGGGATAGAAGAGATGGCGTCGGCAGTCAAATACAAAAAGGTTTGAAGTGCCGTGCTGGAAAAAAAAAAAACAGGGGAAAAGGCGACGCTTTCTCAAAGGCCATATTGAAAGCGGAGGCGCTGTACGTCGAAGAATTCGCAAGGAGGGAAGAAATCAATCTCCAGGCAGGGGAGGCACATGGAGAGAAGGGAAGGGTGAAACCAACCGAATTAGAAAAGAAAGGGGAGGCCGAGTCCTGGGTAAAAAAATGGGCGCAAAACGATTGCGGGAAAAGAACAAGCTGAACGTGTGGGGGAAGAGATATTGTTTACAAAGAAATGAAGAGGGGGAGGACGATACAAAGGGAAAATGGATTAAGAATGGCTGGTTGCAGGCCGCCTTCGCCCGAAGGGGTAAAGATATCCATCTCATCCTGTGAGTTTGACTTCAGAGGAAGAAAAACACAGGGAAAATTTAACAAAAGAACATACTGGGAAGAAGGGGGGGCGAAGGATGAGAGTGATGGTCTCTGCGGCAAGGGGGGGGGGGGGGGGGAAAAAACGAAGCGAACTAGCGCGGATGCCCGATTAAGAGGGGCCCGAGTCCAGAAGACCTCTTAGTGCTCTACGCGTCCGGTGCAGCGCACGTCCGAGGGAAAAATTCACGTGCAAAGAGATCCCACTGGATAGGAAAACCTGGATTCTTGCCAAGCGTGATAGGAAGAGGAACCGCCCATTTGTTGTAAAAAGGGGGAATTCCTCCGGGACGCCGAGCAGAAAGGAGGGTCAGTCGTGTCTGTGGAGATTACCAAAAGAGAAACACATTTGGTCCTGAACTTCTTGCCGCACATAAGGAAGGGGATGGTCAGTGCTTATCGTTGGCCAGCTAGGGAGAAGCAACCTTTACTGAGGAAAGAAGCGTTTCACTTCAGGTTGACAAAGATCCCGCATTTTTCTTTGAAAGGAGGGAACCATCTTGGGGAGGCGCCTTGACCAGCTTGATTTTCGCCCCAAGGGGAAATGCGTGTGCGGCGCCATGAAGAAATCAGCTGGGCCGAGGGAAGAAACGTCATTGAGGGAAGTCTCAGTTGGCACGCAGGCAAAGAACCGTGGCTGAATCGCAAAGAAAAAAGGGCCTTTCCGAACGGTTCGAGGGCAACTTTAAACAAGCAGTATTGGGGAGAATTCCCGTGAAGAAGATCGACGAACAACAAACGAAAGATAGAGATTCTGCAACGGAGTAGGAGTTCCCCCATTCATACGATTTGGAAAGGCAGCATCATCGAAAAGCATTTTGAACGGGGCCGGGGAAGCATCCACGGGGAGACTTTCCAACGGGGGATGACTTCCGCATTAGGAAAGGCCCACTAAAGGGCGACGCCCGACCGCATGTGTAGGGACAGGAAGTCAGGAGGGAAAAGGAAGGCCTCTTCGTTGCCAGAAAAGATGGAGCCCAGAAACGTACCCAAAGGAGAACTTGAGGGCAAGTGAAAGTCCTGCGCGAGGAAGAGTAAGACTGACCGCTCGAGAAAAGGGCAGGACCCCGCAGCAGAGGGGCTTCTCCTTATGTAAGAGGGCGCAAAACACGACTGACCCGCTTCGGCATATCTGAAAAAAGGAAAAAAAGGCGGTCCAAGAGTGGCAAGATCCAGGTGGAAAAGGGGGGGGAGACGCGAAGGCTCTACGTAATTCGGGCAAGAGGGGGCACACAATAAAAGAGGAACAATGAAGCTAGAGGCACATAGCTGAGGAAACGGCCTCGGGGAAAAGCTAGTCCTACTTCGTCGCGAAGGGGAAGGACCTCAACAAAAAAGGATAGTACCAGGTCTGTCAGGGAGGGAAATGTTTGAAAAAGAAGTCAAAAAACGAACGATGCGAAAATGGTTTAAAAGGGGTGCCAAGGAAAGGGATGCGGTCCGCAACCAGCCCTTCGTAAAGAACGGGTGAATGTCCTAAAAAGGGGGGCTCTTTTAACAAGGAAAGAGACGGGATTCAAACACAGGAAAGGTGGGGAGAAAAAAGGGGGGGGGGGCGGGAAAAAAGAATCGTTTCGGACGAGCACTCGGACGGAGACAAAAGCTCTTAAGGAACGGCCTTCGATCAGGCAAGAGTCGACTAGGTAATGGGGACCCAAAAAAAATGCGAATCATTCGATGGAGGCACGGGAGAAGGGAGGGAAGACTCCTAAAGAAAAACGTATTCCGGTCGCCCATGTTACTTAGGAAAAGCCGGCGGTCACAATCAAAGGAAGGAAGGGGGAAAAGCCGACGCCATGGAAAGAAAAAAAAACGATGCATCTTGCGTACACTCAGGAGGGAGAGAAAAGGGGGATACCTTTGCGAGAGGGAGTAGGTTCTTGCTTGGAGCAGAGAAGGGAGAAGTGGATTGCACGAACGGAAAGGCCCGACCGGGAGGTTCACTGCAAAAAAACGCCATCTGTCGCGAGGAACTACTACGCGGGAAACAGAGAAAATAAATCAAGAGGGGCAAAAAAAAAAGCAAGTCGCACTCAAGAAGGAGGAAGAAAAAAGGGATGGACGAAATAGGGGAAAAAAGGAAAAGGGGACGCAAGAGTTGAAGGGAGGAAGGGTCCTCCCACGAGTAAATTGGGAAAAAGAAAAAAAAATCGCAAGAGAGTGACTCCTCAATGCAAAAAGAAGGGGTGAGCGTGTAACTACGAACCTCCGTAAAAGGAAACGAAAAAGCGTCAGGTTCGAAAAAGGGGCTGCGGCCGGCGCCGTATCGCCGGAAAAAAGAAAAAATAGTGTCAAAAAGGGCGCGCCTGAGCCATTCACTTCAGGAAGGGCGTCGTGGAGAAAATCTCAGACAACAAAAAAAAGTTTGTCCCAGGGGAAAGAGAAAGGCCCGATTTCCATCGCTCAGAAAAGGGAAGAGCACTATGGTAGGAGGGGAAAAACCCAAGGCTATACTGCTCCTGCAAGGGAACAATAGAGAGAAAAAATAGACCAAAAGAAGGAGGGAGCAAGTTTTGAGTGAGTTGGGAGAGGGGAAAAGAACCACTAGCAGGAAGGGGAAAAGGCATTGAGGCGTCACTCAGCCGTATGCAAGAGAAAAAGAACGCTAGGGATTAACATTTTAAGGAAGGGACGGAATCTGAGATCACCCCGAAGAAGGCCTATTTTCGTTCCCCAGCAAGGGATCGAAAAAAAAAAGAGGTTCACTTCAACACAGGAAGAGAATCCGTACACACGCGAGAGGAAGAAAACTCTGCTGTGAAGCAGCCAAGCCGTCGGTCTTTCGAAGACGAAGAAGGATGAACGAAAGAAACCAAAAGAAAACCCTACTCAGAGGAGAAAAGAAACCGTTAGACCTTTTTGCGCGGGAAAAAGAGTTGCCGTAGAGGGGGGTGGGCCCGATTCAGAGGGGGGGGAAGGAGGGGGAAAAAAAACGCGACGTACTTGGGGGGAAGAGTGCTGACCGCCTTCGTTGTGGAGAAAAATGAACCCCACCCACACGACTCTTATCTCAATGCCAGTAGAAAAAGAGGGGGAATCAGGACCGAAGAAAAAACGGGCCTGCAAGCGGGGGGAAAAAAAACAGGCCTCACTGGGAAAAAACACATGGATAGAAGGGAAGGGAACGACCCGAATAGAGCTTTGGAAAAAGGCCAGTCGCGTGGGCCTCGGGAGGGGGGGGAGAAGACTCCCGGATCTAAAGAAAAAGATGAAACGTGTGGGCAAAAAGGCGCGTACAAGGAGACACCACTTGAGCTGTGCTTCGGGTGAAAAAGTGGACGGAAGAGAGGACGCCTGGAAAAGGAGAAGGGAAAGCCGAAGAAAAAAAAAAACAATCGTTTACTTCATTAGGAAAAACACATTAAGGACAAGTGACCATACCTTGGGGAAAGAGAGAACTTGGTGCGTAGGATAAAACCAAAGGACCTCGCGAAGGGGAAGAGGGAAGGGGGACGAGGCCGTCATGGCGATGAAAGGCTAGCGAGAAAGTACGACTTCCTTGAGCAAGAGAGGAAAAGTCACGGGTCTGGCCCAGAAAAGAGGAAAAAAAATTGATTCTCAGAAAAGAGGAACGGGTGAAACTGGTCTGAAGGGTTGTAAGGTTTGTGGAACCGCGACAAGCTCCCTCGAAAGGGGCTGGTGGTTAAAAAAACCAAAGGAAAGAGAAGACACGTGGGGGGGAAAGAAAGAGGGGACGCACATATTCGCATCGGGGAGGGGACCAGTAGGGGGGGGAGATACGCTTCGCATCCACTTTTAACGAGAAAAAAGGGAACCAAGAAAAAGGAAAAAAGCCATTTATGGAGGAAAAAGGGCACTTATCGTGCGCCCTTTACAAATTCGAAGGAAAAAATGCGGTCTGCGCGCCAGGAAAAGGGGGAAGTGCGGACGGGGAAAAGACAGGCCACGGTGGGAAAGGGGGAAAGGAGAGAATGGCTATGCCCAAGAAGGCTTGACTACATGGAGAGAAGGGCGCTTTTCCCAGAGGAAGGAAAAGGAGGTAAAGAAAATTACGGAGAGAGACAACAAAAGATAGATTCACTGAAAGAAGGAAAAGAAAAGTTCTCAATACTGCTTTTGAAGCCTCAGCGAGGGAGAACAGGCCCAGTTTTGCACGTAAAGGGAGGAAGTAACAGCCGAGTGAAAGAAGGCTGACTTCCGAAAAGAAAGGGCAATGATCGACGTTCCCACAAGAACTCCGACCAGCAGTGAGGTCGGAGAAAATACCAAGAGGGGTAAAAAGAAAAAAGCAGAACTGTACCCATGAGGGGAGGGGGGAACTGGTTAGCTCAAAAAAAACGAGCAAAAGGAAAAGGGCAACGATAAGCACTGACCATCTCGGGAAAAAAAGAGACTGCAAAAAAGTGGTCTTCTCGGAGGTAAAAAAAAACTTACCAGCAAAAAGGGAGAAGGCTTGTCCGCGAAGAAGAAGGGAGGGAACGGGAAAGGACCGGGAAGACGGGAAAGATCAAAAACTCTGCGTCCGGGGAAAGGGGAGGAGGAAAGGAGAGGCAAACCCTAATTTCACAAGGGAAAAAGAGTTATACAATCGGGCACATCAGCTTAAATGAACGTAACTCGCGAAAGAAAGGTCAGGGAGGGGCCGGGAGAAATGACCCAGGAAAAAAAATGTCAGGAGAAGAGGTGTCCACTTTGAAAAGGGAAAATTTATTCGTAGAGAAGAAAGGAAAGGGGGATCATCTTTCCCATGGAAGGTAAAGGGAGAGGACCCTGAAGGCTGTCCTGCAACAAAAGCTTAACTTTGGTTGGGGGGAGGGAAAAGCACAGCTCAAGTTCGTTTCATCTTGTAAGAAAAAAAAGGGCCGTTTAGGGACACGAAGAAGAGGACGTAAATCGGGAAAGAGAAGACGACCATGTTCTCCAAAAGCTCGAAGGAAGAAGGGGCCGATCCCTGGGAGAGGAGAAAAAGCCGTGTCTGTCCTGGGCGAAAAGGCAAAAGGAAGAATGACAAGAAGAAAAAGAAGCCGCATACTGGCCTTTGAGAAAAAGCTCCATGTGTAGGAGGTGAACACCCCGGCGTCAAAAAAGAAAAAGAAGAAAAAAAAAAAGTCCCGGCCGACGCAATGAGGGGGGGGGCATCGCCCACAAACGATGCGAAGACTCAGTACCAAAGGAAAAAAGTCTAACGGGTGCGGTTCGATCCAAAGGGGGTCTCGGGACAGAACAGGTGGTTGAAGTGCATAGGGGGAGGAGGGCGGTCCTCGAAAGAGATTGCAGAATTGGGGGGGGGAGGAAAAAAACGCCCGCGGTCGCGAGACTACAGCGGTGGAACAAAGAACTAAGAGGTTGAATGGAAAAGCTGGACCAGATGAGGAAAAATATTGCAAGGGGGGAAAAACAGCAGGGTTGAAACACTGCCAATATTTGAAAAGAACCGATTAAATGTTACAGAAACCGTCGCATTCGAACGGGCAATACTGGGAAGAAAACGAATACGAGGGAGGGAATGGGGGAGAAAAGTGCTCGATACTGGGAAAGGGGAGAAGCGGACGTCATGTTTCTCTCAAAGCGTCCGTACCTTAGAGAGACAGGGGGGGGCCACCGATAAATATTCTACAAAAGAACGTAACTGGCAAGAGGAGAGATTCTTCTCAACAACCACAACAGAAAAGGTACCTTTCTCCAAGAATAAATAGCAGAGAAAAACGCGCTGCCATGAAACGGTGAAAGAAGGGTGATCGGGTGCAAAGAATGGAAAAGATAAAACAAAAATAGAGAAGAAGAGGAGAGGAACATCTGCCCTGGATCGACAAGTGGGGGATGATTTGTAAATAAAAAAACTACGCCTGAGGAGCGGAAGATCACCTAGGAAAGGGAGAAAATGGCGAGGAGCTAGAGGGAGTAAAAGGAAGAGATGGCCCGGAAAATCTGGCGTTTCACGGATGAGGCGTGCAAATTGAAGAATTCCCTCTGTAAAAAAGACGTCAACACAATATTGCCGAGTGCTAGGGGAAGGGGGGGAGAAAAGGATAGTTCGCGAAACCGCTGGAAAAGGGGGATTGAAGACTCAATTCTTCAAAAAACTTCGAGCCCGGGGCACCTACAAAGAACTTCACTTAGGAAATAAAAGATGCAGGAGAAGAACCCGAAGACCGCACCCTTGAGAAAAAGGGGAGGCAGGCGACTTGGTGTACTCAATGAGGGAAAAGAAATTTCTTCTGGCCAGGGTCAAAAAAGAATTACTGTTTGAAGTTCCAAAGACGTGTACCAGCAAGGAAACAGTTGAAAAAAAAAAGGCCAGTATTTCGTAGGGGGGGGGGAAAAAGGCGGAACCTCCCCCCAAAAAGGAAGTCGGTGTTTGGGTGGACAAATGTCCCACACAAAAGAAACCCTTTCTCTAGTTTTTTGTTTTGGGCGGTTTTTTTTTTTTTTTTGCAGGTGTATTGGTTTTTTTTTTTTTTTTGTTGGGCGGGTTTTTTTTTTTATTTTTTTTTTGTTTTTTTTTGTTGTGGGTTTGTTGGAGGTCTGAGCGGTTTCCCCCCCCCCCCCCACACAACCCCCCCCCCCCCCCCCCCCCCACACCAACATCCCACCCCCGCCCCCCCCCCCCCCCCCCCCCCCCAAAAAACAACACCCTCCCACAACTCAACCCCCCGGAAACCCCCCCCCCCCCCCCCCCCACCCCACCCCCCCACCAAAACCAACCCCCCCCACCCCCCCCCCCCCCCCCCCCCCCCCGCCCCCCCCCACCCCACCCCCCCAAAACCACACCCCCCCCCCCCCCCCCCCCCCTAAAGTTTTTTTTTTTTTTTGGTCCCCCCCACCCCCCACCCAAAACCCCCCCCCCCCCCCCCCCCCCAATCCCCACCCCCAACCCCAATCCCCCCCCCCGCCCCCCCAGCGAAAAACAACCGGGAAAAAAAACCCCGCCCCCCCCCCAAACAAAACCCCCCCCCCCCCCCCCCCCCCCACCAAAAAACCCCTCGACACCCCCCCCTCCCCCCCCCCCCCCCCCCCCCCCCCACCTCGAACCGCTGCGCCCCCACCAAAAACGCCCCCAAAAAACCCCCCCCACCCCCCACTCCCCCCCCCGCCCCAAAAACCCCCCCCCTCCCCCCCCCCCCCCACCCCCAACCCCCCCCCCCCCCCCCAAAACCCCGCCCCCGCCCACCCCCACCCCACCCCCAAAAAAAAACAAAAAAACCCAACCACCCCAACACCACAGCGGGTTGAGGTTTTTTCCCAAAGACCCCCCCCCCCCACCGAGAACCAACACCCCCCCCCCCCCCCCCCCCCCCACCCCCCCCCCCCAAAAACCCCAACCCCCCCCAAAACCAACCCCCCCCACCCAAACCCCCCCCCCCCCCCCCCACTACCGCCCCCCCCCCCCCCCCAACCCCCCACCCCCCTTTTTTTTTTTTGTTTTATGTTTTTTTGGTTTTTTTTTTTGTTTTTTTTTTTTTTTTTTTTGTTTTTTGTTTGGTTTTGGGGTGTGGTGATTTGTTTTGTTTTTTTTTGTGTTTTTTGTTTGTGTGGGTGTTTTTTTTTTTTTTTTTGTTTGTGTTTTTTTTTTGTGGGGTTTTTTTTGTTTTTTGTTTTTTGGATCGCCGGGCCTGAAAAAATCACTCTCCCAGTAAAGGCTTTCATGACTATTCACCTGGATCGAAAAAATTATATCTTTTTGGGGGAAGAAGGGCGCCTATTCTCGTCCTCACGAGGGGGGAAAAGTTAGAGCAACTAAGTCAGAAAAACTCCCGCGCGTACGGAAGACACGATGTCACGAACTTGGAAAAAAATATCCCCACAACTGGACCGACGGTTGTATTAGAATGGCTGGTGAAAAGGAAAATCGCGCTGCAAACGATATCCTAAGCGTTGACTTCATTAGAATAAAAAGAAATTAACCTCGGCAAAGTTGAAAAGAACCTTGTCTTGCTGAAAAAGGAGTGCGTCCCGGGCCAAAGAAATAGAAAGCGGACAAAGGCTGGCACGAACTTTGCCCGCTTCAAAAGCTATCTCAGTGTCATCCCTATGCTCTACACTTCCTTGATGCGGGACCCGAATTCCACGGGAAAAAAAAAAATCCCAGCATTGGCGAGCTCCACCTGGATGTGGGGAGGGAACGTCTTCCTCCGTCCGCAGGGGGGTGTTGCTCTTGGGCTGGGCAAGGCCTCTCGATATGGCCCAAGGCCGGCCGGGTGCTTTTAAGGAAAGGGACGAGAAGACACAGGTGGTCTGGGAAAAAAAAAAGGACGCACATTTCGGCATCAAGGATTATCGTTAACCATTCGAGAGAACCTAAGAGGAAAAGAAACACCAAGTTCCAAAGAACGCATGGGTCCGTTTAGGGGCGGCAGAGGGGTAGGGCCACTAAGCGGGCGCCCTTCCCCGAAGCCGGATGGGGTCACAATGCTTCGGGAAAGGAAAAGAATGAAAAGGGGCAGACGAGCCGTGCCAAGCAATGGGAAGTACCTCCATGCCACGGGGCACTACTATCCGTGGCTGATAAACGAACTCCCATCCAAAACCTGGCGAAGATGCGCGGCCGTATTGAAGAAATTTGAAAGAATGGATCTCTCAACACAACCAAATAGAAAGAATTCTTCAAAATTCTTAAGAATTTCTTAAGGGAGGAAAACGGACGAACAGGTCGTGAAACCGCTGGGCTCATCAGCCCAGAGGCCTGCGTTCCAAAAAATCACTTCGTGGGAAACGGATCGACGAAACCTGATCATTGAAAAAGGTGGACAGCCAGGCTTCGGAAATCTGTTCAAGGGCGCCGCTGGGCCATCAAGATGGGCCGCAAAAAGGGTGATACGTGGAACGAAGGGTGAGCTTCCAATAGAGAAACTCAGGAGGGGGCACGATAAGAAAAAGAAGGGTTCTCCCGCAGAGAGGCAGGTGAGCTCGGAGGTAATCGTCATGGGGCTCTTCTGTGCACATAATAAAAGACGGAAGAGAACAACCTTTACACCAAAAACCTGTTGATGGGGAAAGAAAAAGAAATTTGGAAAAAAAGGCCGGGCGCGCGGGAAAGAGGCAAATGGGGCACAGTGCGCTCAAAAAGGAAAACTACGAGGATGAAAACTAAAGTGAGGGACTCTTTCACATCAGAGGAAAAAAGGTCCGCGGAGAAGGGAATCCGGTCGCACTGCTAGGAGGATCAAGACAAGGAAAGTGGTCCCCTTGGACGATGGATTTCAGTGAATTATTAAAGAAAGAAACGAGGAAGGAAAAACGGATGAAAGGGCAGTTATGTCGCCGCGTAAGAAGGTCAACCATCCATTCTTAATAACATATTCATACAAAAAGAATTCGTGCATCGGGGGGAGAAAAACGGAGGTGAAAAAAGTGGTCGGCCCGACTGAGATCAGGGAGTCAGCCATCGTGAGAAAAACGGGCCGCCATGTTCTCCAAAATAAGGGTAAAACGACGTCCGAGAAAAGACCCAGCGTGCGGCCAAGCGGAATGTACCACCGCGAAGGTCATTTCGATTAGAAAATGGTAAAGCGCCTATCAGAAGAAAGAAAACCTTGAGATAAAGGTCAGTCTGGAACACCGCCGGCGAAAGCACGGCACTTCAAAAAAAAGACCGTTGGGGGTGACCATAAAACCCTTCTTCGATCATAAAACGGGGACACAAAGGGTCCGACTGCAGCAGGGAGAAGGTGTCGATCATGCCGGGGGAGTAGGGGAATTGCTTGGAGCGGTTCTCAGGGAGTTCAAAAAATTCGGGGAATTCCGTAGGTCACGGGCATAATGGAGAGGAAGCGTTCGCGAGGAACTCTACGAGAAAAGGGTCGCCCACGCGACAAAAAACACTCTTGTGAGAAAAGAGGGACCAGATGCCGAGCCACAACAGGTGGGCAAAAGACCATCCCAGTCAGAGTCACCAGACTTCCGGAGTAAGACCACGAGTAAATGTAAAGTCGCATTCGACGTGCAAGACGGAGTGCAGAAAGCTATCGGCGCTAGTGGGGGAAAAAAAATGAAAAGCAACTACGTGACTCCGCTCAACAGGAAGTTTTTCTCTCATCGCTATAAAAGGGGGGGCTGCGGCCGGATCCGTAGAAGCCACCCGATATGAGAGAGAAGAAAGGGCAAAGGGCTCCTGACGATGTCAAAGAGGGGAAAAAGAGGCAAGAAAAAGACAACAACAACAACGAGTCTTCCTACAAAAGAGAAGAAGCCAGGAAGTGCCATCAGAAAAAAGTTTCTTCTAGGACTAAGGTATCGGTTGGCATAAGGACAAAAAAAAAAGGAACAGAATTGGGGAGAGGAGGAGAAACTGAAAAACGCCTGGATCGGAGCAAGGTTTTTGGAGTGAGAGGGAGCGTAGCCACGCTAAAAATTGTCATTGAGCGTAAAGCCGTATGGCCGTTCGAAGGAGGAAAAAAAAAAGTTTACGAGTGGCCCTTCAAAGAGTGTGAGAAACGACTGGGATGAGGAAAATTCTTTCTCCCAGAAAGGGGGGAAGAAATCCAGCTCTTTGAGTGCGACGGAAATAGGCCATTGAGGTGAGCGGGGGGGAAAATCCTCGCGACCAAGGGGGGAGGGCTTGAAGAGCTCAATTAAGGCGTCCTGCGAGAACGCAAGAACGAGATTCTCATAAGTGAACAGGGAAAGGAAAATCTCAAAGCAAAGAACCAACAAGAAAAACCCTTAGAACCTTTTGAGAGAAAGGGCGGACGGGAGTGTACGAAAGTTTGTGGCCGGAGGCATGACGACGAATGGCAGAAAAGGAAGGTCAAACCCCCAAGGGAGATGGTAGATGGAGGGAGGACACCTGGCGACCGGAATCATATCTCAAAGGCCAGTAATTTTTGCCCATCGGCGAGGGGGAAAAGGGAAATCTGAATTATTCGATGAAGTCCCGCCCAAACGGCGGGAGGGGGGGAAAAGGCAGTGGACCAGGCACCTAATAGAGAGGGAGAAAATGGTCTGCCGATTCACGGGAAAAACAGAGAACGCCCAGGAGAGAAGTCTGTGAACATCTGAAAAAAGAACCGGTCGCTTACGATATGGTGAAAAGGGAAAAAACTTGAGCTGTGCTTCGGGGGGGAGTTTAGTTTAGAATGGCGGGGTGAAAAACATGTCACGCTGCGACATAAAGCAATGTGAGGACGCATCCTTGGAGGACGACATCGGGAACCACCAGGGGAACCACCCTAGGGGGGAAACTTTTCCTAACTTGTCTTGCTAAAACCCGGACAGTAACGAAAAAAAGAAGGCGTACTAGAAGGGATTCCTATTCATCTGCGGGAAACTCACTTCTAGCGAAACGTAGTGCTAGGGTTAGGGTGGCGCACTTGTGAAAAACCCAAAAAAAAAAAAGAAGGAAAAAACGTCGGCTCCCGCCCTGAGGAAGCTGGAATATCCACCTGATAAGGAACGTTTCCTTTTACACTGCCCTTGGTTGGAAGTTTGGGCCTCGACAAGTCCTCGAATAAGGAAAGGGGGTAGTCGTGTCTTTTATATGTAACAAAACAACTGTGGTCTTGGGGGCTCACATATTCGGCATCGAATGTCATCAGTTCTTATCGTTGCCCGGGCGGAGAACACTTTACTGAGGAAAGAAAGGCGCGTTAAAAAAACTTAGTCTTCCCTCATGGGAGGTATGGCGTCGGCCCGGAAGGCCTTTACCAGATTGGGGAGGGGAAAAAGCAACTGGATGGGGGAAGAAAAAACGTAGCCAGGGAGCACTGCGAGGATCCTTGTCGTACAGTTGCCTCATACAATGGGCACGCATGGAAAGGCCAGTGATGCGCCAGCGGCAAGGGAAGAACCTGTTCTGCTGATGCCGCGGAAACAGCCAGTATTGAAGAAATTCAAAGAAAGA
>Ga0179593_1630778_pt1 | contig 12315 bp, 12 predicted proteins | sample CZODoug2_1_08_16_FD_185931 | JGI IMG/M metagenome (GOLD analysis project Ga0179593, IMG submission 185931) | Vadose zone soil fungal communities from Angelo Coast Range Reserve, California, USA - CZODoug2_1_08_16fungal (PacBio error correction) | ecosystem: Environmental > Terrestrial > Soil >...
GGAACGGACAGCCTTAGAGCATTGAATCCGGTTGTGTACAGTATATGTAAGAAGCTTCGTGTCGCACCGAGGAAAAATCGAGTCCTGAGGCATCTGAAGGAAACGATGCTGGGGAGAATGGGGCCGTCCACTAAGGTGGTTGCGCCTCATCGGTCGGAAAACACATCATGGGCCGGAAAGAGATGAAAATGTCCGAAAGAGGGAGACAATGGAAAATTACCGTGGGTAGGGCGGTAATTCCGCGGTGACGGCGTTTCGGGCGGCCTCTGGGCGTAGAAAAGATGGTGCAAGGGTTGGAGGACCTTAAAGGCGGCAAAGCTTTGAGGGAAGGGTAAAGGCATCGCTATTGCAACGAGTGGAAGGGAGAGGAGGCACCAGGAGATCGCATTAATAGATCACCGGGTAGAAAAGGAAATTGGGCAGGCACCCCAAAAAAAAGAAAACAGTGCGGGTAAGGAAAAACGTTCTTCGCACTTCTAACGAAAAAAAGTCGGATAGGACCTTCACTGTAAGACAGAGACCAACACACGGCTCCAGGAAGAAACCTGTCTCCCTTTTTCAAAGCCTCAAGCCGACATATTCAGTCTTCATCAGAGTCTTATCCCTATCATGGGGGGGGAATGAAAGATTTCTATCAACTACAGGTTTGGGCGACATGGTCTATATAGACCCGCAGGCACCTCCAAAAGAAGCGGAACCGAAAGAACAACTCTTGACCACCAACACCCCCCTTTAAACAACTCCTCTCGGCACGGTGGCAAGATGTCGCAAGTCCCACCAAAGCCACGGAAAATGGAAAGATAAAAACTAAGGACGCCTCACTTTGCCCTTCGGCATGTGGCCACCTCCTCCCGACCTTTTCGAGGAAACTCGGCCAGATTGAATCCGAAGAACCAGGCTTGCCAGGGGCGCAATTGGCCTTGAGGAAAGCGGCCGTTGTCTTTATACTGATCTCTCAACCCTGAACTACAACGGGTTCCAGCGAAGATACAAGCTCGACTCCGAGAGGTCACGGAAAGGGAAAGGACCGGAGAGGAAAGAAATAAACGACGTTGTTCACGGTTTACAAACTTTCCGAACAGAATCCTGCGGTCTGAGCCTCGCGGATATTGTGTGGTAAGGGGGGGGGAAAAGGGAGGGCTGGAAAAAGAAAGGGAGGGGAGCGGCCACCCTTGAGGTTTGCGTGGGGGTCCAAACTTGGTGGTTACATTTTTTGAAAGGAAAAGTGGAGTGTGAAAAGGGGAGCCGAAAAAAAAGAATGCCCCCGAGAAACAATCGCCCAGGCTGGACATAATGAGTGCCCGCCCTCGACCCATCCTTCTCAGGGGGAAGGTCCAGAAAAAGGAGGACTTGGACGAAGAAAGGCCACAGCAGAAACCTGGGACGAAACGGATACGGAACAGACGTTTGGCACTGTCGTAGAGCATATACTCTTGGGATCATCCCGAGTGTTAAGGGGGAAGTCTGATCGGGGGAAAGGGGAAAAGATCTTTTTTTGCACGGGGAGTCTCTCAAGAGAAATCGGTCATCGTCTACTCTGTCCGCATGAGTGAGACGACTTGGTCCGCCAGTCGCTGGCTGTCGAATCACAGAAGCGGCGCCGTCCAAGCCTTGATTCTTAACCAGGGGGGGAGGGGAGAGTCAGCCTGAAGAGATCTGGCGCAATCAGTCGGGTTGAAGCATCCGTCAGCGAAAAACAGGGATAGGAGGCAGAGGGGACACCAGGTGTGGGGGAACAAGGGGTGCGGATAGTGCGCGATAAAAGAAAAACGAGCGCATCCTGCTGGCTTCATCATCCTGGTAAACGTTTGGCTGTGGAGAGGGGACGGAGAGGAAAAGCGGGGGGGAAGGAGAGTTGACGTCAGGGGTGGCCTGACCACCTCCACGAATTCTAGTGCAAAGTTGGGGGGGGACAAAATCCAGCTATTCGGAGAACTGTACTTAACGGGAGGTCTCTAACCTCAGCAGATGAGGAGGAAGAAACACTTGGAATTAAAGGGTCTTTTGAAGAGAAAGAAAAGAGGAAAAATGATGCGGCGAGGGAAGTCGGCCAATAATCCCGAAAAGAAGGAAACTTAGAGGATCCAGCAACAGAGAAATAAAGAAGCATTGTTCAACGGAAAACTCACCGTTGGTGGTCAAAAAGGAAGCAAGGTTGTCCGGGAAGCTGTTGGGTCAACTCATAACCTCGCTTAGGAGGTCGGTCCTGGGAGGGGCAAAATTCCGAAAGCTATTTACCCGTTATACCCAAAGGTGCAAGTAAGAACTCTCGGAAAAAAAAACAACTGAGGGGAAAAAAGGGGGAACTGAATCTCCAGCGCTGCTTACGAACGCTGACAGAACGTGAGCAGAAGAGTTGCCAAAGATAACAAAGGAAAGAGGTTGCAGGGAGGAGAAGCTGAACGCACGGCTGAAGAGGTGCAACCTTTTTTCGGGGCAAAGGTAAAAAGATTATGGGCAGGTCCGGGTTATGGAGACCAAATTCACAAGGAGGGATTTGTGTCGGAAGGGAGGAGACGCATAATTGGGGGGGGGGAGCGTAAGAGGATCAGAAGAAAAGAATCCGTTCCTGGGCCCCGAAATCCTGCCTTTTTTAAACAAAGGGGTACTAAGAAGGGAAAGGCAGGTGCATTGGATCAATGGCTAAAGGTCGGATGTTGTCCTCTAAGAAAGAGCCTAAGACGGTATCAAGCCTGTCACATCTAAGGAAAGCTGCAAAATCTACGAGAACATGACTGGTCTGAGGTAAAACAAGGATCGGAGGGAGAAGGTGGAGCAGGGGGGATGAGGCGACGGATAAAGAAGCGCTGCTCGCCAACTTGGGCAGGCGTCCCTATCCCCTGGGTCGAGCCAAGCTGATCAGGGAAAAATCATAGTATGGAATTGGCGGAACCCTTAATGGAGGGGAGGAAAAGAATCCGGTACGACAGAAAGTCAAGGCTTGCGGAGACACGAGGGGCGTAGAAATGAGTATCAGATCTGAATAGTTAATCTCGACGACATTTCCCCTCACAGACTATGGTACTCTATCAAACGAAGGAGAGTAAAAAGAAACCAACAAAGAGAGACCGGGGGAGTCAGTCAGAAGGTCAAATAGAAGAAGGGAGAAGCCAGCAAGGTTTCGTGATTATCCGACTAATCCGAACACTAGGATTTTTATTACTAGGAAAGGGCAGAGGAGGTGGGGAAGGCTAGGAGGGAGGGGGACTCCAGAGGGGATCGTCTATATATCATCTTCCAGAGGTTGGCGCGGGCGGTACCTCCTATGTAACGGCCGGTCTTTGAAAGGTGAAATTTTTTTTGCGCGCCCTGGTTGAAAAGAACGTATGAAAACAATAGAAAAAAGTGTGGGTAAACAAACTTCTCACAACCGCCGGTCCTCTACAATAGAATTGAAAATCGTCTAAAAAAAATAGAAAGTCGAAAGTCATACCAGCAACAATTTATTGGAGGCAAGGTGGCATCATTTGAGAAGCCCCTGTAACAACCGTCGTTGAGTCGGGGTAATCGAGGAAGCATAAGAAGGGAAAAAAGGGGATAAAATCGGATAGAGATCGAGATGGCAAATAGCAGGTTATCAGCAGGTTGATCGAGTTGCTAAGTCGCCCCAGCAAGGACGGAGGGAATGAACCAAGAAGTAAAGAAAAGCCATTAAGTTTCGCTTCTTCTAGAACAGTCGGATCGACCCTAGAAGTAGGGGGGGGGGGAAATGTGGCCTAATGTCTGCGTACAAGAAAGTGTCTTCGTCAGGACGTCCGGGTCTAGCTTCAGTTCATGGGGGCAGGGATGGAGTGTGGTGGCTTTGGTGGGTAGTACCGATGGTACTTGTTTGGTGGGTTTTTCCTAGTTTGGGTGTGAGGTTGAGGGGTGGGGGGGTGTTGTCTGTCCTTCTGTTCCGAGATAGGGGGGGAGAAAAAGAGGGAATGAGCCATTCGACAACAACAGCTACTACGGAGAAAGCTATGCGCGGGAAAAAGAATATGTAGAAAAAGAGGGGCAAGAGGTGGAAGAACGGAAAGGTCCTTATTCCGTGGCGAAGAGTTACGGCCTGATAAGGAACTTTTACAAAGAAATTGTATCAAGGTTCCGCAGCTACCCACGGTTCGTCAGGGGGATCAATTGCCGAAGAAAAGGAAGTGTTCCATGAACGGGGGTCATAAAGGCCAGACTGTGACTAAGACTCTCATGAATCGGGGAATCGGGGGGAACCCCCTGGTCCTGACGATGCCGCCGGTATAAACCCTGTCTAAAGATAGGAAATACCGACAGGAGGGCAAAAGAAATGACGGGGAAAAGTCCAGGAAAGAAATAAATCAATTACTTTAGCACGTTTATTACCAATCAGAACGAATAGGAGGTGGGGAAGAAAGGAGAGCAGGGCGCAAAAGAAAAGGAGGGGGAGGGGCTACTATTCCCAAGTATTCTGTCGGAAGTTGGGAAGAGGGTCCGTGATAAGCGCGCGACGACGGGGAGCGTGAATCCCCCCCTGCCAAACATGGACCTGTTGACTCTAGTCTTCAGAAAAAACTCACCAAAGGTGACTGCCTAAATGGGAAGGATAGACCGCGATTGAAAAGAAATGGAGCACGCATTGGCCTAGGAAAATAAACGAAGGAAAAATTCTGGAAGGGCGTTGTCTTTAGAAACTAGAGTAAGCAAAAAGGGAGACGGGGCCTATATTGGAGACCATAACTAATCCTGGGAACGCCGGTAGTCTAAAGCAGTGCCGCTAGAGGGTATCCTCAGCTAGCAAAAGGTGAATTAAACGGGTATGAGTAGAAAAACAAAAAGGGGCGAAGCAGCCCCCCGCTTAGCGCCGGGCAATTAAGTGGTCAAGGGGGAAAAGAAAATATCGTCCAGAGGTGTGAAAGAAGGAATCTCCTACCACCGTCCCGCCGACAAAATTAGGCATTAATGAAAACAACCTCGTAGGAAACAAATCAGGGGTTGTAATCACGCGTGGAGATACGGAGAACCCAACGCCGCGACAAACAAAGACAAAGGAGGAAAGGGAGACTGTCTCGGTGTTTTCGCAAGTCTGAGAGGGGGAGAAAAGTCGGCTTGGATGACGATGAAAAAAGAAGGAATCATCCTGAATTGCGGGTCACCGGATACGGTCACAGAAGAGAGGTACCCGTAATGGGGGTATCTCTCCTCCTTTAGCCGTCAATGATGGGTCAAAGGGGAGGTAGATACAGTGGCTTCGGGATATGGCGAGAGCCTGGAAACGCCTCGGTCTTGTCAACAGCGTCTGTCTTATTGGAAACTACTTCCAAGAGTCCGGTTCTGCAGGGGGAGAGGGGAAGAGCGTAAAGCCAATGAAAGAAACTCCATCTGCCCTCTCCCGTCCCGGCATAGTTCCGTTTTCCGCGGAGAACAAGTCATGTCTCACATCGGGCTATCTCATTGGGTCAACTATTCGTTATAGTATCAGAAGAAGCGGCGGGTAGAAGGAGGATTCCAGAAGGGGAAAATGGTGTTTGATCAGGGGGATGTACAGAAGTAGGGTAGCAGAGTATCAGAGGAGGACTTCTTGGAAATCGACACATCACGAAGGCTGGGCATAGGAGGCCGACACGAATGGGGTGGCAGCGGCGTCGGATGTCAAGGGAAAAAGAAAAGAGACGAGATGAAGTCCTTCGCACTCCCTTGATTTTTCTGAGGAAAGGGGCCGCCGGAGGAGTGGAGGAGGCGCCGAGAATGGTACATAGGGGAGAAGGGGTTTCTTAGAGGAAGAATTAACTTCGAAGTCGAAGGATGTCACGATTCAAGGGTAGGAGATTATAACCTGAGCGAAACATCAAATGTTCAAATGAAGGAGAGAAGGAAAGAGTTGCCACCCCCACTAAAGAGGGTAGCTGCGTCAGTGTGCACAACAAAAATCTTGAAAAAAGCAAGAATAATCAGGAAAATGCCGCTCGACACGGACATAGACTACCGGGGGTCCACCGAAAGGTTCAAAATACTCCTCAAAGGCCTTCAGATAAATGAGTAAGTAATTATCCTAGACCTTTCGGTCTGGGGCCTCGAGGAAACGTTTGGCCTGAAGTGGGAGGACGGAAAGCCTGCCAAAGAGCATCACTTCCACCGACCAAAAGGAAGGTAACAAGCCTCCACCCTCGAGCCAAAAACCACCGAACTCTCCCTTGAATTCGGAAGCCACCACTCCTCTGAAAGCATCTAAGAACGGCAAGTAGTGGAGGGGACTGGAGAAAAGTGGAAAGACTCGAAAGGAAGAAGAAAAGGGAGTCCACTCCTCAATACCTACGGTTCTCTGAAATGAAAGTGTCCCTCACAAGAACACCAATTGCGTTACATTTGGGAAGGGGGGGAATGGACCGGGCCGTTCTATAGTTCGCTCAACCTTCACGATAAACGGTCTATTAAAAATTCGATCCCAAAAAGGTCTCCCCTCAGGGGAGAAGGAGGTGCGCCGGAATAACACGCTACCGTACGTTTCCCTTTGTTGATCCTGATGGCCACCCTTGGGCACCTAAAGGACAAGAGGTGGGGCGGCGGGGGACCGGCAGAGGGATTGGTGTTGTTGAAGATCGGCTGCAAGAGAAAAACGTTATTGTACGGGATGGCTTGGGAAGAGGGGGGGGGGGCAAAAGGTGGCCCGTGGGGGATCTTTTTTTGCTGGTTAACCCTGGTGTTCAACCGAGGAAACCAAGGGACAAACCCAGCTTAAAAGAGCTAAACGGAACGTACCTCATGCGATGAACCCTCCCGGACGAAGGAGGGGGCAAGATATGAGGGGTATCGAAATAGGTCTTGTAAGACCGCGGGGTGGGAAGGCAGCCGTACGACCCTTCTATACGAGTGCATAAAAGTGCGGATCGGCGTGAGCGAATCACAGCAACGCTCACAGCAGAAGGCTGGGAGGAAAACGGGGGAGAATGCTGGCTGGGCGGAGGAGATTGGGGGGGGAACGGAACTGTCGAAGCGTCTGGAGCCGTGGAATGGGGACTTATGCGGGACAATCATTCTAAAATATACAGAGGGGGGGCATGCTACAGTGGTGCGCATGAGCTAGCAACGAGATTCAGGAGGGGGGGAATTCAAAAAAGGATGCCTGTCTTCACAATTATCCCGGGGTCGACTTCAGCCTTCAAGAGTCCCTGAACTCTTCGTCTCCTTAAATCCAAGACCTCGAAACAAAACCGAGGGATGGAGACGAATCCAAAAAATCATCGAAATCGCTGGTCGAAGTAGCGCATATCGGACCACTATCTGCCTGCTGATCGGATAGGTCAGCAGAAAAGGGGGGAAACTGGTCAAGGGTGCGTAGCTGTGGAAGAGGGCGGGAACAGTTCTGGTCGCGTCTTAGGCTAGTTTAAGAGGCACACCGGAAGTACGGGAGACAAAGAGATTGAGGAGCAATGGAAATAGAAGACGACCGTCTAAGGAGAAATGAAGGTGGGGGAGCTCCCTACAATGCAAGAGTCTGTTCGCCCCAGGAAGCACGGCTTTTGAGGAAAGGGAAGAGGCAGAAATTATACGGCGAAAAAGAGTCTGCAAATATAGCGAAGCAGGAATTCGGGAAGACAAATGTTGAAACTCCTTCCCAGGGACACCTGAAAGAAAAGGTGGTGGAAAATAGGAGACCTGTGCTCTCGTATGCAAAGAAAGGGGCAACAACACAGCCGATAGGCTCGGGTTTCTGATTGAACTCCGCATAACATTCAATGTGCTGGCAGCGGTCGTCCCGACCAGAGCTTGCAGAGAGATGGACCTTCTCAAAAAAACAATTGAGGGGATAATAAGCTAGTTCCTCGCAAGCGTAGGGGTCGACGACCGGGATCCCATGAGCGAGGAGGGTCCAAAACGACGCCGACGCGCGTGGTAGGGTCGACAGATAGGGCAAGGCTCCTATTAAAACCTTGTTGGCGTGCAGACCACTAGGGGAGGGAGTGAAAGGGGTTGAGTGGAGGAAACGAATCTCTAGTTTAAAGACATACCCTTACGGCGTTAATGTCGGGAAAGGGGATCTCCACGATAAGAGAAATCGACACTCTGGGACAGGGGTCAACCGGCATATACCGTTATGCCAAAGGAAATAATTACTAGATCTCGCGTATTGGGGGAATGCAAGAAATTACGACTTAGTAGGTAGGTTTTTGATCACGACTCCGAAACGGATCCTCCTCCGGTCATCCGCCATCAGGACCACAGTAAGCACCAGAAAAAAATAAATAAGTGAAAAAAGCGCTCGAGTCTAGAGGTGGGAGGCAAAATCGCGTATATAAAGGGGACCTAGGGCGTCCACCATGTTAGGAGGGACCTATAAAAGGTGTTCCGAGCCTATCTAGAGGAGCAAGAGAAGAAAGGAGGGAAGGGGACTGAAATAATCAAGAAAGACTTAAAAACGCATCAAGGTCGTGTGGGGGGGTGAAGGAGAACGACATCGGTGCTCGCTGAGGAGAAAGAAACTCGACTGGAAAATAGGTATCGGAGAAATTAGCAAACATCACCTATTAGACTCTATCTCTAAACTAAAAGAAGGAAACAATCTAAGAGCAACAAATAAGAAGAAGGTCACACGTGAAGAGAAAATTATAGAAGTTGATACTTGACGGAATGACCTTAGACCAACACTTTTAATGTTTCAGGTGACGATCCCGGCGAAGGTGAGCCCTGCCCATAGAAGAAGAGCTCTGAGGTGAGATCTCCTTATACGGCGATTTTTGGTCGCGCGTTCAGAAGGGCCTTCTGTGAAAAAAGGCCGGGCGAGGCCGCTGGGAAGGGGGGGCGGCTGCCAGGGGGGGGTACACCAGGAAACGGGAGAAAGTCACCCCAACCCACCACCTTTGGGAAAACACAATGCTTAAAAAGGGAAGAACTACATAACGTTAACTTTCTCATCAAAGTCGAAAAACAAACAATACGCGGACGCAGCAACCGAACGGGAAAGGGAAAAAAAAACAGGTGCCTCAACCAACTGGAAAAAAAAAAGTAAGGGGAGCTTGATCGCGACTAACGCGACGGTATGGCGGAGGCGGTCAATCGCGGTGTCGTGGATCGGGGCGATGCGCCACGTCACCATAACGGGCGACGCGAAAGGACAATGCGGGGAAAAATGGGAGACAGGGGTAAGGCGTGCGGATCAGAGGGAGCGCAAACGAAAACCGGGAGGGGTAATTAGTTTCCTCAATTCTCAGGAAGATCGTCAGGGAGGTCTAAAACGCCAGAAGGGATTTGCCATGGGGGGAAGGCACGGTGGGGGTAAGGGAAGAGCATTCAGTGGCTTATTCGGGTGGGGGGCAGACAGAGGTATTTTTGGGAAATAGTTGGGGGGGGAATTGGGAAGCGGGGAGTAAGAAGGTCTGTTCCGAATATCAGGGCCAAGGGACTAAAAAAGTCGTCCTGCGTCTCCTAAGTCTGATACTACCATTCCACAAGAAAGGGAAATGTCCGCGGGGGGGGGGCACATGAGGTGAAGAAGAAGGCCGTCGGGGAGGGAGGCAATTTACGATAGATCCTGTTCTTTTGACGAAAAGGGGACGTTCCGCAGCACCAATGTTAATTCGGGGTGCGCAAATGATAATAGGGGAAAATGGATGATAGGGAAAGGACGTAACGACATGTTCGCCTTCGCAGCCGAGGGGGGTGACAAAACAGCGCGATCCGTGAAGAAGAAGAGGAATCGATAATCAAACGGCGTCGACTGACGTTCGTCGCTCAAGAGGCCGGGGGCAATTCCGGGAAGAAACAAACAGCAGGGGTCCGGGAGGGGGACAACTTCGAGGAAATAAGATGTTACGGGGAGAATTAATGGGACATCTCCAGGGCTGAAACAATTCGTGGAACGAAGATTCCCACATGTCGGAAGTCCGATTGAAAAGGCAAGCGCTGGGGGATCATAGGACCGGGAACCGAATTCAGCGGGACGCCTACGAGAGAAGGGGGAAACCACCAATGGGATTAATGCAGAAATTTCAGGCATGAGAACTAATCCTCTACTCAGCCTCATACCTCGGTGGCTCGACGCTTTGGACCTTTGCTTGGAAGAATGAAAAAACGATATGAAGGATAAAGATAGGAACAGGGGGCGGGGGTGGCTGAAGAGCCTCGCGTTAATTCAAAGGCACTTCCTCAGGGGGGACGTTACGACAAAACTAACTCGGGACAATCTTCAGACCTGGGGACTCTTCGGAAGGAGAAAAGGAAGAATAGGGAGACAACAGAAATCACTGGGTCTATATTGCTTAATTACCCCGAGCGGCAAAGGTTGCTCGCGCAAATTACTGGTCAGGAAAAGACATATCGGGGGCGAGGGGAGCGGATGAGCCTATCCCGAAGAAATAGGGGGACCCAGGCAGCATTGACTGGCTAGATCCACAAAAACTTGTTTATTACGCGCTCTAAAGGAGAAAAAACAGAAGCCCGAGAGAGAACAAAAACAAGAGGAAAGAGAGGAGATCAGAGGGCTGGGAGGTGGGTCGACGATTGATAAATCCGAAGTCGTGCTTACTATGAAGCAGCATGCCTGAAGGAACAGGAGGAAGGAGAGGGAAGGCGAAAGAAGCCGATAAAGAGGGGGAAAGGACAAAATTTCTCGACGCGTTTCAAAGCTAGCTTTTTCAGGATCGGGTAATAGAACGCTTTAGGGCTGCGCTCGAGAAGGGGAATTCCAGAAGGAGAAAAAAAAGGAAACTAAGCTGTCTTCTTGATAGAACGCAGCCTCCTTCTGCAGACTAAGAAAGAGTTTGAGACAAAACCCACGCCATAGAAGGGGCGCGAATTCTCGGCTAGGCTTTTGGAAGGAGCGGCAAAGGCGGACAGGGTCTCAAAAGCGTAGAGGCAAGGCAGGGAAAAATTAGGAGAGTATTTACGGCCCGGAGGATAGATTCCCATTCCGCCTGGGGGGATAGGTGGGACGAGTAAAGTCCGTGGCAAGATGAAAGACACGAGGCCGAGGACAATAACTGAATAGACTGTCTTTTCATAAGTGGCGCCACTAATTTTGTTGGAGAGCCTGCATGTCGCAATCATCGCCGTAATAGAGGTGGTCACGCGCCGTCAGCAAAAAAGGGAAAAGGAGGATCGGAAAACGGGGGGGACTGGAAGTTTTGGGCAGGAGGAGGGAAGGAGGGAGTGAGCTGCGAAGTGGTATGCCTACCGCCGTTCCCGCTTTAAACCAGGGCAAATATGTACGATGCCAAGAGGAACAAGAGAGGAAGAAGGGGACGATCATGTAAACCACGCAAGAGAAAGGGAAAGGATGTTGGCACCCCCCGACAACCCATAAGGGGGAAAGTAGGGGGAACGGAATTAAAAAAATTCTTAATAAGAGATAGGCTTCACTGGAATCTCGCCACTTCCAAATCACCGTCTGGGGAAAAGAATGCAATAAAAAAGTTCCTTGTAGCTCCGAGAATAGAGGAGCGGGTCGTAGCCGAGACCGGGGGAGGGAAAAGGCGAGTGCGACTTTGACTGAAAGTTCGGAGGAGACGAAAAAAGGCCACCAACCCTCAAAAAAAACACGAGGACACTAAAAAAAAAAAAAAAAACCGACAAAAGAGGGCACACCACCGCAACCTCAACAAAGGGAAACTTCAGGGGAAAAACCCAAACCTTCCACTGGAAAGATAGAACGAATCTTGAACGCAAGCACAAATTGAAAGCCGAAGACATACATTTGAAGGCCACAGACTCGCTCCTAGTAGAGCTGCACGATTTCCACCTTAAGGGGTAACACTGGGGCAAGGGAGGGGGGAAAAGGGCAATAAGCACGGTGCTGGACTAGGGGGGGAGAATAGAATCCCCTGCCAGCGTCTATTGGCAATCGAATCTCACCGCATCTCAACTCCGCGAAGACTCGAATAGAAGAAGTGGCAAAGCGCGAGGCACCGGGACCAACGACGGTTTCCAGGGGGGGGAAAAGCTGGCCATTTGAAACACGAAAAAGATTGGGGGAGGGCAGACTGGAGGAATATTGTTGGGAAAGTAGGCTCTATTACATTCACCACGAGGGAGCCGGGTAAAAGGGATGGTTGACGACGGTGTTCCAAAAGTTTGAAAGAGTTGGTACTTAACTTTTTGGACAACCATTTCACGCGCCCAAAAGTGTAAAAAAGAGGCCAATCGACAAGGCAGGAAAAAGGAGATGCCCCGCGGAGGGGAACCTCCCTATATATACGTTCTATCCTAAGAGTGGGTTACGCCAAGGAGGGGTAAAAGAAACAGGGAAAAAGGAGAGAATAGAAAGGAAATCAGTGGGTAGGATCTTTGCTCATATCACGATGCTCTCATTCCCGTCTTGACGTGGGCTTCGGTCTGCTTGCGGGAAGAAAAAGCTTGGGAGTTAAAGTT
>Ga0179593_1278962_pt1 | contig 12314 bp, 18 predicted proteins | sample CZODoug2_1_08_16_FD_185931 | JGI IMG/M metagenome (GOLD analysis project Ga0179593, IMG submission 185931) | Vadose zone soil fungal communities from Angelo Coast Range Reserve, California, USA - CZODoug2_1_08_16fungal (PacBio error correction) | ecosystem: Environmental > Terrestrial > Soil >...
ATTGAAACGGATAGGAATCCGTCAATTGGGTCCATCCGAATTCCTGCTCCAAATCTTCAGCTGTCGGGGGAGTTGAGACATGGAAATGGCATCCTGCCAGTATCACTGTGGAGCACTTCGCGCACTGTCAAAAGAAAGTGGGCAGGAAGTCCGCAGGGGGTCGAGGAAAAATTGCGCTGACTTGATGAACGGGTCGTGGCTGGAGTCAAAAAAGGCGAAGCGCAGGACCGTCGAAAAAGCTGGAATGATGGCGGCGGGGCATGAACTCATTAAACCGAGGGGAGGATCCGAAAAACAAAAAAAAAGATCGGTGAGGAAGACCATGAAATATAAGAAAAAAAAAGGTGCACTGGAGAGAAGTTCAACAATATTTCCTTGGAATTCACAGCGGGGACAGATTGACAAACTTGCCACTCGGTGGGAACCCACCGTTCATTTACCTTTCTCTAACTCTCAAAAAAGATCTAGTTTTTTGGTTTGCGGCGATAGGAACGTAACGGGGGGTTCGACAGGACCAAGAGGTTCCTGCAGTGAAAGATGCAGAGCGGTCCTGAATTAACGAAGTCTCCAAACTCTGTGGGGGGCGGGGAAATGGCGAAAACTCATGAAAGAAAATCCCCAGAGCACCAATAATAAGCCACCTGGAATAGCATAAAACAACAGACCCATATCGCATGCGGGCGGGGGGGGATATTCGAGCCTAAAAGAAGGGAAAATTGAGTCTGGTAAAAGGGGATGGACGCCAAACATAAAGTTCATAAGTGTTGTCCTGGTCCAGTCAATATTGGCCAAAAGAAAATTAGAAACTAGTTGCACGACTTGAAACTGGATTTTGTGAAGGGGTATTCCAGGGCCGCCAAAAAAAAAAAAGGGGTCGCGGAACGGTTCAAGAAAAAGGCCAGGGGAAAGTTTCTGCAGAGGGTGACAGGGGCAGAGGGAAAACCAGGTATTGAGGGGAAAGAAAAGTGGAGGAAAGAAGCGAAGAACATAAATGAGGAAGCTTAACAAACCATGGGAAAAATCTGAATGAAAAAAAGGAGGCAATCACATCGCATACGCCTTGTTGACAGATTTACCCAAAAACTACGGATTAGAAGTTTCCGAGGGGAGGCAGCGAGGGAGGGAGGGGTTACGATCGCACCTCGATAGTACGCAAATGGGTAAGAAAGGTTATCCACTATTTTAAAGGTAAGGGGAAGCAAAATTGACTGGGGAACAATTCACAAGTTTTTTTCGAAAAAAAGCAACTACTTGTCAATTCGACAAGTTCAGTCCGGATTTCAAGAGCAAATGGTCAAAAGAAAAAACTGAACTTGAGACAAAGGAGGGGGAGAAAGGTGAATAAAAAAGCCCGAAACTCCAGACTAGCGGGGAGGGGGAGAGGGGACAGAATCTCGAACCGAGAAACGAGTGAGACCATCAAAAGTAGGCGCAAATAGAGAAAACTCGGGGTACCATCACATTCAAGATAAAAAGTTTGGACCTAGAGAAAAAAGGTTTCTACATGAGGTTGAGTCGTGCCAGTGAAGGTAAAAAAAAAAAAAAAACGACAGTGTCGGGAGGTGACGTGACTCGAGGGGCTGCGGAATAAAGAAGAAGGGGTGAAGAGAAGAGAGGGAGGGGAGCACTTCCCTATAATTTAGTACCGTTAGTAACACAAAAGAAACCCAAACGTCTCAAAGGAAATGTTTAAGCTAAAAAAACGCGAAAACTAAGTAAGAAATCGGAGCGGGGAGTTAGCATCATGCAAGAAGGAAGGGGATCAGGGGGGCTCGGAGACCTGCTCAACGGTGATAAAGAGCCGCGAAGCATGTCCTTCTCTTTGTGGGACGATCAAAGGGGGACGAGCGTAGTGAAGTGGGGTCAAGTCCGTTTTCTGGAAACTCAACAAAAAAAGAAAAAAGACCACAGAATCCAGGGAGGGGAAGGCGACGCCAAAAAAAGGATGGTTGGGAAACTCGCTGCAATTCAACACGAAAGATGTCGACAGAACCGCTTGGGTTACCTGGAAAGGAGGGAAAAAAGAAAAGAGGCCTGCAATGATCACGGCACTCCAACAGTGGGTGCCGAACCCACCTCGACCCGCCGTGGGAGCGAAAACGAAAAGGGGAGAAATAAACTTAGTTGGGGAGGGAACCCGAGACGAAACAAGACTTCCTGTTCCGGGGGTGAACAAGACGACTAAGTCCAAGGAAAGTATTGGAGGGGGGAACCACAAAATCAAAAAATAAATGCGTGGGAAAGGGGAATAGGGGGGAGCCGAGGGGGAGAACTTGTAACATACAGAGCGTGAATGGGAACTTCGGTGCGAATTCCCCCATCGGCGCGTGGGAAAGAAAAACAGCCTAAAAGAGGGGTCAGGAAGGGGGAAGGAGGGGAGAAATTTGGAGAGGGGGTTCATCACGATCAGAAAATAGATGCGGCTGGGGAAAATGCAAGTATGGGGAGGAGATAGATACAACAAAAACAAAAGTCTTCGTCCCACTCTAGAGGGAAAGAAGAACGCCCATTTTCTAAGCGATCAAACGAAGAGGGGATGACAGGAAGAGGAAAGAGGAAGAGGACCTAATGAAGGGGATGATTGTTGTCGTGGAACAGATCCGCGATGGAGGAAAATCAGAAGAGAAACTATGAGATGTCCAGTATAAAAAAAAAAACTAGAGCAAAAACTTGGTTCAAAAGGGGGTGCAGGTCATCGGGACAGCGGTTATTGGGGAAGAAAATGACGGGCAGATCGAGCTCAAGACAAAATAAGAGAAAAAAATCGCAAAAAGGGGCGGTGGCCCGACAAAGGGATGATGAGGTCCGAAAACCAAAGGATGGGTTGTTCGGCAGGATAAAATTTTTCATAAAACTGAATCCGTGGAAAAGGTGAAGTGGGACGTTGCGGAACCACTTGGCACCACGGGTGCCTGGTATAACTCATGGGGAGAACCTTGAAGATCTTTAAAAGAAGCAACCAGAAAACGGGTCTGCCCTCCAGAAAACCATTCTTCGGGTCGCAACTTCTGTACCTCTCTCAAACAAAGGGGGGAAATAAAAAGCTGCTAAAAGGGGGGAAAGCCAAAGACGCAAAAACAAAGCTTTCTTTCTCAAGGCAAAGGTCTCAAAAAAACTCGCACGGGTCGGGCGGAGGGTCGCAAGATGAGAAAGACGAGCCGCTTTCGAACCGTAATAAGGACTCAGGGAACCATGAGAAAGGGACGAGCCTTCAGAGGGCCGGAGATTGTTTCTAAACTAAAGGAAACGTATCGGGAATTTCTAGGAACACATCAAGAAAAATCATGGAAAACATGAATTGCTATACCAGAAAAAAAATCAGGTAATCAAAGAACCGGACGGGGGGGAAGGAAAGAGCTGATACGACAGCCAAAAAAGGGCGGAGATAGAACATGATGTATATAATGGGCATAAACAAAGGTTCCAGGCAGACATCTGGAGCTACTCATTGTTCGGGGGAGAAAAGGCACAGGCAATGATGGTGGGAGAGCCAACTCCAAAAGAAAAATGACAGAAGCAAAAAAAAGGATAAGAGTCGAGCCGTGTAAAAGGGGGAGGCAACACTCTAGAATTGGGAAAGAGGTCGAAGGAGAACTTGAAAGTTTTTGAAGACAAAGATTTAAAATACGAAGACACTGGCGAATCAAACGTGTCTGAGAACACAACAACGAGGAAACGCCAGGAAAAGCTCTCGGGTGTCAAGAAAAAACCCTTAAGAACCAATGAAAAGGGGGAGAACTTCTACAGTTGCCTATCGAAAAAACAAAGGAGAGCAGGAAAGGGAGTGAATCGAGGTCACCCAAGCCCGGCCTTAGGGCCTCGCTTGGGGGAATGGACGCTTTTGTGTGGGGTTTTTTCCAGAAGGGGAGTCAGGTCGGTTTGGAGAAAACATTGTTCGCGCGGAATATCAAATGGGTCAGCATATAAAAAATAATCAAAAAAAAAAAAGCCAAAGGGTTGGCACAACCAAATTGAACCGAGGCAATTGCAGGCAAGGGGAAACGAGGGGAAAACCGAGTTGTGTGGTGAGGTCAAAAATACAACCAAAAAAAAAGTCAGGGTTACACCACTGCGGGCAAAAGGGTCGGCCAGGAAGGCTGGCAGGCGCAAAGGGGGTTGGTCTCTTTCTAAAAAAGAACGGTAAAGGGATAGATCATCACCCAGGAGAATCCACGGAAGGCAGATGGGATCTTTCGAGGGTCGCTAATCAAGGTGGAAGATGAAAGAGATTAGTTGGGATGGTGAATTCGTCTGGGCCGCGAGCGCTCAAGAAAAGGAAACCACAAGGTGAAAGCGTAGTCGCAAAAGCAGAAATTACTAGGCAAAAGAAAAAACTGCTGTCGGAGGGGGAAACACGTTTCAAATCGATCACAACAAAAAGATATCCGTTGAAAGAAAAGGACGAAAGCACGGTTCAGGGGACTCGGTGCCACTTCACAAGCCGTGTAACCAGGGGCAATTGGGGCCACCGGAAAGTGACATCGAAGATGGGGGGAAGAAGGGGAGGACCAGTGCAAACATGGGCTGGGGGAAAGTTGGGGGGCTTTCACAGGTAAGTACACTCGTGTTCCCTCTGTTGGACGGGAGAACGCGCGGGATGGCGGACTTCCACAATGCAGATGGGAAGGGGGACAATTCCAGGGCGTACGGCCAGACGGACCAAGAGACTAAAAGCGAATCAAAATAAATAAAGAGCAAAGTAACAAAAAACATCGAAAAACCTCACTCTTTGACAGAAGGGGCGCGGAGTCGATGAAAAAGATTTCCCAGAATGCCCAGGAAATGTGTCAAACCCGGGGCCTCAAGGGAAAACCATTCAAACAACATGGACTCAGGGACTATTTTTCCCTGATGTAAGGACCACTTTAACTTGGGAAAAAACAGAATCCTTTTAAGAAGATGAAGAAAAAAAAAAGGAAAAAGAGGGGGAGTAGATGCAAGGAAAGGGGAAGGAGGGTGGCAACGGTCCCGCAGTCCGTCATGATGTGGTTAGGGTTTGCATTAAAACATTGTCAGCATTCGAAAATGTAAAGTGTAGCAAGGGGTCGAAAAGGCTCAGGACCAACCATCGGGGTCAAAGGGCAATGATAGTAGAAACGGTGCTTAGGGAGTGTTATGATGAAAACTGGTGGTAAATAGAACGCAAGTGGCACACAAAGTACTTAGAAGGAATGAGGGCACAAGAAAAACACGGGGTGTCAGTCCGCGGGGAAAGAGGGAGTGTTGCAAAGGCAGCAGGAAAACTATTCTGGTATCAATTAAAATGGGATATAAAAAAAAGCAACGGTCACTGGGGGAACGCGCAGTACAACTTGCCTCTTGAAGGAAGAGGGGCCTCTTCAACAAGAGGTAAGAGAAAAAACGGCTTAGGACAAAAAGCGTGCAGAACTGGGAAAGAAGGCATCCAACGGGGTGTGAGAAAGAAAGGAAGGGGAAAAACATCCGACTTTGGGAAACAAAACTAGGAACTAAGAAAAGGGAATTTAAAACGTGACCGGACTACTAGATCACCCCCGCTTGGGTTCTTGGGAAGGGATAAGAAGCAGAAGGGACCTCCTCCCCAAACAAAAAAAAAAGAGTTCAAGAAAAAAGGAATACCAATAGACGAAAGAAGCCCATCAATGTTCATACTTCGGGCCTAATGGGGGACCCTGAAAATGCTTTGAGAAAAAAAATAAAGGTCTAGTTGTCCTGCGCCAAAAGAAGAAGGGTGCCAAAACTGCAAGGGTGTAACAGGGGAAAACTGAAAGATTTGGATGAAAAAAAGGAAAAAACCAAACCAGGGGGTCGTCAGGACACGGGGGGAAGAAATCCCCGGGAAGATCAAAGATTGGAAAAGTGCAGGAGAAACGACGGGGTATAGGAGAGCTCCAGAATAATCGATCGAAAAATGCGGATAAAAAACGAAAAAAAGAAGGTCAACTGATGCAATCACCAAGCTCCTCAAAGAAGGCTTCAGCTTTTAAAAAACTTAAATAAAGAGGGGGATAAAGAATTCGATGAGGGTTTTACAGGAAGTACCTGCAAAAATTGAAAAAGTTAGAAACCCTACGTGAACAGAAAGAGAAAAGGGGCTCAATGGGAGTGGCACAAGAAAAGGTGGGAAGAAAAAAAGAAAACTACTTGTAAGGGGAACAAAGGATAGATTTGGGAACGCTGTATCAAAAGGGCACGGTAACTAAAACCTATGTCATCGAGGTGTCCCAGCCAAAGAGGCACGGCCTAAGAAAGTATCCGGGGAGAGAGGGTCAGAGGGATACTGCCAAAGAGATGAGTCTACAAAGAATTGCCTATATTCACACTACCAGAGAAAACTCCGTCAAGCCTTATCAATAAGAGAGCGGGGGTAAGATCAAACTGAAGGAGAGTGTACTTCAGATCGAAGGGAAGAATGGAAAAAGGGAAGGAGAAGACGAGAACTGGGGTCCCCAGTGGGGGTCGGGGTACTGTGCTAAGTCCTATCTGGCATAACCAATATTGGGGGAAAAGTCGGTAACATTTCAGTGTGATAAGGGAAAACCCATACGGGGGACGTACCGTAATAACACACCCTCCTCAGCGCTCCAAGGCCGGCATCAAGACTCTAGCGGGCATCTGGAGGTAGTGCGCTGCAATTAAATCCTAGTGTCACAGCTCTTTTTAGAATAGGAGAAAAAGTAGAACCTGACGATAAGAGGATCATGGTCTCTTGGATACAGGGGACTCCAGGTTTATGAAAGAAAAAATAAGTCAGGTGCCGCAGTTTGGTTCACTCAGACTGGGGATCTATTGGTACAAAATGTGGGGCCAGCGCGAGTTTGAAAATCCCTCCAAATTAGGGGACAAGGCCTTTTTCTTGAGGAGGTGGGAGGCATAGGGTCGGTGAAAAATTGGGTCACCATCTCTTCAAATAATCACAGCAAAACAGGGCGCAAACAGGTGAAAGAGGGGGAAACCAGGAAAAAGGGAAAGGAAACAACGCATTATGGCAGAAGCAGCTCCAGGCTGGGTTTGGGCGAAAAAACACCGAAAAAGGACTGTGGGCGCAGAAAAAATTTGAGAGACGATTGAGAGTAGCCCACGAGACGGGGAATGGAACCTGGACATTTGGGGGCACCAAGAACGCGAGAAAAAATTAACCAACTTGCCGGAAACCCAGGTCCCCATCTGCTAGGGGCAGGGAGGTTGTTCGGCGTTTTCTCTGGGGCAAGATCTAACTTGGGTGTTGGGAAGGGCTAAAAAAAAAAACATCGCGATGGGGGTCACACAAAAAAAATCCCCAGCGTCAGAAGACTTCTGAGAATTTTGAAAGATGGGAATGCAGGGGAATGGCCCATAATAAAGGGGCTAACTAAGGAGGGGGCGAGACTCACACAAAAAGAAGGGAGGGAAAGGGGGTGAAGCCCAAATTCTTCGGTACGGAGGACCGACCGCAGACAGCTTGCAAAAGTACGAAGGAACAGATGCCATTAGAAGAAGGACAAGGGGATGACGAATGGAAAAGGGGTGTGTTCGGCAGATACCGATTGGGCGGGCAATGGAAACCTAACCAAAGTTAGATGGGTCCTGCAAAAAGAGACCAAACTATGAGTCCCGAAAAAGATGGGCAGTGGTGTGGGGAGAATTGGGTCGGGGGGGGCCGTCTACGTAGGGGCATGTGAAAACGCAGGAAATTCGGGGTGCCCACGTTTGTTCTAAGGAAATGAAAATAGACGCTATAAATCACTTTGGGTGGCTCATCAAGAGTAAGGGGTCGGAGGGGAAACTAGGGGGTTATCTGATGAGGATGGCATCCTGAGGCATGAAAAGGGGGGGTCATGTCTGAAAAGAAAAAACCTTGCAGTGGAGGAGAATGGGATGAATTGAAAGAGCTAGACAAACCGAAGGGTCACTAAAAACTTTCTCACTGCCAAGAGAACCCGGATCACGGGGCACTTCGAGAGGAGACGATGAACCGGCAGCCCCCGGCTCGAGTTATTCAAAAATATCTACCTTAGAAAAAAAGAGCCCGGGGTATCAAAGGGGAAATTAGAAAGAACACAAATATGATCAATGCTGTAAATTATCTCGTCAAAGGGCATAAACTCCGAGAGGGGTGACCAGGGAGTACTTTGAAAGTAGCCTAACTTTGAGGGAAAAAAAAATACGAGAGGCAGGCTCTCAGGAAGAGGGAAGGGGGGACACGGTCCAGGAACGTATCTGGATGAGCAATCCCTGCTCAAAACCTAATCCGGAAAGCTGGCGGTAAGAGGATCGGATGCACTTTATAAGAAGCCCGCAAAGGTGGGAATAATCGTAAAGGGCCTCTCCTGGCAAAATAATGCTTCGCCTAGGAAAAAGATGTAGAAAAGTTTACCGTACGGACCTAGCGCTAGGACAACTCTTAATCATGGGTCTGCAAGGTAATACAACATGATGGTAAAAACATCACGGCGATCAAAAATCCTGAACATCTACCCGAGAGGACGGGGAGGCCGTGAATCGCTTAACACTCAAGCATGCCAATAGGTACCCAAGAGTGAGGGAGGGGGGGGGGTGACACCAGCTCGTTGAAAAAATAGAAGAACGCAATGGACGCCAGTGCCGGAGAAAACGGATGGGGAGCGGGAGTAGCCACTCTCTCTGTCTTCAACAAACTAGGGGAAGAAGGGGGACACGGAACATAATCCCGCGGAAAAAAACCGCGCAGATGACTGAATCCAAGAGGAAACAAGAAAATCCGGAAGGGGGAACTTATCACGTGGCGCTGTGATGGGGAAAAAAAAAAACAGCACAAAACCATGATTTTGGAGGACGGGGGGGGGGAAACCGGCAAAAAAAAGAAATGTGAAAAAACTGCATCACTTGAAATAATCCCTGCGGGGGGAGACAGGCACAAGTTGCACAGCGCCATTAGGTCCCGAGGACCGTATGGGGAACCCCAAAAAGTTGTGGGTGGAGTAAAAAAAAAAAAGAAAAAAATAAGGGGGAACTTCGGGTAAACCCGACGGAGCGTCAGAATGGGTGGGAGGAACCCGCCGGACTTTCCATCATCAAGGGGACAAACTGAACTTATTGCTAAAAGGGACAAAAATGGGAAATTAAATTAGCTCACATATAAACCAGCATAGCCCGTGAAAGGAAAAATGGAGGGGATCTGAGGTGTAGAGACGGCCAATTGGATTGAAAAATAATTGTTGTTTTAGGGTGCGGAGGGGGAATACGGCGGAGAGAATAAAATTCCCACGCAAAACAAAGGTGGCACATCTGTATGGGATAACGGACCGCTCGCAAGGCCTTGGGCCAGAAACATAAGAGAGGCTGGCCCCAGAGTGCGGTTCAAAAAAGATCTATCCACAAAAAAAAACCTAGACCGGTGGAGGCGATGTATACGAGAATTGCAAGGCGAGTGGCCACTGCAAGGTGTGTGAAGGGGGAAAAGCGGACAAAAGCAGAAGAGGGGGGGGGGAAGAAAGGGGCGCGCTGAAAAGTGATGGTCTGGAGACTTGCGTGCTCTAGAAGACAACAGAAGCTTGCCGAGTCGAGCGTCACAGACAAATGAACTGCAAAAGCGCTGCATGGAAAAGTCCCGGGAAAAGTGACGACGTCCTGGAAAGAATGAAACTGGTACGGAGACCAAGACAGAATCAAAAAATAAAAACGAAAAGAGAAGCCGAAACTTTTGGAACTGGGGGGTCTCGAGGGGAGAATCGATCCAAAAGGTGAACAGGGGAAATGCCATGGAAAGGGTCAAGTGCGGGACGCCCCTAACAAATGCATCTTTGGGGAAAGGGGAGGGTCGGCCCTGGATACACCTGAGGCAAAGCAATATCCTGCAATCTCGACTCAAACAACCCTGGGGGGAAGTAAAGAAAATATCTTTCTTCAAATAATTTTGAATTCGACATAGCAGAACCCTGAAAACGTAAAACCAATCGGGACTGTCAATTGGTTGTTGAGGGGCAGTCACATTTCATGGGATCTGAAAAGGGGCACAAGGTGGAAGAGTTTAGTAACTTCCGGAGGAACCACCATCGATGGTGGAAAGATTAAGGTGGACAGGGATGGGAGGAGGGGAGTTATCTGTCGGTCTTCCCTGGGGGGTCCCTCACCTGAGGGAAGACGCAGGCCGTCGAAAAGTGGGTGGGGAAAACGTGACTCACACTGGGTTTAAGAAGGCATTGAACCAGGGACGGGTGCACTCAAAACTAAGAACGGTAGTTGGGATCAATTGGAAAAAAGGGAGAACTTCATAGTAAAACCCAAGGGGGCAAACGGCCTGAAATTCGGCCAAGGACCCCTCGTGATTGACAGATTTGCTCACACGGCAAGGCCACATCGGGACACCTGCTTGCCTTTTAAACAGCGGGCATTGAATGGGGCGGTCCTATCAGCGCAAATTAGAGGGTGGGGGGGGGTGAGAGGGAATCCAACCCGAAGAAGGGGGGCAAAGCCCTCACGGGTGAAGACGCAAGGACTCTTGGGCTACGACTATTTCTACACGCAGGGTGGGGGGGCGGGGGAAGGGGGGGGCATCTAGCAGGCCAACAAAGCAAAAAGACCAACAATCTCTTTCATCCACCGCCGTAGGCGACCCACTAACAAAAAGAAAAAGGTCGACTCAAGGTAGGGGGGGCGTTATAGGGTAAAGCCTCATTGTCCAAAAAGGGAAAGTTCTTGAAGGTGCGCAAGAAAAACTGTCTAGGTTGGGAAGCTCCATTGGGACAGTCCCTCTACCGGGAAAACTGGGAGTGAACCCTTCATGGGGTGATTAAATCACCGAGGTTCCTCGGAAAAGAACACAACAAACCGCGGGGGTAGGCGAAAGTGGGGCCGACAGAGGGGACGCGGGACTGTCTTGGGGGGTGCAGGGAATGCGACGCGGGGAGAGTAAGGGATAGGCGTGAAATTGAGATCGCCGCCTCGAAAACAGGAAGAGCAGGAAAAAAACCCAGCACAATCGACAAAAGGCAATCGAGAAATCCAATCCAGAAGCCCAGGAGAGTGAACAGACTGTGACGGTGAATCGGGATTTCAAAAGTTAGCAAGTTTACGGCGGAAGCGATATACGAAATTTAATGTGCCACAGGGGCCAGGGGAGAAATAGCATGAGTCCGTTCGGGGCTGGCAAAATGCCCGTTTGTTGTTTCGCGGCAGAAAGAGGGGTCAGGCGCGTCTTCGTAAGTGGGGTGAAAAGTGGGAGGCAAAAACGTTCAAGGGGAAATCTTAGCATAGGGGCAAGGATCGGGGTGGTGTCGACAAGCCGAGAAAAGGAAACGAATCGCGGCATCGCTCGTGGAAAGAGGGGAAAACTGAAGGCTCTTCACTACCCAGCAGTGACAGAGGGTAGTCACGACCGTCTCGCCCAAGGGAGCCTCTGGTCCGTCAGAACTCTGCCTGGATAGAGGGGTACGACAGAAAATTAAGAGAAAGAGGGTAATCAGATCCAATCGGGGTTGACTTCCTAAGATCCCAGGGGGGGGGGTCCGGGTAAGGTGCAAAGTACTCCGTCGGGTAGAACCGCAAAAATGGGGGGAACATCTCTCGAGAAGGGATGTGGTGTTTTGGAGGATAAAGGCGTTCCTGTAAGTTAAAACGAAGTCAGCGGATAGTCGCGAGTGGTTAAAAGCAAGGGGCGGATTAACTCCGAGGTTCGAACCCGCGGAGCGGAGGGTAGCATCAAGATCAAACCTATCACGGACGCTGGAGGAAGTTTCATCGGACCTGAGCCCTGGGAAAAGGAATGTCAGGTTCAGGGCGCGAGTGGAAAGATCAAAATGGCGCCGCGGTGCCGGGGGGTTCAAATCGCATTTTCAATTATCCTCAGAAGTCGCCCCGAAACCGGGGGGCTGGTCAGAGGGAGGGACAGCGGCTTCGGAGAAGGAGGGAAAAGAAAAGGGGAAAAGGAAGAACAAAGGTTTTCGCCAAGCAAGGGAAACCTATTTTTACGATGACCTTCTTAGTCAAAAAGGGAAAAGGCCTTCAAGCATCCAATCACAGGAAAAAGGAGGGGGTTTCAAGAAGAAACCCCGAAAGAAGGGGATTCGCAAACGACAGGTGCGAAGCGCGTGTAAAAAAAGCCACAAAAAGCATCGGGCCCCACTAGCGGGGAAAGAACGAAAATAAAAAGTACAATGGAAAACCAAAAACCAAGCACAAAATCTGCAGCCGTCATAGGGGGGTATAATCTTGTTCCCGACAGTTGCAAGGCGCATGATTTGGTCTGTTCAGGGGAGAAAGTCCCGCCGAGGTCGTGGTCACTAACAACAACATTCCACACCAGAGTAGTCAACTTGAGGCTTTAATTCCTTAAAGGCACAATCCAGATCCAGATAGAATGGGGGGGAGGATTGATG
>Ga0179593_1488398_pt1 | contig 12314 bp, 16 predicted proteins | sample CZODoug2_1_08_16_FD_185931 | JGI IMG/M metagenome (GOLD analysis project Ga0179593, IMG submission 185931) | Vadose zone soil fungal communities from Angelo Coast Range Reserve, California, USA - CZODoug2_1_08_16fungal (PacBio error correction) | ecosystem: Environmental > Terrestrial > Soil >...
GCAAATAGAGGGAGGGGAAAAAAAAAGAAAAAAAATAATCGGCAACCATTTTAATTCAGGAACGCGTTCGAAGAACAACAGACGTCAGGGGGGGACGAAGCACGCGTTGTGGAACCAATAAGGGAGAACGCGGCCACAAGGAAAATAACGGAAATCAAACGGGGCTGAAAATGAAGGCGGAGCGGGTGTTCAGACGCAAAAAACAAAGTCTTCGAGAAAAAAACACAAAACAGAAGAGGAGGAAAAAAAATGAGATTGCACAAAACACCCGAAAGAGAAAAAAAATACGGAAACAATTGAAAAACAGGTGAAAAAGAAGGGGGAGTGCCGAGAGGATGAAAATGGAAGTCCCGAAACCCCGCGGGACTTTCGAGACAAGGAAAAAAGAGTGGGGGGGCGATGGTGATGGGGCGTTTCCGCCAAACAGCGTGGAACGGAACAAATACAGGAAGGAAGTCCCCAAAAATCGAGCAGTAAAATAAACGCTGACAGAAAGGAGCCCAAAAAGGAAAAAAAAAAAAACCTTTACCAGAAAGGCCGACAGACGGAGGGGGGAACTCAAAGTAGAAAGAGTAGAGAATGCGGGGGGGTTGAATTCACCTAAGAAACTCCATCCACTTAACTATTGTACCAAGGTCTTCGTCAGGGGGGAAAAAGACTGCCCTGAAAGTACAAAGGAAAGGATGAATGTCCTTGATGGCACAAAAGACGGGACGGGGAGTGGGTACGAAAAAAACCCCTGTTGCCAGCACCTTGTCAGGTAGAACGAGGGGGGAACGGAGGAAATTCGGAGGGGGTCAAACAACGATGTCGGAAGGATGCGGCAACAAGGAGACAAAAAAGTTTGGCGATGTAAGGGGATATAATATTACGGCGGATGTGTAGCCGGTGAGAGAGAAGGAAATAAAAGGAAAATGTCGGAATGTGAAATATGGTGGGGGAGTCCTCCCACCGTACACCGGATGCAGGAAGGTGGAGAAAAACGACCTGCAAATGTCCACAAATGTGGAAAAAGACTAGCGTTGTCCAAAGGTAATTATCCTGTGAAGTCGCGGGGGGCGTCAAAGCTGGGAAAAAAAAACCAAAAGGTTCAATGACCTTGTAGGACAACACAAGAAAGAGCAAGAAAAGATTGTAAAAAAGTGTGATGGAGGGAGAGGTCGGCCACAGCAGTTGAGAAAGAGACCTAAGGGACACTCCCTCGTAAGGGGGATGACCGTAGACCGCTGCAACCAAAACGACGAGAAGAAAGCGCTTTTGATGCCCGGGTTTAACTCCTAAGGAAAAAGAGTTGCAACTTGAAACGGAATGGAAAAAGGTACTCAAGGAAGAGATCGCCTAAAAAAGGTTTCGCCCAGCCGGAAAACGGAAAAGATGGAGGCGATGAAAAGGGTCAACGAGCTCCGTCAAAGGGGCGCAATCCAGACACTGTGAAGGGTAAAAATAAAAAATTTCAGGGAAAACACAAAAAAAAAGAAGCGACGAACTGGGGGCCCGCAAGGTTTAGTCAGCTTGGTGGGGACGAGGGGAAAAAGCAGGGACAACTTGGAGCAAAGGAGGAGGAAGAAAGATTGTTCAGGAACGAACCAAAATTTCCCGAAGGACCCAACGACCCAGAAATAGCGAGGGGGACTTTGAGAAAGAAACCCGAAACCCTCAAGATAACGGATGCCAAAGAAAGTTTGAGACTCAAACAGGGAAAAAGAAAAAGACCCTAAGCTAAAGTGGGAAACTCCGCACGGAAAAAAACGCGAAGAAAAAATGCCGCAAAAAAACACGGAGTTCAAGAAAGGATAGGGTGAATAACATGGGGGACTTAAAATAAAAGATCAGAGTACACCCTTGGTAATGGACTCAAAAAAAAATGCCGGGAACAGAGAAAAATTTGGGCTGGAACCCGTAGGAAAGGCAGCATGAATGAAATCACCAGTAGGGTGTTTGTCGAACAACAGAGACGGAAACCTTTCCTCAGGGTGTTCAAACCGTGGATGTTTCTCAAGGGGAAAAAAAAAGCCACCGCACTGAAAAGGGTAGTCGGGTCAAGAATGCCAAAAAAAGGAAAGGGGGATCGGGGGCACGGGCAAAAAGGGGAAATATAATAGGAGGGGAAGATGTCAAAAACGGGTCCCAACGTGATCAAAAAAAAAAAAATCATTCCAAACAAACGGAGAAAAAGAGGGGCCCGAGTGTGAGGCAATTTGGCCAAAAGCAATGGCCGGAACGGGGAACAACTCCCGGTTTGGCAATAAAAACAAAAGGGGAACAACCAGGTCCCCGAGTGAAAGTCTGAATCAGGGAACAGATCACGATAACACCAGACGTCTTGTCAACGCAAAAAAAAAAAGGGCGCACGGACGAGCCTGGGGGGGGACTCAGTAACAAGCGGATCAAACCGGGAGAAAAAAGAACAGCAGGGCCAGACAACCCAATTAGTAGCAACCTACCATGGGGGAAAAAACAGCATTTCGGTGGGGGGTGACGCATTAATCGGCAAACAAAAGAGGAATTGCGGATCCGGCCGCGGAAGGAATCAGCAAACCGAAAGTGATCCGAAAAAAACCGTCACCAAAAAAAAAAATAAGGGGGGATTGTAAGGCTGCACCCCGGGAGAAAGGGGGTGGGGGAGAAACCAGGCTCCGCAACCGTCCCCAAACAAAAATAGTGTGAAAAAAACCGCAGACCTGCGCGCACGGGTTGCGGGAACAAAATTGGGGGGAAAGTAAAAAACCAAAAATCAAACACGGCCAGCAGCTGGCTCCAGGAAAACAGGAGAACCAAGCAAAACGACGGCTGGGGGACGAGAAAAGGTGTTGAGTGCCGGCAAACGGCTGGGAAAAGCACGGACCGGTCAACTCAGGTTGGAACCAAAAGCAAAAGAGGGAAAGTCGAACGGGGATTTAGTAAAGTCAGGGCTCGGGCCCGTGGTGTGGTATAAGAAGAGAAGGCAACCAACCGCCCCCAGCACGGAGGTCCGAAGATTAACAGGAAAGGGGAGCTTTGGGGCGGACGTGGGGAGGGGTGTCAATGAAAAAAAAAAAAAAAAGCCAGCTTGTATTGAAAAGACCCGACCTGACGTGAGGCGGAGGGGAGGGAACTTGGACAACATCACGAAAAACAACGGGGGGCAAACCAACCACGGACCACAATCATCAAGAAAAACGGAACCCGGTAAAAGAGGGGAAAAAAAAAAAGCAACTCCTATAAGTGGGCACTCAAAAACAAACAGAGGAGGAAAAAGAGAGAAGAATCAAAATGCTATCGCGCACCTGCAAGTTTAAAAAAAACAAGAGGGAACAGAGGGTGCCTGACCAAATCTTCTTCGGAAAAGGGAGGGGAGTTCAAGCGGAAAAAAAAAACCACAACTGCCGGGCGTGAGGGGGCAGCGACAGAAGGCAAGAACTTCGCAGGAGGGGGTGGTTCACAAACAAGTGGGAAATTGATACGTAAGACTCAAAAGCAAACGCTAGGGCCTGGGCTGGGCCTGACGAAGCCGAGCCGGTAGGGCTAGGTGGACACGGAAAAGCTCTTAGAAAAACAATCCCGAGACAAGAGAATCTACAAGAGCTCGGCGCAGGAGGGACATAAGGAGGAAAATCACAGCAAATTGGGGGGAAGGGTCTTCTTGTGGCGTGCACCGGCATACAAAAGATCGCCAAGAAAGTTTTTGGACGGGTGGCAAAAAGGGGCGACAGTGTCAAGTCATAAAAAAGCAAAAGGGATGGGGGGGTAGAAAGGGAAAAAAAAAAAAACTGGGGCAGACAGAAGGCAAAGTTTTCCGTAGGGACAAGAAAGCAAGACCCGCCGGCGCGGGATGGGGGGGGTTTTTTCACGTTCAACATATAGGAAATGTTGAAAAAAAAAATGTCGTCGAAAAAAGCAGGAAAGGAAATCGAAAGTACAGTAAAGAAAATGTGGCGGGGTAATCAGGGGGTCGGGGTGAGAGTGGATTGAGCAAGGGAAGAATCGGCTCCGTTTGTTGGGGGGAAGATTAATATGCGAAAGAAAAAAACCAGTATGTTCTGGGGGTTGGAACAAAAGGCAGGACGTCGGGCCATCAGCTATTGGGGGACCTGGACTATGGGGAAAGTTCCAAAGGGACTATCAGGGGGGAAAAGGGTAACAAAAAGGGTGGTCTCGCGGGAAAGGGGGGGTAATGGGAAATGATGAAAGCCGTCGAGGACTGGGCCGTAAGGGATTCGGAATCTTCCAAAAAAAAGTATTAAGGAAAAGGAACACCGGGAAGGTGTTGAAAACAGGGGCTCGCCACCAGGGAAATTGGTCAGCCCGAAAAACTCGTGCGGGGAAAAGGGTCAAAATCATAAATGAAAAGGGAGGGAACTGGGGCCAGGACTTAAAAGAGGGAGGAAAAAAAATAGCAAAGAATACGTCCCCCTGTAAAGGGACGTGCTCAACGGCTTGGGTACAGCTAGGAAAAAACGGTCAGCCTGGAGGAGGAAAAGTGGGGGGGGGAAACGACGACGACGCGCACCGTTGGGGGCTTGCACAGGAAGGTCGAAAAACAGGGGAACCCGCACATAAAGAAAAAGCTTCGGCGGTTCTATTTGGGTGGAAAAGCCAAGCGAGAGGAGCGGGGAAAATCAAGTGTGAAAGACACAGGGGGAGAGGGGGGGGTCAATCGCCAAAGGTTTATATGGGGGGAAGAACAAGAGTTATCAAGCTAACCGAAGGGGAACTCCGGAATAAGGCCAGGAATGCCACTGCGCCGAGTTACCTTGAAAAGGGGCCAAGGTGCCAGCCAGAAAATAGGGGGGAAGTCAGGGGTGATTGTTCATAAAAAAGAGGTGCCTCAGAAAAGATCTGGGGGAAACAGGAGCCAGCAAGAATCCCACAAAAATTGAAATTGGGGCGGGAGGCACAATGGGAGGTAGCAGGGCAAAAAGAGGGAAGACCTAGGAGGGAGACAGGGCAACATTCCATCAAAAGTTTTTTCCAAAAAAACTGCCTAAAAGAAAAAAATCAAAAGGGAAAAAGAGAAGGAGAGAATAAACCAGGGGGTTGGGGGAAAAAGGTCAAACCTTAAAAAAAAACATCCTGGATTGTACCAAAAGTCAACCAAGTGGAAATGTGACAACACACGAAACTCTATCGAGCTGACAGCCCAGAACGCGAAAAAGCATTTTAGAAAGGGAGGAAGGGCGGGAACGAAATTCGGGAGAACCACCTACCAATAAAACCGGGGTTATAAGAACAGGCCTTGGGAAAAAACAAAAAAAAAGCAGTCTCCCGCCGTCACGAGCCAGCAGAAAAGGCAACAAGACGCGTCAATCGAAAGAAGACAACTTCAAAAATGGTAAGGGAGAGACATCAAGAAGGAGGTCAAGCAACGGGAAGATCTAGAACTGCTTGCACAAGGATCCCCGAAATAAAAAAGAAAGAGGTGAAAAAGACGGGAAATTGTAAAAACAATGGAGGAAAAATGGGGGGGTTCCGTCCATGGGGCACGACCACCCGCGAACGTCCAGAGAGTCACCAGCCCAACGCCCTCGACTTTACGGAAAACCAATGGGATTGACCATTTAAAAGGGGAGGAAAAAACACACGAAAAAGAAAAAGGGTACGGCGAGAAACAACCGCGTCCACATAGGACACAAATTGACAAACAAAATGGAGAGATCTGGTTTCCTGCTCGAAATCAGAACGATCACATCATATTCAATGCGGGGTTTAGAGGAAAATTTTTCTATTCCGGGAAAGGAGGAAAACTGGTGACGTAGGAAACGGGAAAAGGCCGACAACTTCGTGGAACACCCCCGCTCCGACGAGCCGCGCCAAGGGACCGTCGGCAAAACTGGAAAAAAGTGACCGGGGGGCAGGGGGGAACACAGGTTTTGAAAACCAAGTAAGGAAGTCAGGGAGGGAGCCATCACAATAAAAGGCGGCATGTACTCGAAGAGGGCACACATCAAAGAACGAAGACCTTCTTGAAAAGAAACTTCAAGTCGGAAAAAAGGATGTTAGAAACCGCGCATTGAAGATCCGCCGGCCGCGAAAAAGTGGAAAAGCGGTGGAAAAACCGACAAAACCTCAGGACGAGGCAATGGAAAAGGTTTGTGGTTCGACTCCAAGGAGAGGCGCCCAGGTGGCCTATGAAAAAAACGAAATCAGTGCGGGGAAAGAAAAAAAACAAAGGGCGCCGGGGGAGGATTACCGGTCAAAAGGCAGACAAGGGTCCGTGAAACGAAAAATAAACACCGCGCAAATTTTTCTTGAGCAAGCTTGGAAGAAGAAAAAAAGCGGGGGAGGGGACAGTCCCGCACATACCTTCGCTCAGAAACAGCCCATCGGGAAATCAAACCGGTCCTGGGGAAATAAACGTATACACTGGTGGTTACATGCAACCAAGGAATCATCAAAACACGGAGGGGGAGGAGGGAAAAGGGAGGTTGCAGAGGGCAAACACCCGATCGGGGGGAAAGACCTTCGGAAGGGGGCAAAACAGGTTGATTAAAAACGATGGGAAGTAAGAGCTGGTCGACAAAAAACGAACCAAGAACCGGGAAATTCGACATCAGCAAAGGGAAAATCGTGGTTGGCGAGGTGAGGTGGCGTTTTACAACCGGCCTAAAATGGTTGCAGGGAAAACAAAACCAAAGAAAAACCAAGGCTGCCAGCCAAAAAGAGGACAGTTTTCAGAAGGACCAGGAGAGCGAACCTGAAAGAACAGTCAAACCTCAAAAGGGGAATGAGAAGGTGGAATAATCTTGAGTCTAGACAGGGCAACGTAGAAGAATTGCCGCAGTTTGGGGTTTCAGGTACACTAAATCTCCTTTGTGTTTAAAGAACTGGCAATATTGGGGACAAAAAAAAAAAAAACGGTCTTTAGGAGTTCACCAAATTGGGCGAAGTAATGCACGATGATTGCCGGGGAGGGCTCAAAAAAGGCTTCTTGGGACGAAAAAAAACGTGGGGAAACACCAGGCAACCGTGTGAAGTAAGTTCACTAGGCACTATCCAATTGTGGGGGGGAAAAAAACGTGTCGTGACTTGAAAAAAATGCCTCTGCGACAAAGGGGTTTGCGTAGCAAAGGGATTTAGAAAAGGGACGAGAAAACCCGCATGTGAGAACGGTGTGCAGAGGGGGAAAGGATCAGCAGGAACAGATATACATAGGAAAATGAAAGGGGGGGATCTTTTGAAAACGGGGCCACTGGTCTCAATACAGAAAAAAGGGAGAGGCGGGGAAAGAAGGAGGCAACGGGACAGAAGCATGTGTGACCGGAAAAACGTCCGAGGAAGTTGCCCGGCATCCAAAACCTAAAGTCGAGGGGCGAAAACGTTCATGCAAAAAACCAAAAGGGAAAGACTGGACCAACAAACGAAGAAACCTCGGGCCGAAGGGTAGGGGTTGGAGCGGAGGCGCCGCACGAGAACAAATAAATTCTCCCCAAAATCAAAAAGAACCAAGTGAACTTGGGGAAGAAGAACTAGAGAAACATAATCTGGAGAACAGAAACGACCGTGGAAGATCGGGGGGGAGGAAGAATGGAAGGGGGTGGCAGCAGAGGAGGATCAAAGGTATCCATAAAAGAAGATCCTGAGGGAAGGGGGGACCACGCGACAGGTTATGATGGCGAGGGGAAGGGGGGGAGAAATCGACTCGTAAACGTGGGGGACGCACATCTGGACAGCCGGACATGGAACAAAAAGAAGGAATGGGGGGTTAAACAAAGAAAGGGGGCACACCACCAATTAAAAAATTGGAAATATGAAACCGTGAAACCAGCTTTGGGAGCGCTGTGAAAAAGGACGCGCAGGGCCGAAAGGGCTCAGGGAAAGAAAAAGAGATGTTCAAATGTTATACTCAAAGAAGGACACTCCCACTCTCTATGGTGGTCTTGCAAACCGAAACAGATACGTGAATGGGCCAAAGAGTGAGAACAACCTGAAACAGGAAAAACCGCCCGAAAAATGCGAAGTTTTCCCTCTCACTAGGGGCCCCCTGGCTAACCAAGTGTGGGACCGAAGGGACGCGGTGAGAATGTTTGAACACGGGACGGCAAGGGTGAACCCCGGAAAGGACCGAATGGAAAACAGTGGGCTGAACACCTGGATTTCCCAAAGGCCCGATAACTAAAATTGGAAAAAATAGAAAAAAAAGCGCTGTTCAACGAAAGGTTTCCACCAGGTGGGTGTTCGACCTTCTCGGGGTGGGAAAAGAAAAAAACAAACACGGAAAAGCGTGTCTCGATTTGGAAAAAAAAAAGGAAACCGCATTATGCTTCTGAACATATCATAAAAAAACCAGGGGGAAGGGGCCGGTGAATAGGGGGGCTACAACGATAAGTAAAGGAACCAGGTGAGAATCGGTAAAAAAAAAAAAAAAAATTCATAACCCAAAAAGGGGCCCCAAAACCTGAAACACCCAATTGAGGAAAGGTGAAAACCAGGGTCCCGAAGTAATAAACCTCAGGGACCGAGGAAGGAGATCATGAAGCACAGCGAAAAACACTTTTCAAAGAAGGTAAAGAACACTGCAAAAAAAGAAAAAACAACCAAGGGGGTGTGACAAATACCACAACGTCTAGACCAACACGAAAAGCAGTTGCAAGGGGATAGTCGAGCAGCGGCCGCAAGTTGGGAAAAAACCAATAACTGTTCGGGCACAGAGGGGGGAGAAGAGGCCAAAACGATGAGAAAATCCGGGCCGCGGATAAAAAGCAAGAAGAAACAAAAGGAAAAAGCCCCCGGGAAAAGAGGGAAACTGTACTCTCTCGTCTTCAGGGGAAAAGGGAGGAGGTGTATAATTAAACAGTGAGGGGGAGGGTGCCCAAAACCTTCATCGCCCAAGGGGAAGGGGGCAAGATACGAAAGTTACAAAAAAAGGAAGACCCCGACGCGCAGGGTAAATACGCTGCGCTCATGGAAGAACACTGTAGGCAAGAAAAACAAAGCGGTCCCTTGGCCGAGGTTTGGGGTAAAATCACGGGCACAGGGGTTCCAGTTACATCCCGTTGAAAACAATGTTCTGGGAAATAAGAGCCCTCTGCGCCGAAAACGGGTGAATGAGAGATTCTAGGGGGCGAGGCCTTTTGGGATAAAGGAAGCTAGAAAAAAACTCCGGACCCACCCTCTAATGCGGCCAAGCCCAGTCCGACTTACGGCGGGTTGGGGAAGACACATGAACGGGGACGTAACGGAAAAAACTACCGATGGAGCCAAGGGTCATGTCAGTCTGCAAAAAAAAAAAAACACAGACACGAGACCCCACAAAAAAAGAAAAATGAAAATATAGATATCCCTGAAGGGAACAGGGGGGAATGCGAGAACACAAATCGCTCATGTGAAGTCTCCGATAAAAAACAAAGGTAGGAAAAGAAAAGAAAAAAATAAAAAAAGGAAAAGAGGAGGTCTCCTGCACTGAAAGTGGGGGCAATCCCTCAGGGAAGAAGGCAACTGTTTCTGTTGGTAGCGTGGGCCCCCACCCCTGCAGTGGGGGGAGCAAAGGACAGACCGGCCCCATCCTCGCAGGTAAGGGGGGACGTGTCCCGATACACCATGGTCTAATCCTCAAAATCTAAGACGTTAAGTAGGAGAGGGCTGAAACGGCGGTTTTTGGGGGGGCCAGTCTGTAATCAACCAGAAAAGACGCCGAGAATAATTTACCTCAGGGAGAAAAAAAAACCCGACCCACTTCGGAAACGAAAAGGGGAAAAAGAAACTGGAGCAAGGCATTGCGGGGACGGGGAGTGCTTGTTAAGAAAAGTTTGGGTCAAACAAAAAAACCAACAGGAAAAAAGGGACTGTGTGGAAGGTTTCTTGACCCGACAAAGTGGCTGAGGGAGGACGCGTGATGCAACCGCTCGGAGGGGGCAGACATCTGGCCCAAGAGGGATCTGTTCCTCCCTCTCCCGGCGTAACTCAGTATCGTTTGGGGGAAAAGAGGGGTGGCGGCAAGGAGACGGCCGTTGGGCAAAGTCACCGAAGAGAGCAAGAAAAAAAGTCAAACGATTGACGGGGGTGAAAGAAAGAAAATGTTCCCCTCCTGAGGAGGGAGGGAAGGAAGGGATAAAATTGAAGTGTTGGGGGACGATAAGGGGAAACCCGAAAATGGCAGGTGGGAAAACAGGGGCCGGCAAAAAAGTGAAAAAAAGGGTGGATGGAAAAGGGGGGGGCAACTAGGTAACCGGGTAGGGTCACAAAAACGAACATGGAAAGAACACGACCCCGAGCAAATGGATGCCGGAGGCAAAAGCGGGAAGCGCCTGGCATCCATGAAGACGATCTCGGGACCGAGTGAAATTACCTCACATTAAATAGTGCGAAACTAACAACACTAACAGGGGAAGGGAAAAAGGCCCCCAATTTCGTGGCAGACTGAACCAAACCAGACTGACCAGAGGAAACACGACGTGGGCCTGGAAGGTTTTGAAGCACCAGAACAAAGGGAACATCCGGCCAACAAAGATAGGGGCTCGGCTTTTGTGAAAAAAGGGAAACGAGATCAAAGTCAAGGAAAATGTACCTGGAAAACACTCACCGAACGGACGCAGCAAAAAGTGGTGGGACTTTCACTAGAAGGTCACTCTCCCCAAAAGAAAAACCCGAGAGGGACGGTCACCACCAAAAAAAAAAGAGATCCAATCGAATTGCAGGGGATGGGAAAAATAAAGTTGGTCAGACCTGTCGAGGGGAGGTCTTAAGGGGTTCAAAGCTGAAATTGGGTTGAAAAAATGGTAATGACAAAAAAAATAAGACAAAAATGGTACTCGATATTATTCCTGAACGCCCTATTCAAACCTGGGGGGCAGAAGGGAAAAATCAGGGGAGGGGTCGGGGAAAGGTCCTGTGGTGGGAGGGGTTCTTCAAAAAAACCTGGATCACGTATCATCGGGGGGGTTTCATAAAAGACATCAAAGCAGGACCCAAAGGGGGGATGGGGCCGTGAATCAACAAAGAAAAAATCTTAAAAGGACCGAGACATGCTGAGTGAAAGAAAAGAGAACAGTCTTCCCCCAGGAAGAAGGTTGAAAAACAAGTGGGGGAAGTTGAAAGGGACGGAAGCATGTGTTGGGGATTGTCAAGAAAACCCCAATCAGGTGGAAATCAGTCAAGGGCGCATGGGGCGCAAAGAAAAAGATCGAATAGTACGTCCCAATTCTACTCAAAATTCACCTGACGAAAGGGGGGGGAGGAAAGACCTCGAAATGTGATCTTCTCGACCCGGAGCAGGAAAAAGAAAGAAATCACCTGAACCCTTGCAAAAAAAATCCCGTGAACATCAAAAAAAAAAAAGGGAGCGTCAAGTCAAAAAAGGATGCAGCACAGCGTCCGAAACGGGGCAAGCCCAAGGGAGAGGGCAGGGCAAAAGTGGAAGGATCGTAAACTTACCTGATCAAGCCGACTAAACAAGAAACAGATGGGTTCAAACGAAGCTAAAACGGGTTGTAAAACAAGAAGGACAGTGGGGGGGGAAGAAATCAAAGGAAACAAAAAAACCTTTTATTTCTCCAGAGGGGCACGAATCCAAAAATTTCGGTCAAAAAAACATGCGGACCATGCAAGGAAGGGAATAAAAAGGCCCACTGGTGGGGGGGGGGGGAAATCGTTAGGGACCAAAAACCACAAATATGGTCATTGACTACAATAAACGGATACTCTATCTGTTAATGGGGGAACCAAAATGCTCGATCATGAATCCTACCCTCAAACAAGGTAGGAAGCTTTGGGGGGACGAGAAGGTACGAATAATGGGGACAAAGTAGCCAACTGGTCAGGAGAGGGCACGTTCCAAGGCCCGAAAAATAGTGTTACACCTCCCTCAGCGCAGGGACCTTCAATTACGGTTTGCCTGAAAACGGGGGGTCGGCAAAAAGGCGGACGAGGGAGGGACAAAAAAAGGATGAGAGGCAAAAGGTAAAAAGAGGGAAAAAAAAAAAGGGGACAACGAGAACAAGACAGGTACAATCTGAATGGATGGGAAAGAGGTTGAAAATGGAAAAAAACCGCAAAAATCTCTAAGGAAGAGAGACGGGTCAGACGGGGGGATTACAAACCAAAAAACTGACCCGCACCAGCAGGGGTTTTTGGGCACGAGCGCAAGGGAATAAAGGAAAGGGCTACGAGGAGGGCAGACCGGGGCTGCAGGCCATTTTGGAAGCAAAACGGCGGAAGTGGGAGGAAGAAAAAAAAAATCCAGAAATGATTGTGGGGTTGTTGGAAAAGGAAAATTGTGCATGTCGCAGACCGCGGGGCCGGGAACTGCGCGTGTAAACAAGGGTTCTGCTCGCCATCACAATAACCTGTGAGGGGCAAAGAAGGATACTATTAGAAAAGGGTGTTTTGCACAGGGCCAA
>Ga0179593_1504070_pt1 | contig 12314 bp, 12 predicted proteins | sample CZODoug2_1_08_16_FD_185931 | JGI IMG/M metagenome (GOLD analysis project Ga0179593, IMG submission 185931) | Vadose zone soil fungal communities from Angelo Coast Range Reserve, California, USA - CZODoug2_1_08_16fungal (PacBio error correction) | ecosystem: Environmental > Terrestrial > Soil >...
GTTGGATGGAAGCAATACAAAGAAGGGCGCCGAATCCGTGCCGCCGAGAGGCGAAAGAATCGAAAACCGCCGGGCTCGCAAGTTTGGGAAAAAACGCTGTTGACTTAACGGTTCAGACCCCCGCGGGACAGGGCAAAAAAAAAAATGTGGGAGGACTAGGGGGCAGAGAAAAAGGGACCATGAAACCATTGGGAGGAGGTTGAACATGGGAACTCAGAAAAAAAACAACAAAAAACGCGAATAGAGGTGATTGGAAACTGGGGCGCCCTTGGTGATTCGGCTTGGAGGAAAAAAAGCTTGTATAACTAACCACAGGGACCCTATCGACTTAAAAAAAAGAGGAACGGTGAGAGGCAACTCGGGGAAACCACAGTGAGTCTAACTGAAACGGCCGAAAAGTTGACGACTGCCTGCGCTCGGAGGCAAAAGGGGGGGGGTAAATGTCTCCTGGGGAATCCAGAACAGAAATGGGGATGACTCCCTGGTGAGGCCTCACCACCTTTTTCGGACGGTATAGTGGGGGGACAGGCCTCATCCGCTGTAGGAATCCTTTCTGGGGGGGGGGACCATTTCTTCCGCCGATCGGCACGGTGAACGGGTGTGAAGAGTAAAAGGTCGTTAGCAACTTCGTGCGCAGGAAAATCAGGAAAAAAAGATTTAGCCTAAATAAGGTAAAGGAAGAGGGGGTACAGGTGGGATCCCAAGGACAAGGAATCGAAAGAAGGCGGGTTTCATAGTAACTTGCGTTTATCGAATTAATCTCGGCCAGGGAAAAGACAGACTACCGAGAGTATCTTCTGGATGCTTCATCGGTAGCCTTTGAAGGAAGGGTCCGAGGGGTGAAGTGGGGAGGAGTTGGGAAAATGACCCCTCCAGTGAATAAAAGCCCCTCTCACAGACCGGGCATCGACACAAATTGGGGGGGGTAAACTTCAGAGGGCGTCTATATATTTTTAGAAAAAAAAAACCTCGAGGTCGACCCGAGACTTCAGAGAGGGTTTTCTAACGGAAAAACCGGGGAAAAAAAGTAGGTGATGTCGAAAAAGAGTCGCGGACGAAACGGGTAGGCGTCAGAGGGGGGGGAGGAGGTACCTTGTGGGAAAAGAGAAATGAGACACAGGCCCAAACTAAATGAGGGAAAAACCTGTACTTTAGCACCTAAGCCCGCCAAGCGGGAAGACGTGAAGTGGGGGGGGGGGTCATGCGATGTTGACTCCCCAGTGGCGCCTCTAATGTCGTCGAACACGCGTCAAAAAAAACGCTGCTTAAAAACTGTCCCAGGATCCTTAATAGAGGAGAAAGCGCAGTAAAATAAAAAGCAATGGGGAAACTACAGCGGTGACCTAAGTGTCGCCGGGCGCGGCGACAGTTGAAAACGGTACAAATAAAGGATAAAGGCGGAAGAGTCTGGGGGTACCTTCCAATTTACTGAGGGCGGCTGTGCTCTTTACGAGAATCGCCGTTGAGGGAAGAAGAAAAACGGGAGCTGAAAACGGAGAAAGTGATGCACTGGGTTATATCTAACCCCTAACTGAGGGTCGGCCGGCATTTGGACTACGTTCGTCGGCTCGTCGGGGACATCACCCGATAAAGAAACAACCTTAACTTCCTGAAAGATCTCCGCATAGAACGAAAAATAGGTTATAGAGGAAGGAGTTTCTGAATTTCGAACTTCCGGGGGGGTAAAGATTGGAGGAAGGGGGCCCGAATCGGGTCCGAACTGATGGTGCCCTTCATTGGGAAAAAACGTTAACCTTTATCTTGAAGCAAGGGGAAAGGGTGATCTGGGGGGTTAACTCCTTCTGATCAATTGAAGAATAGAAAAATGGAGACTATCACCAGGGGGGCTACACTAATCGGCGGGGATCAAAAGGGATGTCGATAGAGGGCGGGGGGATGGGAACTGCTTACACTAACATGTGCACGCGAAGGGACTTCAGGGAGCTGAGGAAGAAAGTATCATACATTCCAGAGGAAACCGAGCGGGGGGGCGTCTTTCGAAAGGGAGGACCCGGATCTCCTTAAGGCAGTGGGACGATTGTCCGTTTTAAGAGTCACGAAGTCCTTGGAGATTTTGGGCGGGTCAAGAGGGATGAAAGGGATCCCTGCTTAGGGTGCCGTTCCTGGGAGGGAACATGTCTTTAATGAATTTGGTGGAATTCGTGAAAGGACGGGAGGAAGAAAAATGGGTGAAAACACCACGAGTTAAAACGAAAAACGAAAAGCTGCTTTCTGCGGGACCAGAGCCGCCACCACTTATGGGAGTCGGCGTTAGGGGAAATGCTCCGAGAGGGAAACCTTTCACAAATTCAAAACGCTGTCACCAGAAGACTCGGGGTAAAAAAAAAGGGGCATCCAAGAAAAAAGAGTGGCAGGTCAGGGGTTACAGAAGCAATCTTGGGGCAATCGTCCCATGAAAAATCGGGAATGAAAAAACGGAGGGTCTACCATCATAAGGGGAATCATGACAAAACCTCCCTGGGCGATATCGCCGGTGCTGAGATGCTGTAGCCCAGTTTCGGGTAGTGCGCTCAAGGGGCGTGTATCACAACCCAGGTTGGCCCTAACTCCGTTAGATCCGAGACGAAGGATCCCCTTCCACCGTTGGAGCAAGTCAGAGGAAAAGCGATGGAAAAAGGGGGGGTACAGGGATTGGCTTGCCTTCTTCAATGAGTGCGGGTGAGGAAGATCCCACAGCGGGGGGAAGGGTGGGAATATGGGGCGTTTGGCTATTTTCGATCCAGGGTGGAGACGCTCCGCCAGCTCGAACTAGAAAAAATTTGAGGGGAGGATTACTGTCTGGGAGGCGCAGAAAGGGAGACGGGCATGGGGGACGCCACCCGCTTGAGGAGCAGCGATGAAGGGGGCGGTCAGGGCCTAGACGGGTTCCCATAAAATCGAAAGGACATCTCAACAACACTCTTGAAAATATATATATATTTCTACTGGAATGGTCAACAAGGGAGTGAACGACAAAACCGATACGCCGATCTCCAGCAAGACTAAAAATTGGCCATGTGCTCCATTCAAAGGGGTAGCGATACCCCGAAGAGACATTGAACCTTAGGGTATGAGCGAGATGTCGGAGAGGGGGATCGTGCGTTGAGAGGCCACGACAACCAGACATCAAACCGCCGCTTGGGAAGGAAATCAGAGATAAAGACGTTCGGAAAAGAAGGAATCACTTCCCGACCAGTCGGGGGGGCATCGGTGAAGGGGGGGACATCTCGTAAGTCCGAGGTAAACTCTTAGGAACAACCATGATCACTACCGGAGCAGCAGAGCAAACCTTTTAAGGAAAGCCAGTCATCACGAACTATAAAAGGGGGGGGGTGGTGACTCATTGAAATCTGGGGGCGAAAAGAAAAAAAGGAGAAAACAACAGGGACATTTCCCGCGTTAGTACCAAAAAAAAAAGGGGTGGGAAAGAAAAAAAGACTGGAACAAAGACACAAGAAAAAAGGGAAATACAGAGTTTATCACGTTGTAGCACAATAATAAGGCTTGCAAAACCGTCAGCTTCAAGAACATACATGTGAAGCTCCTTTTAAACGAGAACAAAGGGAGGCAGAAGGGGGACGCAACTCATATCTTTCCGGTAAAGAATAGGGGGAAGAGGAAACGTCAAATAGGCCCCGAAAGAAGGAGTTCGGGGGGAGGGGGGAGGGGAAGTCGGTGGCAGAGCGGGAAAAGAAAGGAACTGGACTTCCACACAAAAGGTACCCTCGTCAAGGGGAGCCGCGGGCGGGCCGCGACGCCCCCGCTGAAGGGGGGGGGATGGATGACCAAAAATATCGAACACGTAAACAATGAAGGAAAGAAACAACGAGAAAGGTCGAAGAAAGTCACAAGGAGGAGCTGCGTGGGACTAGACGCGAAAAATGATCAGGAGACGAACACAGGTGAGGGTAAAAAACGAAAAAAGTCACGCTGAGAGCGACAGAAAGGTGAACGAGAAGCTGAATTGCTGGAGGAGATCGGGAGAGACTACTTTTAGGCCATAGGACGACAAGGGAGCAGTTCAACGGCGTTCTCTTAATGAGGTGCGGAAAGAGAAAGGACCGTTGGCTTACCAAGAAAAAAGAGGTGAGGAAAAGGACGTGAGAAATCCTTCCGCACTGAGGAGTCTGGCACCTTCACCCCCGTCCGGAGCAAATGGGAGACAAGCCATTAAGCGAGATTTAGGAAGGGTAAGGTGTTGAGCATGTCCAGGGAGTGATACGCTAATCCGAAGAAGGGCAAATCCCTTAAAGAATCGGGTATGAGGGGGGCGAGGGATTGGACCCGCATCCTCAAAAGTATCACTTAACCGTGACTCGTTGTCGCGGACAAACGTAGAGATTACAAAGAAGAAAACGCGCCAAAAATCATACGGTCTAGTCAATTGACGACCGAAAGGTGGAAGTGAACTTCAAGTAATACGTCCAAATGGGGAAATAGGGACACGGGCGGATCGAACGCTGTTCGATAATTGCGGGGAAGGTCCGTGTGGAGGCTCACGTAGAAGGGACAGCTATGGGAAGTGAAAGAAACGCCCACGAGATAAAATCAAAAAAGGACGGAAGACAAAAAAGGGGGGCCGTGTACAATCCGAGAGTCGAGATAAAATGAAAGGCGACGGGGAGTTGGCTAAAGTCTGGTGGCGAGACGAAGGCAAAGTTGAGAAGGAGAGACGTTGAGAGGGAAAGGCAAAGACTAAGACGCCGGCACTGGCGGCCAGACTGCGAAGCGGTGGGGGGTCAAAAAGAAAAATCTCCCGGTGAAACGGCATTGTGGAAAAAGTCGATGGAGAATCGGTGGGGGGAGATCCCATCTCGCAGACCATGCTAGTGGGGGGCCAAAAAAAGGGTGGGGGAGTCTTGCTTGTAGAGCTGGGTCTTTATAACGGGACTATCCGGGCGAAACGCCGCCAGTCAAGAAATAAAGGCGGAGGCGTATTCAGGACTAAAAGGTCATTGCATCAAGGAAAAGGACAAAAATTCCTTCATGGGGAAAGATGAATTCGAGAACACTCTAAAGTATGCCAGAAACTGCGCGGAGAGGCGTCCTGTCTTGAATTAAAACCAGGGCCACGGGGGGAGGGGGTAAAGCCCTATGATCACGGCACTGATTGGGAAGAGGGTGGAAAAAAGTCTTGTGGGCTCGTCGAGTAGAACAAGACAAGGAGAATAACGTCAGAGCCGCCGGAAAAACCCTTACCGTGCAGAAGGAGCTGCCGGGGGCCCGCAAGTAAAAAAAACTCATGGGGGAGAGGGGGTGTGACATTTTACCCAAATATCGGCAGAAAAAGCGTGGTCGAGCCCAGAACGAATGCTGGATATACACGCGTATGTAAGGGCAAGGGCGCCTAAATCCCGTGCAAGAGGCGAGGGCAGTCGACTAGAAGGCAATCCCTTTCTCTAGGGGGGAAGGCCCTCGGGGAGGAATCCTCAAAACCCATCATGGGCTCCATTGGAGGGTCAAAAGAGGCGTTGTCAGAAAAGATTCAATCAAAATCTTCAGGGGCATAAAAAAAAATGGCGAAGCCCAGGAATCTCTCTAAACAAAAACGGAGGGAAAAGAAATTCCTTGGGTTCAAAAACTGCGGGGGACCTTGGGTGATGATTGTTTACCTGAATGATTAGGGTAAAAAGACCACATGACCAGCGACTCCAAAAGAAGGGGGATAGGCAAAACGGGAATAAGGGCGGAAAACCTTCGAGAACTGGAGGACGAGGATGACGGGGCCTGCACGGCGTCGAGGGGGCGCCTTCTCGATGCCGCTCAGGGGGGGAGTGCATCTCCGCACCGGTACGCTAAACCCAATTGCAGGGAAAGGGGATAGGGAACATGTCAAAGAAGCTGACAGGAGCTTGTGTATGCCGATGGAGGGGGAACCAGGGCGCACGAAAAAGTCCGTGGGTGACAGAGGGGGGACAGGGGAAGAAGTCGTGCTCGTAAGCGAACAAAAAAGGGCTCTAACACCTCGTCGAGGGACTGATAGGGCGCCGATGCCCGCCGACGGCCGAGAGCAGAATGCTTCTGGGGATGATCTTTCGGGAAGGAGGATGAATATCTCGTCCCCTCAGGGACCAGAAGAAAGAAGTCTTGAAAGGAGACCTTGGAGAAGTTTACTTACGCCAAGCCTAGGGGCGTGGCGGTTGAGAAGAAAGGGGAAACGTAAAAGCGGGGAATCAAGACGCACGAAACATAAACGAAACATTTGAATAGATGTTCCGCGGGGATGGTGAATCCGCCATCGGCTTAGCATCAGCCAGGAGCCGCGCTGGAGCCGGCCGAAAAAAGTGATCGACCCCGCTTCGAGAGGCAAGCAGTACGTCTGCCGTGTCATCAGAGGGACTTCAGGGAAAAGAGGTTCCCCTGGATACGAAGAGTTAAAACGTCGAAAGAGACCTAGGAGCGGAAAGTTGGGGGAATAGACTAGGGGAACTAACCATGTGTCGAAATGGTTGATTTCGTCGAGCACGCGGCGGACGGAACGCCAGAGCTGTAAAAAATTCTCCGGGAAGGGAAAAACTCGCATTTACGGACAGACCGCGAAAGAGAAAGGAGGTTCGATCCGGGACTTGTCTAGAGAGGGCGAAAACCATTTGACGTATCGGCCCATGGACGGAAACTGGCGCGAAGAGATCGACCGGAGGGGCTCGGGCTGAGGTGGAGGATCATAGAATTTCCGCACCAGGAACGAGACCGGTGCAAATCGGATAATCGTTGAGAGAGAAGGGGAGGGAAGAGAGGAAAGCAATTCACTACGATTGCGGCAAGCGAAACTTCGGGGATCGGAGCGTCCTCGACAACCGGAAGGGATAAACACAGGAAAGTAAGAAAGGAGGAAAACTGGGATGGACGGGGGGGGGGGTAGAGCGCGGGGAGAAGCGGTGAAGCCCTATGACATCAGTACCGGGGGGTGATCCACAATAAAGAGAGAAAAGGGGGTTTCGCGCTTGGGAAAAACGGGGACGGTGGAAGCAGAAAAGGAAGGGGAGCTACGAGAGATCATGGGAGAGAGACTTCAATATCTCAAATGTAGCCAGAGACGGGAGAGAAACCAAACCAGGTGAGGAGGATCAGCTTGGACGTTTTTTCGGTCTTAACCTGCCTGACGAGGACTGAGGAACAATGCAAGGTTCGGAAAAACGAGCTAAGAAATTAGCCGAAATACGGGGATCAATGGAGGGTCTTTCGCCGGAGGCAGCCAAAGGGTCTTCCAAAGTTGATCCCGATGGGGGACAGAGACAGTCTTGCAGAGGGGCGTAAGTGCGTCACTCTCGGGGGAGCGAAATAGGGCCGGGGCGGAAAGGGGTCGTACCGTGAAGAAGTCAGGCCACAGCGAATGAAGGACCCAAGCAGTCCCCAAGGAAACACAAGCAGCGGCCAGAAGCGGCTTGCTGGAGCAGAATTCCGAAAGGCCACGGGCCTCAAAACGTACGCTAGGCGGAGCGGCGTGCCCAAGGTCTTCCGAACCCAGGAAAGTCAAAGCCATTGGGAAACTCTGTCCCTTAGAAGCTGACTACGGAGGGTCAGGAAGGGAAAAGAGGGAGCCACTCCAAAAGTGGGTCGGTACTAGCCATTAACTGGCCATCAAAATAGGGGACCATAAATACTCGGAATGCCGTGGGGCCGGGGGGGGGTGAGGACCATATCATGTCGGGGAGTAACAAAAATATCCGGGGGGACTAGAAGGTCATGCGAAAAAAATTTCGGCCGTGAATGCTCAGTGAGTAGCCCGGTAGGTCACACCTGTCGTTGTTCCTACGAAGGGCTATCCGCCGGGAGGGATAGTCAGGTGCTCAATATAGGATTCTTGGAAAAACCGAGGGGCGGGGAAAGCTTTACGGATACGAGAAAAGAACAGTGAGGGCGGGAACGGTTCTAAACAGCGCACAGCTGAAGCAGAGAGAAATAGAGGGGGTTTTTGGGGCGGGAGTGGCCTGATCCCGGAGGGTAATAAAGGAACGCCATAGCCTAACCGACATTTTCATTTCATCAGGGTATGCGAGACTCAATTTATTGGGGTAGGAGAAGAACGCGTGGGAGAGGGTGTGAGGTCGATTTCCGACATTCAAGGAAACTTCAGGGGGACCTCTAGAAAAAAAAGAGGAGATAGATTAAAGGATTTCAACCCGGCGAGGAAGCGACGTGCGACGCTCCTCACGCGTGCGGGGGGGCGAAACTGCCCTCGTCCTTGCGTGAAAGTGAGAACCTCTACGAGGATGAATCAAACCCCCAGGAAGGGAATCGGCTGAGGGGGAGGCTTCCCTCGTGAGGGGCGTGAAGGAAACGGCACCACGACTTCTCACACTCCTTTCGCAGGAGCATAAATCCTCTAAAGAAAGTGGAGCTATAAGAAGGAAGCAACGAAAAAGTAAGTCGTGCCATTGAACCGCCATCACTTGGGGAAATGGGTATCCAGAGGGGCTGTATACACCCGCAGAAGGGCTCAAGAGCGCCAGATGAGAAAGTTGGGGGAAAAGCATCGGGGAAAAAAGAGAAGAAGATTCTATTTGGGAGCAAAGAAATGAATGTAGGAATGACCGAAATCGTCCCTGGGGGCGTATAGTTAGGTGGCAAGATTGGTTGGAAAAACTACAGGACAAGGAAAACTTTTTTTGGCGTGGGATCAAAAGACGAGAGGACATCTCTCATGACAGAAATGGACTCTCCTTTGGATTAACGGTGAGAAATTGGGGGGGCTACTCCTACCCTTAGCTTAACGGGAAGGGCAGTAACTCGGGACAAGACTCTTTCGGCCGCAATGGAAATCGGGGGTTCAGTCTGTGCTTCAATTCTCAAAGGTGCGAATAATAACCGGCACGTCACAAACTACCGACGGCCCCGCGAGAAGGCAGCAGTTAACATCCGACGATTTCCGCGGAAAGACGGGAGTGATATGCCCCGGAATAATCGGGCACGGAAGTAACCCTTCAAAGGAGAAAATTCGAACACAGAACAATTTCGCACCGGATCTGGACTGGGATGTCATGACGTTACTTGAGGACTGCGAAAAGAAATCTGGGGAAATTTTCTCATCCGGTTAAAAGAAGAAACATTCAAGGGAGAAACAGACATGTGGGTGGAGGGAGAAATCTTAATGACCAAAAAAAAAAAAAAAGATAGAAAAAAAAAAAAAAACAAAAAAAAATAAACAAAAATGACACACTCGGGGCAAAGAGGACTCTCGTTTGATCCTATTCCTAGAATTCGGAGATCGGCATCTGCCATGATGGTGATCTCCACTAAGGGCAAATCTGCGGTCAACCAATCGTTGGCACACCTGATGAAGGGGGTGGGGATCAGAGGATACGTTATCAACGAAATTAAAGGATAGATCGTCGACCTATTTGTGACGGGCACTGTTGGGACGGACCAGGGGATCTGCGTCTTTCTTGAGACGAACGCTTCGAACATACGAGAGGGAGGACCGGAGCGTAGTTAAGTGAGAGGAGGGCCCTCGTAGAACTAATGAAAGGGGGGAACATCCCGTCATAGTAAAAATGGACGGAGATCGTAAAGAGCCGATACGCTCAAGATCCAGACAAGAAGTCGATCAGATACGGGGAAACGTCTAGAAATTGGGATTCCCGAATACTTCAAAGTGGGCCGCGCGGGCGAAAAAAGGGGCTGATCGAACTCTTCGAAGAGTTAAAGCGGGGGGTAAAGTGAACTGAGCTAGAAAAAGAGAAGGCAGCTCTGAGAAGACAAAGTTCTCGACTGAAAGAAAAAACGTCTGGCCAAAGTTTGTAAAGTGAACCATCAGGGTAGGGTCACGAGCTTGAAAGGGGGAGGCTTTGGGGGAGGTGATAAAGGGAGGGGGCGTCGAAAGTTCAGTGTGTCTCCTGAGAAACTGAAAAGAACAGGCATCAACAATGACGAAAACTGGGCACGTCTCAAGAGGGGGAAAGCATTCTAAGCCCGGTGGGAAGGCAGAACGGGCCATGCGAAAGGAGAGCAGAGGGAAATGAGCGAAAACCTCAGTTGCCCAAATGGGGGTGTCGGGAGGCTGGGGAAAGCTGACTTCTTTCGATCCGAAAGCCGGGGAGGGGAAAACGGCTCAACCGACAGGAAACGAATCAAGCCGGAGAGGGGGAGACACTCTGACGCATCAAGAAAAATAAAAAACGCGGGGTGAGACGAGGGAGGCTCTACGGGCGACAGATAACTGCCAAAGCGGAAGGGAAGGGGGAATCTCGGAGAGGGATACCCGCTTATCGCGCACATAATCCCAAGGGGGTCTGGGGGGTAAGGCGAAAAATTACCCTCGAGTTTCGAGGACCGAAGCACAAGCGAAAAGGGAGGGTCCGTAACACACCGGACGCGTGCAAATCGGCAGGTGCTAAGTCAAGAGGGCCTCAGGAGGGAATCTGTGAGGGGGATGGTGAAATAGAACAAGTCAGGGTAGATCAGAATCCTGGGGGCTTATATTCACGCTTGGGGCCGGAGCAGGAAGAAAATCAAATACTCCTATCATGAAGTCTACTAGAACGGGGCCCGTTATCGGGGGAAGGGGGGGGGAAAAGCCGCTGTTTCGTACGTCCTCAGCCCCGTAAAACGATCGGTGATGCACCTAAGAGGCAGGAAGGGGGGGGGGGGGGGTTCATCCACGCGCAGAAAAAGGGCTCATTGGTGACAAAAACAGGAGAGAGACGAAAAACAACGAGTAGGATTAAAATGAGATAAAGGAATAAGAAAGGTTTTATAAGCGGTTGAGAACAGAATCAGAACTCAGGAACCAGGGAGCCCGATCTCGGCAGGCATGGGGGATGAAAATGAACTTGCTCTAAAAAATCCGAAGTGTGCTAGGGCAATTGCCTGCTCTCAGGCGAAACGGATAAAGGTCGCTCGGGCTCCCAGCAAAGGGGGGGACATCTCCGCAAAGGTGCTAAGACCCTTTACTTAGTGGGGGGGGGGGGAATAAGAAAAAAAAAAGAAGAAAAAAAAAAAAAAAAAAAAAGAAAAAAAAAAAAAATAGAGGAAGAAAAAACATTTCCATAATCATCTTCGAGGGCGAACTTTCTGGATCACCAGCGTAAGGGCCATCTGCCAGGTGACGACAAAAACACGTCGTAGAAGGGCTTTGGGCGAGCCACTCGAACGCGTCAAAAATGGTATCCACAACCACCCCATGACTCATTGAAGGAGCCTTAGGAGGCAGCGGGGGTAAAAAAAAAAAGCCGAATGTCGACGCATTGGTCAGAGGCGGGAGAATGAAGCGAATCTCCCATCATGGTGATGAGTCGGATTCTTCAAGGAAAAAAAACGTAGGAAAGGAAAATGAACCGGCCTGAGAGTTTATTACGGTTGAGGAGCCGGCCCGTAGGGGCGTGATAAGGGAACTCACCAGGCCAGAGGACCACCATGGCAAACCTATGGTCAGGAGAATGTCTCCAAATTATCCATCGAAGAAACACGCTGCGGTACCCACCTTTTGGAGAGGAAGGGATAAAGACTGGGAGGCGGCAGAAAAGATAGAAAGGCGTCATCGTGGGAAAAGACATTATGCCCGTGAAAACGATAAAACCGTGCCACCAGGTAAAGAAAAAGAAGACAAGGGTTATCACCATCCGGAAAAAGGGGAAATTGCGCTCGAACTAAAGGGGTCAGGGAAACATGTGTAGAGAGGATGTTTCGTCGAGCAAGCTGGGTAAAGGAAGAAGGAGCGAACCGTCTCCTTAAAGAGAGCACATGGAAAGACATCCCCGCTAAGATGATGCGGGAAGAAGGGGTGGGCAGGCCGCCGGGGAAGGACCATTGATATTCGTCCATGGAAGGGAAAAAAAAAGGCAAAGCTGTCGACCTTGGGAATCTCTAGATCTCTAGGGAGCTTTACGATCTCGCGAAGCCGTAAACGATACCGGGGAGTTTGCTCCAAGAGGAGCGAAGGCGATTCTCCCCTACGAGGCGGCTGGCACAGGGGGCTAGCGGTTCTGCCGTCGAAAAAACGAAGGAAAAGAACCACAGAACGTTCCGAAAAATCTGGGGGATCGACGAAGGTAGGACAGAGGAGGGGGGACGGTTTGGCGCTTGATCCCCTAGGGACATAAGGGTTGGAGGTCACACTAAAAGAAGAAGGTGGACAGATTGGTTGTCCGGCAATTGGGGGGACTCACCAGGCACCTTACGTGTTAAAAGGCCAAAACCTGGAGAGGGGGGATGAAAGCCCATCGCATTGGAGAACTGCTATAAGGGTAGCCCTAGAAAAAGTGTGAAAGAAATGCCGCGGGGGGACAGGGGGACGCGGTCAGCGGGAAGGGGGTGAAGGTAGGGAGAACCAGGGAGGTCCAGGTTTCGCACTGTCAGAAAGAGTTAAGGAAGAA
>Ga0179593_1596653_pt1 | contig 12314 bp, 12 predicted proteins | sample CZODoug2_1_08_16_FD_185931 | JGI IMG/M metagenome (GOLD analysis project Ga0179593, IMG submission 185931) | Vadose zone soil fungal communities from Angelo Coast Range Reserve, California, USA - CZODoug2_1_08_16fungal (PacBio error correction) | ecosystem: Environmental > Terrestrial > Soil >...
ACGAAGGGAGAGAACATGTCCACGGGAGGAAAAAGAAAAAGGTTCGCTTGCGGCAAGTCCCTGAGAAATGACACTCCCAACGTGCTTTCACAAAAGGGTTTTGGGGGGGCCGAAAGAAAAGGCGTCACCGCGCCTGCAGGCAAAAGAGCCAGATATAAGCAAACACGTCCATTCGTCCATCACCATCCAGTTGAAAAAAAAACCGGAATACGCCGTTGATTTGAATCGGAAGGGGAAAAGAACCAGCCACAGCGGCGTAAGGCAGGTGGGTAAAAAAGAGTTCTGGCTCCGCGGGGAAGGGGTCCAAATTTAAAAGGGAGGATAAAGGAAAAGAAAAAAGCGGTTTGTATGCTTGGTGATAAAGAGGGGCAGTCACTTCGAAGCTTTCTCCCGCAATGGAGGGGAAGAGCAGACTGATAAGTCCCATGATAGAAAAAAATCGGGGACTTCACAGCAAGCTGTAAGCTGCTCGGCACGTCAAGGGCTTGATACTTTCGAGCGTCTTTTGAAGTACCAAAAGGGGAAGACTGAAAATAATTTGGGAGCGAGAAACTGTAAAAGGGAAGCAAGAGTGAAGACAGTCGAATCTCGCGACGGGCAATTTTAAGCAGGGGCAGATCCAGCTCCCGGGAAAAACCTTGTCAAAGTCGCGGGCCGTTATCAATTGCCTCTTGAAAGGAAACAGGCTGAGTAAAAGGGAGAGTTTTTCAGCTCGGTCCATGAAAAAAAACTTTAAGCACGGCTGGGGGGACGTCCTTTACCGAGGTAGCACATCACTGGAAGAGCCTAAAGGTAGGGGGGTACCTGCGAATGACAAAGGGACGGCGTTTGTGTAAAAAACACCCCTTGCGAAAAGAGGGAAAAACACAATCGAAGAGTTTGGGGGGGACAGCACAAAATTGAGTATACCGACGGGGGGGGGAACATCACAAACTTCCAATTGGGAAAAACAACTTGCACAGGCTTTAGAAGACAAGCTCAACGATCGCATTGCAGGTAGAAGTCACGAAAGAGGAAAAAAAACGACTTGGAAAAGATTTTTGAGTCAATGCAGAGAACGGCTGATATATTCCAGGTTGGGAGCGCATCCAGTGGTGGAGCAGATCATAAAAAGGTCGCCATTGTCAACGCGCCTTCCAAAAGGAAAAGCGCCAAGAACGCGTTATATACGGGAGGGGCCATGCCACTGGGGCCGGAGGGAAGACATAGAGCTAACGTTGGGAAGACAGGTTGTCAGAAGCTGCAAAAAGAACAGAGAAATAGAACTTGACACCGGGCCAACACAAAAAGGCAAATGACGCCTATTAACCAGCAGCGGACAAAAAGCCAGGGACAAGGAAGGGCTTTGTAGGGCAGATGTCCTTCGTGCAAGGAGAAAGAAAAAAGCCAGACTCTTTGTCCAGATTGCCCTGAACATCGCACGAAATGACAACAGGAGTTGGTTGATGCGGCCGTGGAGACTTCACAATGGGGGAAAGCGCTTTCCAAGCCGGATTGAATTCAACAACTCAGGGGGAGCTCATCCCTACCGTTGGGGGAAAAGCATGAACCAACCGAGGTAATGGCCCGGGAAAATTCGTGCAACTTGCGGGGGGGGTCTTCACGTAATGCCGAACTCCCAGCATTGAAAGTGCGCAGGAAGGGTAAAATCGCTCCATAAAACAGCAAAACAATGGGAGGCAGGAAATATCTCTCCACCGAAAAAAAAGGATGAAGATGAAAAGATATGATAGAGAAAATTGTTTAGAGACAAACAGTCGATGCAGTTGAGGTTACGGGAACTTTCAAGCATGGTAGAAGTAAGTGGGCGCAAGAAAGGGCATAAAAAGAAAAAAAAAAGAAAAAAAAAAAAAAAAAAAAAACTCAAACAAGAATTGGAAAGCTCATTTGGAGGGAAGCAAGGGCATTACGCAGGAGGGTGTTTACAACAAAAAGGTCAGGGCTGCCTCTAAAAGATATTCCTGGGGAGATGGAAATTCAAGGATGGGGAGGGGGGTGCATCTGAGCTGATGAAGGGCAGAAATAAACATTGTCCATTGATCTGGGGAAGGGGCTCTTGGCCAACCCAGGCAAAAAGATCTGTACATGTTCCTTATGGGGGACAAACGCAAGACAACGCAAAACAAGCCTAAAAGGTGCGTAATGCAACTGTTATCCCTGCCTGGAGTGGAATTGTGGTTCCGATGGGCTCTGGCGCGGAAAAGTTACTAAAGAAAAGAGGTGCAAATACACACGTGCGGGGGGAATGGTTCGAAAAAAGGAAACTGGGAACAAAAAGGGGAAGGACACGACTTACGCGCTATCAAATAGAAAAAAGGGGGGGGTGTTCGCCGTTCTCAAAAAACCTTGTGCGTTCGTTAAGGCGTGCAAGAGCTTTTTCCTGGCTCGAGTCTCCAAGGTAGCCTGTTACCCAAAAAACCAAAAAAAAAGGGAAGATATGCGCCGTATCTGGGGGGACAATTGCGCGCCTGGGAGGAGAATCAAGGAGTTAGTGGGGGATTTACTTGTCGGAAAGACGGGGTATTCGCGAGAGTGTGTGGGCATGGTGAAAGGGCTAAAACCGTAGTGGTAATCGGGGGAGAGGGAAGGCAAAGTGGAGTTGGGCTAACCGGAAGAAGGCAGGGGTGGTCCGTGGGGTAGCCGGGCAAAGTTGTCATCGCAGGGAATGAAATCTGATTAAAAGAAGGCATCCTGCTTTACCATGGGGGAGGAAAAGAAAACTTCCGGAGGGGGGGGGGGACAGCTTAAATAAATTGGGCAATAAATGGAACCGCTTGAAAGGGAAAAAAAAGGGATTTGTGGAAGAGGACAATTGATAAAGCTCGGAGATTCCAAGATATGGGAAAAAAGAAGTCGCACCTGCTTCTTAAGGAAAGAGATGACTCCAGAAAGAGGGTTGGTAAAACTCCACTCTAGGCGAAGGAACTCGACGATCATCCTTTTTTTCTGAAAACTTCGAATTTCAAAAGGAAGACGGGGATACGCCTGGCGCTTGACAAAGATATGACTTGAAAAAAACGCTTTGAGAAAAAGCTTGCTTTTTCGAGGGAGAAGGGGGAAAAAAAAAAAATTGAAGGGGGAGAATATTTCACTTCGAGTAACAGGAGGGGACGCAGCAATGGTTTGCAGGGCTGAATTACGGATCACAAAGCATATACAACAAAAAGGGGGCTTTATGACGCGAGGAACAGCGTGACCCGAAGAGGAGGCAGCCTGTGCCAGAATTCAAAAGGTGGTTCTATGCGGCGGCGCAAAAGGAGAAGAGACAAATCAACGGCTTATCCGTTTAGGAGGGGAATAGGCAATGGGTATTGGGCGGGGGCGGCTAGAGGGGGATATTTTGGGGGACAAGAGGCGGAAAAAAAGTCAGGCAGTGTACGAAGAAATTCCGGGGGGGCGTGCAGCCCTATCAGGAAAGGGAGAAGGAAAAAGAGGGAGCGTATCTCTGAGTTTGGACGGATAAGACCGGGAGGATAAGAACATCGATCTCAAAGAAAATATATAGATACGATGGGGACTCGTCTCGAAAGAAATCGAAACCATTCCACCGGGGGAACTCCAATCTTGGCGTGCCGCTTGGAAAAGATTAGTGCTTCACTCCCCACTTGAGGAAAAAGATTGGACACTTCCTGAAAAGAAGGCATTCAAATATCACTGGATACTACATTGAGAAAAAAACGAGAAGCACTACCTCCATGCCGTCAAAATCCAGTTGGAACATAAAAAGGATACTCCTTAATTTTAATCTAACGCGGGAATCGGAAAAACCTAACAGCGAAGTGGAACAGCCGGGGTTGGCCAAACCTTCTCAACGATCGGGGGGAGCTCTTCATAAATCTCGGGAGGGAACGCTTGTTGTATAGGATTGGGGGGTGATAGGAATGCATCATCTGCGTGCCAATCTAAGCAGGGGCACACAGAAGTGACATAAGGGGGAGATCGCCTTCCACAATCGACTGGGGGAAAAAAGAAGCAGATGTTGACGGCTGGGACTGCAAGGAAAAGAGAGGGGAGAGGTCGCAGGAGAAGACCTTATCGGAAAGGGAACAAGGCCAAAGCCTGAAAATAATTTGAGACTGCACTTCTGCCTAGAGCTTGGCATAAAAATAGCGGAAAAAATATCCGAATCGATCGCGAGGGGGGGGAGGGGGGGGAAAAACCTCATACCCTGGCCTGAAGGAACCATCGAACAACTTGAAAAAAAAGGACATGCCCTCGTGGATAACAGAGGACACGCTTCTTAAGTTGGGATGATGCCCTGTTGAAGCGTCCATCTTAGGGGAGGGCAAAAAAACTACGTACCCGAAGGGGAAAAGCGTAGCCAGACGTAAATCAAGATTGAGGGGGGGGGGACGATGACCAAAGGTGTGCCAGGGGGGGGGGGTAGGGGGACACCTTTAAAACGTACAAACCAAAATATCAGCCAGCAAAAAAGGGGCCTCATCGCCACCATTGAAGGGAGTACCACTGGGAAAGCATCAAACTTCAGGGAAAAAAAAACATGCCACAACTTGCCATGACTTGGAGGGAATCCATGGCCAGGGAAAAGAAAGGTCAACAAAAACGATTTCTCCCGCAGCGCGCAATTGCAGGGGTTCCTTTGTCATCAAAAAAGTATTTCCATGTTTGCAGGTAAAGGGAGGAAAGCGCATACGTTGGCCCAAAACCGATCATAAACAGGAAAAGCCAAATCTCTCCAGAGAGGAAAAACCAGGCAATGGGGAAGGGGATTACCTCGTGATAACAAGGAAGGTGATATTGGAAGGGGGGCTATCTCGAACTTTGGGGGTCCCAGTTGTGGGGAAACCGTCTGCACCAGCAACACGCCTGTGGGACAGAGAGCGTTAGTAACTTGAGACACAATCGAAAGAGCGGCACAATAAGGAACATTACGCAAGTTCCTGTAAAGCGGAGGGGGGAGCTTTGTATTTCGGCAAGGGGGAGTTTCAATTCAGCAAGGTAGGGGGAAGGAAAAGGGTAACAGCTTGCCCTTGTTGACAAAAACCAAAGACAATGGGGGTTGATGGACATTAGACAGCATCATCTGCACAGGCAAGAGAGGAAAAGAAGGAATGGCCCATATATTCTGGGGAAGAAAAGGTTTCGCGTCGCCCGAAGAGGGGGTTGTGACAAAACAACAAAAGCACAGAAAAAGGAATGACCCTGATTATGAGAGGCAACTGCGGGGTTCTGTGAGGACAGGAAAAATTGCGCCACTTAACTTATCTAAAAGAAGCATCTCTACCATCAATAAAGAAGAGGGAAGGACAAGAGGAAAGCAATTTTTTCGCACCAGGATTCGATCACAAAAGCAGGGAAGAGGAAGAGAAAAAATTGGTCGCGACGCCATGGGGAGGTTGGAATCGATGCTGATTGGAAAGAAATTTGCTCACTGGAAAGGAGGAGGCATTGAATTGGGCCACTCGCGAGTGGGACCGCATGGCGCATTTGCAAAAAGGGGGCTTTGCTAGGCCGGGTGGTGGGCTGTCTTACGCGCACCGTAAAGTTTGGGGAAAATCGGTGTCCGAAATATCTGGACATCAATTGTGAAAGCTGATGCTGCAGAAAACCAATTTCCATTTTGAGAGGGGGGGGGTGTTGTCTTCTTCGCTGTGGGACAAAGATCTGTAAAGGGTGTCAGAGTGGGCAAAAAGAAGCTAAAAGAGAGGACCTGACTTTAAGGGGAAGGGGTTTTATTGTAATTGTGCCGATGTGGAAGGGCTCGGGAGAGGGGGTAAGGGGCAAATACACAATGAGGGGAGTGACCAAGACGTTTTCTTAAAAAAGGGGTCAAACGTCGGAGCTAGACCGAGAGATCCCTATCACGGCCTGGTGTGAGGCAGACATGAAAAATTGGTCTTTCGTGAAATTTGGACGGCAGGGAAAGCGACGGTGGAGAAGCTGTTACCCACTCAGTTACGCAAAGTAGAGGAGCCTTCTCTGTATGAGAGAAAAATCAGGGGAAAGGGGAAACTGCGGGGGGGAGAAAAAAAGTCGTTGTGGTCCTATTTAAAAAGCTTGAGGGGAAAAACAATCGAGCGTGAGCAGGGGGAGGGCAATTTGTGGCAGGTTTTGATCAAATTGGAAGTTTTGAGGGAAAAGTGGTAATAGGGCGAAAAAGAGATGAGGCCAAGGGGGAAGAGGTGCACGTCATAGTTTAAAGGGTGGAAAAGAAACACTTTGGTCTCTCAGGTAAAAGTCTCGGAAGAAGGAGGAAAGGGACTACATCGTTAACGAGCCAAGCCAAAAAATTTGCTTAATCTGGGCCATCATGTCCTACACCGCGGGGGAAGAAGCTTTCCTTGAGGCTATGCAAAATTGAAGAAAAAGGGAGGAGAGGAAAAAAAGTTTGATGCCAGGCCGAAGTCTGAGGATAAAATTGCAAGGAAAAGGATAATTTGGGGGAAGACGGGAAGGCCAAGCTATCGATTGCTCAAGGGGAGAAGAAAAAGTTATTTGGAAGGATGAGGAGGACGGGTCAAAAAAAGACGGCAAGAAAACGTGATCAGCCAGGGGAGGGACGTGCCAAGGATTCCAATCAAGCAGGAAAAAGGGTTCGAGGTGCGCATGCGAAGAATCATGGTAAACAAAAAAAAAGAAATAAAAGATTCGAGAGTGAAAGGAGGGGAAAAAGGGTGCATTGTGCCGTTAGAGGGGGACTTGCTGGGTAGAAAAAAGCCTATATCAACCCAGGGGGGACCGACCTAGCTTTATGACGAGGAATGAAACCGATCGGAGAAGGTTTGGCCAAGCTCGGGGGAGAAAAGTGCCCTCTCTGTGGGGGAGGGGGGAGGAGGACGGAATCATCTGTGAGATCAAAATCAAGTAGCCAAATTGGAGGGAGAGTGAGACGTTCTATCTCCTCAAGGAGTAGGAAAGTGTAGTAGGGAGGCGCGGACGCACTGTCAGACTGTGAAGGGCTTTAAAGCAAGTTGGGGGGAGGTGAAGGAATGAATGTGCGCAAGCGCCTCAATTATCTTGGGGAAGGAGAACGGTGTAAAGGGGCGAGCCGGAACCGAGAGGGAAGAAATCACCACCACAAAACGGGGAAAGAGAGAGATACGAGGTCTCTTCGGAACGGTAATTCTACAAACGGAAAAGAAAGAAAGAGAGGTGCCCCGCTTGCGGTCAATTCCTGAGGACGTGCTGGACAGCTCAAAGGCATTTCTTCGTAAGAGGCCAGTTCTTCCGCAGCATGGAAGGTATCATGTCTACTCCATTGATGCTATAGGTCCTTCCTCCATAAAAAAGAAAGGGGGGGGAAGGAGGGAAACCTGATACAATTGAAATCGGGGAGGAAGCGCCGCCGCATCGACCAAAAGGGGTATCTCCGAATTCCTGGCCGCGGAAACACCTTCTCCAAGGGAATAAAGCCTTGCGGGGACAGGAACGGAAACAAACCCCCAGAAAAAAAAAAAAAACTGAAAACGCTTGTTGGGGGGGCTTTGGGAAGGCACTCTTCTGGCAGTCCATGGGAGTGCTGCGCCCGCAGGACTTATAATTGACCAGAGGAAGGCAAGGGCGCCTTGCTCGACCTTCTAAAGAAAAATTCTTGTGATCAGAAGGCCGGAAAAGGTCGTCAAGCGCCAGAGTATCTTCCAGCGTAGGGGGGGGAAAGTCGCCTTTTCATCAGGAATAGGAGAGACGGAAAAGAAAAGGAAAATGTGTTCGCCTGAAAATCAACTGCACATTGAAATCCTCATACTAAGAAAGTTTTGCCTAGCTTGGCAAGCAAAAAAGGGTGCCAATTCGCAGGGTTATCAATTGCAAAGGGAAAAATCAAAGGACACGAGGGGGATGTTGGGGGGGGATGCCCGCCCTTGGGGGAAGGAAGGCTTTTGTGGTGACAACACTACGCCGGGGGATGTATCACATCACATGGTAAAAAAGGAATCAATGCAATAAGGGGAGGACGGACGATGGACGCAATTTTGGCAGGGGGGGGATTGAAACGGGAAACCCGTGAAGAACAATCTACGATTGGGACGTTGCATCGAAAAAGAAAAGTACCGATTACCACTATTTTTTGAAAAAAAAGAAGAAAAAGGAAGAATCAACATGCCACACCTGCAGGACAAGAAAAGAAAAATATCGAGGAAGGTCACATCACCCAATAAATCGAAAAAGGGCTCCCCTCAGCGCAGATTGCAATGCAGCATCAATCACTATACGTCCGCATAGTGGTAAAATCGCGAAGGGGGTCGCAAAGGTCCTCCTGCAAAGGGGCCAAAGCTCTTGCCCAGATCGTCCTAACTACAAAATGGCAATCATGGCTGCCCTCGTGGGCGAAACCATGGAAGGGTAGAGCAAGGAAAGGGTCTATGCGCTACGTTTGTGAAATGGGGAAAATTTTTCAGAACCTCTGAATGTATTTGCACTCGCTCTGGAACCTCTTCCAACACAGAGAAGGTCAATATAGAAACATTCATTGTACTCAAATCAGTCAGGAGGAGGGGTTCAGGCTTTTTATTTGAGGGGGCTGGTTCAAGTTCAAAAATAATGCCCTTCCATAGGGTGTTTACGCATCGCACGAAAGACAAAAAAAAAGATCCAATGGACATTTTTTATGGAAAGAGGGGAAGAGGGGAAATGTAAGAAGCAGCTGGAATTAGACGATGGGAAGTTTTCGGAAAGGAAATCTCACGGGTGCGCGGGAAAGTTTGGTGTTCAAATAAGAAACCAGAGGATCAAATGCTCATAGGATGTCTTCAATTAGTGGGGAAAGGAGGAAAAAGGAATGCGGCGACCAGCTTGAAGGGGGAGTTCATCGGAGAAATCAGCAGCGTATTCAAAAGGTGACAAGGTGAAGAGCAAGAGTCTAAGAAATATTAAATAAGAACAGAGAGATGCATGGATAAGGTACGCGCCCCACGGTTTAATCGCGGAGTGATTGGAATGACATGAATTGGGATGGGTCGAAGTTAAGGGAAAAAGACATACCCCGACATTTGCAAAGGGGACGCATTTGCTGAAGAACTGTGCTATGCCCGGGGTAGGGGGGGGAAAACAACCTTTCGGCTGAAGCAGGGCAAAAAAAAAGTATTTACATTCCGGCTGAAGATGGAAATTTGGCTTCCCTGAAGGAGGAAATCAAACATTTCCATTTGTGATATTCGTGCTCTGGACCCAAAAAATATCTTGAAGGTGCATGAGGGGGGGGTGCCTTGCACGCAATTACATCGCAAAGCCTCTTGAAAGGAAAAGGGGAAAGACCTGTTTAGCTATTGGGTTGTGCCGAGAGCAATTTACTACGACGATGTGAACAAGGCCGTTGGATGCGTTGCAGGGGAATTGTAAAAACGGGGAAAAAAAGGAGGACATTGCCGTGACGTAAAGGGGACAGTTTCGGGGAAAGCCGTCGGAACATGATTCCATTGCCTGGCGTCGGGGGGGGCAAGAGCTTTGGCCGGTCAATTCATGATGGGGGGAGGAGAAAAAAGGGCGGCAGGTACCACACTCAGTTACGCAACTAGTTCCCGGAGATGATGCTAAGCAATTGCGCTGCTGCGGGAGAAAAAGAGGTTTGGTCGATTTAGGGGGGACATTGCTAATTACTGCAGTATGGAGATAAAGCTGAGGTCTCTACATTGGAAGTTTGGAGTAAAAACGTAGTGGTAATCTGGAGAAAGGTAAAATCGGCGGGGGGGGGAGGAAAAAGCATCGCAAGGGGTGTTCGTTTAGTGAAACACTTGGGGTCATCGCATTTAAATCTGATTCCGTACGGCAAGTGGACCATGGGAGCGTAGTGTTGGCACCACAAGCAGGAAGAATGTACGCTCTGCAACAACGAATGGAAAATTGAAGAGGGGAATTTGAGGGAGCAATTTATAAAGCGCGCGAAAGAAAAAGGTGATGCACAAGATAGGCTACAAAACCGGCGTATGAGTATTAAAGGGGGGAAGAAAGAGGAAATTCGCCTCAGTATTGGGTTGAGGCCATCAAAAGAAGTGCTGAAGGGGTGCTGAAAATTATTTGTCAAAAAGAGAGGGGTCGACTTTCAAAAAGAAAAGCGCTTTCCGAACGTGGAAAGAAAAAAAGGTACGGGCCGCTGCTCTGTGGTCAGAACCAAAAGGGCGTTCAGAAGAGGGGCTTGACGTCGAATCATGGTACTTAACGGAGGGGAGTACCTGGCATTGCTGTGGAGGAAAGGGGGGGAAGGGGCCCCAGAGGCAGGAGGAGGAGGGAAAAAGGACCTATACCACCCCTCGTTTTTGTTCAGGCCCGGTACGAATGAACATCAGGCCCGATCGGATAGGGGGACGCTACCAGACCGCAGTGACGACGATGGGGGGGACGATGCGGCGGCGCTCAAGAGGAGGTTATGCTTCAACAAAGGGGGGGAGAAAGAAAGGGGGTAGTGCGTCTCGGTGTCGAGGATGGGGTCCCTGCAGAGGGAACGCACTGGCATACTGTGAGGAAGTGAAATCACGTTGTGGGGGAGGGGAGAACGTGCCGCAAGCGCACTCATTAAGAGTTTTCGAATACCGGGGGGGGGTACATGGGAAGGGACCGAAAACCGGTATCGTAGACTGATACCATAGTAGAGAAAAAAGGAGAGAAGGGGTCTCGTCTCTATCCGGGGAAAAGACAACGTTATTCTACAAATTCAGCGATAACAAAGAGGGCGTGCCGCTTGCTGCAAGGAGGACTCCCCCGTCTTTCAAGCTCAAAAGGAAGGGAGGCCTGACATTCTGCCAGTGCGTCCGAAAGTGCTAAGATGGGAGAGAGACCGAAAAAGACTGCCGTCCATCACATCCGTGTGGAAAAGATACGCCTTTGGGGCTTGAGCACGACAGGGGGGGAATCGAACCATCCACCAGCGTCGGTGGAAAGGTAGAGAAGAACCTGGACCGCGCTTGGAAGTCATCTCCTTCATAAAGCTCGGTCGGAAACGGGAAAACAGCGGGTTGTATAGGATGGGAGCATCATCTGCGGGCCGGAAAGGGAAAAAAGCTGCGCCCGAAGGGTCAGGCGAGCATTGAAGGGCTCCTTGCGCACCTTCAAACGACACGGAGGGGGGAGTGATTGGCAATCACTACAAAAGGAGAAAAAAGCGTCTTGAGAAGGAGGAAAAGCAAATATGACAGCGGAGGGGGGAACTGAGATTTGGTCAACACAAAAAGGGAAGTCACGAGGAAAAACCTCGTTCCGCGGTAAAAATATCCATGAGGGGAGCGAACGGGCAATTTAAAAGAGCTCCGGTGGTGCTAGCATGGGGAGAAAAAAAGGGGAAAAAAAATTTCGCGCGCTTTAAAAACAAAAAAAAAAAAGTTCTTTATACTGGAAAATGAAAAGTCGGGAAATTTGGAGCCCCTCTTGTTGCAGCTCGGGGGGGAGGTAAGCAAGCTTGTGGTGACAACACTACGAAGACACGTAAGCACATCACATGGTCAAAAGCAATCACTTTCTTTGGTACCTGCGATGAAAGGAGGGCGTTGTGTCCACCTGAAAAAGGAGATCGGTCAGAAAAGAGGGAGGAAGGTTGCCTTCATCGCCCCATGGAGGAAAAAAGGACAGGGGTTGAGCCAGAAAAAGTCCAATGTAGATCCCAGAAAAAGTTATCTCTCAATCACCAGCTAAAAGGGAGCGCATTGCCGTTCATTACGAAAAACACAAACGAGTTCTGACCGCAGGCGGGGGGGAAGGGGAGTTTTTTTCTTGCAATGGAGAAAGGATTCAATTTCAAAAATGATGTGGGTAAAAGGAAGTCCATACTGTAAACCGGGTGAGACCAGACCGCCGTGCCAACTCGGACCTCCCAAGGCAATGGAAGAAAAGGGGGGGAGTGATGATACGGCGAACACAGTACCCGCGTAGTAAAAGGTCTAGCGAAGGGGGAAGGTTTCAGAACCGTCTGCAACGAGACGGGGGGATTTGCACCTCGCTCGGTAGGAAACCCGCCAAAAAATCGGCAAAAAAGTAAAACAATTCATGGAGACATCGTCGACTTGGGTTCAAAAGGGACTTGCTTAGAAAAATAATGCACCTTCCATATCATGGAACATCGCACGAACTAAAACAAAAGGAAAAAGACAAGGGGGAACATTGTTTATGGGCCAGGAGGTGGAAAATAAAAGCACAATTTCAAAAGAAGGGACCCTATATTTCGGCAAAGGGGGAGGAAAGAATCACGGGTGAGAGGGTAGAAAGGAAGGGGGGGGGGGTGTGCCACACAAGATAGGCTTGAGAGATCCTCACTGAGAGAAAAACTTTCGGGTTTATGGACGGAGGCAAGATTGCTCCCACTGAAAATAGTTCGCAAATTGTCGGGACAGGGGGATAAAACATCATCAGAAGAACAAGTTTGAGGAAAG
>Ga0179593_1672697_pt1 | contig 12314 bp, 12 predicted proteins | sample CZODoug2_1_08_16_FD_185931 | JGI IMG/M metagenome (GOLD analysis project Ga0179593, IMG submission 185931) | Vadose zone soil fungal communities from Angelo Coast Range Reserve, California, USA - CZODoug2_1_08_16fungal (PacBio error correction) | ecosystem: Environmental > Terrestrial > Soil >...
GACAGCGCCGGACGATTCGGGGAATGGGGGGGGGGGAGCTCCGCGCCCGCAAAAGCCTGCGAAGAAAGGAAGTGCCGAATGGAGAAAAAACGGCAAAGGGGGACCTGGAGGGGGACTGATAGTCGTATTTTTGGACTCCACGCACAAACAGCGTCACGTCGCAAGATCGGGAGAAAGAACCAATCGTCTGGGGAAAAAGTCACAACAGAACAAATTACTGGCTGCGGAAAGAGAGACCCAATTCGTCACATGGTGGTCAATGTGCGAGATCAGGCTCATGGGTGAATACAGCAGGGAACAAACGCAATAAACGCGTCGAAAGAAACCGAAGAGAGGGTGCAGAAACAAAGAGAGGAAAGAGGAGGAAGTCAGTGGGGCGGGTTGTCGAACTTGTTGAGAGGAAGGGGAGTAGGTCTTGAAGTGAATCCCGCACAACTAAATTATCTGAACCTGAAAAAAAAGGGGGAAATCTGGGAAATGCTCTTGAGTACGATCGGCGGTGTGCGGAATGGCGCGCGCCGGCAAAGGTCAAATCGTCGATTTAGGAAATATAATCCGCAGCGCCAGGAAGGGGAAGGGGGAGCAGAGACGCATGGAGACCGGCACGCCGCATACTTAAAACTAATGGAATTTCTATGCAGAGAGGTGTTATCTAAATACTGGGATGACTTTACGCAAGGCAGCACCAACAAAGAAAAAAGAGTCGTGGCAATAAAAAAGAAGTGATTGCTGCGGGCTTTAATTGGCGAAGCATGGCTAAAGAAGGATATGTCAAAATCGGAAGGGGTGGTTTCGTTAAAAACATCTAAACCGAGAAGGGTTGGGGGGGGGGAGAAACCGAATTCCCAAACCAACCGTGCTTTCAAAACCCAAGAAAAATCGAAAGGGGTCATCTAGAAGGGCGTTGAACGTCGGCCGAAAGGACTTGACCAGGAGGGATCCCAGAAAAAAAACACCGTGTATCGCTCGGGCCAAGCCAAAGAGGAAGTGACAGAGAGAAGGAACAAATGGCGGGCCGCCTCTCCCAACCTCTTTGGGCGTGACTTCCGGACACGCTAACGCACCAGGAAAGAAATCTCCATCTGGCCTCTTTGACGTTCACCCTGGAAAGGAGGTTTACGGGGGAAAAAACGATGGGAGGCAAGGAGTCGGAAGTGGGAGAGGTCTCGCAAGTGTTTCAAAGGATGGGGGTTGTGATTGCAAAATTTGGGAGGGTCAGAGGGGACCTGCATAAAGGGAATTGCACGGAAAGGGTGCAGGAACTGTCCAGCACTATGTCTTATAACACCATGGCGCGGAAGGGCCGACCCAACATCCTCAAGCGGGAAAGAAAAAAGCGGAAAAACAAACTTTGCATGAGACGTCAAAAAGTCGTGGGGAAACCAATTCCTTTAGTGTCGTCCAGTCGCTACCGCCCTCAAACAAAAAAACCAAAGATTAAGGCAGAACGGTAGCAGAGTCCATCCGTGCCATTGTGTTCGAGAGAAAACGATCAGCACCAGAAGGTGTGAGAAGTGAGAGGGAAGGGAAAGACGTATGAACAGAACGGCCCCAAAAGTCTTCCGCTATATTACAGAGGCGATCAGTTATTGAAATCCCTAAACTAGCTCCGGGTGGAGAAATAAAAGAAACCGGAAAGAGGATGATCCACCATAAGAATTCGGGGGGGAACGAGTACCAATATAATGATCCCTTCGCCGTGAAATCGCCGAAAAGCTCGCTGAAAGGGAAAGGCCAAAAAACTAGCGTAGGATACCGAAATCGGGGCCGGGGACGGAAAATCGCAACGGTGATCAAATCAAAGTCACCGAGCGATTTTGGGAATCGGGGGGACAAAAAAGAAGACCGCGGCCGAATGGAACACCCAGCTCAAATTAGCGAGACAGTCGTAGGCCATCAAATCGAATGACCAGAGGGGGGGGGACGGCAAAGACAGCCTCGCTTAATTGGGTGATTAAATTCTAAAATTGGTCCGTGCGGAAAAATACTCAAAAAAAGGGGGGAAGGGGGGCCATAACGGACGTCGAATTCATCACAAAAGTCATGCGAAGGGGGCAAGGGTTCGGAGTCGACCGATGGTAATGAGGGGGGCGATTGAAAAGGGCGATGGGCAGGGTGACCCACGAAAAAAGTTGGGTGGTACCGGGCTGGCGCCAGGGAATGGGTTTATTGAAAAAGTCGACCGAGCGCCTGAACAAATCGAAGGACGTTGCGAGGAAAAGACTTTGACCAGACGGAAAGGTATCTCTTCAAAACCTACGGGCGCTGGAAAAGCTCGGGATTGGGGGGGGGTCCCTTAAAAAGGGATTTTCGGGTGCGAAGGGAGAAGGTAGTCTAGCCCAGAGGAATGGTGGGATAGCCATGCCATTCCGGGGGGGACTCCTGTGCAAATTTCCAAAGCACCTTATGACTTGCGTGGTAAGGTAAAATAACGGAAGAAGGAGTTTAATAATAGGAAAAAGGGGATCCATGGGGAAGCTGGCTCCTCTCAAAAGTCTCACAATCAGCCTTCATCATGATCGCGGATATCGACCCACAAAGGCAGATGACAGCTGTGAGTTTAAAAGGGACTGGAAGGTAAGTGGTGAAAGGGAGCAGGACGATGGACAAAAAGAAAATGGACGTGCCCAATGCGTTTGGCCAGTCTGCCAACTGATGTGGTAGCAAGCGAGAAAGGGGCGAGCGATTTGGAGCGTCAACTACACGCCGCAGGGAAGGTCTAGACATGGAAAGCAGACAGTTAAAGGAAAGAGCTTTACGCTTACTAGGGGGGATGCGAGGGAAGGGAAGGGGACGGGGAAGGGGGAATACCCAAAAAGCTGCTGAAACAAGGTGAGCGGAGAACTCTCAAAACCGGCCGACAACCGACAAGTTGCAGTAAAGAGGGAAGAATGGGGCAAAACAAGGGCCAGCAGCCGGACGAAGCCTCTGCGGCCGCGAGGAATTTCTAGGCTTTAGCTTCTGTACTGAACGAGGAAAGAGTGAGGGTCGTAAGAAAAGGTGGTGGACGTCGGGAACTAATGAGGGGGTGAAGGCCTTATCTCTACAGTACGTCGGGGGGGGGTTATCACTTTGCGTGTCAAGGGAAGGCCGAAGGGGAAGACCATATGAGTGGGGTAAAGATGGCGGGGGAGAGGTCCGCGCTGGGAGTGCAACCCCCAGAGAACCAAAAAACACACGTGGGGGGAGGTTAAAGACGCTAAACCAAAAGGGGGATGTTTTCTAGACCATCCGATTTTAACGCTTTAGCAACTTCGACAAATGCACACGCAACGCTAGCCTCAAGTCTGCATTTGGAGGGGGGAGAGAAAATGTGGGTGCAAGGGGAAGGAATCACAGTCTGACACAGCAACTTGAGGATCTATTTAAACAGACGTTTTAAGAGAAGACTGAGTGCCGTCGCAGGATACCGGGGGCTGCAAAAGGAAAAAAGCGGCGTTTTATACAGGTGGGCTAAGCAAACCAGTTCCTGCGCGCGCATTAAAAAAGACCCCGTCCGGGATAAACTCCAAGAGCATAAGAAACAGCAAACACCATGCAAAGGATCATGTGGATAGATGGGGGGGATGAACTTGAAAAAAAGAATAAAAATGAAAAGGGACGAAGGAATTCCTCCTCTGTGGGTCTTACGTTTTAGCGGGGGGACGGGCACCACGTAATTCTATTCCGGGCCTGAGCTCCTGGAGCGCGGGATGCGCGGGGGGGGGGAAGAAGGGATCAGAAAGAGATAAAAGATAGCACATAACAGAAGTGACGCAGTTCGGAAAAGCATTCTTTCCGCAGCCAGGGTGAGATAGGAAGAGAGGCATACTGAAAGAGGGGTGTGGGAGTCGTCCAAAGAGAATCGCCGGAAAACGGGAAAAATTCGAAGGGAGGAGACGTTTTGGGAGCAAAGGAAAAGCAGGAACAGTTCCACTAGCAGGCTTCGTCCAATTCAGGAAATTCGTTTCGTTTGAGAAAGAAAGGGGGACGGCATTTGAAGAATCCTTCTGGACAGGGAAGGGGGCGCGGGTCAAAGAGATCGGCCGGCGGAATGAAGACAACAGGGAAGAGATGCCATCATGCGCAAAAGGACAGTTACTGCCGAACGCTACCTCCTTCCTCTAAGTAGGTTCTTGAAGTGCCGTCCCCAGTTGTCGAAAAAAAAGCACGACTAAGACGGGGGGCTGGCAGAAGAATGCCAGTCGTGGTCAAACGCACAATAATTCAGCGTAGAACTTCCTCACGTGGAATCGGAAGATATGCTGATCGAAGAAAAGGCCAGCTTTCCGTCTTGGCACTCTGCCTAAAAAAACTGCTGCGGAAGTACGAACGTTGACATTGCGAGGGGGCGCGGGAGATCCATCGGAACAACGATATGTCTCTTTCTCCAATAGCATAATGCCCCGGAATTAAGGAACGGCTGGGTGCCCGGAACAACACGCGAGAAAGAAAAAGGGGACCGGAAAAGCTTTCGTTGCGAGGGGGGGGGGCAGCGAAGTGTAGGAAAGTTATGTGACAGTGAAATCAAAAACTCCTCTTGATCAACATGAAAGCCTTTGTCATGGTGTGCAAGGTTTAGGGGAAAAAGGGGGGTAAGAAGGGCGGGAGCAAAGGCAGGCAAAGTTCGAGAAGCTATTTAGGAGAATCCGCAGCGGGAGACGCCAGCGGGGCCATTTTCTCAAAGGAAAAGAGGGAAGGCAAAAGCCGTCCGATCTTAAAACGGGAGGTAAATTCTATCAAAAGGGTAGGCTCATACTGGTATAGATTTAGCTCCGGCACACAGAATCCATTGGGAAAAAAAAACAGTGAAGGAAGAGTGCATGTCGGGAAAATGGAAAGATATGGAACATCGGATGGGGGGGCCTTCTTATGCTCTGAACAGATACCGCATCAAACGGGGGTTTCCAGGACTCTTCAAGGAAACACCGTGGTGGGCGGGGGGACAAAACGTTCCTGACGTTCACAATCAGGCCGTTGAACGTCGGCCGGCTGTAGGAAAAAGGAGTAAGGGGGAATACAAGAGAAGGAAACGGCCTGGACGAATCGGGGTGTGCCCTCTGGAACAAACCAAGTTTTCAAGGACCCCCAAAGCGGGTTCCTCGGGAAGGAACGGCAACGCGAAAATCCTCGGGCGAGCTCAGACGCATCGGCGCTTGAGGTCCCACCGAGTGAGGTTTACCTTGGGGTCGCCCAAAAATGACTATTCGGGAAGGGGAGGTTTTAGAGGGGGAAATTGGTTCAGCAGGCGGGTGTGTATTCAAGCCAGCCTTGGTGGCGGTAGGACCACGTCCTGCAGTACCGCATCGTTGCGGAAAAAAGCGGAAAAGGAAGAACTGGCTGGCGGCGAGGAAAAATGTATTGGGCAGCACCAAATCAGCGCCCCGCGTTGAGGAAGCGGCCGACTAAACCAAAGGTTGCCGCCGAATTCGGAAAAGGAAACGTCAGGCGTAGGAGCTCTCTCTGTCCTCTATCCTCCCGCCCACGCCCCTGGGGATTCACGGGCTGGAATTAAAATAACGGGGTAAAAGCCGGGGAAAAGGTTTTGTTCGCCGCTGATATCAAAACCTACTGAAGCGCTTGGAGACTGTTGAAGCGGCTGCAGACTGTCCTTAAAAAATTAACCCGCCCAACACCCCACCCGTAAGATTATCGGTATCTATCGGGGAAATACTCCGAACCGCAGCGCGCTAAAGGGGGGGAATACTTTTCAAAAGGGGTCCACCCCGTATGGGCACGAGATGATAAACCATTGCGAAGAGGGGAAGCTGAAAATAATCGCAGGCGAAAGTAACCAGATTAAATGGACTCCATATAGACTGAAACCCTTCCGCCGGTTACCGAATGAGGGAAAAATTTTACGGAAGAACAGCGAAAGTGAAAGGCAACACAAAAAATTTGTTCCAGTCGCTATGACGACGAGTTCAAAGGAAAACCCATGCATCCTGGTTCGCTAGCCACCATCCTCCAGCCGGGAAGAAGGGGGAACAGGAGGGAAGGGAAATCGAAATACGCATAAAGGGTGGGCGACCCGAACATTTCCCCTTCTCTTAAGGGGGTAAATGAATCTCCTTTTAGTTAGAATCTCGAGAAAAAAAGGATGAGGAGAAGAGAGATCGAAAATTCCAGCACACCAATGAGAAAAGGTTCCATGTCGGCGTTCGACACCTATGGAAAGAGGAGTATTCGATTTCTGACGTGAAAATGGTGCAGGAGACTTGTTCCTAGAGGAAAAAGAGGGGAGAGGGACGGCGAAGGTTGGGTTGAACTCGTCGAAAGAGCAGCCTTGTAACAAATCGAACGTTGACTTTGAGCGATCACCTGTTTGCCGATGAGGTTCCTTAACGGAAGATGATATGGAGGAAAAACGGGAGCCTGGCAGTAGAGGTACTTATGGCGTCTTCAGTCGAGGTACGGCGGCGCTTTCCAATTTCGACTGATCATGGAGGGGAGGCCGGGCCACACGAAAAAAGGAACATGGGGGGGGGCACAAAAAGGGAAATCAGGTGCAAAGTTCTAAAATCCTTAGCGATCTGAGTTTCTGAGATTTCAAGGATCGGGCTACCGATTTAGCTAAGGCAGAAAAGGGGGAGGTAAAAGGGGTGACAGGACAGTCTGGAAACGCAGATAACAGTCTAAAAAGCAGCCTTCCGTCGCTGATTCGCTGATATCGCACAAGCAATGGACAGACCTGCGGGAAAAGACGAACCAGAAAAAGGAAAGTGGGGATTGCGGAGCGGGGACCCCCGAAAAAAAAAAACCAAACCACTCCGGAAGGGGACTGGTCCCCAACTTCTTTGAGGGGAAATCGGGAAAAAAAATAATTGGGTGGCAATCGCAGGAAAAGCGGATTTTTTGAGGACAACTCACGCCGAGGGACCGTTCTACTACATAGACAGACATTTCCTGCAAGTACTGTAAGGGGGGGCAACGATTCAGAGGTAAGACCGGAACGAAAAAAAGGGCAGGGATACACAAACCATCCTAAGGTAAGCGAGAACTCTCAAAAACTGAAGAACCGTACTCGGTTGCGAAACCGAATCAATTCGAAGGGGGGATCCACAATGTAAACCTCCCCTCCAGGGGACTCGGGGCAAAAGCCGAGGAGGAGAGAAGTCGGGTGAGAGGGAGCTGCCGTGCGTTCAAAAGGACCAAGAGTTGGGACCGTGCTCCATGGCAAACTGGGGGGGTTCGTTCCGAGGGCAAGGTAAAAGGGGGGGGAGAAGGGCAAGAACAGAGAAACACTTAAAGGGAGTGTGTTCCCTGCAGGGTCAATTATCCGGGGACTACTTCACCGTCCAAGAGGATTTTTGCAGGACGATGAAAGATTCAGAGAGGCACCCGGGTGGAAGGTGTGGAAGGATTTCGAGGGAAACCCAACCCTTTGAGGGAGTACTGTTTTTTCAGAATAATGAACACCATCAGATTGTCCATATGATAGTCCATGAAAGGAAAAGAAAAACCGCGAGAAGAAGGAGGGACCGGGGAATAAAATTAGGGGGGCCGGCGTAAAGTCATATAAGAGTTCGACAACAAGGAGCTTATCTAATGTCGGGGCTTTTTTAAGATCGGCTTCAGGGGGAACTTTACAAAAAGGCGCACGGAGAAAGAGGAAGCAGGAAAAGCTCCCTAATCTCATTGAATGCGAGATCGACCTGGAAGGCGGCGCTCAAGACTCCACCGCCGGTATCGGCTCAAAACAAAAAAGGGAGTAGTGAAAGGGGAGAAAGGGATGGGGGATCCAAGGGGAGAAATCCCCTCCGCTTGCAAGCGCAAACGACCGATGCCTTCCCAGCAGTTGACATTTCTTCGGGGTTGAGGGTTGGGGCACCCGCAAAACTTCGAGAAAGGTCCTGGAACCAGAGAATAGATGGATGCCGTGTGTGGAGCAGGATCAGATATCGCACAGGGAAAAAAAAAATCGTGCATTTGAAAAAGGGAGTAGGGCGCATTCTGCGCAAACCAGTATTTTCTGAAAAAGGAGGCGCTGTCAACGGAGAAAAAGGGTAAAGGAAAGAACAGAAATCGAGGGACAGGCGAAGGTCCGGGAGAACCAAACTACGACTAGAACCTTGTTCCACTAGCCTGCCGCGGAGACAAATTCCTAGTAGTCGGGGGGAGGTTTGAGACAAAGCCAAATGGACGAAAGTCCATAACCCACGGGAAAAAAGGAGGCGCGGGGGAAAGAACCAGGATTAGGAATCTCGACAAAAACAAAAGGAGGAGAGAGATGCACCTTCAGAGGGACTTGCCGAACTCCAACGCCTCCTTCCTGAGAAAGGGAGGTTCTTGAAATTGCCGTGAAGGGGCTCAAATGACGAAAAAATCGACAGCCGGAACAACAGGAGAGGGAACTTTCATCTGGTCCAGACCCTCACAGCAGCTTCCCTTCGCATTTATCGGTGAAAGATATTCTTGAAGCAGGGGGGAAAACAGCTTGACCGTTGCAGCGAGAATAAGCAAGTAGATGCAGGCAAAGGACCGAATAAAAAGGCATATTTGAAATGTGCGATGGTCAGGCGCTTGATGATCAAGAACAACGGCGCTAAAAAAAGCGATTCGAGAAAAAAAAAAAAAAGCGACAAAGAGAGTGACGAGGGTGGGCGAAAGCAAAAGAAATAGGAGGAAGTCATCGGGGGCTACTTTGGTGGAAGGAAGGGGATTCTCGTAGGAAGTGAAAGAGCAATCATCGGATCCAATGAAAGCAATGGGAAGGGTTGTGCGGGGTTTGCAGCCTAAAGAGTTGCGAATTGCAGCTCCGGCAAAGGGACGCTCTCGATTTAGACCTTAGCTCGGGAGAAAGAACTTTAATTTGGGAAAGATGGACGTCGAAACAGGCACGCCGACCGATCTTAAACTGAGAAAAATTCGATCATAGAAGTATGTGAGAGAAAAGCGGGTCTTATGAATTAACGCAAGAAACCAACACCGGACGAGAGTGTCCCAGCGCTTCAGTGAGTCGCCGGCGGTGCCTTTTAGAAGGGGGGGACTAAAGCCGATGGATTTGGGGAGGGGGGGCTCGACGGGACGCCTCAAACGGTTGGTTCCGCGCGAAAGCCTTCCTGAAATGCCAAAACCGGCTGGCACGCAACGCGGCGAGAGCTCACAGGGAAAAACATGAGTACAGCAAACAATCAAACCTGAAACGTCGGCCAAGTAAGGTGACCTGCGGCAGGATACCAAAAACTTCCAGGGTGTAGCGCTACGGGCAGGCCCAAAGCGAACAGAAAGGGTGTGCCAGCGAAAAAGGGCAATCCAAGGCCAACTCTGGGTCCGGGGGGGACTGGAAGGCACTCTAACCTCCCTCCGAGGGCCTAGGCTAGGATCGAGGACTGATCACAAGGGACTCACCTTCGACTTCAGGTTATTCAACAAAAGTTATTTTCGGAAGGTTTTTATGAGGTGAGGCGAAAAGGGTTTCAGTTGGGTGGTGTAAACGCCTTGTGGGGTAAAACCAGGACAGAACATCGCGGCCTGAGGTGGCCCGACGTAAGGAAGAGAGGGGGGGTCTGCTTCCTATGATAGACCTGTCCGCATGCAAGTGTAGTTGACGGAGCCAAAATCCGGCGCAAAACAGCGTTGCGAGCGGACGACTAGAAAAAAAGAGGGGGACCGAAGAAGGAGCGAAGGAAAAAGAAGGAGTGAAAAAGGAACTGGAAGGTCCAGGGATCCGCCCCGTAAAAACAAGTCCCATATTCCTGCTGGAAGGAGGAAACGTTACCGCAGAAATGTCATCCTTGCAAAAGGGGAAGATATCCGCGATCAAGAAAGGCTGCAGGGGGGGGGAGGGAGAAAAAGCCAAGGGACTGCCACCCCCATAGACCCCCAACCCCCTTTGCAGCTGGAATAGGACGGAGGGGGGGAAAGAGGAGTGAAATCGAAGAAAACGCATCTCTCGCTTAGGCTTTGGAATAAATTTGCAAGGAGTCAAAAGGGGAGGCGCAACGGAGAATCTGGGGCCCGGGAAAATATCCATGATCCCGGGGACATTGAAATCACCTAAACGTAAAGGGAAAGGGAAAGAAAGGCCGGAAGAAGGAACCGGCAGCCGTATAGATAACGAGTTTGGCCTTGGTACCGAGACAAGAACGGTTATCTCCAGCAGGGAAAAACGAGTCCTAGGGGGGGGGGGGGGGAACTCTAGGGAGGAAAAGAGGCAAAGAACAGGACAGAAGCTGCTCCAAAAAAATCCTCAAATCCGGTCGAGGGAACCCTTCGAGCCAATCTCTCGAAATACATGGACGAAGTATTAAACGAAAAAGAACACACATGACCTTCGCTGAATTGTGTTTAATCGCAAGTTTAACGTTCGGAGAAAACACAACAACAACGGGGGAAGAGAGGAGAAGTACGTCAGCACACCAATTCAGGAAATGTGTTTCGCTGTCAACTATTGAACATACGGAGGAATTGCGAAGGGAGAGGAACTACTTTTCCAAGCACGAAGTGGAAAGGATGAGCTCACGAACATGATGGGTAGGCGACCGAGCTCCTGGAAAAAGCGTACTCGGTGAAGGGATGGCGGATCACCGTTTGAGGTCTTTTCGTACACGGCGATTTCGGGATGGCAGAAAAAGCGGCAAGAGGGGGAAGGGAAGGGTACTTATGGGGGCGCACGAGTAACGAGGGCCGACGGATGGGATATTTTCCTCAGGGAACCAGATTCGCATGGAATCATCTCTGCCAAAGGGGAAGACGGGTGGGGAAGGAAAAGTGCGCAAAAAAGGCTGCGGGGAAGAGGTAATAGGGGACGCGGATTTAAAGACTGCAGAACTGGTGTTTGGCCGGTCATTGGTGGAACTCTAAAAAAAACAGTCGCAACAAGCAAGAAGTCGGGGAGGGAAGACCACAGATGAAATCCTAAACTTACCGGTAAAGTTACTTCGCAAGATGGGGAAGTTGCGTTGGACGGGAGGACTACGGGGGGTTCCAGAAGGGGAAGGGAAAAACCTTCCTACAGCTATGGGGGCGGAAAATATGGTTTAGTCTGGGAAAGGGATTCCGCAACGCGGGGGAGGAGGGGATTGGTGAGCGTCAAAAACATGCGCGCATGGGAAGGGTAAAAGACATAGGAGGGAAGTCCTGCCAATAGTCTTTACAGAGGGACAGCAACGGGGGGGGGTGAATGGTCCGGACTCCAAAAGTGGGAATAAAAAACCCATCCTGCGACAAGTTTGAGCGAGACTCTCACAAGGAACATAACCGAATCCTAACACGGTGGGAGCCTTAACCGCCACTCAGGGGGGGGGGACCGGAAAAGGAATCCGAGCGTCGAGCCTCGTTCAAAGTGCGGAGAAGGTAGCGGGCAAAAGGAAAAAAAGAACCAGATGGGGTGCAGGGGCGAAACAAGGGTGTGACTTCGTCGTGCAACGAGCTTTGTCTAATTCACGGCTGCACACAAGTCGGGAGTTCAGAAACTGGTAGCCTACGTAAAGCCATAGGATTGGTGGGCCTATTACTATGGGCGGAACGGGGGAGGATGGTCTCCGACTGGCGTGAACACGGTGTGGGGGGGGAGGGAGTGACCAAGAGTAGCTTTTTTTTGTTAACTAAGACGACACCATAAAGATTTTCCATATCACTTTAGCCATGGCCTTCGGGGGAAAGGGAAGCCCCTCGAGCAAAATCACTGATGGAAGGACCAGGGGAAAGGAAAAAAGGGGTTCCGGCCGGGAAAGAGAGAAGATGATATCCACCGGAGGGTCGCCATCCGTTTAGCGGATGGAAGGAGCATGCGTACCGGCTGCGGCCGTAGCAAAATAAACCTGCTTTCTAAAGCTGGCGAAGTTCCGAAATCGGGAAAGGGGACCGGCGCGAGAGTAAAGCGCGAAGCATAATAAAAGAACACCATTCAAATTCTAATTTGATCAAGAGGGGGCGGTATTTCACTTCAATCCAAAAAAAAAGCCAGAGGGGAACCCCGAGTCAAATGAGAGGAATTAGTCGGTGTACGTTCACCATCCTTAAAAGGTCTATTCGGCCTTATAGCCTGAGAAAGGGGGGGGGAGCATCTCTTGGGATAAGAGGTGTCGCTAGAGCAATGATAAGACGCCCAGGGAGCATTACAAAAGGGAAAAAGTATTACCAGCCATTAATTTGGACGGAAGATTTAAGCGCTTGCAAGAAGGAAAGCTGAAGGGTTCTTCAGAGAAGCATAATTGGAAAGGGGGATCCAAGAAGCTTCGGAGGGGGGAGGGGAGGGGGCAAAAAACTAGAACAGGGTCCACTATCTGCCAGCGGAAGGAAGCCGAGTATTCTGGGGGAGCAAAGCCAAATGGACGCACTGGGGGAACTCATCCTTCTCAGGAAGGAGGAGGATTCGGCAAGGGGTACCG
>Ga0179593_1412414_pt1 | contig 12313 bp, 14 predicted proteins | sample CZODoug2_1_08_16_FD_185931 | JGI IMG/M metagenome (GOLD analysis project Ga0179593, IMG submission 185931) | Vadose zone soil fungal communities from Angelo Coast Range Reserve, California, USA - CZODoug2_1_08_16fungal (PacBio error correction) | ecosystem: Environmental > Terrestrial > Soil >...
GTCAACCGCGTTCTTTGGACAAGGGGCGGGGCAGATGTTAGAAATCTAAAGTTTCCGGGCAGTGTTGGCCAACGAAGGGTGACACGTCCCGTTCTTGATAACCACCTGATTGTCATTGTCAATCAAAGGGGAATCCGGGAACGTGGCCCTAATTTTACCGGGGACTGGGGGGGATAACAGGCGGCATGGGCTCGGGGGGGATCATTGACCTTCTGGTCACGCGCTGTTAATGGCGGATCGCACAACTGCTGTTGGTGGAAATTTGGATAGGGGGGTAAAAAGGGCAAAAAGGCTCGATAGCGTTGGAGAAGCATAAGATCAAACCGGATCCAGAACAGAAGAAGACGAGGGAAAAAGGAAGGGTCGAGTTTTCCCAGACTGCGACCTCAGCACGAGGCCCAGGAAGGAAAAATAAATAGCTCGTGAGCGTGCCGTTCATGTACCTTGAAAGGGATTGAGCGGCATGAGGGCCCGCAGCTGAAATTGCCGTGGGCAGACACACGCAGACAGGAAGGAAATTCAAAAAACGACCGAAGACCGCTTACGTTGGTGGTATGATCGACAACACCTTTTCCGATATTGATACCATCAGAATGGGGGGCGGTAACTGGCGAAGGCAGTTGGAGTTTTTGAACGTGTGACGTAAGTCACCAGTTGCCATAAAGTTACCCGGCCGTCAGGGGGAGGGAAGAGTTTTCCTGGAAAGTCCAAAAAGGTCAACGTGTAGCTAGGACTGGGGTGGAGGGGCTAGGGAGGGAGTGAAGATCAAAGCAAACACTTTCCAGGCGAACCGAAACGAGAAAAAATGGTCAGAGAAGTTAAGAACCAGGATTGTAGCCAGAGGGTCTTAAGACCCATCGACAGAGGCTGAATGAGAGCTGCATAAACTCTCACACACGTTCAGGGCGTCCTCCGACGCTACAAACCCGCTCTAAACGATGATGCAAAAAATCATCCTCTCAAGACGGATCCGGCCTTTTTGCAATTGCGGAAGAGGAAATCGAGGGAATCCGCACCTAACTATGATCTCGCCGCGTCCCTTCCCACCACCCTTCGGTAGCACGGCGAACGGGAAAGCAGGACGACGACGTTCTTAGATTGTAAGAAAGCTCAAGTTACTCTCTTAGAAGAAACCTTCTAGCGTCGATCAACGTGGTACTTAGACCAAAAAAACTCCAACAAAGCGTTTTTCAAGGGCCGAAGGGAGGGAAGGGAAGTGGAAGAAAAGGAGAGACAGCCGGGCCATGCATAGCTCGTGGACACATAGCGCCCTGGGTAGGTGCAGGCCCAGGGCGGTTCATTCAACGCATAAAGTGGGGAAGTGTGTTGGGGTTCTTCTCAGAGATCGGGGGGAATCTACCAGGTGCAATCAGGGCCTCGGAAAAACCGGGTCATGCACAGCCTGACCAATCAACAAACCAGGTCCGCCCGGGCGCGACAGCAAATAGGGGAAAATTTAAATCGAAATATGCGCGGACAAAGGCTCAAATAAAAACGCTCCTGTGACTTAACCGGAGGCAGAAGAAAGAACTGGGATCAGCAAGGCGAAACCAGTTCCCGCAGATCGACGGGGGAAAGCGTCGCGACTGCAGTTGGCCTTTCTGAGGACGGAGCGAAACACGCCAGAGTGACGCGAAACCGGGCCAACTTAACGCTTTATCAAGGGGGGGGGGGTAGTATATGCAGGCACGAAGGAAAGGACGCAAACATCCTTCTATTGGAAATCGTGGGTCCGCCCGTATCATAAAGAAACTAACAAAAATAAAAGGAAAACAGTGGGCAATCAATTAGGAACAACACAGTTTTGAATACGTGAAACAAAAGAGGATCTACACAGGGCTAAGAAGTTCCGAACAGAAAGAAGAGAGAACAACACCCACAAAAGAGTCCTGGTGATCAGGTTTTTCCCCCCCCAGGAATCCGCCCGAATGGAAAAACAGAACCATTGAATTCTTAACCAAATAATTGCTCCGACGAAAGCAGGAAAAAACTCCGAAAGCGGGGATTGGCGCAGCAAGCATTCATCCAAAGAGAGGTCCCATAGTCGCACGCGACCCAGACCAGCAACGAGTAGAAAAGAGCAGGACGCAAGGGGGCAAAGCCCTATAGAGAACACCCAACCACCGTCGTAAAAGAAGGACATCAATACAACAACAACGGATGTGAGGAGAGGTTTACTAAGGTGGGGGGGGGGAGACATCGGGGAGGGGGCAAACGTGGGGGCGGCGTTTCGTTTGCTTTTTTTAGGAGCGATCCTCGCGAACACACGATGGGAACGCGGCTGGGGAGGGAAGGCGAGTGCTGCGCAATGACCATCCCAAGGCAAGGGGGGTGAGGGGAGGGATGTCGGAGGGGGGGGAAAGAACGTGAGGTTCTGTCTCGATTAAGCTGGGGGTCGGTGGAACTGGTTCTCTGTGGAAAAATCATTGCCGTTGGGGGTGGGGGGAGGTCGAGGGGGCTGAGTGGAAGGGGAACAAGGATTCATGTGGTCTCTCCTTTTGTGGAAAATCAACAACGTTGTGGTGGGTCAGCATGGCCTCCAGGAAGGGGTGGCCTGTTATCGAGCGGTCGGCGACAATATGACAAGGTGATGAACTGTGGAGAGCAGCCGGGCTGGGGAAAAACGAAAAGAGTGAATCAAGAGGGAAGAACACTTCGGGTCGATGAGGGCGTGTTTCGGATAAGTCGAGGAACGACACACTGCAGCGGGGACAGCGACTATGGCGGAGATGCCAGCCTTTAAAAGTGAACGCCCGCTGATCCAACACCTAGGGAGGAAAAGGGCACGCAGTCAGGAGCAAAGGGAACAAAGCTTGGCGCGCCTGTGGGGTCCTATTGCATTCCTTGGAGGGGAGGGGACCTCTATGACGTGATCGCGAAAAGGCGCGGACCGCATGGTGTTGAGTGCCGATTTACATTGCACGGGTGTTCAAAGGAGGAAAGAAAGGAAGACAAGGGGGAGGTGGGGACGGGAGGAAGGGAGAAGAACAAAAAAAACCCCACAACTGATGGAGGAAGGAGACTGAGTAAACATACCCAGGCCATCCTGCCAGCTGGCTAGAGAGGGATAAAGGAGGGAGAGACTGGGGAGGAACGAATCCAGAATTCCACAAGTAAATGAAAGTTGAGCGTGGATGGACGGGAACGGAGGGAAAGACGAACGGCGGGGTCTGCAGTTTGGAAGGGTGGAGGAAAACAGAGAAAAAAATTTAGATGAGAGGGAAAGGGGAGGCTTTCTGGAGACGTTCTTTGGGAGAGCGGAACGCGGAGAGCAAAAACAGTGTAGGAATCGCTGCGCGACAATGGCCAAAAACGGCACGGGCAAAGACGGAGGGAAAAATAGAGGGACTAACTTTTCATCAGAGTCGGTGGGGGGGGGCGGGGGAGCTCGGAAATACTACCTTTGCGGTTTTTCTATTTTGGTAGTCGGTGACAAAGTCGAGCAAGATTCGAAAAGGGGAGGGGAGAACATGCGACACGTGGGAGACTTGAGGACAATGGGTAAGAGATAAAATGCGGTGGAAGGCAGGTAAAACGGTTTTGGCTCCGGGGTCTCAATCAAATCAAGAGGACAACAAAAGAAAGGACACTGAAGCTGCCAGTTAAACTTTTTAAAGAAAAGGAAAGACTCCGAAAGCCAAATGAGAGTCAACAAGGAATGCGGAACTCACATGCAAAACATCCGAAGGGAATACGCAAAGGCCATCGGAATGGACGGAGAAAATAGATCCAACGTTGTGTGGGAGAAGTCATAAACAAAAAGTCAAAGGGGGGGATAAAGTCGGGGTAAATGAAGGGGAACCTTCCTGGCGCGGGGGAAATCCTGGCCAATCAAAAGGAAAGCGGCTCATGCAAAGCTTCAAAACCCGTCCAAGTGGTCAATCGAGGACGAGAAGGATCTGTGGGGAGTTCCCTTGACCGCCCGATCGTTGTCATGAGGAAAGCGAGACGGGTAAGGGAACGAAGAGATACTTTTCAGGAGACATGGTTTTTGCCACGGGATGGCTGCCAACCAAGAAAAGCTGGGGGAAGGGAAATCACTACCTAAACCCGGAACCAGAGAGGCGAAACTCCCTTAAAAAGCAAAGGGGAACACAAAAGCAGGGTGACCGATGTGAAAAGGCCTGGGAGAAAGGCAGGGGGGGGGTCCCTACAGTGAGTTACAATCCCATTTCGGTGGGGTTAACGAAACCGCGACCGACGTTCCAACTCGTGCACAATCCCGGTAAGAGACAGAGGAGAAAACAAGGGACGACGGTCGACTCAACAAGCCTTTGAATCGTCCTGGTCTAAATGAGACTATTAGTCGTATGAGGAGTGGGACGATGGACTGCTCTGTGGCAACTAGGAGGTGAAGGTTGTGAAAAAGAGATTTCACAGTACCTAGCTGGCAGGTGTGTAACACAGGGGGGGGCAACACGGGCTGTTCAACCCGGAGAGTCGTGGTGTGGGAGAGTAAGTGGGAAGGAAGGCTGGGACCACGACTGAATACAAAAGAGGTGAGGAGAGCCAAGGCAGTGGGAAGAAAGTAACCTTTACAAACGGACGAATTTGACGCAAGGACCTTTTCAAAGTTAGATCGAAGCCGCTCTGTTGTGTGTAGCTGGGGGCGTGGGTAAATGTGGGAGGGCCAAATCGCCTGCTGGTGGAAAGGGGGGGGGGAGAAGGGGAAGACACATGCCCCCAAAATACTTCGGGGGGGGCGGGTAGGGGGGAGAGGGGAAAAGGCTCGGAAAAAAGAGTATAAACAAAGGAAGAGGGCGTCGATAGTTCTCGCGGGTCCATCATCTCCAGAAGAGAGGGAGAGAGGACCGTGAACCTGAAAGAATCAGTGAAGCGATTAGGAAGGGAGGACGATGGGTCAAAAAAAATGGGCTGGATGGAAGAGAAGAGCCACTTCATTCAGACGGTTTCGAGGGAATAAAAGAGCCGCTAAGGTCCAAGAAAGAGAAGGGAGCGACTCGACACCAGGTTGCCCTTGGGTGGGGGTATTGAAAGGAAAAAAGGGGCCAGATAAGAAGAGGGATACTATCCAGTAAGTAGAAAAACGCGGGCAATGGCGGGAGTGCGGTGGTTTTCATGTGGAAGGAGTCCAGTTGAGCCAGAATTGTTGGAAGACCTGGCGGGGGGATGTGTGCGGAGAATCAACGTTTCAAAAAAGTCCAAACCAGAGGGCGAACGAAGTTTAAGGGGCGAAGGTGCAGGTAAATGGGCTGTAGGGTTGAAAGACAAAAAAAGGAGGACCAACCTGCAAAATAACCAATTTTCAGAAAAATGAGGCGGGTCCTCCCGGTGCGAAGGAGAATGGAGCATACGAGAAAGGTCTTGGCACAAACTCAGGAAGGACATCGCAGGCACCTAAACCAGGAGGGACGGTCCTAAGGCTACCCGCACCAACGCAAGGGAATAAGTTCTACAATTGAGGTGGGAGATAAAAAGCAGCAGGGAACCGCCGTTTTGGGCCAGTGCTGCGAAGGCAGGGAAAAGAAGGGCTCGGAGCTAATAATCGAAGCGGGACGAAGAGTCACACCAACCGTAGTTATACAAGAAGACAAGAGTTCCCCGTCTAATCAAAAGGGAGGACTCGGTGTAAGGAAAGCGAGGTCGCTGCCACAGTTCTCGGGGATCTCAAAGGAATGGGGAAAAAGAAGTGCCGCAATAAGGGACGGGTGGCTGAAGCGCTAATGAAGGACACCCCAAGTCCTCGAGCCGGAAGAAGAGCGGGAAGCATACTTCCCGGTTAGGGCAAGAAAGGCGCTGTGACTTCCTCATCAGTGGCGGGGGGGGGCGGGCTGAAAAACATGCGATCGGCATCTTTACAATGATAGAATGGCAAAGGGAGATGCACGTAACAAAACGTGTAAACACGCAATCAAAACAGTCAGGCTCCGAAAAGACAGAAGTCATAGAGGAACCAAGAAAAGGTACATCGTACAGGGGAAGGGCCGAAAGCTCCAATTACTCAAGGGAGGAGCGGAACCCGGTCGGAGAGCGAAAGGGGGACGGTCATTTCCCGCTGGTCTCAGGGAAAAAAAAGACAGTGGCCAAAGGAGACATCCCGAAAAAAAGAAAGAAGAATCGCAACCCGAAGGGTCCAAAAAAAGGGGATGTCCTATTTGGGAAGAGAGGGAAGCACAAGAAAGGGGCGCCCAAAATACGGATCACTTGAAAAAGACCGGCGCATAGAATGAGGCAATCACGTGGAAACCAAAAAGGTGGTCGGTAGGGGTCGGGGGGGGGGGACGGGGTAAGAACCCATGAACGCCGTGCGGGTGGGGGGACTGGATGGCGAAGGATAAAGTTGCGGGGAGAAATTTTTTAGGGCCCCGCGACGAGGAATGGGAGAGAGGGGCCCTGAAAAAGGTCCGGAGTGCGGCGAGGTGAGTGATCAGTTGGCCGAGCTAGGCAAGAAGAAACTCCACTCGGGGGAGGGAGGTACCATTCTGCATGCAGCGACAGAAAGACACGAGCCGCTGTGGGGAAGGAGTACTAAAAGTCAACACACAACGCGTCGAAAGGGAACGGAAAAGAGAAACCCTATGGACTAACCCCCGAAGGACGTAAGAATCAGGATGATCAAACAACAACACCTAGGAGGAGGGAAGGAAATATAGATTTCAAAGATTTTTGACGTGCTAATGGGGGGGGGGGCTCTCGTATTGCGGGTGGGCGTCTTCAGGGGGGGGGCGACGCGTTTATGGGATTTCTTCTCACTGCACCTCTATGGAGGAGGCGGAGGGAAGAGAAGACGTAGGCGGGGCTTACATAAAAAGAAAGGCGAAAACGCTGAGGAGGAAAAAAACAGAGTTCCGATTACAAGGTGGGTTTTCAAGAGGAAGTCAGGGGAGACTGGGGCAAAAAGATAAAAAAGGACGGAGTGTGTTTTGTCGTCGGCTCGTTGCGGACGATGGGACTCGGGGTTTCAAGATAAAAGTTGGGGAAAGAAGATGGCCGTACATGAGGTGATGAAAGGAAATGCATCAGACCACTATTTGGGAGTGGAAGAGTGGAGGGATGGACGAGGCATACCTCAATCTGACGTTAAAGTGGGGAAAATTCGGGTCGCGATTCGAGGCTGGGGTCCGGATAAACGACGCCCGGCGCTACTGCAAGGAGAGGGGGTCTATATTGACACGGCGGACTTAGCACATTCAGGTAGCGAAAGTGGCTAGACGGAGTGTGCCAAAGAGGGCGTCAGGTTGGAAACTTGGCTCGGGGGGGTGCCGATGAAGTAGAGGGGGACCGAAGAATTCAATCTGGTGGGGAGCGAAGTGGGGGTTTGATTGCGGTGTATGACACTGTTTGCCGGGGCGACCCCTGATTGGACGGGGGGGCAAATTAAAGCTGGGCCTCTCTCGGAGAAGTGTAAAACTCCCAACACCCAAGGTTACCAGCACCTGTTAAGACCTGGATCAAGTGGCAGAAGGGTCTATGTCGAGGCTAGAGGGGAAGAATTTGAACATGCATTAAGGCCTCGATGAGCCACACCTTTGTGTGCTTAGTAGGACCAGGAGCGAAGAGGGCTTTGTTGGGAGGGGAGCGGGAAATGATCTTTCTTACAAGAAAAGGAGAATCACGTGGCGAGGGAGATGGACAGGGACGTGCGGGGCGAGGAGGGAAAAGATAGAACTTTCTTGGAGGTCGCTTTGGGGAGCGTTAGAAAAGGGAAAAAAAAACGGGAAACAAGCGCTGGCGTGAAGCAAGTGGTCACGAAACAGTTAAGGGAGGGATCGGCAGAGACGAAGAAGGGGGGATGTGGTGCTTTTAATGGAAAGAGGAGGTCCATGAGGAGCACGGGAGGGGTGAACATGGCGACAAGAAGGAACCCTGTGGATAAGAAGAGGTTGAAAGGGGAAGGGGGGGGGCAGCCAGGGGGATAAAGAAATCGTACCCAGAACCGTCCACGCCCTAGGGACTATACGTTTTGGATAGGAAGGCAAAAACAAAAAACTTAATTTGAAAACCAGGGGATGCAACTGACAAGGTCACATAGCCAAACCTCAACTGCATAAGGAACGCGGGTCATGGGGGAGAGATCATAGCTTAACCAACAGTGGCTATCAATACCAAACGGAGAAGGGTGAGGGGGAGTATGGATTTGTCAAGCCTTCGCTGCGATAGCAAAGTAAGGAGAAGGGAGGAAATCGCTTCGTACCGGGACAAAGGTCTTCTTGCGGAAGAGGCATAACACGGGGTAGGGAGAGGGGCACTGTCCTCCGCGATCGTGGGGGTGCTCTGCGGGAAAAGAAGAAACTCTCAGGACGAGAGGAATCCTGATACGGTTTTGTGCAAAGGGGGAATCGATCCAAAACAGAGAAGAAGAGTGGAGCGGGCAAAGCCTTATGCCCCATTTCCAGATTCTAGGGGACAACAAGTAAAAAAAAAAAAAAAAAAAAAAAAAAAAAGAAAGCGGGAAAAGGAAGCACATGCAAGAAAGATAAAACCGGGAAGGCGGAGGAAAATGCACTTTTGTCCATATGGTGACTACTGGGGGGGACAAGGAGGTGGTTTCGACGAAACGAGTAACGGTTAATTCTCGGCAACAAGCACCGTAATTCAGAGAATAAAGGGGAAGAAAACAAGCGAAACGCGGGAGGAGACAAGCAAGGGTGAAACACATAGAAATCTCCATCATGACAAAAAACAAAACTGAGGAGAAGAGGTCCTAGGAGCAGGTCCATGAATTTAGTTAAAACGCGGCCGTCGTGGGGGAGCAATTCGATTGGAACCGGGAGTGAAATCTTGGGTAAGCAACGTTCGCTTCGTCGAAATGGGCAGTGTAAATCCTGGAACGGGCAAAGTGAATAATTGGCTAAGACGTTGTCACAACCTCTTGATGAGGGAGGATGGCATCAAAATTAGGGGCACGATGGTTAAGCGTGAATCGCCGGATTGGTCAACAGGTGAGAAGGAGGAGCCAGGCCACAAGAGATCTTCGAGGGGGGTGGAGGCTCAGAGAAAAAACAAAGGGTACCGAGAAAGAGGACGAGCGTAAGAGGTCTCGCTTGGCCAGGGGACAGAACCACGAATCGCGAGGAACGTGAAATCTAGGAAGGGAGGCCGGCAAGGCAATGACGGTAGGTCGGCATAGACGATAGCATGGGTGTGCCAGGCGAAAAACGAGACAAGGAAGTAAATCCTGACCCGACGACGCAAAGACGGTGCCGTTGGGGGGGGGTATTTTAGACAACAGAGGTGTTCAATCTAGGGATACGAGGAGAAAAGGGGGGAAGGTTCCTGGAGGGAAATAATGAGGGTTGGGCTGGCTGAAGGACAGGTCCAAAATTGTTTGACGAATCAGTGGGTTGGGAGGAGCTAACCAATTTGAAATGGGACAACTGCAGAACTGGGCCGGAGAAAGGGGCCGTGAACTGGGGGTCCCTAGGTAGGTAAACCGGAGCCAAACCTACAAAGGAAAAAACGCAGGAAGAAATGTTCTCCGAGTGCGCCATAGGGAGAATTTCCTCATCTAGGGAGGGGAGAGGATGTGGAAACAGGGGAAAATCTTCACAAATAGGCAAAGTCAGGTCGCCGAGCAACGCCTATACTTATGCAAACCAAATTGGAACATCCGCTAAAAGACTTAGCCGGCCGGGTTGTCAAGTGCCTAGAGGAAAGAGATGACTCCCCAAAGGGATCTCGCCGTTGAACGACCAAACCGTCCATATAAAAGAAAAGAAAGAACGGGAGCCAGTCGAAAGAGAAAGGCTTCTCGGGGGAGCTCATTAAGAAGAGGAAAGCAACAGAAAGGGATCAGGCTCCTTTACTCTCGACCTCATCACACAGAAGGACGGTTGTGCCAGACCTCGGCGTAGCATTCACAGGATCATTCCAGCATCGAGCGGGACACATATGGAGTGTAGCAGGGCGGGGGTATGGCCCAACCAAGGGGGGTTCCGGTGGGAGGGTTTTAGACGGCGATAATCAAAACCATCTTAACGGGGGAACAAGGGAAGCAGGAACACCGTGGATGAACGCGAGAAAACCAGTAGGGAAGACTAGCAAAGGGGAGAGGAGAGAACCGGAAGAAGAGGCCCCCCAGAAAAGGTACTTTATGGATTCGCGCTCCAAGAAAAATGGAAGGTGGTTGCCGACGGAGGGGAAACCCGGTTCAGCATATCATTGGGAGAAGCGGGAGGACTTCCCGAGCTCGCCATAGTCCGATTCGAGGGAGGAAGTGTGGGAGCCTGCAACGACGGAGCAAAACGCAAGAAGAATCGGACCCCCAAGTTTCAAAACAGGGAAACGGGATTTCAATGGGGGGATAGTGGAACAGGGGGAACGGAAAAAAGCGTAGAATTTGAATAGTTCCAGAAGAATGGAGCATCAAGGCAGAAACCATCAATTTGGGAGAATCGGGTTAACAAAAGTTTTGAAGAAAATAAAACAAAAGCCCATGAACCGTGAGCCAAAACAACACCACTGCTTTGATAGAACTTTGGCCCAACAGACGACAAACAGGATCCGAAAAGGGGAAAAAAAAGAAAAAAGTTAATCAAAAGAGGTTTAGCCGACAGCCGAACGACAAAAAAGAAGCATAAGTAGCACGCCAGTTCAATCCCACACACTGACAAGAGTAGAGGGCAAGAAGATCGCCTCCACAAAAGACAAAAAGACTAAAACTCATCCGGAAGCCACGCGCAATAACAGGAACCCAAGCGGGAGGGAGCATCTGCTCAACACAAAATCTTATGAGAGTAAGATGCTGCTTATGTTTTCTCTCCAGAGTTGGAAGGGCGCGGGGAGGGGCTACTATTGGTTGGTTTGCTGTCTATCCTAAGCACAAAGAGGGGGGGAAGACTATTGACTGGGGCTAAAAATGAAACCCGAAAGGAATTTTAACGGGCGGTCGTCGGCACCAAAGGATAGATGGTTTTCGGATGGAGATGTTCTTTTCACAGAACTTAATTATCCTTTGGCGGGGCAAAAAATATCAAAAAGGAAGCTTTTTTGTGGGTGAGGGGGGAGGGGGGGGGGAAAAACCAAAGAAGGCGTACACGCGCATTGGGGAATCAAGGGGGTACCTAAACAACGTTTTGTGGTTCCCGAGGATTGCCTACATTTTGATGCGGGGAGCCGGTCGGCGACCAGATTAAAAGAAGGGGGGCATGGTTCTCTCGGCGTGGAATGCAAGCAGAAAATAGAAGCCACCGAAGTTGGAACCCTTCTGTCGAAGCTTCTGGCAGGGGTTTGGAGAGAGAAGCGCGCACACGTGCAAGATACGAGGCCTATTAGAGTGGCGCCGGACGCTGATCAAAACGAAAGGGGGGAACCCAAACGGTTAAAACTCAGGAGGCATTGAGCTTACGGGCAGGCGCTATAGTGAAAAGAAGTCAGTGGAATCTAAACTTGACCCGGCGCTGGCCGGGAAGGTGTTTGGTGTTCAAAACGAAGAACACGGGCCCGGGCGTCAGAATTGCCTCCAGGTAGAGGCCGAGAGCAGTCATGAAAAAAAACACACCATTCACACCCTGCTGGTAGTAACGACAATTTGCGAGGATGACACCAGGGCCAGTGATGGGGAACGGGGGAAATCCTGCCTTGAGTGGAAGAAAGAAGATGGAACAATAACGGCCTTTCGGCACCCTTGCCATGAGGGGGGCTGCGGGATGATGGGGGTCCGGAGATCAACGGTCTGGGGTGAAATATTACCTTTCGGACAAAGAATCCCTTTTAAAAGAGGGAAGGGAGCCCGTATGTTCTTAGAACAGCTTCTGTTGTAAGATCAGGCGGAGATCAGTTCCTCAATTTGGAGGGGGTGAGGCCTGCTGGCGCTCAAAACACTTTCCAAAAACGAGAACATCTCTGGGGAAAGAGATGACGTCAGTTGGAGATCAAGGAGGTGAGAGCTCAGGGAGGAGGACGAAGTTAGGTGGCGGTTGTTCTGAGTGGGCGCGTTCCAGGCGAGCCAGACTTCATGTTCTGGATGGCGACACTGCCTCTTTCGAATTTTCTCTAAAAGAGGGCGGTGTATAGTTTACATTTTTGCTCCTTCACAAAAGTCGGACCCCCGCGCACCATCCCGGACCGGAGCAGGCAAAATTCTACTTGGGGAAGGGAAAAAAGGGGGGAAGAAGCAAGGGAAACAGTAGTTAGTCAACAAGGGTAGTAACTACACCAAAACTCCAGGGAAGACGAAGACGATTGTTTTAGGAGATTCCCTATATCTGGAAAACGGGGTGAAGGAATCAATACCAAACAAAAACGGCAATGGAGGGAACGTTCGGATTACCTCTAGCTGTGCGGTGGCAGGCCACGGACAGGAAATAGGGATGCGCCTTGAAAACCACCTACCGCAGGTAAGAAAACTGCA
>Ga0179593_1499561_pt1 | contig 12313 bp, 16 predicted proteins | sample CZODoug2_1_08_16_FD_185931 | JGI IMG/M metagenome (GOLD analysis project Ga0179593, IMG submission 185931) | Vadose zone soil fungal communities from Angelo Coast Range Reserve, California, USA - CZODoug2_1_08_16fungal (PacBio error correction) | ecosystem: Environmental > Terrestrial > Soil >...
CCAAAAAGGGGAGGCTGGCAAAACCCCATGTCATAAAGGGCTGTATCCAGAGACGCAACTGCCAAAGTGCGCCAGGGAAAGAGGAGAGGGGAGCAAAACCTAACCCTCGTCAGACCTAATAAAGTGCCCGCGACGGGCTTATATCCGCGCGATATTGTCATGCCCGGCGTTGGGCAAAAGGGAAAGAGGACTGGGATTCGGCTGGAGGTTGGGGAGGGAATAGACGGGATCTGAGAAGGGAGGAGGGAAAGGATGAAAGGGGAGGTCCCACTATCACCCCTGCCAGCAGCCGGAAGTTGCAAACAGCGGCAATTAGAAATTGAACAAGGAAAAAAGCAATATTTAAAAAGGAAAAATAGTGGAAACAAAAGAAAGCCCTAGCATGAAGGAGGGGGGGGGGAAGGACGGTTACGAATCCCAAGTACAACCGAAAATACCCCACCAGGCTAACTGAGGGGTCAACTCGGTTTTCAGCGTGCGTATAAAGCGGGCAAAAACTAAGAAGGCAGAAGTCGACTAGAGGGAGCCATTGCTAGGCATAAGAAAAACAGACAAAAGGTAAGCGAGACTGGGGGAGACTGGGGAAACAAAGAACGACCCGTAGGGGAGGAAAAAAAGTGGGGACGACAGAGAAGTGTGTGAGAACCGAAGAGCGTTTACGGGTCAACGAGCGAATACGCCAATATGCTGGTCCACCAGGAGCGGTAAGTGGGCTCAGGGAAGGGGAAAGGGGTCGCAACAACGGAGGGGGTCAAGAAGTGCGGGGAACAGCAGGAAAAGTACGCTCTCGAAAAAAAGTTTCAAGGAGGACAGTTGCCACATTGAAACACGAGTAATCTGCGACAAGCGAAGTACAGAAGAAAACAAAATGGCAAGCATGAGAGGAGACAGTTTGAGAAGCTGGAAAAGACGCGTGGGGGACGAAAAAAAAAAAAAAAAATTGGATCATCGCAGAACGTCTGCGCTCTATGAATCAAGGAACTTCGAATGCGCGTGCCTACGTTTGACACCGTGGGATTTCAGGGCATGCTTTTGCTCAAAGCGATCTAAAAAGGGGAACGCGGGGAGAAAAGGGGGGAACCTGGCTCAAAAAGAATTGGGCAGGGGAGAATACAAATCTCATAGAAGGTCAAGCTTCTGGCGGTCAGGATGTATTAGAAGGAAAAATCAACGCTATTAAAAGGAGGAAACCAACGAAAGACGAGGGGAATTTCAGGTCAAAAAGGGGAAGAGAAGATCCAAAGGAAAGATCTTGGAAAGGTCCTCAAAAAAGGCTTCCTTGAATCAATAGAACCAAACAGAGCAACGAGAGAGGGTCCGTTTGCTGGAAAAGGCGCAAGGAGGGGCGGGGGGAGAGGAAGAAATATTATGAACTCCGGAAGATAACCCCAAAAAAAGCGGATCGGCAAATTGTCAGGGATCAAAAAAATCGCAAACGACGATGAAGAAAAAGGAGATAGATGCTGGAACCTATGAGAACAAGCAAGAGGGTCTCTTTCTCGATGGGTCAAGCATTGACGGGAAACAGACTGGAAAGGCACGCCAAGGTAGAAAGTCTTGGGGGACGTCGCCGACCACTTCGAGAAGCAAGATCGTGCTGGATTAAGCATTTGTCGCTTTGTAAAGCAAATCTCGGCGGGGGGGGAAGTTGCCGTGGTTGAGGCAAAATGGGGAAAAGGCAAACGTCCGAAAGTGTTTGCGGCGCTTTCTGAAAAAAAAGGGGGAAAAGTTCGGAGGGAAATAATGGCGAGAAAGGCAAGGGAGTTGTTGAGGAAAAGTGGGCCGATACAATCTCCGGACACCGTGAAAGCGAAGAATCTGCCGAAAGCGGGCCCGGGGGAGGAGAACGATAAAAATGGCAGAAATTGTCGAAGAGAGCGCCGAAGAAAAAGAAGTCATTCTTGGGAAAAAAAACGGCACAACGGTCAAGGGAAGCAATTAAAACAGGGAAGGGTTCAGCAAGGAAATCACCCAAATGTCTCCTGCCATGCCGCGAAATAGCAAAGATCTCACTCGAGTTGTTTATGAAGGAAACGACGAAGGGGGGGAAAGAGTCACCTAAGAGCGAGGAGAGACCAAAGAGCTGGATGACACATCATAAAGACGGATTTCAAGGAACTACGTCACCGTTGGCGATTGAGCGAAAGAGGCGTGTTCCAAAAAAGGAGCAAACGAGAAACGGACGGAGTACCTTCCAAATCCGAACATCCACCCGCGAATTTGGACAACCCCGGAGGGGCAAGTCAAGAAAATCGGCGGAAAAGATGGGAGCAATTTGGTTACGGATGGCTCAAATAGTACAGGCCAAAGCAATTTTGCTGCTGGGAAGGGGAGGGGTGGTATTAAAAGGGGATAGGGCCTGAAAGGGGGGGGCGCCGAGTTGGAAAATACAAAAAGATGAAGCTGATGCGGTATTTAACAGTCGGCAAATCTTAAACGGCAGAAGACGAATAAAAGGAAAAAGGATCGTGAGGGGAGGAACAGCCGTATGTACTCTAGACCCTGCGCTGCCCAACCGAACCAAGAAAAAAGTCACAAACATCTGGGAATACGGAAAAACATCGGGGGAAAAAGCGTTCAGATGTACGGGGTAAAGGCTGGGATATAAAATGGAAAAGGTTCAGCTAGTGTTTGGCGTGTTCAATTGTCTCCAACCTACCGAACAAACTAGGACTATAAAGGAAGAATACTCCCAAAGGCCAGCAGAGCTACCTGATAGGAAAGCTCGGGAAGGGAAAAACGAGAGAAATAAGAGGCTAAAGTACGTTCTTGCGCCCGGCCGCCACGACACTGCGGAGTAAAAAAAGCTAGTAGACCAAACAACCCCTCTCCGCAGCCTAAAAGTTGTTATGAAGAGGGGGGGGTAAAAGGATCAGAAGCGCAGGGGAAGAGAAAACCCAAAAAGGAAAAAAACAAAACGATAAATGCTGCGCGGAGAGGGAAGTAGCCATAGCTTTCAAAGGGGTATTGAAATTGCCAAGAAAGAAAACACAGCAACAACATCCGTAGGAAGGCGAAGGCGGGAAGGGGAGTGACCGAGTCCAAGGAGGGGGGGGGGGAATTAATAAGCAAAAACGCAGCAAAGTATAAAACGGCGGAGGAGAGACTCCGAGGGGGAGGAGGGGGACTGGGGCAAGAGGAAAAAAGCTCGGAGGGAAGAGGGAACACGGGACCAATGTGTGGATTCATTTAAGATACTTTAGGTTGTTATCGTTGCAAATTTACTCTGCATCACTGTCAGAAGTATGGAATCATTGCTCTATTCAAGCAGGGAAAAAGGGGAGAGGTCGGAGGAGGGGTTTGGTCGGGCTGGGTGGGGAGTATGGAGAGGAAGAGAACTTGATATTTGAAAACCCAAAAAAAGCTATCCAAACCCTTTCTTCGCGGCGAGGGGGGTGGGATAAATCAACTTTGCAGGGTCGATGCTAGGAGAGCAAGGGAAAAGAGAATGAGAGGAAAAAAAGGGGGGAACGGCAGTATCCGTTTAATTTCCAAAAAAGCGAGACTCCATTGGTTTTCTGAAGGCGGAAGAGGTTAGTCCGGAGGGGGGTGGTCTGGGGGTACGGGAGTGATACAGAAAAGGGACACAAAAGACAACAAAGTAGAGAAAGGGAGAAATGTAATAGCCAGGATAGACTGAAGGCTTTGCCGCGAGTTGGTTCCATAGATTGCCTTTCGCGGTGGGGAAAAAAAAAAAGCGCCGGGTATCACTAAACGGGATGGGTTAGAACACAGCACTGTTGGCGGTGTGGGCAATTGAATTTGGGGTCAAGGATTTTAAATCAAAGGAGGGTCAGGGAAGGAAAAGGAGGGGGCGGGGATCGTAAAAAAGGGGGAGGCCTGGAATCAATCACTTACCCAGAACCAAGTTTGTGTTATTGGGTTGGCACCAGCAACGGAACCCATTGGGAGCACATCAGGGGGGAAGTTGAGGAGGGAGGAAAAACGGAAAGGAAGAGGTCAAAGAGGAAAGAGGGCTCAGTGGTAAAAATATGTTTGATCGTATACGAATGAAATCTGTCGGTCATGGTTTTTTCAGAACACGAGAGGGAAGGGGGGGAAAGAGGGGAGAGTGGCCGAGAAAGGTGTCCTCTCTTGAGAGAAACAGCGGGAGGAACCGGGCCAGAGGGCGGGGAAAGAAAAAAAAGGTGAAGATGATTGAATTAAGGTCAAAGGGCGCGGGCTCCCGGACCGGTTTCTTGCTTGCGATTTGGTGGGCAGGAGGCGGGGACAAGGGGGGGAAAAAGGGGGGGGGGGGTGTGTCAAACAGGATTATTCAAGGATCGCGCAGGATGCTCTCGTAAAATCGGCCAAGTAGTAATCGAAAGCTTAGTCAAGGCTGTCAGGGAAACGGGGAAAACAGAGAGGAAAAAAAGTTGAGCAACATAGAAACCTTATTCTCGTACTGAATTTTTTTCCGTCAAGGAGCAAGAGGAACTGAGACGCCTTGGACTAAGAAGGGAAAAGGGGGACACGGCCAAGAGGGGGAAAGCCGGAAGTCACTCTAAACAAGGAAGGGGCCTCAAGAATTGTCTGGCTCGGTCTGTTGCTCTCCAAGGGGGATTCCGAGGGCCAGTCCCCAAGAAAAACCATCCGAATACTTCTATCGAGGGCGCCGGGGAAAAGGGAAGGCAATGGGTGCGAGAAAAAGAGAGAAAAAGAGGACGTGCGAATCAAGCACGGCAGAGACGAGATGCCTGTCCCACGCGTTGTAAATCGCCTGCCTAAACATCACCAGCAGAATTGTGGGGGTCTTTCACAAGGGAGAGAAGCGAAGGAGAGGGGTGCCCGGGGGGCTCGCGAAAAAGCAGAGCCAATAAATCGCGTAGAAGGGCAAGAAGTCCGACGAGCCAAAACGAATCGTTAAAGGGAGGACGTTGATCGAAAAAAAAAGTCGTTGGGGCCGTTAGCAGGGAAAAGCGATTTAATTTCTGAAAAACAAAATCCGAGAGCGATCACCAAAAAAGAAGTACCGGGATGCGTATTAGAATCAAGCAAAGGAGGGTTGCGCAAGGTCCATCGAGACAAAGCGGGGGAGGGACAGGAAAAGAAAGGAGCCGCGAAGTCATCCAGAGAAAAAGTACCACTTTGACGTAGGCACAAAAACCTTCAGCTTGATTCCTCTACGGCCGCTTTGAGGCATGTTAGGGACAAAACAAAGGGAGTTTAAGCGATCAAAACCTTCTCAGAGGCAATTCAGGGAAAAGACTCGGGAAAGGCGAGGGGAAGAAGAAGACTTTACACCCCGTGGTAAGGGAGGGGGCTAAGCGTTGGCCGCAAGTCAAAAACGGACAGAGGCACGATCGCAGACGGCAAAGACATTGACCCTAGTTGTGCTAAAGAGGACGTCGACAAGGATGAAAAAATTAAGCTCGGACAGAATCGAGCATTGGCGGATTGACCGGCTTCTTGACTGCAAGGCCCCAAGGGAAAGGGTCTAATTGGGGAAGGCAGCAAAAGTGCAGACCGCTAAGGGGAGTGAAGGTGGGGGGGGAATTGTCATGGCAAAAAACAAAAACCGTCTCCAATCCGGTGGAGTCAAAGTCAAGGCTTATAATAGTAGGGGGTTTAGATTCCGTGGTACCGAAAACCGGGTGAAGAGGGTTGGCTCAGGGGACAGCCTGTTGAGATTTCGCTGATGACTAAGATCACTTGGAGGGGAAAAAGGAAATGCCCAATACATTAGGATAGGAGGGGGGGAGAACAAGTGTTGGTGTCAAAAAGGATTTAAAAGAAGTTAGCAGATTGATTGTTGAATATGACGCTCGGAGCGGGGTAAGTAGGCTTCAAACGGACTGCGGCGGAGGGAGGGAGTAGAATAGAGAAGAAGAAAAATATCGAAAGAGCAAGAGGAAGAAAAGTCCACTGACAGACAAAAAAAACAAATTCTATTCTGCAACGACTCAGCAGCCTGACAATTCGATGGGCCGCGGAATGGGTTAGGACTCGGGGTGGGGCAAACGGATCATATGAAGGGGAAAGGGAGAAGTGCACAGAGGAGGAAGAATAATTACCTTGGGGGGAGAGCAGAACAACGAAGCAGTGGGAAGGAGGAAGAGGCACTTGCATGTCCGCGGGTTCTTCTACCCAGGGAAGAGGTTACCCAGGACCGAAGGGGGAAGAAAAAGAAATCTGCGACGGGAACCGACCCAAGAGTGAAAAAAAGAGTGGGTCAACCGGGGGGGGAGAAACAGGAAGAAGGGAATGCGACGAATGGGGTCGCGGGGGCGTCCATAAAGCTCGTTTACCAGTATACTGGGAGTGTGATAGACTGGTTCGAGGCTGAGAGGGATTGGGTAGTGGCAGGTCAGGAAGGATAAATCCCGAAAAAGAGAAGGTGGGCGCATATAAGAAAAAAAAAAAGGGGGGAGAAGAGGAAATCCCAAAACTGGAGACTACCATACCGTAATCAAGGGATACGTGTGCATTACGGTACAAAAAGCCAAGATCTTAAACCTATACAAGGATCTCCAAACACAGAACCGGACATAACATAAGTTTTAACAGCTGCAGTTAAACCTCCATCGACAACCTACATTATAAGGTCTGAAGCGCAAGTGAAAGGTGGAAAAAAGAAAGTAAAACACAACTGCAAGACAAGAGGAGCACGTGGGAGCTTTGGCCTCAAGGACGACAAGTAAATGCGTCCAGTTTCTCCCCCTATAAAGGGGGGCAAAAGCGCGTTGGGCAGCTAAGTCATCCGCCAGATGCGAGGTCAAGCACAAAAAAAAACCCCAACAAAAAAAAAAAAAAAAAAAAGGAAAACAAAAAAAAAAAAAGAAAAAAAAAAAAAAAAAAAAAAACAAAACAAACCCAAAAAAACAAATTACTTCATGGGGCATCTCTAAGTCTATTCGTCGCAAACAAAGTTTAAAGGTCAGGACAGAAGGAGGGGGGGTAAAGGAAGTGAAATATGAAGGGGATTAACAGCGGGAAGTTCTTTCCGGGGAGACAGGCAAACGACAGGATTCCTCACTCGGTATTGTAACAGAGGATTCAAGAAGAGTCAAAAAACTTGGCAACTAAAGGCGATCAGAGAGTGTGGAAAATCGCTGGAACCTCGACGTGGGGGGGGGGGGATAGATCAATCATCTGGACTATCTATGAAGAAACTGAAAAGTTGAAAAGTCGTCACCGAGACGGTTTGAAGGGAGCACAGGGTTTTGGGAAGGATGTGCCGGCAGGGGGAAAGGGGAAAGAAAGTAGAAATTTTCTCGAATGGGAAAGACGCGGGGGGGCCCAAAATAATGTTGAACATAACATCTCTATCATAACGAGCAGGAAGCGGCGTAGGGACTACATAGATCTGACAGTAAGTGGGGAGTACAGAAGGAAAAAGAACCTCAGGGAAAAAGAGAAAAAAGAGAGCTTGGGGGCAAAGCAGCCTGTGGCTCGGGCGGAAAAGTCTTTCGCAATCATCCGGACAAGCAGCATAAGAAGGATCGGGGGAAGGATCGACCAAGGGGGAGAGGATTGAAATCTATACACGCTATAAGGAAAGCATTAACACGCAAGACTTAGGAAGCGGCGCCGCCCATTCAGTTCACAAGAGACCCACACAGATGATAACCCCATAGCGGGGATGATGATGTTCTTTGAAAAGAACGACTCTTGATGGGGGAAAATCGCACAGGAAAAACGAGAAACTGCGAAAAAGGAGTACGGAGGAAGGATGGTAGGGAGAGCGCACCATAACCTAGGTCAAGAGATCGAGGGATCAGGAAAAATGTTTAGTATCAGGGTTTTCTATGCAGGCTCTTATGACTAGAGGGGGGAAGGGGGGGGGGGGCAACGGCTGGGGTAATAACGGCAAGAAAGGGGAGGCTTCTCGCGGAAGAAGAACTCATCACGTTAAGGCTAGGAAAGGGACTGCGAATGGACGCTCTGCGCATCGAAGGAAAGCAGGAAGTAAGTCGCCGACTACTGCTTGTGAATCGGAACGGGTGACGCTCAAAGAGATCAATCCGAAAGAAGCACGCAAAAAGGGGAAAGGGGGGGTACTAGAAACGGAAAAGCGGGAAAAGGACACCTGGTCTGCAATTACAAAAAATCTGCACTAGGAAAAGCAGGCAACATTGGGGAAGGGCGCGCCGGAGATGGACCAGGACCCGGGGAAGAAACAAAATCATGATGGGTGCCGCCTATACCAAACGGTCTCTCTAAAAAGGGAGGGGCGGAAAGAAAGCAGGAGAAAGAATCACATAGTCAACCTCTAGTAACCTTGGCCCGATTGGCCATCTGGGGTACCGGCAGCAAGAAACAAGAAAAAAGAAAGGGAATTCCAGTTCCTAATAAAAACGGGGAAAAACTGACCGCCCCGGCCGGGGGGTGGGGAAAGGGAGGGAAGACCTCTTCAAGGAAAAGAAAAAAAGAAAAAAAAGCATGTGACGGTTCAAATAGCGGAACGATGAGTCTTATGGGATGGGAAGGGAGTTTATTAAGGGGGGGCACTCAAAGAAGTTTGAAAAAAAGGAAAAAAGAAAAGATTAGGAAACCCCGTTTAAAGAGCTACTGCGAAAAAAAAAAAGACCTGATCAGAGAGGAACAGCCATGGGGGGACCAGGAAGGGGGGGGGAAAAATGAAGGTCAAAGAAAAGTGCGACTGGAACCTACGGTAAACAGCGTCAGATTTATGACGGAAGATTTGTATAGGGGAGGAGAACTGGGTGGTTGATTGGGGGGAAGGCATGATGTTGTTAAAAGAACTACTCAAGACAAAAGGAAAAACCGAAGGCGAAGATCTCCTTCACCCAAAAAAATCATGACGACCGAGCTAATAACCTAAGGCGTAAAGTACGCTAGATCCTTCCTTGAGCTAAACGGGGGGAGAGCAAGTCTCCGGAAGAAGGAAAGACTCAGGAAAAAGGAGGAAGAGGAAAGAGCGAACAAACCCATCGCCGATAACTACCGTGGGAAGCCTGTTGGTGTTAAATCAAGAGAGTCAAAAACACTCCTCCTAAAGAGAAAGGCTGAGCGGAAGCAAAGGGAGAAAGAAAATATGCGCTGTGCAGGAGGGATACAGCTGATGAACAAGAGGTAAAGTGCAACTAAAAACAGCCTGATCGTCGAAATTCTTGGCATCATAGTAAAGTGTGACCGATTCATCCTGCCGGTTAATGAAGAAGAGGAAGACTTAGACAGGGAAAAAAAAGGTATCACGAACAGCGACAAAACAAAAACGGATCGACCAGATGCTGCGGGTCTTTCTATGACAACGGCCTTCGTAATGCGTAAGAAGGGGGACATAAAGGTGAAAAAAAAGGAAAGAAGTTGAAACTGGGACGGCTTGAAAGGGGTGGGATACGTTGTTGACTCTTGGTCATCCTGACCGAAAGCGAATATTGTGCCATTTCGCGCGAAAAATTGCGTGATCGTAAAAGTGGTGGGGAGGGGAAGGGGGATCTGCACGGAAGAGAGGAAAAAAGAAGGGAACAACATAACTAAGAAAAAAGGGGCGCTGCGCCGAGGAGCTGTTGGTGTGATCCACACTCACCTGCGGAAAGAAGGAGATGACGTTTCGCTAAAAAGAAAGAGACGTGGAATTGAAGGGGACCGAGAAGGGATGGAAGGGGGGGGGGGATTGTAGAGAAAGAGGTTCGAACGGTTTGTTTTCGGACGGAGATCATGACACGCAAAAAAACGAACCAAGACAGGGAAAGACAGACGTGATCAAAAAAGAAGAAACTCTGCACATTTGGAAAGGGGTTTTACACCGGGAGGCAAAGAGGGGAGGGGAGTTATAGAGAGCCTCCAGGTGTGTGCACAAGATCAACTAAACGATTTATCCAGCACGAGAAGGGGGGAGGGGGAGCATCTGAAGTGAGGAAGTTGCCAGACCGGATGAATCCAGAAGGGGGGGGGGGAGGGAGAGGGGGGAAGGTCATTCGAAAAGTCGAGCAGGTGAAGGGCATCTAACGGCCCACAGGGTTTTTATGGGGGGGTGGGGGGGGGGGGTTGGGGGGGGGGGGGGGGGGGGGGGGGGGTGTTTGGGGGGGGGGGGGTGTCAATTGACTTCCAAAAGCCGGGACCAAAAAGTTACTGCCAGCGTGGGAAATTTGTGCGGAAAGTCGAGCAGCGGAAAAGGAAACAAATCCGCGGCGAATTGTTCGATGTTTTCTTATTTCGGGAATAAAATAGGTCTATGGTGGAAAAGTGCTGCATGGGGTGTTCAAACGAAAAAAAAAAACTGGCAACGGCCGAACAGAGTTGATGGGAAAACAGGGAAAGCTTGCAGAACAGAAGAGATAGTTGATCGGGCCCGAGGGAGGAAAGAAAACAAAGTGAGAGGGGTTTGGGCGCTCGAACCTGCCGGCATCTGCTGGCAGAGTAAGGGACCCTACCTCCATGCAAAAATGTGTTTGAAAACGCGAAAGGGAAGGGGCGGTGGCAAGGGGGTACGGCAAGAAAAAGAGGGATGATTCAGCTGAGAGATGTGATGCCTTATCGGAAAAAGGCGAATAGGGCACCTGAAGGCGTCGATCTGGGGAAAGGACGGTCAAATAGGGAGAAAGGGGGGAGCGTCTAGGGGAACAAAAGAGGGGTCTCGCCTGAAAGGACGAATCTGGGTCTGCGAAAGCAAGTCTACTTTCAACCGAGGACCGGTGCAGCCCGCCGTGGGGGGCGAAACAAAGAAGTGTGATAATCGCGGAAGCGAAAATCAGGACTCAGCCGATCTCGTTCGCTGGAACCTCAGAGGGGAAAAGTAGGGGGAGGGATCCAGGGGGTAAAGAAAACCGACGAGAAGAGGAGGGCAGGGGGGAAGATGCATCAAGGCATGCTAAACCTGCGATAACTTCCAAGTGCGGGACCGATACAGAAGCCAAAGACCAAGGAAGAGAGGATTAGGGGGTGAGAAGAGGGCGTGGGCGGTGGGAACGAAATTTACCGAGGAGCCAATCAGATGAGCGCTTTGTTTAGACATACGATCGCGGCGAACGAATGGAAAAGCGCGAGAAAAAAAGAACGCAAAAGATGCGCGAGGAGACTGGGTGTCTTACTTGTCAAAAGGGGGGTCAGATTCTCGAGGATTCATCATTACTAGCTGAAGAAATGCCGATGAGGGGGGAGTTGACGCCCTGGAAATAGCAGGAGGGGAAAGGGGGGAGAACCAAGACCTGGACGGAGGGAGAGAAAGGGGAATCAGCGAGTTGATAAAGGGGGGGAAATTATGAAGAAATAACATATTGTACCCCGAGTCTGAGCTAAACGAGAAAAAAAGAAACCAACTTAAAACACGTGGTGGGGAGAAGGAAACTTGACGAGAAAAAAGAAATCGTAGCAGGAGGAATGAGAGGAAACTAATTGGGGGCCGCAGACAGTGTGAGACAAAACCCGAGTTTTAAGCAGGGAAAATTCTCGCGTTTCACGCGGGTGGGGCGATGAATCGCGGCCCATAAGAAAAAAGATGAAAACACGTCCGTGAGGAGAATTCGTGGGAAGGGAAAATCTTGGGGGGACTCACCGAGTTCGAAAAAAACGGGAGAAGCGGTATCATGGCGCTATAAGGTCCAAACGCGGGCACAACCGCAACAGTGACGCTAATTGGGCGACTCGCGGGAACGAGAAGAAGGGATGGAAAATTAGGTGGATGACCTGGACCTGTCCACCGTCCCGTTGAACGAGAAGAGAGATGTGCTGCCAAAAAGTTATATTGGGGGAAAAAAACATGAATAAGGGGAACCCCGGGGAGAAAAGTGAAAGGAAGACAATCCGAACTATGGTTGGGGAATTTAAAAAATACCACTTCGCTGCTCGAGTCGACCGGATAAAGTGTGAAAAGGAGGTAGAAAAAAGGGTTACGCCCTCTGAAAAAAGGGGAGGGGATGGCCCAGGGGTCAAGGGGGATTTCGCTGGCTGGCGAGAGACGGGGGGGGGAAATTATAGTAACACCATCACGTATGGCTCGGTCGATCCAAAGTTGGAATGAAATGTCAAATAGATTCAATTACTGGGACGGGGGGGGGAGTGAATCGGGGGAATAGAGGAAGAGGTTTGAGAAGGGAAAACCTTCGCGGGAGGAGGTCAAAAATAGGCAAAACACAAATACTATACATCTTCAGAAGGCAGTAATATCACCGACAAACCCATTATATCTTAAGTTTGCAATCGCGACCTAAGAGAAGAAAGGCAAAACATCTGCAGTTTTAGCTTGGGAAGAAAAATAGGGTGAAGAGGGGGACGCAACGGAGGCAGGATGTGAAGGGGGAGAAATTATGGCTGAGAGGGGAGAAAACTCCATGGGTCGAAGCGACCATCCGATGATTAACAACGGGATGGAAAAGGAGAAAGAAGGAACTTGGAATGGAAGGCGTGG
>Ga0179593_1622736_pt1 | contig 12313 bp, 11 predicted proteins | sample CZODoug2_1_08_16_FD_185931 | JGI IMG/M metagenome (GOLD analysis project Ga0179593, IMG submission 185931) | Vadose zone soil fungal communities from Angelo Coast Range Reserve, California, USA - CZODoug2_1_08_16fungal (PacBio error correction) | ecosystem: Environmental > Terrestrial > Soil >...
GGCCGTGGAAGGTATCTTACTCGGGAACGAGAGCCTCCAAAAAAGGCCGGGGTGAAGGAACAGCAGAAACGTCACGGAAGGAAAAGGAAGGGGGAGACCGCAGTGGTGAGAATAGTTTCCCACGCTCCTCCCAATTCTTCACGTCTAACGGGGTTCCCTCTGGGCCGTGGCGTGGGTCTTAAGGGCCAGAGGAGATGGAAGAGCAAGGCACGGTACGATAGGTTGGTGTCGGCCCAGACCTAAAACCAATGGCGTTATCAGTTGCCGACATCGCGCGATGGCACGACATCAAGGTTGCGGGGACGGCGACTGCTTAAAGACGGGGCCGAAACGAGAACCGCGATTTCCGGCTCCAAAGGAACAAATCCGGCCGCGTCCACAGGGAGAGAGACTTCGAGTGTCGTCAGAAGAAAAAAAAAAAGTGGCCAAGTTGTCGACAAACCGAAGGGGGTGGAAGGTGGTCTACGAACTAAAAGCAAGGGCCGCCCAGTCCGCAGCCGCGCCGCAAGCCTGGCCCTCACTTTACAAATCGTTCCTGTGCTCGAGATCAGCGAAACCGCGACGAAAAGAAGGGGCAACCGGGCCGGCAATCGATGTGAGGGATGGCCTCCGTATGTCCCGGACCCCCCCCCGAGGTGCTTCTGGTCTGGGCCAGGATCGAAGCGACTCGGAGACATGGAGAGCACCCACAGCCGAGGGGGACGGGGCTCTACAGGGAGGAAGGGCCGTACTCTCTGCCACCTGCCAAAATTCCTGCACTGTTGAAAAAATGCGAGGGGTGGTGGACCGCCGGATAGGGTAGAAACCGAGTACGATCGAGCAAGCAAGAAAAACAGCGCGAACACAAAGAGTCAGAGAGGGGTGACGGACCGCGACGGAGTCTACTTCGTCAAAGAAGGGTTGACGTGCCCTACGTAAGGGGTTTGACGGGTGCGGAAAGGGTTGGCTAATTATCGAACAGGAAACTCCACGATAAAACATGTACAACCCACTAGCCGAGCCGGAGGGCTCTGGAAACACCTCGGCGTATGTCAGAGGTGGGACTCTCCATGGGTTCTCTGTCTTAAAGAAACTTCAAAGACCTCAAAAAAAAAAAAAGACTGGGTGTGGGGACTTCGGAAAGCCACCAGGCGATGACAAAGGCCAAGCTCAAAAAACGAAAGAGCGCGGAAGACAGCAGTGGTGGCGGGAGAATGAAGTATGTCGGCCAGGCCGTACCTGAAAGCCTTCGTCTATCCGGCGGAAAAGAAAACTTCAAAACTTCGGAAGCCAGAAAGGGGAGCCGATGAACGAAGTGCTTGGGAAGGCGCTTTACGCACTACGAAGCAGCCCGAACGCCCACAGCCATTCTGGACGCGGTGTCGCGGGGCAAGCAAGAGAAGGAACCGAGGCGGCGACCAAAAGGGGTAAAAAACGAATCGAAACGAAAGGTGACTGGAGACATCTGGAAGGGTCAAGATTGACCGAAGACCGGAGAAAACACGAGCGACAGAAGGGAAAAACCGAAGTGGGGAAAATCTTCCCACCGCGGCGCTCATGTCCTAACTGCGCACGCTAAACTTCGTAAAGACCCGGAAAAATCTTAAAAGGAAACATGGGGGGACAAAGGTAGTCCAGGGGGGGGAAGGGGTCTCTTCTTCTTCTCTTGTCGCCCCAACCTGCCATCACTTTCGACAGCGCTTCCACTTCGGCAAAAAAACAGACCCTGGGACCTTCGACCCCAAAGCTGGTGACAAGTGCGCCGACAAAGGGCAGCGGCCTGGTCGAAAGCTCCTTTCTCACCGCCAAGGGAACTGAAGACGACTCTCTCCGTTGGAACACGCCTTGATCCGGCGCAAAAAAAAAAGGGAGGCGCGAGGGGCAGAAAGGTGGAGATCGGTGAACAAGGTAGCAAGGTTGATGCTCAGACACGTCTCTGGTCCAGCAAGCGAGAGGTTACTGCGGGAGTGCGCGAAGCCCGCCTGGGAAGTTTCTCCCCTCACACCATAAGTCACGCCCTCAGCTTCTCAACCGCTGGAAACCAGCATTGGCCGAATCTAAAACCCTCCGTGGAGAAATGTGGCGAAACACCACGCCGGAGAAGAACGGTTCTGGGCGCTCTCGCACAACAACAACCGTGATTGGGTAATAGATCAGCGCGAAAAGTCTAGGCGTTGTGTTCTTCAAGGACACGGGGGCGTAACGAGGAGGAATGCTGGTGGGTCGGAGGCTTTTCTCCGATCGGCGATGACTTAATTGGTGGCTTCATGCCCCGGAAAAAAACGCTTCCATGACCGATTAAAGGCAAATGCAAGAAAGGGAAAAGAATGGAATGCGCCTCCAAAAAAAGTTGCTGAAACTTTCGACCTAACTCGGAGAAGTTTCGCCTATGGAGCCTTGATCTAAAACGGACGTTGCTGGGGGGATAGCCCACGGGGGGGAGGACAGAGAAACTAAGTCCTGGCGCTCTACTACCTGCGGGTGCGACCTTGGGGAGAAGTGATTGATACGGGAGCCGTAGAAACCGCAAGGTCGGGGATGGGTGCGTCGACATTTTACTCGCCGCCCCGGATTGGTGTTTGTCCTGACTCTACTTCGGTACTACAATCAACCATTCTGAACCTGAAAAGGTGGGGGCAGCACATTCGACGCCGGGGCTAAAGCGGTGGTGGGCGGGAGGGCAGTGTGGTCGATGGCGCCGCTTGGGTATCATTCGTTAGGCGAGGCGGAAGAAAACAAACTGGTGCGGCGGAGGTAAACCGGGGGGACCCGGGAAAAAAGAAGTGGACGTCAGAAAAACTGATTCAATGGTAGTCGTCGACACCGGCCATCCGCTTAGAAAACGAGAAGGACGCGGGGAAAAAGGGTATTCTAGGCGGGAGTGCTCGGGCGGAGCCCTAATCTCGTAAAGGCGGAAAAACCCAAGCATCTTCTTCACCTTTAGGCTAAGAAGAGAAAGGAACAGTGGTTGTTAAGGGCTATAAAAAAGGGACGGAGGAGACACGCATCGCGGGACGGAAAGGTCGTCGAATAAGTCTCCGGAACCACCACCTTCTGAAGCTCGGAGCTATCCCAGGGGCCTTGGTGGGTGAGCGGCCGGATCGGTCAAAGGAACGGGAAGAAGGGGGCGGAACCGGGAAGACATGCGGAACCAGGGACGATGCCCATCGGGACCATAGGACGAGTTGGAGCCACCAGAGCCCGCCGGCGCTCGGAGTGTGCTTACATACCTGCGCCGACTAACGGGCGGGAGGAACATGTGGTCAAATACTCATCGCCACAACAGCAATCCGAAACACTCCATCGGTCCACCCCTCTCCGAGCCAGGCGAAGGTCCGGGTGACGGGGAAGGAGGAGCAGGAAACTTCACCTAGCAAGAGCTTCCAGTAGGTGGTGTCGCGAGCTCAGTTTGTTCTGGTAGACCTACCGGCGGCGGGTACCGCTATGACTTTCCACCCCATTTTTGTTCCTCCCTACGTTGGGCGTGTAAGAGAGGAAAAGGCGCTGGGTGCCGGTCGAGTGAAAAGAAAGAGGGAAGAAGTTTGATCTCCCTTCGAATTGCGTCTCATCCGAAGCGGGTACGCGGACCTGGGGAGGCAGCAAGAAGGAGACGTCCGTATGTAAGGGAGGGCGTTGCAGGGTGACGCGTTGCCTCGTACCCTTCGTCGGCGATGTTGGATCATGGCGGCCCGTCTTCTACACCCCCGTGCATGGCCGAAGGCCCCCCCAAAAAAGAGGGGTAAAAGAAAAAATGCTTGAGGGAAACAGCTCGGGCAGGTGTGGAAGATGAACAGAGACACACCTTCAAAAAAAGAAGACCTAAAATGGGGACGGACAGGATGTACGGCCAACCTTAACTACCTATCAGATGCAAAAGTTCATCTGGATAAGGGGAAAGTATGTACGAAACAGGGAAAAGAGACGAGATGTCGCAATGGTAGAGATCAAAAATCCCTTTGTTTAGTCTGGGAAGCCCCACAAACCATTATCTTATGCTAAGCCGAGCGGAATGAACATCGCTTAATCGAGGAGAAGGGGCAGGTGATGTCGGGAAAGTGGGCACTTCTGCGGACAAACTGGGTCTTCCAGGCCCCGTCAGGGGTAAATAGTTTGTTCTTTAAAGAAAAAGGGGGCCATAGTCCTATACACTCTACTTCTCCGCCCAGATGAAGACAACAAAAAAGGAGATGAAGAGAGAATAGGGGAGGAGGGAGCGAGGGGTAATCTGAGAGGGGGTTGGACCCGAGAGACAAATACATGGGGGGTCAAGGCCCTCTATCCCTTGGCTTGCATTGGGTTTGCCGAAGTGGGAAAACAGCCGAATGAAACCAAGGCGGCTACTAAGAGACTTGAAGGGGTTCCGCGTGCCTGGGGGGATTGGACTTAATAACGGATTGGCCGACGCCTGGCACCTATAAAAATCATTTGGTCTGCACCCTACCCCCCCATTCAGACTCCAGTTGCCGTGCGCTTTCAAATGGAAGGAAGGGGAGGGGGACCACGTCGACGCCATTGGCGTCTTCCGTCCTTCCTGGCCGAGAGAGATAGTTCCCTTCGATTTCAGGCGAACCCAACAAAGTCCATTCGGCCGACCACAAGTAGGAGAAGAGGACGAGGGGTGTGCAACCTGGTACGAGGGGATGCAAAAGGGGTGTAGAGTGAAAACCCGGAAGTTGGTTCGCCTAGGCACACCATACGCCAAACCGGCCGTACGAGCAAGGGGCCGAAGGATGAAACATCAAAACGACCGCGACGGTACCTCAATCACGAAAAGGGAGAACTACGCCGGCACTACGGGGCGGAATCGGTAGGTCCTTCCTCGTCTACACCCCGACGGGGGCTAGCTGAGAAAAGCGACCGACTCCAAGAGACGAATGGGAAAGCAGTGGCCGAGCCAAAAGGGAAAAGAGATGGTACCAAGTACTCCGACTAAAAACCGGCTTCAGCCAAGAAACGAAGGCGACGTCAAGCGATGTGGTGGACCTCCTAGTCTGTTCTCCTGAGAAAACGGAGAGCCTCACCTAAGAAGACGTGGTCGTAAGTAGGGGGACAACGTAGGTTATACTCGAAAGCACAGTGAAAAGTCGACGTAGCACAGAAAAGAGTGTCGCCGGTCTTTGACGGAGGCTGGTGCCCGTGTTAATTTTTGGTATTGGGATCCAATACCTCACCTAAACGGGCACGAAGCAAGGGGAGCACAGGTACCACCGATCTCAATAATCCGACCTCTTTGCCCACCTCACTGGTCAAGAGGGTTGCCGCCATGGGTCCTCCTTCGAAGCGGTCTCCCACCAGTCTACAAGGAAACGAGCCGTTGACCCGACAAAAGTAGGAAGAAAACAGGAAGACAAACAGCGGAAGGGCGACAGAAGGATAGGAGAAGCGAGGGACAAGTTTTTTCGGCTCTAGACTCCATTCCTATCCTAGTTCTAGAAGACGGGAATCACAAGGATACAAAGGACCAAAAGGGGAGGTAGGCCTCCAGGGACAGGGAACACGAAGGACTTTCCTTTTACGAGCTACGCTGAGAGAGGACCAAATCAAAACTCGAGACATAAAGGCTGAGGGTGTCGAGTTAGGAGCACGCCGGCAGCGGCTGAAAAGGGGGAAGGAAAAGAATGGGGGGGGGAAGTTGAAATCGAATGCAAGTTCCCCTGCTATCTGTATTCTCTTGGAAAAAGGAGGGGGCCCGGCCGGCACAGGACGGAAGGAAGAAAAGAAGGGGGGTCAAATCGAAAACAGATGATGGAGAAAAACTGCTCAAAACCACCGCTCGGCTCATGCGCACGTCTTCCAGGTTGACAGGCAGTCCAAAAAGGCCGGCCGTAAGGAAGCGGTCGAACCAAAAAACCTTCCATCCGCGAACGATCGCTTCAAAATCGCGGGGGAAAACAAATCCCGGTAACTAAAACAAAGAACGCGCGCCCGACCCGCGTCCATGAGAACGTGGTCGTCAGGAAAAACTCCATGCCCTTCGTCTCGCTGCCCCCGGGAAGGGACATCACTCTTTGGCTAGAAAACTCCCGAGGGACGCGCAGAAGGCACAAAGGGGGGCGATCTTAGTCGGGTGGAACAACTGTGCAAGCACAGGGTGGAAGGAGAAAGCTTCGGCCGATGGCCAAAGAAAGACGGATGGGTAGGGCCGTGCGTTGCGAAGACGCCGACTGGGAGCAAAAACACCAGGACGTCAGCGACGTAGGCGCCAACTCCACAGCACTAAAGGTACCGAAAAATTGACGAACACAACCGCCGGAAAAATGGCACGTACGGCGATCTCTCTACAAAAACGTCATGAAGCTGGAAGGGCGTCGCCGCGTGGTGTGCTCAAGGAGAAAGGAGGGAAAGCACTGAAGGGGGGGGGTCCGACGCTTTTTCAACACGAGGGCTACTTGCGAAATGCCCACGGCCGTACGACGTAAGTACCGAACAAATCGCTTGGGGGGGCTGGAACAATATGACCCCTACGCGGGTTAGCCTCCACTTGGCTACAACAACCGACGACAAAGGGAGGCCCCGTCCAGGGCGAAAGGGGGAGGGAAAGACAGGTATCCGTCAAAAAGTCTTGCGGGATCCCAAGGGGGCGAGCAGGTGACTAATTCTGCCGAAGGGTAGACCTCTGGAGGCGCATTTTAACCAGCGGTGGGGAAAAGACAGGGGCGTAAAAGGCGCCGGGCGGGGGGGGGTGACGAAGTGACGCAGGAAGCCCGCTTCATTTTCGTGGAACGCGACGCGGCTTGACTACGCGGTCCACAAAGCGGAACACTGAAGTGCCGGGGGGGAGTCCATTGAGAAGCCAGTTTCGCCGGGGGGGTGTTGGAACTTAAAGCTGGGTCGAAGTCGCTGGGAAGAGGGGGTGACCCACTTCGGCCTGCAGGCTTAAGCTAGCGCCGTTTTTTCGAAGCGGTAAAAGAAAAAGTTCCCAAGCGCAGTGGAACGGGAGAGATTTCAATCAAGGCGTTCGACAAGGTAGGTGGCAAACCGCGAAATTTGGCAGAAACGCGACACAGGAGCAGGGGGGGGGGGTGGAGTGGGAAGTCGACGCGGGAGGATCGGGATTCAGAGCCCAGAGTACAGCGCTTCCAATCAGCGGGAATGGGATTCAGGAAAAGGGGACTCCCTCAGCGGGGGGCCGAAACGTTTGTCAAAAAGGTCAGGGGAGAGGAGAAGAGTCCGTGTAGGACATAAGTAGGAAGAAAACACCTGCTGTCAAAGAGGCCTGCTCTATCCGTCGAGCCGCGGTTTATCGATGGGTGGGGGGCGTCCAACGAAGAGGGAGAAGTAAAAGCTTAGGGGAAAAGAAGATCCATGGAGGATGAAAAAGCTGGACTCGCGAGGTGGAGAAACATACAAAGCAGGCTGTAGGAATGTAAATGGTCTTTGTTACTTGGCACACCCTGTGCCTCAGAGGGGGAGGAGTACTGACCAACTACACAGCACGCCACTAAACAAAGTACCACGCAGAGACCAACGCCGCCAAGTCCGAAAGACCCGGCAGAAGAAATGGGTCTGGTGCTACGTCGACGGTAAACCTCTTCGAGCCCGTAGGTCTCATCTGAGGGGAGGGGGCTCATACCGCTGGGGCAGAAACCGCCGACGAGGGACACACAGCGCAGGGAAGGGGGGACAGCGGCTTTTTAGGCCTGGCAGGGGGTGCCGGTCTGGTACCAGAAAGAGGGGAGAAAAGGAGGCCCCGGCTAAGGGGAGGGACGTCCGGGATCGAGGGGAAAGGGTAACTCCATCCCCGGCCTGTGGGGATGGGGGAACTCTATGCCCTCAATGTCCTTAGAAAAAGTCACAGCTGCGTCGTTCGTAGGTTGCGCGGAAGAGCGGGACCAGGCGCGGCAGATGTGCATAAGGGGAGGAAAAGGAGACGGCGAACAAGCCCGGCCGGGTCCTGCCATTGACGAGGCGTAGAACACCTAAAAGTCCACGAAAAAACCGCCACGAACGTGGTAAGTGACCGGAAAGAAAGGAACGCGTACTATGTGAGGCAAAACGACAGGGGATGGAAAGCCGGGAGCCGGAGTGAAGTGCTCTTCTAAAAATGCAGCGCAGGAAGGGAAGCAGGGACCAGTCTTTTCAAAGGGTAAACGGCTCCGTGCCAGCCAAAACCAGATGGAGGATGGGATCGATCAGAACCTGGGGTTCGAGGGGGCAGAAACAAAAAAATGTCTCATCTTTGCAGGCGCCAGCCGGGATCACAAGGTTCCCACTTCACAGGATTCTGTCCTTTCTTCAGGCAATCGAGGGAGGACCAAGAGAGAGAAGAACCGGTCGCGCCCACGACGTCAGAGAGGGCTTGACTCCTGAGAGCTCGGTGCCACCCGAGGTCAGAAAATAAAAAAAGAGGAATTCTCCTCAACAACAAAGGAGCGGAGGGACCGTCGGTATCTGACCAAGGTTAAAGGAGAGAGAAGGGAAGGAGGGAAGACGGGCCAGCGACGTCAGGGAAGCAAGAGACTGAGAGACGAAGGTGGGGAAGTCCGAGATTGTGCCCACAAGCCTACAAGGCGGCCGACTAAGTATACTTCTACTCTCTTTCCGCCTGGATTCCGCGCGGAGGAAGGCGCGGAAAAAGAGGAGACAGATAAATGGGGTGGAAAAGACCTACCCAAAAAGGTCTGTCTCCATTGACCGACATCGCTGGCTAAAAGGGTAGACTCTCCAGGTTGCAGCCGCCTCCTTCCTTGCGTCTGGGGGTTAGAAGAAAAAACAGGTTAACGGCTCCCAGAGTCAAACCATGCGGAACGGAAAAAAACTTAAAAAAGGGAAATGACGCTTAATTTGTCTCTGTCATCACAGAGGGAAATATCAGGAAGAAAGCATGTGTCAGTGACCAAAAAAGACTGCCCGCCTCGAGGGGAATGGACAGGAAAACGTACCTTCAGCAAAGGTCTCCTGGAATGTTGCAACTCCTTCACATCCTAGAAAAAGACGAAGCTAACAAAATCTAAGGAAGCATACGGGCAGTAAGTAATTGGCGGGCCTCGCGGTCCGCTTGTCAAGCCCGGTCGGGGTGATTCTGCCAGAGAGACCGACTACCCTGATCATTCAGTGGGCGAAAACCAGGGGCCGCCGAGGGAGGGGGATTATCGAACAGGAACCGTCCGTACCTCTGAAGCGTCCCCACGCCTCAAGGGATTCACCTGTGGTAAGGTAGGGAAACGCCGAAGTAAGAGATCAGAAAAAGAGAACGTCGACAACACCACCTAAGGCATATCTTTTAGCATATGTTCGGAGACGTATCAAAAGAAAATGAGTCGCCGTCTGAATGGACTAGCGGGTGGGCAATGCTTTTGGGCTGGGCGGAGGTTAGGACAACCGACAAGAAAGGAAGAACAGGCAAAGCCAGGTCCAAATGAGGACAGACACAGAGGAAGAAGAAGGGGGCTGTCGTCTGGGGCCCCCATGGCTACCCAGTTGGTGCACGATTCCAGAAGGGAGTAACGAACGGGCATTAATAGGGGAAAGGAAGACCCCGTCAAGCCAGACTAAGGAGGCACCAAAAAAACTCAGGAGATCAACGCGGACGGCCCGCTCGACGCAGCCAATCAAATTTTGGGAGGAATTCTTTCTACAGGGAAAGCCGTGCGCTCTGCACTTGGGAAAACCGGGCAAAAGTTGGCGGTGATCACTTCCCACCGAGGGCGGAAACAGGGAAATGCCTGACTTTAAGCTCTTCAGTTAAGCGAGGAGACAGAAACGAACGAGACAAGTGGAAAAAAGCAGTCCATCGGGGGGGGACCGTTTCTGCAAAAAAAGCAACTCAGCGCGAACCAGGAACCCTTTGATGACATAGAAAGGTGGGGGAATCCCACTGACGGGACTCTCAAACGGACGTGTGGACCGAAAAGACACCCCGGCCGCGCCGACTGGCCCTCAGGCCAAAAGAAGTGGGGGGGAAAGCGAGGCGTTCGCAAGTTCCGAACCACTGGAGAAAGAAACCCCACACCGAAAAAGAGCGCCACCGTACAAAGTGCTGCCGGAACACTACCATGTCATCCCTTGGTTTAAGGGTTCCTTCGGGTCCGTGGGCTGGACTTCGGTGGGGGGGTATAGTGGGGATCGGAGTTCACCTGGAATCGCGGGTTGGAAAAAGGTCAGTGCTAAAAACCATGGACGGTGTTGGCGACTCGGGTGGGACTCTGTTGTTAGAAGGTCTAGGGCACCTGGTTACACGCCTGGTAAATTCTCTACACGGGGACTTCCTCTGCAAGGAGAAAATAGGAACTAGACACGCCAGTCCTTAGAAGACGCTCGCACCCCTTTTGATCCAGACGTTGGAAGATACTCGGGGTCTCACTAATCAGGTGTCATCAATGTGGGAGAGCGGCGAGGTGAGACAATGATAGGGGTGGAGTCGCACCAGCGGCGTCGATTTCAGCACAGGCGGTGCTCTTATCGTCTAGCCGCTGGCTGGGCAAACACCAACTGGATCCAATCTCGAGAAAAACGCAGGACAAAAAAAGTTCCCCTCGTTAACCAAAACCCGCCTGTGCAGGGCCGAAAGCCGGCGAAGTAAGAGAGGGCGGATCAGAGAGACAAAAAAAGTCTATACGGCCTGCGCATGTTCGTAAATAGAACGGAAACGAGGATGCAGATGGGGTAAGCGTCAAGGTGGAGCCCGCGAGGGCCGATGACGGGGGTTTCACCACTGCAACTCCCTTGCGTCAGAAGGGATGCTCAAGAGGTGAATAAACCTGGCTTGAAGGGTCCAGAAAAAGAAGCCTATCGACACCTTCCCTTGACTACCTCCCGGCGGGAGGGGAAAGGGAGGGCAGAGCGTCTACAAAGGAATGGCGTTTTGCGAGACTACCTCTTGGTGCGACCTGCCGAGTACCTTTTCCTCGCACTGGTAAATCGTTCGACGACTCACGTCGGACTGAGGGGTTGGGCGCAAACAGTTGGAGAGACTCGGAGAAGAGGAGGAAGGGGTGCTGTCGAAGGGACCGCCCAGAAAGACTGACTACCCTTTAAAAGGAGTGGCGGCGCCATGGGACGACGGGCGCTTCTGGGGGGGGGGCGCGCAGTGGGTCAGAAGGAGCGAAGAGGGCTAAGTGCCGTGACCCTGGGGCCTGCAGGCGGCCGGGGGCTAAAAGCTCTTATAGGACCACACGCTTTAGTAACAAACTGCATTTTAGCGGAAATAACCGATGGCAAAGGTACAAAGGGCCGTTCGAACCTTCGCCGAAAAAGGGTGCCGCGCTGCTGCAACTCTAACATACTCTTGTGGCCTTTGTCGAGGCGTTAGGTGCGAGGCGAAGGAGAAGAGCAAGTCCAGCAAGGAGGGGAAATAGGCTTCCCACGCCAAGGGGGCGCCGAACTCTTGGTGGGGATCCACCTCAAAAAACGTGTTTTCCCGCTCGACCAAAAAAAAAATTCCAGACGCATCTCCGTTACGGAAATGAAGTAGGGGGACAGATAATTAAAACAACCACCTGCTGAGCGAACAGAAAAAGAGAGAAGGAGGAAGGGCAGAGGGGTGTCGCCTGGTTGGGGGAACGACTCGTCGGGCTGACCAGGGTCCCTGAAAGGGAGACGGTTAAAAGAACAGACTGTCCGAAACCAAGCTGAAAATAGGCCAGTGGACCCAGACGAAAAAGACTCTGGGAAAAAGGGTGTATGAAGATCGGGGACCTGGCTGCAACCGGAAATGGCTCTCACGGGAGGGAGGGACAATTTAACGAAAAAAAAAAGCCACGAAACTTACGCATCGGAAAACACCCGCAGAGGAAAGGCAAGTCCCCGGCAGAAGGGGGATGTGAAAGGTCAAAAAAGAAAGAGGTCGGATGAAGAAAAAATGCACCTCTCTTCACGTCGGTTGGTTCGAAGAACGGCGGCTCCAGACGCGTCGACCGACTCGAAAGGAGGGTCACACAACGCAGGACTGGAAAGCGAGGCGGCGTGGACGCCGTGCAGAGAAAGGGGCGCCTGATTGACGGTCATTTACACCCTCGTCGGCAGCTCTCCCTGCGAAGATTGGCCCGGGTTGAATGGGGAGACGAGACCATCAAGGGGGGGGTCGAAGGTCGGGGGACAAGAAGGCCCAAAATGGACTCTATGAGGCCGTAGGTGCCAGGGTCAGTCCTTCGAGTGGCAAATCGAAGTTCCCTGAGCTGACAAACAAAAAAAAGGAAGGGGGGGGTGGGCAGAGGCCCCAGATTCGTGAAAAGGGCAAGGAAGGCCTGGTGCCGGTCAAATGCCGTCGAGAGAGAACCCCCACCAGTCTGGTGGTCAAACAACTGGGATTGAAAGTCTCGGTCTGTAGGAAAAAAAAAACTAGACGGGAATACTTGTTACTCGCCAGCATGGGTGTGACCGGGGAAGAAGGAAA
>Ga0179593_1699468_pt1 | contig 12313 bp, 14 predicted proteins | sample CZODoug2_1_08_16_FD_185931 | JGI IMG/M metagenome (GOLD analysis project Ga0179593, IMG submission 185931) | Vadose zone soil fungal communities from Angelo Coast Range Reserve, California, USA - CZODoug2_1_08_16fungal (PacBio error correction) | ecosystem: Environmental > Terrestrial > Soil >...
CTCATCCTGAAAAAGGAGGAAAATCATGGTGCTCATCCACCATCGCAGTCAGGCAGACCAACGTCCGAAGGCTCAAGCTCACCACGAATTGGGTTCCAGTCATAACTGATGTCGTTCACCGGCAGGGGAAACGCCCCTCGTCAAGAAACAGAACCAAAAAAAGGAGGGTGGGCCTCAACATCCTGCCACGGGGAAAAAAAAGACGCACGCTCCAGCTTGAATAAAATGATGAGAAAAAGCAGAAGTCCGCCGAGCCCAAAAAAATACCGTCACGCCCCCTAAAAACGCTACAGAAAACTCTCAAAAAGCCGGGAGGGAAAAACTACTTGAAAAAGAAAAGGGCGCTCCCTATAAACCTACTTCACCAAATAACGCTGTAACGCGCAAGACCCAAGCCCTGAGGAAAAAAAAAATCCCGCCAGGCACCCAAGTCATCCCGACAAAAGGGCGAGGAGTTCCTCAGTAGGGGGAAGAATCAATGGTGCCACACCTTCTCTAGGGGTGTAAAGCTCAAGAAAAAAGGGGACGGGGAGGCGGACGGGGTGGACCAATCCCAGAGTGTAAGGACCGAAAACCAATGGAAAAGGACCAAACGGATAACGATCGCACTTGTCGCTCGCCTCCTCTTTGCCACGTCGCTACAAAACATTTCGGAAAGGCTTGGGGACGAAACGATTTCCAATACGAAATTGGGGTTCTTACATATAGCCAACAAAAAGTTTCAAACTAAAAGAAAAGAAAAAACGAAAAGAGAATGGAAAAAAAAAAGAGTAACCTTTACCGGTGGGATGGAAAAAATTCAGGGGGGGGAAGTGAAAAGGAAACTGCGGGAAGACGTAAACTTAGTGGGGGGGGGGGGGGTTATGCTTAACGGAAAAGGGAAAAAAACAGAAAAAAAGGCTGAGAAAGAGATAGCCAAACCTTGACTAGGGGTTGTTGGGCGCAGTGGCGACCGGAAAGGGACCGAAACCCACTTCGCGAAAAGCCCGAGTCAACCAAAAACCAAAAAAACAAAAAAAAAAACAAAAAAACACACCCCACACAAACAACAAACCACACAATGGCACGCAGTGGGAAACACATGATCGCTGACCCTGCACGAACATGGGCTCAATACGAAGAGGGGAAACTCGGAGTCCATGCACTTCACAAACCGCCACCAAGGGTTACGAAACGAACTCAGCGCTCACTTATCTCTGAAAAAAGGCGACAGGAGGAGGCCCAATAGAAGGGAGAAAGGAAAAAAAGAAAGGCAGGAGAAATTCCTCCCCGCGGACAAACAAGTGACCCGAGTCTAACAGTAATCAAGAGAAAAGGGGAACGGGAGTGGGCGGACCCACGGAAAAAAAAAGAAATCTTACGAAGGTACTCTTTAGGGGTTAAGGGGGTCGGGGAGAGGGAGGGATCGAAGGGGGCTCGTGGGTTCGACCGAAAGTTCGTACTCACTTCCAAACCTAACGCAGTCACCTTCCATAGAGCCCCAAAACTCACCGGGGCAAAAAAACCAAATCATAATCTTCTGGGAAGTTTCAAAGTCAATAGGAGGGTGAAATAGACCAGCCGCATGGTCTAAAAATCCTTATCCCCCGGAAGATAGGGGTGCCAATGTTCACCCTATCCGGGGGTCGCAAGGGAAGGGGGAAAAAGAAAAAAGGGGTGGGAAACCCTAAAAACAGGCGGGGAATCCTCCTCGCAAAAGAAAAAAGGAACGGCAAATGAATTTGCCCTTGGTGAACATACCTTTTCCAACCTCCCATCCAGCCAAAGACCCGAAACGCTTCCTCGCGTAAGTTTAGGACCCGCTATCTACTCGTACTGAAAGGGGGAAAGAATAAAAAGGTGACGTCCCCTCCCGCGTAACTCGATTCCCCCCAAACCAAAAGGAAAAGAAAAAGTCACGAAAAAAGGTATTCAGGTCGGTTACATGACTCTTCGCAAACCAGAGCTAAAGCACAAAAAACGAAAAACCACTTCCTCGAGACCCGACTGCATGGAGAACCGTGGAAAAAAACAAGGGAAAACATTTTGATCCAAGAGGCAAAGGGGAGGAGCAGAGGCCATCGTGAATCATCAAATCAGGGGAGCGACGTTCTCGTCACGCGGGTTGTGCCCACGAAGAAAAGGAAGGGGGGGTACCCAGCCAGGCTGTCCCTAAAGTTGGGTAAACAATCAGGAACGAAAAGAGCTCCAACAACACTCCTTCGGAACAGAAAAAAAAAGCGTACCCCAAGAAAAAACCTTACCTCACATCAAAGAAGGGCTCCTCCTCCCATTCGTGAAGTGGGGACCCACCAAGGAGGGCAAAGTTCTCCACCTCGAACTCTTAGAAAAAAAAAAAGGAGGAGGAAGGGAAGAGATAGATTATAGGGAGAAATAAAGGTGGCAACTTGAAAAGGGGCAGGGGCGGCTGCTCGGGGTCCGGGTTTGAGGGGGGAAGAGGGTAGGTAGTTTTTCAAAAGTGGGAGCCGAGTAAGGAAAACTAAAGGTTTGCAGGATGTTAAACTCGAGCGGCGGGAAATTTTCAAAAGAAAAGCGTGCGCCCGCGAACAGATTTTTGACTGAGAGAAGGGATGAATACAGTGGATAAGAAAAAAAGCTTGCAATGGGGTTGAGAGGGAAACTGTTAAAAAGGCCGGAGGAAAGGCGAGGACTTGGTGGCCGACAAAAAAAAAAACGGCAGGTGGTCGCGGAGGTACTGCTTAGCGAAGAGGCAAACAAAAGAGAAAAGACAGGCAATTCAAGGAGGGTTTGGGGGTTTGGAATTTTGTGGAGGAGACGCGGGCCCGCTGGGAGAAAAGAAGAGGGTAGACCCATTGAAAGGGGCTGAGAGTAAAGGCTCTAACCTAAGGACACTGGTAAAGGGAAAGAGGAGGGGGGGGGAAGGGGGCTGGATTTTGTTGAAAGGCTTGATGAGGGAAAGTAAGGAAGGAAGGAGGGAAGGCATCCCGAAGGGGGGGGAAGAGATTTGGCGAGATGGAAGCATTAGTTCATGTAAGGGTGACTTTTCTAGGGGGGGGGAATCAAAGAAAAAAAAAACCAAGAAGGGGGGGAGGTTGCAGGGTCCTGTTGCGAATGTATGGGGAGGCAAGAACTTCTTATACGTAGAGCGGATGAGAAGGATGACAACTCTGATGCGTGCTACCGATGGGGTGGTTGCTAAAGCCCGGCGGGGGGAGAGCTGGAATTTAGCTGTCATGGGCATACCTTAGGTGGAGGAGTAAGAACAGGCCCCAAGTCTAACATGACCGAACCGAAAAGAACTCATAAAGAAGAAAACACTCTTTCAACACCGAAGAGTATAAAACCGATCATGTGGGGAGGGGGTCAGCACACCCTCCAAGCCCCATTATGGGCATCAACGATTAATGTTCAGAAAAAGAAGCTTTGTTGGTGGGCGAGTCGGGTAACGGAAACTGAAACGGAGGGAGGGGGCGACTTTCTTGGGGGAGCTTATTGTCGAATTTGACGCGATACGTGAGATGGGATTGCTGGGGTCAGGTTGTGATTCGTTTCGGGGGGGGTCGTAGAAAAAAAACCTGCGGGAGACGGATTTTTCAGGTTGGAAACGGGGCCTAAGGGTTCGCATGGGGGAAAGAGGATCATGCATGGGTGTGACAGGAAGAAGCTGTTTCCTGCTGCTTTTGTCAGGGCGAGGACGCAAGGTATCGGAACCGCTGGGACTGAGAAAAAGAAAGAAGGAGTTCGGAGAGAGTTTCTCAAAAGGGAAAGGGTTTTGAATCGATGTCCGTTGAAAAGGGAAGGGAAAAAAAATAAAGGACGTCTTCGATAAGGTATCTGAGGTCAATGCGTCTTTCGGAAAAGCCTGAGACCACATTTAAAAGAGTTGGAAACGAGAACCTGGGGGGCCGCTCCCCGTGTGAGGAAAAGGGAAAAGGGGGGGGGGGGTGGATAGATGTACCCACCCTTGGATAACAGGTCCGCAAACCGGAAAATTACGTTCACCTTAACGTAGTGATAGAGGGGGGAGGGGACATCTGGGAGAAAAAAGGCGATAAAACAGGGAAGCCCGTTGCGTCTTTCATTGGTTTTTGCCTCCGGGCCGAATCTGGTGAGGTGGGGGTAAAAAAAAACGAAGAAAGGGGGGCCGGGGCGCAGGACACCCTTAAGCAAAGGTGTGAAACCCGCTGAAAGGGAGGAGGAAAGGAACAAAAGGAAAAAGGAAGGAGGACCGGGAGGTCGCGAGGACTTGGGGGCGGATGTTGGGTGGGAGGTGGGGAGGTCTGAAGGGGTCGTTAAGTCTGGGTCTTTCGTTCTCCAAGCCGGGGCTTATTAAGGGTGGGGTGGTTTCAAGATTCTCGGACGAAGCTAAATCCTAGGCAAAAAGCAGAGTGGTTCGAGTTTGGAGGTGGACCGAGGGGGGTTGAAATGGGCGCGGCGGGCTTCTGAATGAGCGGTCGGAGTGGGGTCAAAGGTATGGGCGTTGCGAGGGGAAGATGTGAAAAGGGGAAAGAAAACACCCATCTGCGTGGTGCGTTTGAAGAAGTCGTCCAAACATCGGGGGAACAAAAAAGGGAGGAAGAAATCAACGAAAGAGGAGTGAGAAGTGGAGAAGTAGTTTGGATTGTGCCACCTCCAAAATTACAATTGGGAAGGAACCAGAAAAGGGGGGGAGAAAACACGCAGTGGTGAGGACCTATCTCTAAAAACAACGGATAGGGAAAAATTCGGCGGAATCAATGATGGTTCTCAGGCCAAAAGCAGGTCATATTAAAAAAAAAAAAACAAGGAGAAGGGGGCTGTACGAGAGGTGCATTCCTGATTTTTCGGCACTTTCCGATGGGAAGGGGCCGCCGAAGGAAGAAAAAAAAAACACAGACGGATGGGTGGACCATCCGGCGCGACTATCAAAAACATAACCGTCCCGCATCTCCCTAGGGGACACAGAAAAGTCAAACCGCGTACAAGGAGGAAGCAAAAAAAAAGAGCACCGACATAAAAAGACGGAAAACATATGACCTGAAAAAGCATAGCTCAAAGGGAAAACGAGAAAAAATGTCGAAAAAAATCTCCGCTCACGAAAGCAATAAAAGAAACGTCGAAAAACCACCACATCCAAAAAACGCCATCAACTCCAAGCTCCGAACAAGAGGGAAGGTGATGAAAAAGGGCCAGACCATGTAAAGATGGGTAAACCTTTGCTCTATGTGTAACGTCTCGCTGAAAAAGAGAGGGTGGGTAAAATTCACCATATTGGACCCGGAAGGAAAACCACTAAAACTCAAAAAAAAAAAGAAAAGGGGCTCAATGGAAATGTTCCACTGCTAGATCAGAAAGAAGTGCAAGGGCTAGTTTGCTGCATCAGAGAACGTTTAAACATAGAAGAAAGACAGGGTAAATCTAAGAACAAAGTACCAGTTTCAAATAGTAGGGAGAAGCACAAAAAAAAACGCCAACTTCAGATGAAAATTCCAATCAGGGCATTTGTGGGGGGGGGGGGGGGGTGGGTTTGGGGGGGTGTGGGGTGGGTTGGGTGGGGGGGGGGGGGGTGTTTTGGGGGGGGGTGGTTTGGGGGGGGGGGGGGGGTGGTTGTGTTGGGGGGTTTAGACTTTGGGGTTCAAGATGGGAAAGGAAACCAGGAAAAAACCAGCGAATACTTAAAATAGTGGGGGCAGTTGAGAAGAAAGGAAGTAGAAAAACTCCAGATTGAAATCTAGATCTCCAGAAAATTGGGGTCTCAGCTAACCTCTTCTCAGCACCACCTTCGAGGGAACGAGAAAGGGCGAGACAGGCCCACAAACAAGCTAGGATTTCATCAGGTTGGGCCAAAAAAACGAAGGAAGAGAAAAAAATGGAAGGGGGGGAAAGAAAGATCCAGCTTCTCGCCGCTTCCAGGCCCCATTCACAGGAAAAAAATCCCGAGGAACCGAATCATCCGACACAACGCGACCCCAAAGGCGACAAACCGCTCAAAAAAACCGCAAGGAAACTGCGGAATGTAGGGATTCATCAAAAAGAACGCGATCAAAAAAAAAAAAACGGAGGAGGAAAATAATCGACGGGGGACCCGGAGGGAGGTGTCTCACCACTTCAAAGTCATACTCCGTGTCAAAATCATGGCGGAAGGGTTTGAAAGAGTTTTCCTGTCATTGGGCCTCGGGCGGTCTACTGTTCGGAGTGGTTGCGACGAACTGTTTACGGACGAAAAAAAACCGGGGAGCTGGAACCCCGCTCAGACTCCCCGCGGGAAAAAGCCGCGAAAAAAAAAAAACCAGAGTCTGCAGGTTCGAAGAAAGAGCGTCATGGAAATACGAACAGTCAAAAAAATATCGGCCCTGGGGGAACCATAATCGTCTTATCTGTAAGGTTCCTGTCTCAATTAACTTGGGACAAAAACGCCATTTTGTTCACCCGTGCGAAAGGATGCCAGGAAACGAAATCGCCAAATCTCTCCAATGCGCCGGAGGAATTAAGCAGGAAGTAACATCACACCTTGAAAAACTCCTCACAAAAAAAAAAACACCCGACAAACGGAAAGGAAATCATTCCCCATGTCAAGTGCAGGTGGGGAAGAAACCGCGATCAACTTCAAGAAGGTTCCTACCCCGGTGCTAAGGTGCTCAATAGGGCTCCATCGGACGAAAGATCCTAAAAGTACAAAAAAAACAAAAAAAAAAAAGAAAGAAACATGTTCACGCCATCGTATTCGGAGAGGGGGGGGGGGGCAAGGGACACGTCCTACGCCGTCATACGAACACCGACCCTCGGAAAAACGACACCTCTCGGACCCGAGATGTAAAGAAAGGGTAGAAAAGCTCCCGATGGGTTGGTGATCACGCGATGCACTCGTAGTCAATTATGCAAAGAGGATCAGCGTAGACAGGACGACGGGCGGTGGGTGTAAAAGGGAAAAAGGAAGTCCTTGAAAGGGTCCCACCCGTTCCCAAACGAGTAAAAAGAAAGAGGCAAAAATTTAGGGGGCCAGGTTAAGACGCTCCACAACGCACTGGAAAAAAAAAAAACCAGGGGCGTCCCTCAAACGGAACTCTTAAACAAAGAAAAACTGAGAAGGGGACATTGCGAATTTGGCCACCCGGTCGCGTAACATTTCACGAACCGAACTCTCTCAAAAAGGGAGGAAAGAAGGAGATATTTTAGAGAATGGAACGCTGACGGGGTCAAAAACTTGGGGGTCGCAATGGCCGAGACAAGGGGGAAAAGGAGGAGGGAAGGTTTTGGGTAGGACGCGGTGCGGGTGCGAAAATGTTCCCATTGGTGGTTCGGGGGGAAACCCTAAAGCGTGGTGAAAGCGATGGACCGAAGTGTCGGTGATTTTCCAATGGAAAAGAAAAAAAAAAGTGAGAAAGAAGAAAGATTTGGGGGGACTGCTATTCACGATGACCTATTGGGAACGAAAGAGAAAGAAGTTGTATCCAAAAGGGAAAGATCGGGGGTTCAGGAAAAGTTCTCAAGAGCGCGGGTCAGGCGAGGAAGTGTGGTGATGGTAGTGTTCTGCGAGGGCGGGAGAAAAGGGAGCAGACAGTACTCAATACAGCGTGAAAATGTTTGGTTGGGGGGGGAGAGGGGGAAGACGCACGGCGGTAGAATCCGTGAGCACAAATATGGGAGACCACTTTTAAAGGGAAAAAAGGAGGAGGCAGAGAAAACGCAAACCAACGTTTACTTCTTAACAGGGGGGGGTGGGCTGGAGGGGGGGGGGGGAAAAGGTTTGGGAAGCGTTGATGGTTCAAAACGGACATATTAATTGAAGGCTCCTCTGGAAAGGGAGAGAGATTAGACGAGTAAGGTGTCTTTGTGAACAAAATCGCGGGAGGCTTTCAAAGAGTGAAAAGGACCTAGTCACTGCGGAACGGGCGATGCATGCTGGAGATTTCAAACGAAAAGAAGGGAGGAAAAATGGACAAGATTAAGAAAAGGTGGTTAGGGAAGGGGGAGGGTCTGAATAGCGGGAGAGAGGGGAAAGGGGGCATCTCGTTGTTATGGGAATTAATAACAGAATCGACCAATAGACAGGACAGAAAGCATAGAAACGGACCCACTCTTTCAGAACGAAGTAGCCAAAAGGAGGTTAAAACACCCGCAAAAAGGATGGAGCCTAAGGGAAAGTGTTCGAAAGCATTCGGGAAATTTGGGAGGAGAGGGGGGGGGGTATTCCGAAACGCCGTAAGGTATGTGGGTAAAAAGGGGAAGTTATTGTCGGAAAAATCAGAAAGGAAGAGGAGGTCGGTTGGTTCCTGCTTTCTGTTGGGGTCGTCGCAGTGGAAAAAAAAAAGGGGGCCATGTAAAGGGGGGAAAGGTCGGAGGGTCTCCATCGTAAAGGGTCAGCGATAGCGTGGGGCCCAGGTAAAAGCAGGTGGGGGAACGGGAAGGTTCTCGTGCGCGAAAGTGTAGCAGAAAAAGGTATAAGAATCAGTCACGACTGGAGCGATGATTGCAGATCTTGAGTTTGGGAAAAAAGAATGAGGGTACGCATTCACACTAATCTTGAAATACGTCTTCGAGCTTTCCTGGGTGCTGGGGGAGAGGAAAAAGAAAATCCACAATGGCTTAGATGAAGGGAAAGGAAGGGAGACAAGGGGGAAGGCCTAGTTTAACCTGGGAGGGGTAGGATGTTGAAAAGGGAAAAAAAACTTGGAGTTTAGAAATCGTTTGCGTGCCGCCAAACCTCATACTTTCCTAGGGAGCATAGGACGGGGCGGGGGAGGAGCAAAAGGGCTATCCAAGTGAGAAAGGTCGTGGGAAATTTTGCACCTCCGTTTCCGAAAGAGTGGTTAATTGGACAAAAAACCCGCAAGAAAGGTTGAAAGGAAAAAATTACAAACGGAGAGAAAAAGTGGTCACCCCTCTAAATGAGGCGGGAAAGGAAATCTGAAGAAGTCAAGGGGGGGAGGACTCTGGGGGCGGCGGATTGGGGTGATGGTGTGGTTTCGAGAAAGGTAGTAAGAATTCGTGGGACATATATTTCCGGTAGCTCGAAAACGGTGTTTGCCAGAGGGGGTAACTGGGGGGAGGAGGGCTAGGGTCCAGCCTTTGTTCGAGTTGGGATGCGGAATTGTTTTTAGGAGGCGGGAGAGGAGGAGGGTACTGGGGAGTTTCAACGATGGGATGCGGGGGATGGATGGGAAGCAAGTGGGCAGCCCAAAGTCCGGCGCTGCGTGTTATGTACGGAAATGGGTAACAGAAAATTGTGTCATTAAGAAGATCAAGGGTACAGAAAAAAGTGGGAGATTGTAAAAGTACTTTTTTTGGGGGCAAAGCAGGGGGAGCGCATTTGTGTAATGAGCACCAGTTGTTCTCAAGGGGTTAAAGGATCGCAACACCAAAACGGAGGGGGGAAAGAGTTAAAATTTAAAAGCGGGCCCCTCCCTGCATGCAACATAAAGGGGAAGGATCTGGACGGGCCAACAACAGTACTCAAAAAACGGGGGGGGGGGGGGGGGGGGGGGGGGGGGCTGCGCCAATATCAGGCACTGGGGGAGGGACGAGAGGGAGGCCGATTTTTCGTTCACAAATTTCAAAGCTTTGTGAAAGAGACTAGAACGCTCCCCTAAACCTCAGCCCCTCCTATGTGGGGCACTCCTATATCCCAGTACCATCGAAACCGGAGAGAAAGGTGAACCTCGTACAGAAACATCACTCTTAAAGTGAACGCCAGAAAATGCCGCCTCACGCAAACGAAGGAAAAGCTAAAAGCGGGTACTTACCCTGAAGTGCAGAGGACGTCCCTCTCAACGGCAAAAGACCGTCGTCGATCCCGGGGAAGAGGAAGACGAAAAGCAAGGGACTAAGACTGCAATCCCGAAACCCACTCCTAAAAACTGCAACGCCCATTCAAAGAAGTCTCCCCGCAGATCGGACATCAGGGCTTTTCAACTCAAAAAAAGAGGGGGAAGCTCGCAACAGGAAGGGAATGTGGAAAAACCTTTCTAAGGGTGTCAGTCCTAGTCGAAACTGGTCTGACCCGGGGTCACCATATTGTCGGAAAACCGGAAAAAAAAAAAAAAAAAAAAACGCACGCCGGATCACGTGTCTCAGACAGGGAAGAGCCGGCTTAAAATGCTCGCTATCCTACGTGTTGAAGATAGGGCAAAGGACCGGCCCGAGAGTTCCAAGGACTACGCCAGTTGGGGGGTCGGAAAAAAGTCAGAAAGACCACAAACGAAGGCTTCTGGTAACACGTGGAGCGCTCTATGGTGCCAAAAGGAAAGAAGGTGGGCAAGGGATTTTGTAACGGAACGAAAGATTGACAACCAGGAAACTGCGACTTAAAAGAGGGACAAGTACACGGAAAGGGCCCGTCTCCAACAATCGCTTAGAAAACAAAAAAGTGGAAGATGATTTTGTCATTCGAGCGTTCGAAGGGACCAAGAGCGCACGAAAAACCCGACAGGCACAACCGGGAAAACGAAGTGGGAAATAAACCCCGCATGCTAAAAGGAAAAGCGAAACGAGCCGACAAACGAATCCTCAAGCTACCATGCACCACGTCCAGAACAAAACAAAAACTCCCGCAGAAACCGCCTGACAGACTTCACAACCCCCAAAAGGAAAAGCAAAAAATAACTTCGAAAATACACTTAGAGGAAAAGAGACAGCCCCCTCGAGCAAAATCCGGGAACAAGGAAGGTAACAAAAAAGCAGGAAATCCACGGGGGGGGGAGGGGGGAAAATTCCCTGGAATCTGACGATACGGAAGTAGTGAAATCGTGGGGACGGAAGGATCTGTCGTTCTCTTCGGGTCCTCTTGGTTAGAGGGAAGGGTTCGAGATACACCGACCGCTGTCAATTAAGCTCAAAAAAAAAAAAACAAACGAAAGAAAGAGAAAAACCAAATCATAATAAAGCTGCAGGGGAAGAAAAATTGCCTAGGGGGAAAGAAGAGGAGGAAGAACGAATCGAAAGAAAGTAATCACCCTCCGTGAATACGCCTCATCAAAAGGTTAAGAGAAGTGGAGAAGGGAAAGTGGGTGGGTAATTTGTTGAACAAAGAGAACGAGAATCATCTGGCACGTAGCGCCTGCGCCATTACTGTCAAAGAATTTGCACACAAAAAAAGAAAATCAAAGAAAAGGCAAAAACAAACTCTTCACGTCTCAAGGAAACCAGTGTAAGTTGGCGGGGGGAGAAGGGGAACGAGTCCCACGTCGGCGTTCCAATGGTCCGACCCAGGGAAAGGTGGGACTCGGGGATAACCAGGAAAAGAAAGCGTCTTCCTCCATTCCAACCCAAAAAAACGGAAAAATCACAGTGCGCCTCGTTCGTCCGGTTTGTCTAATTCGGAGAAACTCAAGACCCGACGAACACTTCCTAGCCGGACCCAAGCTATGGGGGAGGCCGAGGACCGTTGATCAAATGCATCTTTAGTAGAAAAAATAGGGTAGGAGAGGGAAAGGCTTCAAAAAGAGTGCCAGGACGCAAGGGGGAAAGAAAAAGGGGAGGTGGTCCCCCAAAGATTCGTTCCAGATTACCTACTCGGGGGGAGGGAATCAGCGGAACAAAAACTCCAGACGTAACACTACACCCCGCAAGGAGGGCAAAAGCAAAAAGGAAACTCCAGAGCCCGCACCGCTGGCTCCGGCCCATTGCGAAAAAAGTTTTTTTTCGAAAACGGGGTGAACGGTCTCACAGGCTAAAGAGACAAAAGGTAAGAGGGAGGAGATGTTGAATGTAAAAAACCCGGTTGCAACCCCTGTTTCGAAAGGGGACCAGGGGTAGCTCCGCGGTCATTGGGGGCGCGTTGAACATTCAAAGGGAGGGGGGGGGGGGCCGCTGATTCCGGCCCTAAAGAGGGGGGGGGGGGGGCAGGGGGGAAGGAACGTGCCCTTAAGGAGCCGTGAAAAAAACCTTGACAAAACAAGGGTGGACTATGATTCACAGGTACAAAAGGGAAGGATCAGGAAGCGTTTAAAAACGTTGACTCGGATGGTTCGAAAAGAATCAAGAGAGGGGGACAGGCATTGGGTTTTTTCCAGTGGGTCGGTGGAGGTGTGAGAGTGGGGCGTAGGAAAGCAGGCAACCCGAAGAGAAGGATGAGGGGGAATGTTGCCGGGGTGTTGGAATTTGGGGGAAGACCCGAGGACGAGGGGAAAAAGAGGCAAAGAAAAGTGGAAAACTGGAGTACGACTTGCTGGGGGCGTCATGGCTAAAAAAATGGGGCGAACATGTGGTCGGGTGAAGGGGGGGAGTGATTGGGGAGGGATGGGGAAGGCTTGAGAAAGAAAGGGAAGAATCCGGGAGAGAGGGCGAGAGGATTTCAGAGCCTCTGTGCTTGACTTTTTAACTACTTTGAGAAAAATCCGGAGAAAACGGGGAGAGGGGGGGGAAAAGTGTGGCA
>Ga0179593_1295125_pt1 | contig 12312 bp, 16 predicted proteins | sample CZODoug2_1_08_16_FD_185931 | JGI IMG/M metagenome (GOLD analysis project Ga0179593, IMG submission 185931) | Vadose zone soil fungal communities from Angelo Coast Range Reserve, California, USA - CZODoug2_1_08_16fungal (PacBio error correction) | ecosystem: Environmental > Terrestrial > Soil >...
GCATGGGCTGCATATTTTTGGTAGTGGAGGATAAGGGTGGGGGGTCTAAAAGGAAACTGGTCATCCTCAGGAAAGGGGGGGGACGATGAGTTGCTAAAAATATACCTGTGGGGGGTACAGAAAAGGGAAGACGTCACAGTTCCCGGAAATGTTCTAGATGGGGGGGTGGGGGTGTGGCATTTGAGCGACGTATGGAAGACGGATTAGACGAATAACACACCGAGGAACGGTTGGCGGGAAGCGAACCTAGCCCGGGACCACACCAGAAGCTAAGGCCTGGGAAAATGACGGGGGACAGGGGAGGCGGTCTCACGGTGTGCATTGAAGGGGGGGGGAAAGTACATGTTATTTTCTTGGTACAGGGAGTAGAGCCCAGTCCCTGGTCAAAACGGCGGTAGGGGATCGACAACGATCCGTGGCTAAGGATGTGGGAAAGAGATTGCAGTGAGGTGCTAATGTAAACGAGAGTGAGGGGGCGGTAGGATCCAACCCGAGGAGTGTGACATGGGAGGGAAGGGACGGGTGGCGACACGGGGATGACCCAAGAAAAATGCGAAAGCGGGGGGGTGTGTGTCAACCGGGTGATGTTGGTTTCGCCCGTGGGGGGGTGGGTGGGATGCAGGAAGCTTCACCGTCTAACGGTGTGGCGGGTCGCTGGCGCGTAAGGGTTGGGGAGTGGCACGGTTTTGTGCACTTTTGGTCGATTTTGTGAAGGGGTGTCATTGCGGAGTGAATGCGGAAAAAAAAATGCGAAGGTCCGCGAGCGATCCGAGGCCGGGGCTGTTGAGTGTGCGCTTGATATGACCACCCGGAGTTTTTGGCCAGGTTGGGTAAGCGGTACCCTTGGGTAGTGGGGCGGGCAACGTCAGGAAAGTCGGATAATGGGGAGGAAGGGTGTTGGGTAGAAGGGGACCGTGGAGGCGGTGGGCAGGTAATGTTACGCCACGAGGAAACGAGCGGCCGGGGGAGAGGTTCGGTTGAAGGGGGCGGAAAAAAAGGTAGGGGTGCCATGATTTCGCGCCGGGAAGGGTTGACAGGGGGTACCTGAGGTCTGCAGTGCAGGCTACGGCATGGGGCGAGAGGAGAGGGGGCGGAAAGTGAAAAACACAGGACGTAACCGACCGCCGAATAAGACCAGTTGCACCCTAGCAAGGGATGGTACGCAGAATGGGCTGGTCTGACGCGTTGACGGGAGACTTGAATATCGGGCTGACATAAGTACGGGTGGGGGGGGGTTGTGGGTCGGTTTCTCTCCGGGACCTGGGTTGACAGCGAACGTAAGTGGGACGCGCGTGACGAGGTGTTTGTAGCCTATACGCCCAATTCTACCGAAGGGCTCACGTTTTTTCTATTTGGGTACAAAGTTAAACCGGCCATCGCAATTCAATACCTGGTGACCTCGAGGTGCCATAAAGGTTCCTCGATAGTTCCTGAAAATTGGCCGGAAGAAGGAAGGGAGCACTGCTAGCCTAACAACCTCTTAGGTGACGTGTGGCTGCAGGGTTGGCCGGGTCAACGCCTGTGCCTTCTTTGGGGGGGAAAAAAAAAAAGGACACTTCCGGGACTCTTGATGGCCCTGCGAAGATTCTGGCGAAATCGGGAAAGGCCAAAAATATATTCACGCGGGGCGCAACAAAAATTGGATCGGCGGGGGTTTCCGTACACCGCGTGAACCAAAAAACAGGACAGTTGAAACGATAAAATCAAAGTATATATCGGGCGTTTAGCCGTGTTTGCCATATCGGGCCAAAAACACGGGGGGGACCCGAACTAAGAAGAGGCTAGGCGTCGACGGAGCGTAGGAGGCCACACCGGTGGAAGGAACGTCAATAGGCGGGGATCTGCAAGAAGAGAACTCAAAAACAGTTGACTTAGTGAGCGGTGTGGGCAGGAGACTGTCTTGTGGACGAGCGGGGGAGAGGTCGACCGGGTATATTTTGGGACGGGAGAGCGCGCTGTGGCGCTAAGTCTGCCCGTGTAGACATCGCGATTCCTTTGGCAGCTGCACACACGGGGAGAGACAAAATGCCACGCGCGGGTAAGCACTTGCATGACTAAGTCGGGACTTTCGTCTGGGAAGCGGCGCAAAAGACAAAAAAAACCCCGTCACACGTTTTTGTGTAAGAGGCCTAGGAAGGAACGCTTTTCGCCGGAGGCAGAAAGGACATGCGAAAAAATAAGGCGAAAGTGCAGGCAAGCATTCCGACACCTGGACATCTGCTAATAGACGGGGGACCTAGAGGTGGTCACAGCCGGGCCGGAATTGCAGGAAAGAACTGTAACCGGCGTCACACGACGTGCACAGTTCATACAACAAAACCAATAGCTGCTGTCCTAGAAACGTAACGGGGGTGGACGTCATGGGAGCCCCCAGATGAAGGGGGAAAACGGAAACTACAACGAGCCCAGAGTCTGCTTCGAAATGCGTCGAAGTACTGATGAAAAGTTGTCAACAAAGCCCGCAGGGGATTCTCGGCAAGAAAAGACTCGTGGGCACGACAAAGTGCAAACACACAACAAGGCAAATAGGAAACACGAATCAACCCATCCCTCGTTGTTACGGAGCGAGGGTGTAGGTCGGGGAACTCTAAGACGCAAAAGGACGGGGGTGGGACAAACATGTTATCTTAGTGTTGAATCGACAAGGGGGGAGCGAGGTATATGGATTCAAACGACAACAAATGACAAAAAAAATTGCTGCAAAGGAAAAAAAGTGCGACGCGTTCAGGAACCCGTAAAAGGTGCCCGTAATACCCAACGCATCGGACCGATTCAGACACGCCATATGAGTAAAATCGAATGCTTCAGCTTCTGTGTACAGTACTGGGAAAGAATCTGCAAAGGAAGGTAAGTACTCTTCCTTTTATTCGAAACGGGAAGAAAATTGGTCAAACGCGGACGGTGACTAGGTGGTCAGGCAAAGGTCACATATAATTGAGGGGGAAAGTCTACTTAAGGGAAAAGGGAAAATGTAATCTAGCAACGGGAACCAACTTAAAGCCGCGTGGGCCCCATAAGCGCCACGAACGACCCCCGAATCATCTACGAAGTCACGGGTTTACAGAGACCGATCCTGAACCCGGACCCAAAACCAGCGGGTGGAAATTGTACAACGTTTAGTCGAGGGTCAACTTCATGGGTAGGAGCAAAAAGAGCAAAGCCATCCGCAGACTAAAAAGCGATGAATCTCCGAAAATTAATCGAGAAAAAGGCAGGAGCGTGTTTTTGTGAATTCAGGGACACATAGAAAAACTCCCAGCACACGGTGCAAGATACCTTGTAATTAGTGGGGGCCTGGCTTTGGGTCCTGAAACGACGAGCAGGCGGAGACAGGGCACGAAGTGATCCTTCACGCCGCAAACAGGTGCAGTTCATGAAGGCTATTGAAATCGGGCTTTCTACTTGGAAGGAAACGGAGACCTTTGATAGCTTTAAATAAAAAGAAGGGGCTTTTAAACGGAAAATCAACATTAATGCATGGGGGGTCAAGGCGTGAACCCATAAACCACAAGCGACAAGTGCGGGGGGAAAAACTGACAGAAGGAAATGTGCCCAGGGTGTCGGAAAAAATTGAATACTAAACTTGTAAGGGTCTAGGGAGGAAGAAGTGCGAGGAGCCGCGTTTCAGAAACATGCCTTGTAGAAAAGACAAGAACCGGGCTTGCCTGCGAAAAAAAGGAGGAACGAGCCAGTACAGGTTAGGTATATACAGAGGGCCGACAGGCCGTCAGAGGGAGGAGGTTTCCTAGTTTGTCGCAAGTAAAACCCAAGCGCGCCGTAACTTCCGTACGCAACCACGCCTCCAAAGTAGCCCAACACGAACGGCCGGACGAAACGGTCGTCCAGTTCAGTCATCAAACTCGACTTCCACACAGGAACAAACAGCACTTCCGAAAAAAAATCCGTTTTCTCTTGGTCATCGGTCAATAACAAGCCCAAGTGAGGTGGCGGTCCTCCGTCAGTGGCCAGACTCAAGAAGAGTACGCGCCAAGTTTCATCTGGGCTTCATTTTGGTTCTGCAGTTCCCCCACTCCCGCATCTTGCTGCGCCGTAACAGTGTGGGGGGCATACGGTAACGAGGCGGAAGGCGAACGCGAACGTCAGCCCGTTATCGGGGAATAGCCGTTCAACGTTTCAGGAACGAGACTGCTGAGGGGACACAGTTCATAACGCGCGGAAAAGAAATGGCGAAAACAGCTGAAGTGGAAAACGCAATTGGACGTGGCACTTACGTGTCTAGACTTTAACAAATGGAGGAGAATACTCTGTGAACCAAGGATAGTACCCGCACTCATGGTTTCGAAAGTGTACTTCAGTACATTTTCAGACCGGGCGACGACGCGTAAAATCCTGCGCGCACTGAACATCCTAAAAGAACCGAAGGGGGGGGGCTAAAAACCCTACAACCCCACACTTCCCTCATTCAGAACCTATGAAAAGTAAAAACAACATCAGGCGCGGAGAGTTATCAGCTATACGGAGAACCGGGTATCTGAAATGTAAGCGTTTTAAAGGGACCCTAACACCATCTTTCATCACCTCCCAAGGACCCTCCCGAAACCCCCGCATAACTAGTAGGTGGTGGTACCGGGTGCTGAAGGCCAAATCCGAAGGAAGAGTCGGGGTTTTTTCGGGGTCGACCTTCGGATCCGTCCCCGGAAAGACGACGTAGAAAAATGCCGGAGAACCTGGCAGCGGCGGGCTTCCCACATGGAGTATCCGGTATCGGGCGAAAAACGCATGGCAAAGAGCAAGAAACTGACAACCGGTCCGGGAATTACCCCCCCTATACCGCAAAAACGAAAAATTCAACAAAAAGCTTTACATAAATTCACAAAAAACAGGAGGAGGTACGAGATAGGAAGAGGTGGTTGGTTGTTGCGGAAGATGGTGTTATTAACCCAGACGATTGTGCCAAAAAGAAGCCGAGGTCTGTGCGACTCGGATTTTCACACTATAAATGCAGAAACAACCGCGGAGAACTCAAAGGAGCTCCCCTTAAGTGGGGAAGAGCTGATAAGGTCCGAATTCTGTGTTATATCCAGGGCCGAAACAACCAGAAGACGTTGTCGGAAGGGGGGCAGCGAGATGCAACGAATCCACCACCTGAACTCCGCTTTTTTGCGTCGTTATTGAGTTCGAGGACGAGGAGAAAAGGGTGCCACAGGCAACAGGTAATATAGCTTTTTGAGGGGCCTCTGTCCACGAAGTCTGTCCTCGAGACCTATGGTTGCAGCCAGCCAAAGCCTGCACTCTGAAGTTCTGATAGGTTGGGGGGCGGTGTTTCGCACCAAGTCGTCTGCAAAGCCCGGTCTTAGGGTGATGTCACGTGGTACAGACTGGTCAAGTGCGAAAGGAGACCCCGAAGAACGATGACAGGGAAAGCGGGGGACAAAGGGTAGCCTGTTCACCAGACAGTGAATCACCCGTTGTGGTGCCCTGGAGGACGCCGGAAAAAACAGCGTAAGGCGGGAGGGAGGGGAAAAAGCGTCGCACTATGTAACGTCGAGCTTCTCAGTCATGGCAGGGAAGGACTATCTAGACGGACGATGCCGGACTACGCCTTCGCCGCCGAAAAAGGTCCCTCAGGTGATCAAAGAAAGACTGGTTTTGACAGACGGCTTCGCGCAACTCCGGCTTACGTCAGTGTTTGCAGTCCCCTTTTGGGCAACATCCGCGTGAGAGGGAACTTACTCGACACCAGAAGGAATAGCGCTTCACCCTGTTGGGAACACAGACCTGTGGTTGCTGAGAGGTCTGGGAAGACAACGGAAGTGCGGAAACCTGAAGGATTGGCGGTAATGGAGAGCAGGGGGAACTTGACGGGACTACTGCCGGGGCAATAAACGCAATGAGATGGCGGTCGAAAAAACAAATGAAGCCGATGAAAAATACCTGAAACGCGGGCTTGCAGGCCGGAGGGTATGGATGGTAGTGTAATCACTCCAAGACTGTTTCCAAAAAATATTAAAGCTCTGTCGAGGAGAGAACTATTGATAAGTACTTTGAGAGGCGGAGTCTGCGAGGAAAAAAGATGAACTCGACCACAAGGCGCAGAAAACCATTTTTAGAAAACTAGCTTCGCTAAAAACAGGTGTGAATCTCACGCTGTTGATTAAAAGTCCATGGTCCTAGTTGTTCAGGGGGGGGCGCGCCAAATGACACCATGGCACATACACCTGCCATTCATCCTGTTAAAAGAACTTTCGCATACCGTCCACTGCCAACAAATTCATCATATGTCATCCACTTACAAAGCACCGAGGAAGAATAAAAAAAAAAGGTAAGGCAACTCTAACACGATGACTTTACGCGTGTGGTCCTGACAGCCTCGAGTTTGCACGCTCTAAGACCCCGAGGGGTCTTAATGTAACTCGTACTGTTGGGGACAGCATGGCCCACTTCTACTGCGGTTGAGTTTTGAACCGGGACGGGGGAGGACGTAAGTAGCCAAAAATGGTGCAAGCACGTTTGGGAGACTAGTTGGGGAATTTCCGTTCGCGTGCCTTGAAGGTGGTAGTCTGACTAGGGGTGGAGGCTGGTACTCGTTTTAACTGGCCTAACCGGGGGGGAGATCGACTCCGACAGGCCGAGTTAGAAAAAACCAAATTGATCTTTTAGTGAAGTGAAGCTTAGGAGGTGTTTTCGGACGGTCAAACTTGGGAACATTCTTCATTATTAAGGGGGCTCTGCTGTTCGCCTTGGGAATAGGCCCTCTCTTTGGGTGGCAAGCAACGGCGCGGTGCCTTTTGAGCATTTCTCAGAAATTGGCGGTGGAGGGGGACCTGAGGCAAGGGCCATCGTGAAATAATACGGGGAATTTCTCCCTGTTTCTGAAAGTTTTTGGGAAAACGAGGCCCCCGAACTGTGGGGTGCCAGTACTCTTGGTGGGCTGGCCGATTAGTGCCGTGGACCCAGTACATGCGAAATTCGATGAAACTAGTCTATTGGAGGAGAAAGGCTATTGGATGCTACAGTTTACACGGGAGGCTAAGGGGAGTTTCAAACATCCCTTAGGGGAACTGACTTAAGTGTTGGCTTTCCTTTCGCTCCTAAATCATCCGTTCATGTGGAGTTAATACACACAGCAGCACCGTTCGGGAAGAACCAAAAAGCGAAAAAAGGAGGGTGGGAAAAAAACAATTCTTCGGGAGTGCTGGCAAAAAAGACGAATGTGGAAAAAAGGGAACGATACAGAACTCAAACCACGAAGTACCGCTGCTTGTCATGGAGTGCACGTGGCTCGAAAAACAGACTGAGACGTCCGATTTTTTGCACACAATTCCGCGGCGGGGGTCACAATGCAACAAAGGGAACTGTAGGGTCAGTGAGGGAACCCAACAGGAATATGGTTCCAGGGAATCCAACCAGTTCCCCGGAAACGACAAACTGGGAACGCCTTAATCCCCAAAGCGAGATGAAGACACGCACGACCGCTCGACGTGCCTTTCGGAACGGGGGAAGAGGTTCAACCCCGCGGAGAACAGGCTCCTGAATGAAGGCTTTTTGGGGACCAAAAGTAAACAAGATAACTTGAAGAACGTGTCTTCTGCTAGTTCCAAAAAAACTTGACCCCTCCGAAGGCTGTCATCTAGAACCACACGAACCCGGTCTACGGCGACGGTAACAGCACGCTAAGAGTTGCCCACAACTCGGGCGAAAGACCGGGCAGCTCTCCACCATCTAAAGTAAACGCTTCCCTGGGAAGACGCTAACAAAAGAATCAGCGAGAAAAATAAGTTGCCGCAAACGAACAAGGTGCCAAGTTTCACTTGTCCCTAACAATGGGAACTTGGGATCAGCCCGCGGTACAACATCGGGTATTCGCCAACATCTCCTACTCCAGCAACCAGGGCATACTCCATCAACGCACTGGAGGAATGCAAAGCAACCAAAAGGGACAGTCTGCATCAAACCGATGAATGTTTTTGAAAATCCGTCAGTATGCAAGAAAAAAGACAAAGGGCGATACCTGCTGTGGGGTGCCTTTTGCAGGACGGACTCGATAGCTTTCTTAGGATAATGGGACTGCATTACGGTCCGGGGCAACAATAAAAAAGAAAAAGCAATGCGGTCTAGCAAGGATGTCCAGCTCGTACAAAAGGGGCAGGTGCCTGTGTGGAAGAGACAGGGATAACCTTGAGCTCAGAGGGAGCCCCAAAAGGAGTTTCAAGCGGGGAATTGCCGAGGGGGCTGGGGAAAAATCAATTAGAACCAGGGGCTAGGGTCCACTTCAAGGGCCCGTCGGAACGTCGTGAAAAAAAAGCGGCGCGTGGGGGGTATAGGGGGAAGATGGAAGAGAACGGACATATAAGGCCAGCCACGAAAGGCCTGTGATCAGAAGTTCGAAAAGAAAAAAGAGGCGAGAACGTCAAGGCTTGGAGAAGTAAAAGCACGGCTCTCGCCATTCACGAACGGGTCAGGAGAGGGGCGCCGAACCATCTCCAAAATAACGGCATGCGCGGCCTCCCCTCCTCAGGAGTCACACAGGTACGCAAACACGAAAGGAAAGCACCGTGTCGTCAAACAGACATCAGCAACCAAACCGGGCCGCCCTCGCCCCAATAAGAGTTGGCATCGGGTCGAGAATAATCCTTCGTCGGAACACAATTCGTCGGTTGAACGGGGGTAGCATCACACACCCTGGGACTCAGGTATGTTGTGTCGCTCCGTCCGGTAGATCCGGAGAATACGTCCGGAGTCTCTTTCTATAGAAGTGGAGCCTTGCCTGATCAACACCCGATGAGGACTTCGCGTATGATAACAGAACCGCCCTTAGATCCACAGCGAGGGAACGGGGTCCATCCTTATTTAAAACTCAACCCAGTTACAAGAAACCCCAAGGGGCGGAAACGTGAATAAAAACAGGGGATACACGCAACCATCTGTTCTTTAAAGGTGAAGTTCAAGGTTCAGCCGGCACCAAAACAGAAACACCGTTTACCTCAGAAAAAAGGCCGGGGCTTGGGAAGAAAGACCCCCGTTCGACATCCCGAATAGGCAAAGGAGGAAGGCAGCTGTCAGGGAAAATCGCTGTTAGCCGTCTGGGATCGGAGAACAGCTTAAAAAAGAAATGAATAAGTGCGGGGGGATTGGCGAAGTATGACGGAGGGGGAACTCCCCAATCCATAAACAGATCAACCTCGTAGTCGGCAGTGGGGGGAAGGAAAGATCACTCCAAAAAGACTAAAGGTCGGTCCGTGGGAGCGAGAAGGCGGCCTTAGCGACGCCACGGCAAGAAGCGAAAAACGGACGGGCAGGCCGTACGCGGCAGGGTTGATTACGGTCGGGAGAACTCCGCCAGCAACGCCGGCGGGACCAAACAATGATCTACCCCCCTTATCCTCAACGACACAAAACACCGTAGTCAAACTCCAAAAAAAGGAGGGAGTGGAAAAAGAAGAGAGAAGGTGGGTTTCTGTTGAGGGCAGGGGGGGGGGGTGTAAAGGACTCTTCTTTTAACAGACCTAGCTGATGAAGTTTGTATTAAACCGAGAAAAGAGAAAGACCGAGGGAAGGCACGCAAGGGGGTTAAGAAAGGACAGTAGGGGGCCGTCACTTAAGGGAAAAATACGCCGAACACAAAAAAAGTAGGTGAGGGGGAGTTGGCGGATAAGGACCCGGACAAAAAAAGCGGCCGCTAAATGAGGTTTAGGAGGGGCGCATGTAAAGGCTTGCATAAAAAGGGGGGGACACAACAGTTTCAGATTAGCCAGTGATAGAAAGAAAAGGAAGATTGTGACCTCAAAGAAGAGGCGGGATCGGGAGGACTGTAAGAGTGCGGGTCTGGGAGATAAGGAAAAAGAACCGAGTCTTAGGCGAAAAGTCGTCCGCCCTTCGTAACAAAAACCCTCCTGCCGAAAGAAAAGCGGGGGGGGGCAAGCGGTTCGCGTGCAACGAGTTGAATCATAAGTTGTGTACGTGAAAGGGGCCAAGACCGGCAACGAGACGGGCGGGGTCGGTCTTTCCGAGAAAAGTGGGCTACCGCATCTCTTAATCGCGGGGGGGAAGAACCAAGTCAACACTTAGATGGAGAACGGAATAGCACAGATTACGCCCCGCCACCAATGAACCCATTCAAGTCTGGGATGCGCGCTGAAAGGGGGGGGTGTGGGAGTCCACCTGGCCGAGGCTTGGACCGTTTTCTAACAAGGGGCTTTTCGCGCACCTTATTCGTCGGGGCGATAAGCTGGAGCCATCTTTCGAAGACCTCATTGAGTATGATGAGGGGCGCAGAGGGGTCCTGTCATAAGATGCTCACTGCTTGACTACCGCTGAGTGGACGCATACCTAAGGAGGTGGGGAGAAAACTTGAAGTGGCGCTAAAAGGTCTGCGAGTTGCAGAACCGGCCTTCGAGCGACTGGTGAGGGGTAAATGGAGACGGAAAAAAGGTGAGACCAGCTTTGTGTCGAAGGGGGGAGGGGAACCACCCTTAAGCGAGCTACAATAAAACACACAGAGGCGTCTGGACGTCGGTAAAGACGGTTGGAGGGGAGAAGAATATCAGGAAATGCCAGTTACTTGGGTGGGCGCGTGACCGGAGCAAAAAATAAAGCGGCAAACAGGGTAGCTGCAAATGGGGTGATACAAAGTCTACCGGGGTCAGCTAACCTTTCTAGAAGAAAATGTAACAAGCGTTCATCTTGTGCCGATTAAACGGGACAAAACCAGCATTACCATCGCCAATCGCACGGGGGAAAGCCACGGGGAAACCAAAACAACTCCAGCAAGGGGCAGCCTATCGTTTCACTCAGTCCAAAGGCCAGGAAGACTAAAGAAGGTTGGGAACCCATGCCGCGGGATTAAGCACGAGGACAAGACAGCTCAGCAATGCTTTCTGTTGGTCAAAAAGGACAAAATTCCGCGGGAGGAAGTCTGAATGCGTAGATTAATAAAAAACTCAAAGAAAAGGGGTTAAAAAATCACGGTCACGTGCGTACTTTGGGGGTTCGGATTGGCCGTTCACCCACTCCGGGCAGGGGGAGCGGACGATGTCTGGCGCGGTGCGGCTTTTAATATGCAAACGAGGCCGCGTCGAAGAGCAAAAAAGGCTCTTCCAGCACCAGGACAGGTTAACCCGGCGTGGGTCAACAAAAACGGCGTTCATGGAAAAAAAGAGAGAGAGTTCGGCGCTTCACACTTGGAATATCTTCCTGAGGAAGCGGAGGTGAGGAGGGGGGCTGGTAAAAGTCGTTAACGGGGAAAGTCGTCTGTTGGCCCAATGAGCAATGCCGGATTAACGTTAGGCTTCGTTCGGGGCTTGAGGATACGAGGGGGGAAGATACTTCATCGTAGGAAAAACATTAAGAAAAGGAACGGTGAACTTTGTCTGCCGTGTGGGGACGAAAAGAAGTGTGAGGCTGCAGCTTGAGAAACATTCCAACATTAACTAGCGAAAGAAAAGCCAGGGCAACAAACTTGACGCAATGGGTTCAGGCGTGGTTGTGGTTGTAGCCGGGGGGGGAAAAATTCAACGGGGCGGGTGTAGGGAGGGAACGGTGGCTTTCAATTGCAGAACATCTGGGCATTGGGTGTCTTTCACTACAAAACACGACCGAATCCTCGTGCTGTTGGCCACATCCGCACGAATGGGTGGGGGGAAAAATCGGGATAGGGATGAAAGCCATACGATAAAGTTGAGAAAAGATACTAATAGACAGGAGGAGGTTTTTAACAGGGGCTCCTGGGGTCAGCTCAATCACGGAAGGACAACGGGGGGAGAGGTGCACAACAGCACCGGAAGAGTTGTCGAAGAAGAAGCTTGTAGGTATTTCTTGACCTGGCCACGGAAAAAAAGGGGCGGAAGGAAAAAAGGGAAAGGAAGGAACCCGTGACCGTGGAAGCGAACCAGGAACCGAAGAACGAAAGATCAAGAACTCGACAGGGAAGGGAAGGGCTCGGGAAGGGGGGAAAACCCGCGAGAACAGCATGAACGGCGGTCGGAAAAGGGGAGGAACAAAGGAAGCCACAAGTAAAGGCCAGGGAAAAAGGCGCTAGTCCTAGCTGGATCAAGGCCAATTATCGAAAGCACATTCTACTTCGAAACGGGAACACTAAAGAAACTGTTGGCGCCCCCAAATCCAGTTTTCGTTGGGGACGGAGAAAAGAATTCTAACAGAATTGGGGACAAACATCAGTAAGGAAGTCCCAAGGTACCGCAACTCCCTATAGCTTCCCCAGAAAAGGGTTTGGGAAAAAATACGAACAGAAGCAAGGGTGAAGTTGAAACATCGTTGTCTAGACTAGTATCACACTCTTGGGGCGTCTTCAACCAAGCGGAGGAACGAAGAGAAGAAAGACTCCAACGGTCA
>Ga0179593_1513851_pt1 | contig 12312 bp, 9 predicted proteins | sample CZODoug2_1_08_16_FD_185931 | JGI IMG/M metagenome (GOLD analysis project Ga0179593, IMG submission 185931) | Vadose zone soil fungal communities from Angelo Coast Range Reserve, California, USA - CZODoug2_1_08_16fungal (PacBio error correction) | ecosystem: Environmental > Terrestrial > Soil >...
ACTTCATAAGAAGGGGTTTAGGTTGGCGGTCTCGGGGGGGGTGAAAATAAAAGCTTACCATTTTCGAAAATGAAGGAAGTATTTCATCGAACAAGGGGGATAGGGGAACAGGGGTTTTAAAGCAAGAAGTTTAAAGCCACCGGACAGTCTCAAACGGACATTTGGGTTCTAAACGGAAAGCTGGAGGGGCAAAGCCCTTAAACAAGACTTCGGCAGCGCTCCCGACGGAGAAAATACCTCAAAAAGGGGAAAGGTTTACATAACGTTATAAGTTGGGAAGAAGGGGAAAATCCAATTTTGAAAGGACATGGCCTGAGGGAAAATCGAGGGGGGAAGTGAATGCTGTGAAAAAACCTTGAATCCTTCATCCAAGACAGAAAGCTCCCGTCCACAAAATTGGGGGGGAACGTCCGTGCTCCAATTTAAGCCATCACTGAAGACACTGTCTATTTTAAAAACGCAAGGTGGGACATTAGGGGAAGGTTTTCCGAGGGGGAATTAAGACAGAGTAGAACATACGGGCCCATAATTCATGAAGCCATAACGAGGTGGGAGAACTGACCCTAGAAAGAGTATCGCCAAAAGGCGTCCAAAGGGGGAAAGATCGCAAGAACAGAAAATCCCAAACCTAGGGTCCAAAACACCGGCCGATGGGGCTGGGTGGGGGAGAGGGGGGGCTTTGTGGGGAAGGCACTACTTTACTGTACCAAATTGCGTATTACATGGGGGGGGGGGCTCACAGGGGGATTTAAGAGATCTGCCATCCAATTGGAGAACGAGGGAAAGTCTCGCGGGAAGGACTACCGAAGAGAATGGCGCCAAAAAGGAACACCGATTTCTCATTGCCATGGGGGTAAAGTAAAACCGTTGAAAATTACCACGTCAATAAAGGGGTGACACACCATGACAGATTTTTCACAAGCGCGTTTGAAAGGGTGCAAACTTGGAGGTCTTAAGAAATCATGCCGTCATGGGCTGTCTCGTGAAATATAAAAGAGCTCGGCCGATATCGCGAAAGAGTGTTCCAGAGGAAGAGCGCTGGACGGCGAGGGGTACAACCAGGGGAAAGGAGAAGCAAAATTACGCGGGGGGGCGCAACTTTCCATTTAAACCAAAATCTTTTTAAAGTGGGGGGCCACAAGGGAATGTTCTTGAGGAAGGAAAGGAAAAGCTTTCCTAAGGAGGACAAGCTTCAAAAGAGCGAGTGTTCTTCTCGAAAGAAAAAAAAACGGTCCCTCCCCTCTGTAAGAAGTCGTGGAAAAACTAACATTTTTCTGATCAGCTGAGGAGGGGGACATTTGGAGAGGTATTCTCCAATAGCGACGGGGGAAAAAACCTTTTCTCGAGGGGATGTTGAATCCGTTTCGGCAAATCTTCGCGGACCCCAAACCTGGACTCATGGAAAAACAACACCCCAGACGAGACAATACCACCGGGGGAAAGGCATTGGGCGATCTAAAGAGGATAGAGATGCCAGAACGACGAAAACTCCTCGCGGGGAACGAAACTACGAGGAGACACCAAAACCGAAGAACCAACACTCGGAAAGGCTTTTTGCCGACTTTGCAGAAGAAAGAGAGATCGCAGGGTCTAAAAAAAGACCGGGGGGGGTTCCAGCAATCGCCCCTCTCTGAGGGAAGAAAATATGAAAAGACGATCATCATCAGGAAACGTAGCTCCAGAGCAAGTGGGATTCAATTGCGGAGGACTTCCTCATCAAGAGAAAAGGGGATTGTGGGGGGAAAAAGAGAAAAAAAATTGGGGACGGTCATCGCACGGACCCGGTCATCACCATTCAACTCTCATGGGGGGGCAAGCAAAAAAGGGTACCGAAGGGCACAAAAGGAAAAAAGGTACGGGGGTGCGGTAACTAACGGAACTCTAAGTTAACTATCGAAATCAACAACAAAAAACCGGACAAATATAGTATAGAGTATACCGAAAAACGTCGTTTATGGGGGAATGGGGCATTTGGGGGGGGGGGGAACATTCGTAACGGGGAGAAAATAACATAATGCGGAAAGGGGCAATTCGCTGGGGGTCCTTATGGGGAAAAAAAGAAATCGCAGGGGGAGGGTACGGTAAATCCAAATCCGAAAGACGTAAGGGGGGCAGAAGACTGCGGGATCTCTTTTCGAAGGGTGGGGGGGGGGAAGGGCCACCGCTATGGGGAGGGGTCGTGAAGGGGGATTGTCGGGGGGATACGGGCACGTTGAAAAACACCTATTTTTGGTGTTGGGGGGGTTATTACGTTTAGTTTGGGGGAAGGAAACGCGTCGTTTATTAGGAGAGAAGCTTCTGAGAAGGGGGAAGGATCAGCGGAGATCGCCCAAGGCCGCGAAGTTTTATTGCGAAAGGCGTGTGTGATTACATTGTGCCGGAGGGACAGCGCTGACAGAACCGTAATCTATCTGCATCAGAAAAAAGGGAGAAGAGTAAACGGTTTGGAAAGGACGCGAATTTAGAATACAAGGAAAAAGGAGCAGAAACAATGTCGCCGTTCGTGGGAAAACGCGGGACCGGGTTCAGCGACGGAGGGGATCTCCTTGACTCGAAAAATTTCGGGGGGGGGGGGGACTCCGGGAATCACACCTTTAAAAAAAAGAGAGGAAAACTGTCCATTGGAAAATCGGAAAAGTTGTCTGGGACCTTTTCTGAAAATCCATAAAAAAGGTGGGTCCATCGAAAGTGGTCCAGGTCTGCCGTCGTGGCTAGCCTTATTCAGGGGGGGAAACACGGCACTTACGGGGGAGGAAGGGGAATGATTTGCAGGCCAAAGGCTCATTGGAGGGCGATGGGTTTGAACGAGGGGTCATCTAAAAAGGAAAAAGGCATTCTCAAGGAAGGGGGAGAATGTCGACATCATGGGGGGTGTGAGAGAAGGTGAGTACCAGTAGTCTATCGTGATAGGTGAAAGCCGGAGAATTTTGGTATCCATGGTAAGACAACGAGACGAGTGGGATGCCGGACGAGATCCCAGGAGGAAAGAAAATCGGGGGGAGTTGGGCAAAAGTTGGAATCGGAGGGAAAATTGGCAGAGGCATCTTCGAGGGAGGGGCAGGGGAGGGTTTTACATGGGACGTGGGGAGGTGGGAGAGATTGATTCTCCAAAAAAAGCCCCAAGAAGAATGTCCCACACATGCAAAGTCGAGTGAGGGCTTCTGGGAAGGGAAAAAAAAGTCTAACGCCCACGAAACAGTTGGGGAAGAAAGTTCCGGTGGATAATGAAAAATCCGACATTAGGAAAAGCGAAAAGAGAGCTGCTATTCCAGGGCGAAAAAAGGCCTGCAAAGGCGAAAGAATGCGTAATGGAGCGGGATGATGATGACGTTTGAAATAAAATGGGCGACTTTTTAGTAGGGCTAAACGTGGATAAAAAAGATGCCGAGAATCCGGGGGGAAGAGGTCCTGTCCATCCAACGAAGTCATTTTATAGGGAAGGCCACAAAATTGGGGGGTTTTGGGGGGGTCGGTGGAAAACCGACTTCGGGGAGTGGAGGAAGGCGATTAAATAAATCAGTAGCGAAAGGAGGGAAATGGTCAGTGAATTTCAGAAAAAGGGCAATATAAACCAGAACTATAGGGACCTTGGGCCTTGTTTGTATAGGGGGGGCCGGGGGGAAAGAAAAGATTTGTGGAGGTAGGGAAGGTCTGGTCACTTAATCTGAGAAGAGCTCCGGGAAAACCATGAGGCAGTTGGGGGGCGAATGGGTCATGGCTGCAGAGGAGGATGAAAAGCAATCGCCAGCAAAACGTCGATGCTGCAAAGGGTCAGTAGTGCTACAGAGCCCCGCCCGGAAGAGGGGGAGAGAATTGCCTGGAAGCCCAAGGGGAGATTCCGCGGAATAGGCGAAAAGGCTTGTCAGGAACTATATAAAACCGTAGGATCCTTCACGATTCTCAGAAAGAGGGTATGCTTAAGAAGAGCAATTTTAATGGTGAAAAAAAGAGGAAAATGACAGGGGAATGCGTTTTGCTGAGGACTCGACGAGAGGAGTCGTCGAGGTATTTCGTAAGGGGAAAACGACCTTCCTCCTGAGGGGAAGAAGGGAAAACCTGAAAAAAGGAAAAAAACAACACATCTTCTTAGAGGAAGTGGGAGGAAAAAATAAACGAGCAGTAGCAAAGTGGGAAGAAATCACTCCATACGTACTGCGACCCTGGGGGGGGGGGGGGGGAAGAGGGCGGGCATAGGAAGGTATTGACTAACGGGGTATGGAAGAACGGCGCGGCTGGGAAAAGCACGTCCATTTACCGGGGAAAGAAGGGGGGAGCTTTCCTTGTTGCGAGGTGGTACAGCCGGCTGCCAGAGAAAAATGACCGATTGGGAGGTGGGAAAGGAAAAAATTGCTGGGAAGAACTTCCCTGTAAGGGAGTTGTTCTTTTATAGGGAAATAAACGATGCCCCGATTCGCGCTGGGGGAGAGGAAATAATCCCATCCCCACGGGGAGGACAAAGTATCCAATCCAATCGGAAAGAGGGAAGGGCGCCGATCAATTCCCGGCTGGGGTGAGGGGGCGCAGCCCCACCACCGCGGAAAACTATTATTAGTAAATATAAGGGAGGTAGGCTCGCAGTGGGGGGAAGCCCGGGAATTTATCGGCGAAGAAGAGACTGTGAGTGTTGATTTTGTGGAATAATTAAGGAGGCTAATTTCTTTTATTATCCTAAGGGGAAAAGGAAGATAATAGGGAAGAGAAAAGTTCCGTATCTACTCAAGGCCTACACAGACCAAGGAGGAGTAGTCACTTTCCAAGATAATTTATTTCTTCGGCGGGAGAGGGGAGGTATTCCCGAAGAACTTGGAACAAAAAAGGTAACAGCTCCCGGCGGACAAAGATGTGCTCTTGTAAAATTTAAAAAGAGCCTTTATGACAGAGCCAGAAGATCCAAAGAGGGTGCATGACGCAGAATCGTGATAAACTCCCCAAAAGAAGAGTTCGCGGAAAAAAGGAACAAACTTTGCTCATGGGGGCCGCCTCTCTAAGGAACGAATAAGCTGAAAAGGGGGACGGAAGTTGCGGCCAGGAGCGGCCTCGTCTGTAAAGAAGGGAAAAAACTAGAAAAAAGAATCGGCTCGTGGAGAACCACAGAGCAATGGGGGTCGGGCGGACCAGAGGCAAAAATTCTCCTGTCATAAGGGAAAGAGCATGGAAAAAAAAGCGGCGCCCTTTGAAGATTGTCAAATCGTTCACGCGGGGGAACAGGGTGTGTCCGCTAAAAAAACATACATTCCTTTACGGGCGAAAAAGGGCTAAGTCAAACCTTGAGTCTTCCACATTCTTTTTAAGAAGATCGCATGGGAAAAAAAAAGTGGGATTGCCTTTGAGGGAGCCGAACCCTGAAACTTCCTCCATCGCAAAAAGGGGACCGCAACATTCGGCCTCGGGGAACAGTGAGTCGAATAGAGTTGAGACACAAACGAAAACAATCAAATCCCTAAGAACTACTGGAAGAGAATAACGTCATAACTGGGGAAAAAATTTTATGACGGAGATTGGAGGGGGGGACATATCGAATTCCCTACTCTAAGGGGCCTTGACAAGAAAGGTTGGGTCAGAAGTCGTTTAAGGGACGTACCCAGAAAAAGAAGCCACTTGGGACTTTACCAAAACGAAAGGCGGGGGGCAAGGAGGACTCGTCTATAACAGGCGAAAAAACCGAGCTCAAGGGGGGTTTTTTACGGAAGTGTCCAAAGAAACGAAATCCGCTGGGGGAAAACACCCTCGTTGTCGGGAAAGACCCGACGATCCTTGGACAGGGTGGGGAAACGGGTGAAGAGGAAGGAGAAACAATCTAACCGGAAAAATTGAAAAAGGGGCTGTAGACTCTCAATCCCTGGGAAAAGAAAATCACAGGGCGATTGTGAAAGAGTGCAGTTTCGGGGAGGATCCTGAAATGACTCCAAGAGAAGCGGAAAAGCCTGACTCGAATGATATCAAAAAGGGGGGGGGGCTGAAAATAGGGCGCATTCAAAAAGGCTATCCGGAAAGAAGGGGCCGCTAAAAAAGGGGGGTTTAATTCCTAAAGGCTTGGTCGCAAAAAGGCCGACGACGGGCGAAAGGGGGGGATAAAAATCTTAAGGAAAAGGCTTAATAGAAGCGAAAAATCCATTGTAAAGGGAAAAAACGACGATCGCAAGAGGAGGAGAGAAAAAGCTGCGAAGGGAACGGCCGCCCGGCCCCCCGGGTTCCGACCCGTTCCCCCATCGTTCAAACCCCGAAGGGAACAAGGAAAAAAGTTGGCCTGCACATGCATCGCCCCTTTCAGGCAGAGGCGGAAATGAGAACCAGTTTTAGGAAGAGAAAAATAAAGTCTGGTCGCTAGGTATGGCGTGGAAGACCGAAAAAAATGGATACGATGAAGGCAAATGGGGGGGGAACTCAGGGGGGGTAAGGTGGTTATTCCCAACGAACAGAAATTAATTCTTTACGAAACCTCCGGGAGGTTTTTTCCTTCAAGCTTTCGACCAGGGAGGCACGTTTCTTTTCAAGGTCTGAATAAGAGGTGATGGGACGTTGGTTCTGGGAGCTTCGTTTAACATTGGAGGGGAGGGGGGTCTCCTTGGGTGGTCCTTAATGACGTCGGCCGGGAAGGGAAGAGACCGCAAGGGATTCCCCAAAAGAAATTTATGAACGGGGGGGGCATTTGTAGAAACGCGGCGGCAAGGAAAAGGGTACTCTCTGACGAGGAGCAACGAAGGGGCGGGAAAAACAAAGGGAGGAAAACAACAACTCTTCAACAAGGAAAAAGAAAAGGTTTTCCTTGGGTAAGGGATCCAAATACAATACGGATCGAACGGATCTAAAAATCGCTGGGGGGGGTCCATCACTCAAAAAAGGGGACCAGCGGATCAAAATGCAAGTGAAAGGGGGGTGAAATGGGTGATTTGGGATTTAAACAGGCCTCATCAAAAGAAAGTCTTTGGAATCAGGAGGGATCCCTGTCATGGGCGGAAATCGCATGGGGAGATTACCTCCTGGAAGCAGGGGGTGCAAAAAATCGAAAGGAACCTTGGAGCTGGTAGAAAGGAAAAAAGAAAAAACCGGAAGAGACCTCGTGAGGGTACCGCAAGGAAAGGATTTTTGCCCATTGGAAGAACTATGAAGGTAAAGGCAGCCGGGGCGAAGGCGACTTTTGGGGGGGAGTAAAGTGCAGAAGGGGAGGAATCAAGGTCCTTAGGAATGAGAGAGTAATGTGGGGGAAATCCCAAATCCGCCATTGAAAAAGGCCATCTTCGCTTCTGGGGTTACGCGAAAAGTGGGAGTCTGGACGTCGAGGGAGGTCAGAGTGTGGGAGGGGGGGGATCCGTCACTAGATCAAAACTAGGGGGGTTGTTTTTTTGAGGGGTTTTTTTGGGAAGAAGAATTCTTCGAGGTAGCTATAGAGGACACTGGTAAGTGGCAGATTGCCTCCGAGGAGAAGGTATCTCCCCATGGGGGGGAACAAATTTGTATGGGAGGTGTGAAATGATCTAAAGAAAAACAGGGCCGAAACGGAGCCAATTACCAGGCAAAAGGGAAATGGTTCACGAAAGTGAGATACAAGGAGAAAGCCCAAAACAAAGCTTCGAGGAAGGACACATGTTTCCTTTGAGGGAGGGGGGGCGGCCCACGCTTGATTGACGGACAGAAACAGAAAAAAACGGTTTTTGAAGAGACGGGGCCTTCAAACAAAAGAACGCCCAGCCAGGAAAACTTTACCAAAGGGGGTGAAAAACGGGCCCTTTGGGGGGGGAATGTCGTAGAGACGCCGGCCTGGGAAAGCCATACAATATCGCCTTGGAAAGGGGGGGATTTTGTAAGGAAAAAACGTGATACACTGGCGCTGTCGAGGGGAGAAGGACGGGGGATGCCGGGAAAAGGCCAAATTTCAAACCTCACGATTGGGTTGGAACGAGGGGTTTCTGGGCCAGGAAAAGGAAGGGATCATTCAGGGAGTTTCTATAATTTCTCCAGGGAGTCGTGGGAAGAAAGTCGTACCATTTGATGAATACAAGGGGAAGATGTAATATGGAATCCTATTCCGAGAGAAGGTCTCCGGACAAAAACGACATCCCAGGAAGGCAGGAGGGGGGGGCCCAGGACCAATGAAGGGGGATTTCTTCTCGGTTGGGAAGGCCAATATGGCTCTAAAAGAGGCGGGAGGGAGGGGGACTTCTGGGGGGGGGTAAATCTCTGGGGAAAAAAGGATACCGACAACCTAAAGTAACCTGATGGGGGGAAATCGCCAGTGAAGGGGGCGCTTCTTACAAGAGATTCTCCCGCCAACGAAAGGCAGTTTCCATTTGGGATGGGGACCGGAGTTACTCCCTGAGGATTTCACCAAAGAAACCTCGAGGAAAAAAGAGACGCTTATGTACAGGGCTGTGGAAGTTAAAAATCGAATTCCACATTTACCGGGACGACTTTGAGGCTAAAAAGCAAAAGCGGAAGCGAAGGTCCGGAATGGCTCTGCAGGGTTTTTGGGAAACCACAAAATTGTCTTTGGGGGCACGGTAGGTGGAAAGACGGCGATTCTGAGGAAATATACTTTCCCAAAAAAACCAAGAGAGAAATGGTCCGCTGAACGAGAGTACGCACAAAAACCCCAATTAGAAAAAAAGGTATTGAATCAGGCCCTTGAAGGAACGGGGCTTGTTGAAAAAAACGAAAGGGTGGAGTCGGTCCTCTTCGAAATCCGGGAGAAGGGCATGCGGAATCAACGTCGCGCTGCTCCGTGAAGGGGTCAAGCGACGGAACCCTGCTGCGCCTGCACCATGAAAAGGGCTGCATGGTCCTAATAGCCTCCTTCCCGGTAGAGAGCCGATAAGGAGAGTGAGAGAAATTGGAAGCGTCATTATCTTGAGATGACCGCTGAAGAGATGCCCGTAAAGATGCACTCGGAGTTTTGCAGGCTTCGAGAAAAGGTTCTTTAAATGGGGGTCCAAAAAAAACGGGCCCATGACGCTCGTCGTTACTACTGTACTGGCGAGGACAAGGCGAGATAGTCCCAGTTAAAGAGGGTTTTTCTGACTTCCTAGAGAAAATATTCTAGGGGGAAAGTACTTGGCGGAACTCCTAGGCCTGGAGAAAAACTGGAGGAGAGAAAAGTAAAACGCCATCAGGGAGACCTTTTTTATCCAACGAAAGGGAAATTTTACAGTTTAAGAAAATCATACAACGGGGGGGGGAAAGATGCTTTCTCTTCGAAAAGTAAACCTTATTTGGGTAGAGGAAATTTGAATCAAGGCGGCATTTTAAATTTTCCCAGCGGAAAAAGGGTGGCGGGGATGGAAGATGGGTCCTTTTTGGGGTAAAAGAACTTCTTCCATCCACGAAAGGAAAGTGTCCGTCGATCAAGAAGGGACCGCTGATAACCTTGGGGTGGGGTTAAGGGGGGGCACGTGTCGAGAAAGGGTCTCTCTCAGGACCCGATTCGACGAGGGGACAAGGGAAGCATACGATCATCCAAGCCAAAATCTGCTCCATCGAAGGGGGAGGCGACGAATCAATGCACAAAGCTATCTCTAAGAAGAGAAAAAAACAACAAGGGGGGGAGTAAAAGATAGATAGATCAGGAGATCTCGGAAACGGCCATGGAATTGAGGAGATTCCAACAATGATTCGTGCGATTGGATTTGGAAGAATTGGAATTGCATTTGACCATGAATTGCACAAATGACCGCAGGGCGCGAATCTTGTAATCTTAGAGATAAGGATGATCACTGAGATAGGGACCCAAAAAGAAAAACGCCCTTAACGGGAAATTCCCTTTCTCACCAGGGAGGGGAATTCCAAGGTGAGGGGATGTAATTTCCTCTTCGGGGGGACGCTGGAAAGGGCAAGAGGCCAAAAATTGAAAGGATGACCCGCCCACTTTCAAAGGGGAAGGGGTTTAACATTTAAAGGCGTCCTTTATTAAAGGAAGGGGAATCAATAAAAAAATACTTTAATGGTCAAAGGCCTATCCCTCATATGAAAACAAACCGGGGGGTCGCGTGGAAAAAGGGGATGGGTATTAAACTTTCCAACTTGGTGAAATCTGTGAGAAGAAAGGGAGGAAGATAATACGCAGTGGAGTTTTTTCCTTTTCAGAGAAAATGGTAGCCATCTTCGGAAAAGGAAGCCTATCCACGGAAGGGACGCAGGAAAAAGCAGGCTACGTTTCGCTAGGGAAAGAAATCTCACTTGGGGAAGGGGTCAGAAAAAAAGGAAAGCAAATTTTCGCCGTTACGAGGCAAACCGAAGTTCCTCGAGAACGTTCCACGCAGGAAGGCAGCGTGAAGTGGGCATAAAGTAGGGAAGGCATGCGCAAACAACTTCCAATTCTAATAAGCCTAGCGACGGAAAAGGATGTTTGAATCATTGAAAGCTAATTGGGGGGGGAGGGATTGCCTGGCCTCAAAAGTCTCCATTCATCGGGTCAAACTGAAAAAAGGAAGGGGGGGCGTGGATCCAAAAAACGGAGGCGTCAATGGGACTATACATAATATTACAGGTACTCTCAAAAAATAAAAAAGGACTTATCAACAAGGCAAAGCTCTAAGGCATTCAGAGTCAAAGAACGGTGGGGGGGGGGGTTTTTGGGGAAAAAGGGGCTCGTAAGGCGGACATGAAGCGGGGGAAATCTACAGAAAAATTATTTCATCGCCGGGAAAGGTTTCCACGCAAGAGGAGGGAAAAGAAAAGCCACCGAACCACTGTGAAAAGACAGGAAGGGAAAAACGGAAAGAGGGCCTTTCCAGAGGGAGAACTTTAAGAAAGAAGAGAATGTGGTGTCGAAAGACAACCCTGACGAAAGGGGGAAGGCGAATCCAATAATCGTTGCCCAGAGGGGATGCAAAATAGATGGCAAGGGTTGTTGACGAGAACTTCGGCAAGGAACTTAATCCACGTCCAAAATTGGGGACGGCCGAGAAGAATCTCCCTCCATAGGACCATAGAAAAAAAAAGGAAATATTGGAGATTGGGGGATTCCCTTTTGGAATGAGGGGGTTTTAGGCCTGAAAAGGCTAAATAATTATGAAGCGTCCCAGTTGGAAACTCCTCCCTCCGAAGGATCCAAGGGCGGCAGAGGGGGGAGATGCCAATTTGGGTATGCAAATAAGCCAAGGGAATCCAAACTATTGTTCAAAAAGAATGGGGGCTGGGGGGAAAAAGGGTTTCTTTATGGGAGGAAGTTTCTATTGTCGGATACATGGATGAAGCACTCTGGAAAAGCACGATCGAGGGGAGCGTGGAAGGAGGAGCGAAAAACGACGCTAATAAATAGGGAGGGTCTCGAAGAACGATTCTAATTTACGAGCGACAAACGTAGGACATCTATGACACGCAAGAAAGAGTTCAAAAAAGGGAGGAAACTATTGGTGAAAAAAACACGTTTTGAACTGGGTACTTTCTTGTCGAACAACAAAAAGTCATGAAAGGATTCTCTACCAAGACTCCTTCTCGGAGGCAGGTTATCAAAACAGAAGAGTGTCTTTCTCTGGGGGAAGAGGTGTCGTGGCATGAGAGAAATGCAAAGTAGTAATAGGAAAAGGGTGGCGCAAATGGGGGGTTACCGAAAAAGATGTAAGAGTTTATTGACCTGGAAACCGAAATTGAAAGGACGGGGACAAGATCGCCAAACCCGGTCATGGGGAGGAGATACCAAAGAATCAAAGTCCCCGCTAGCCGTAAGTGAGGGGGGGAAAAAAAAAAAAAATAGTGGCGGAATCAAGGCTGGGAAATTTGAAAAAATGTTTCCAAGGGGGCGTTAACCAATTGTACAAGCAAGGGCCTGGTCAAAGGGAAAGAGAGATGATTCCGTTAGGGAAAAGTGGGCAGGAGAAAAAAAAGAGAAGGTTCACCCACGAAGCACCCTTTATGACGGGGGAGGGGGTCTCGTCTCAAGCTGATCCTCTGCGGGGTTAGCGTCAACATAAAGACGAGGGGATATACTGCGACAGCAACTGAAATGCGAAAAAAGAAAAACCCAAAACAGCAAAAGAATAACCAATCAAAAACCAACAATCAGGTGCTTGGGGGGAGAGAAGAAGATGAGGAAGAAGATGTTGTCAACACCGAAGAAAACATCCTCTAAACTGAGGAAAAAACCCTGAGGCGACAAGGACAATCATCATCGGACAGAAAGAACAGGAAATTAGGGGTTGGGATTGAAAGGAAGAGGAAAGGACGCTATCTTTTTAGAATTGATCCGAAGAAATAGCGAATTTGGAAAAAAGTCAAAAACTTGAGACGACAAGAGAACTTTACAAACCATAAAGATGTCTCAAGAGGGGGAAATTAAAGATGCAAGAACAGGGGGACCGCCGAAGACTGGAATGAAAA
>Ga0179593_1519927_pt1 | contig 12312 bp, 14 predicted proteins | sample CZODoug2_1_08_16_FD_185931 | JGI IMG/M metagenome (GOLD analysis project Ga0179593, IMG submission 185931) | Vadose zone soil fungal communities from Angelo Coast Range Reserve, California, USA - CZODoug2_1_08_16fungal (PacBio error correction) | ecosystem: Environmental > Terrestrial > Soil >...
CGAACACCCGGGGAGGACGCGGGAGGGAAAAAAAACGGGGGGAATCGATTCGGCTGAAAAGGAACGACGGGAAAAGGGGGATCCTCGCTGGGTAAGAAGGAAAATGAACCGAGGGGAAAAAACGAGAACCGAATCCACGGCGGGGGGAAAAAAAAAGCCAAGTCGAGGGGTGATTGTTGGGATGATGGCTGGGATCTGGTACGGAAACGGGAAGGAGATCTCCTATAAAAAAGTGGAATAAAGGAAATCTGGGTTTACCGAAATTAACAGAGGGACAGGAACGAGGCAAAAGAATCGGATAAGAAGGTGGACTAAGGGGGGGGAGAAAAAATCCCCACTTGACCCGGTTGGAGGTGTCAGAGTTCTTCGTCAGGAACAATTCTGAAGAAAGCAACGGAACTAAAAGGGGGAAACATCCATATGTTCGTTAGCCACATGGGGAAAAAGAAGGTAAGACAAGCAGCAGGCGGAGTACATAAGAGGCGAGGAATATCTGCCCTCTTCGGGGATCTTTCCTGGACAGAAGCAAAGCATTATGCACACAAGCGGCATCAAAGCAAGCCTTAACTGAAAACGCGGCCGATATGATGAAAACGGGATGACACTACATGCTCCTAACAAAATTCCAAAAAAGAAAAAGAAAAAAAAAAAAAAAAAAAAAAAAAAAAAAAAAAAAAACAAAAAAAAAAAATAAAAAAAAAAGAAAGATGAGCAATGTTGGCAGCTAAAAGTGAGGGAACACTTAAGACATGAGGGGGAGAAAAGCGCAGCAAAAAAAAAAAGGACTCTTTGGAAGGAGGGATGCCTTAAAAGCTAGAACTACGTAAAATATTAAGAACCGCTGAGGAAGCAAAAAGTTCAACTGATCGGAGTGAGCAATTCACAAAGACCGGGAGTATCGTGAGACGAGGAAAACATCACTTGGTCGATTCGGGGGAGGGTGTGCATCAGGTGGGTAACCAAACGATAAAATATCAAATGGAAGGGAAGGAATTCACCGGAAACCAAGTCGGAAGCCCCGATGTTCAGAGGATAAAAGAGAAGACATTTAACACCCGAATAAAAAAAGGGTAGCATGCTGGTGGAAAAAAACTTCGGGAAGACAAGATGAGGTCGGTTCTCGAGGACGGCACGGGTCTAAATTATCGCCAGCGCCATTACTCAAAGGAAAGAAAAAACCGGACCTAAGGGAACGCGGTGTGCCATCCTGTAAGGGGGGGGGGAAGAAGCGATCAATACCCAGGAAAGGAAGAAGGGGGCGTTAAGAACGCTTGATTGCCTTAATTAGGAAGGGGAAAAAAAAGAAGCGGATATTGCGAGGGGGAAATAGTGTCGCCCATAGAATCGAAAGTGTGCGGGGACGGCCTGGATATTGGGGGAGCGCGGAGGACTATCTTTCAGGGGAAGCAATGAGAGGAGCCCATCACCTAGGGAGAAAAGAAATTGGGTTCTGAGAAAGGAGAAAGAACCTTTGGGCCAGATGTAAACCGGCGGCCGTCTGCCGAACCTCTGGAGGGGAGAAAAAAACATGAACTTATATTTGAGCAGATGAAAACACAAAAGGAGGAAAAATCAACATCAGGGACCTTTTTTAAGAGGTTGCTAAAAAAGGCAGAAAAGACGACTGGTACATAAAAAGGCGTCCGGCGACGGCGACGCTAAAAAACACTCAGATTCATGCTGGTGTTAAGCCGGCGTCCTTAGCAGGGGACGAAAGGGAGGAGTGGGACAACTATAGGGGCACATCACGCTCGAAAGAAGAGCGAAGACCGGGGCAAAGGCATCTAAGGGATGGGCTACGACCGCCGGATCACCAAAGAAGAGTAGAGAACGCATGTAAGAAATAAAAAAAGAAGAACAGCCGTAGTCATCTCCGGAAAGAATTCCTGGTCAGGCAAGTCTGAGCGAGGAACTTGGACGACCCCGAGGAAGGGGAAAGAGGGAACGCTAGTTCTGTCCATTGTCTCGGTGACTGGGGAAGGGTCATTGCGGCCTAGAATATGGCTAAAAGGGGGTTTGAAAGGGGGCGGCGGAACGCTACCAAAAGGATTGAGGGGCAGGCCTGTTCGGCACCAGAGGGGGGCTGAAGGAAAAGGAGGGGACGGTGTTACCGGGAAGGCCATCGATAATTAACAATAGGCTTTAGGGGAAAGGGGTTCTTTACGTACAGATAGGACGATCATTCTGCGTCGGACTGGGGAAAAAGGCTTGATTGAACCATAAAAAGAAAAAAAGAACTGAACCCCAGGGTAACTGGGGTTGATCACGACAAGCCAACTGGAACGCTTTCTGTGAGGAAACAGAGAAGACAGGACACTGGTGGAATGTCAGACTCTGAAAAGGAAAAAGTTTAGGGGAGGGAGGAAAGTCTGGACCTTCAATTCGGTCTGGGCAAAGTCTCACCTAAAAGGGAAGGGCATTGATCACCCCGGAGAAGGGTCAAGAAAGGGGTATTCGATCTAGGAGGAGGGAAGGGATCACGTATGGGCAGGTTCGTACGAAGGAAGGGGGTACTCGGTGGGATGAAAATGGTTAGTTCTCCTGGACAGGAAAAATTGAGTGGCTGGCCCGCGGGGTTGGAGGAACATTGCTCAGGCTAGGCCCGAGCTCAAAAGAAAAAAGAATACTATCGTCCCTGTCCTAGCACGCGAGGAAAATGAACCGAAGACCGCTGGCTGAAAAAGATAAAAAAAAGCCAAGGGCATACCGACACTTTATGGGAAGAAAAGAAAAAAAGGGATGTATGACAGACCAGCTTTGAAAGGAAACGCGGCCTTCACGGGAAAAGGGGGAGGTGAACTGTAGGAATCTAAAGCCAAATGGGCGGCGCTTAGAAGGCCGTGTCCTTTGACAAAAGTCACACGGTTCGGACAACAAGGGAGTAAAAATGCAACACGGGAACAAGCGGGTCAGTCACTAAGCAGGATCGAATAAACGAGGGGATAAAAAACAAAAGTAACGGTGAGGGGAAAGCAGAATCCTTGAAGGAGGGGAGAAAAAGGGTGCTAAGGAAGAGGGCGGGACCATCGGATCCAAAGAGAAAAAGGTATTGCAGCGAAGAGAGATGCACACGGTGGGTTGGTCCCTCACCGCGGGGGGCCCCACACAAATAAAGGTGGCGATTATCTCTCGACAACAAAAAAAGGAGAAGATATCGAGAGATCGCCACGGAGGGGGGGCTCTGTTGTAGGAAAAACGGGGTAAGAGTCGGCGAGGAAGACAGGTCCTGGACAGCCGTGGAGCAAGAATGGGTACGAGTCCTGGATTCCCCGAAGGGGGGCGAAAGGGCCCGTAAGAAGAAAAGAGGACGACGTGAAAAAGGGGAGGTGGCGGGTTGGACTAGGGGGGGGACGGAACTGATGGCACCGCTTCTGGAGGCTACTTAAAACTAGGGGGTCTATCATTGGCTACGGGTTCTGAACAGAATGGAAAGAGAAGGAGTCTGATCGTGAACCGCCAAGGGGAAAGAGTACGGGGACGAGGGAGACCATAAAATGTGAAACGTTCCTGAAACCGGAAAGAATCAAATCGTCTGAAAAGAAAACCTAAACATACCTAAGATGAACATCCTATTGAGGGGGGTTGATTGGAAGCGTCTGATCGTGTTCATTAAAAAGAAAAAAGGGGCGGCATCAAAGGAAGCGGGGACTGGGGGATACCGTAATCTGGGGGAGATTCGCTTTAGCTGGAAGGAAAGGACTGAAAAGATGATGCCCAGCACCAAGCATCAAAGAAAGAAGGAGGTCGGGACTACACGCCCTTCACCGAAGCGTAGGGAAAGGAGCGAACCTGCCGGAGGGGAAAACCCCAACGTGAGACATTTGGGCAAAAACAGAGGAATACTAACCTTACGGAAAAGTCGAAGATGTCATCGCACGTCACCCAGAAGAGGAGGGGGCAGGAAAAAAGGAGAAGGGCCCTCTTGCCTACGAACGGGGGTAACAGAGAGAAGCCAGAGAGGGAAACCAAGTTCTGACACGGATGTCAGAATCTGCCAAAAAGGAGGGGGATGGAAGCTCGGGTAAAACAAGTCCGAAAGGTTGTCGGAGGGGGCGGGAGGTGTGCAGTAAAAAATTGGCAGAAAAACGCAGCTCGAATTCGAGGGGGGGAGGTCACCATGACAACCCCGATCCCAAAAAAAATTGGAAATGTTGCTAAGGGAAGCTAAATGTCCCAAGACGCTGACGAAGCAGGGGAAAGGCGAACAACTGTAAAGAGAAAGAAGGATTTCGAGCGCGCGGCGCACGATTTCTCAAGGCACCAAGACATCAGGCACCCCGTCACAAGGGAAAAAGAAAAACGGACAATCATTGATAAACGAGGTGCGAAGTCGATGACGATCAGAGAAGAACAAAATCCGCTAAAGAAAGAGAAAAATTATTAGGAGGAGGGAATTAAGGAGAAAGGGTCGTCATATATTCTGGAGTCTGCCCACCGTGAGTCGATGCCCTGAAAAAATCTTCGGGGCGGATGGGATCAGGTTAAAAAGGGAATCGTCCTGGTCCAAAGAAAAGGGGAACAACAGCATCAATCCTCTTAAAGAACCAGACGATCTCAAGGGGAAGCCGTCGGACGGACAGAGGGTGTCCTAAGATGGGAGGAGTAATCTGAGACTACTCTGTACGGTAGAGGGAAACTAGAAAAAAGTTCTTCCGATAGGTGCTCTTAAAAAAGGAGGAGATGAAAGAGAGGGCCACATAGGAGAAGTATTAGGGGGCGCTGACCGCAACTATTCGAAAAAAAAAAAGGCCGCCGGTACAAAACTCGGGATGAAAGCGGCAGGCAGGCTCCGCTCAACCACACCGGAATCATGAGGGGGTTCACGGCCTTGCGGAAAGAAGAGGATTGAGACTATCGTCATCCCCAAAAAAAATCAGGAAAGGAGAAGCGACCTGCACGGCCGAACGGTGCATGGGGGGGGACGACGACCGCGTCTGAAAGAAAACACAAAGACGAAGCTGGGAAGCAAGGCTCCGACATCTACGAAAAAAAAAGTAATCAGCGATCAAGAAGTAATGGTCTTGAGGAAAAAATCAAACAGCCGCTACATCATGGAAGAGGGACTGGGTCACAGGGGCTCGTTGAGGGAAAGATTGGGGCGCTGGCGAAAATCGGGCAAAAGAGGGAATCGCTCTAACGAGGGACGCGTCAGATGGACTTGGCCGGGTTAAAAGCAGCGTGCTCGGCAAAACCAAAGGCGTGTAACTGGACCGGGGGCCAGACAGAACTGAACCTAGCGATCTCTGGGTTGTTTCCGGGAACGTCCTATCTACTATCAAACTGTCGGTTCCAAGGTGGAGGGCCAAGACCGCAACCCGTCCTCGAAAAAAAAAGGTACTGGAGGAGATCACGATCACAAAATCAAAAGGGGGTAACCTTCTCCGATCAGGGGGAGGGTCAGACCTGGCTGTTCCTGACGGTATTGTCTCTGTACTAAGTTAGGCGTCCGACGGGAAAGCTTGGGGTCCTATAAACGGGAAATCCGGGAGAGGCGCATGAGACGGAGGGAGACTGGTTACCGTAGGGTTGAACTCGTCAGGGGTTGAAATAAGATGGTTCTGAGGGAAGGTAGTTAGATGTGTACCTCAGATCGTGGGAGGGGGGGAAACGACGGCGTGTGTTGCTTCAGCAGGAAAAAAATCATAGCGTTCCAGTCCTTCCCGCACTCAAGCCGAACAGGTCGGGGAAGATCTTCCGTGAAAGGAGGGCAAGAATGAGGGGACGAACCAGGAGGGATGGGAGAACTATCTACAGAGTGACCACGCACCGTGGCAGGAAGGGATCACCTGATTCCCGGGATCGGTGGAGGGAGGAAAGCCTGGTGATCCACTTAAAAACGAGGTGCCTAAGGGGGACATTTTCGTTTCGCTCTTCTTCAATGAGTCAACGCAAAGGGGTAGGAAAATCGGGAAAGCCGTCTTTCCTGAATTCATGGGATTAGGCAAAGGGAGAACGGACCGTCCTTCCCTAAAAAGAAAATGGTAGACATAGCAGGCTGTGCACGAACTGAAGAAGGAGGCCACCCGGAAAAAAGGGTTCTGGAAATGGCCTCCTTTCTTCCGGGAGGGTAGGACCAACCAGTTCGGGGCTCACAGGGAGTCGGGACATCCAGCGACTGGTCCCGGAAAAATGGGGCCTTGTAGGATGATGATGGGACCCAATTTTCACTCACCCGTCGGGGCAGTCCTTTGGAGAAGAGCTATAAAACGATGGGGAGGAGGAAAAGATGAAGGGGAGCCACAACGCGGTCCGAGGGGATGGACAAGGAGAGAGGACGGCGAAATCCGACAGAACTGCGTTGCCAAATTGTAAAGAATGTGAAAAGACGTCCTGGGAAAAACGGGGGGTCGCCGCCGGACTCCGAAAAAGACACACCGGCGATTGCGGGGGGGTTAGGTATTACGACTTATCGTTGCACTCTAACTTAAAAACTGACAGATATGGTAGGAAGGGAGGACGGAGGAGAGGTTGCCCGACCTTGAGGAGAAAGGCGATGGGACCGAGGCGTGCAAGGGTCCCAGAGGAAGAAGAAGGGCACGAACAGGTCGCCACCCAGTCAAGGGAGCACCTCGGTGAAAGGGGAGATCAACATAGGTCTGCATAAAACCCAGAGAACCGAAACCGAAGATGAACAGCCATAAGGGGTAGGAAAAAAAGGTGTCAAGGAGTCGATCGTGGGCATAAAAGAAAATACCCCCCAACCGGCGAATGGTATCATGAGTGCAGGGAGGTAAGAAAGGGGTTGAAAAAAGGGGAAAATGGGAAGCTGGCAGGGGACGGACGGAAAAGGATCAATCAGGAATCTTCATAAAAAAGCCTTCCTTGGAAACAAGACCCAGTCATCTGGGCAGGGAAAACGGGAAAAAGAAAGCCCGCCTGAATGCCCATCAAGGGGGAGGTGGATCATGGTTAGCGACGAGATCTGACCGGGGCACAAAAGGAAAAACTCAGATCATCTGAAAAATCAGGCGTTGTTTGATAAATGAAAAAAAAGCGCAGAACAGAAACTCCCGCGGCTAGGGGAAACAAACGATTGCCCCGAAGATTCAGAGGAAATAGCCATGGGGGGGGGACACCAGGCCTATCTTGTCTGGTTTATCGCGCAAAAGGCCATGGTGGGTTGTAGTGTGCAGCAACTTGGAAAAAGAAATAAGGCCTATGGTTAGGGAAAAACCTAGAAAGCACTATGGTTCAGTAGGGGTGATACGGGAAAAAAGGACGGCAGAGAAGCTGCTGGTCCAAAAAAGGAAATAGCACCTATATCGTGTAGTTGGAAGGAGGGGGTCAAAAAAGGAACGGGATGATCGCCACGCAAGTCCTCAAAAAAAAAAAAACCGGAGCCAAGGGATCCAAAGGGAAGATTCCACTACTCGAGGTGGCCGGAGAAAGGGGGAAAAGGAAGAGGAGAGCGGCGATGAAAGGACTTAGGGGGATGTCTAGTCCCCTTAAGGGCAGGAGACTTCGGGGGATCAGATAGGCGGTCGTAAACTAAACAGTCGAGCGGAGAGTCGGGAGGGGAAGACCGAGGGTGCTGCGATAAAAGAGAGGGCAGGAACATGACCCAGGCATCAGGCCCGTTACGCAGTCTGCCGGTGGTGGGAAAAAAAGGGGAAAGACTAAGAGTCCGATGTACCTGCCAGGGGAAAAAAAACCGAAAAATCGCCCAGAAGACGAAAAAGTCGACGTCCGGAAGGGTGGATCAAGATCGAAAAACGAGGAGGGGGAAAGAGAGAGAAAGAAGCTACAGGGGTGGATAGGCGGGGGTATTAAAACCACAAAGGATAGAGAACATAAGGGGCCGGTACAAAGAAAATGCCACGCTTCCGGAGACTTCTCCAAAAACAAAGAGAGAGGGTTTGAAAGGAACGGATTCAGGGGCCTGTTTCAAATCGCCTCTTAAAGATACGTCAGCAAGGCTATCAAAGGGAAAACTAGCCCTCGACCTGAAAGGGAAGGGCAAAAAAAGCAGAAATCATAAAATAGACGACGCCCTGCTCAGGATAAAAAAGGGCCGAATGCAGCACCCGCATCAGCAGAAAGTCAGGGGGGAGGAAAAATCGGAAAATTACGCCACCTACTAGAAGGAAAAGAAACAACAAGTGTCCGGGTGCCTTTGGCCTGATCATGGCGCTGTCTATCGGGGGAGGCGTGTGAATCCGCGCGAACGCAAAAGGGAAAGGGCTATTTTCCTGGAAGAAAAAAGCGTGAGGGTGGAGGGGGGAAAATTCCAAGATCATATCCTGAAAATCTTTCTAAGTGGCCTTTTTAAAGGAGAAAATGAATATCGCCTAGGAGGTGGACCAAGGGGGGGCTGCACATCCAAACCCAGACGAGGACAAAAAGGGATCTGGGGTGGTCGCGAGAAAACACAGATTTCAAGGGGGGAATGTCTGCTGAAGAGATTCGTGGGCATACTTGGGGAGGGAGCAGTATGGCCTTGTTACGGCCGGGGCGAGTCCGGCTTCTTTGGGAATGCTCACTGAAGAGTGGGTGACGATGCGATCCCGCGGAGAACTGTTACCTAACGTATTCATCGAGGAGGGAATGGGAAGCGGGATGGGAAGGGTTACGGCCTGCTGTGAGAAGGGAAACAGATCGGGGAACTGGGGAAAAAAAAGGGAAAACAAAGGGTCCGTTCTTGCAGGGCTGATGAAGGGGAATTGCGGGCGTCCGCTGAAGGGAAAGAAAGCGCGAAAAAGGGTCGTAAGCTAGGACCCGTCTCGGAAAGCATCATGTATACCGCCCCGCCCCTTCGGGAAAGGGGGGAGAAAAGCCGAAAAGCCCCTTGTTCAGAAATGCAAGGGGGAGTGAGTCTTATTGAAGGTTCGATGGTATGCAGAAGATGGGTGATGAAGTGAACTAGGGCCGTCACGGAACATGTGCGGTGAGAAAAATATCGCCACCTTCTTTGAGGGGCCAGATTGGGAGGGACGCTCGCCCGCTTTTGTCCTGGAAGGTATGTAAAAAGGAGGCACAAGATCAGGACGCCTTTCACAACCTAAAGGGAAGGAAGGTTTCCATGCCTCGGTTCCGTCAACTGGCTCCTTCAAAAGTTAACGAACGCGCCGGCAGAATCGTAGCAGATTCGGGGAAATAGGGCGCGCAAAAAAGGTCAGTGCCAGGACTCTTCGTTCAGCCAAATGCGAAGAAAAGGGAGCCACAGGGAAAGGCGGATTCGCAGATAAACCTGTTCCTCGAGGACGGGGGGTGGCGATCGATCATCAAAAAGGAAATAGAGATAGAGGATACCACGCGTCGCTGGGAGGGAACGGGCATCGTCGTCAGAACATTAAGAAGTGGCCATCTTCCCGTGACGAGGGAGGTAGAGGGAGCACCGAACTGGTGAACGGAAAGAAAGAGTGAACTCCACTGATTACTATTCAAGACAAGTTCGCGTGGGAGGGAAGAATAAATACGATATGCACCGGGGCTGGGGAGGGAACTGCGACTAAATAGAGAGGTCGGGGGCTGCGATCTTTGGAAGTTCTTACATAATTTAAAGAACACTTGGTTCAGAAAGACTTTCCTCAAGCTGAAGAAGGGGACCGAAGAGGAAGCCACGCCAGGTGAACCGTGCCTGCACCGCGGAACTGCCCGGCGATCAACAAGGGGTCTGGGAAAAGGGGCCAGAGACCGAAAAAGAAGGAAAAGGAAACAATTTTGTAATTTATTGTAGCGAGAAACAGTAATGGAGCGTAATGGCCTATGGGAATTGGGGTAACGACCTGTCGGCTCGTACCTGAAAGGGACGACCACATATGCCCATACCAGAAAAAACAAAACTGCATGGCAAAAGCCTCACGACTGCAATTAAAAAGGAGACAAAATAAAAAGGACAAGAACATTCCCACTGGGGGGGGGAAAAAGGGCGACGAACGGAATAAGGAGACCCCTTACTTAACATAGAGAGGAGAAAATCGTAACCATCAGTCGGGAGGGGGTAGCATGAACAGCAGGTCCTTCGAGAAGAAGGAAGTTAACGGATGCCCGGCGGGATAACATAAAAGAAAAAAAATCAGGTGAATCAAAGCTTCACCAGGAGCTGGGGAAGTGGACGAAAACAGACCAAACTTTGGTCGAAGGGTGGTGGGAAGTGAATCACCTTCACCAAAAAAAAGGGAATACTGGGACGTTCACAGGCAAAAAAAAACCGCGATGTTATTGGGCTACTGCCGTCCAAAAGACGACCGGTCCATGAAGAGAAACAAGAAAGGAAATATCTTATAGACGAGAGGGGAGGATCTGAGGGAACGATGTTCTATGGAAAGCGAAAAAAGCAAGTCAACCGTCACCGGGGTAAAACTTTACCTGCTGTAACGAGTCCATCAGGCCTATTGTACGAAACTTCTATGCTATAAAAAAGAGAAGGCTGAGAAGGGCGGCGATGAAGAAAAAAAAAGTGAGAGTAGCAGGTCGTGGCCTGGTCAGAAGGAGGCTAGGGTCAGGCTTGATCAGATTAGGGGAGTAAGGGACAAGCCTGGACATGTCGATGCATTGGGAGAGAGGGCGATGTGTCTTATCGGCGGTGCAGAAGGGAGGGTTCTGTCTCAGCGTCAAGGAAAAAAAAAAGCATTAAAAGGGACACCAGAGGAAGTTAGGTTTTGGAACCCGTCGACGGACTCGCAATAGATACCTTCGTCAACTGACGCGCCGGTGCGGACATCTCCTCCCTAGGCAAAAGAGCGCGGAGGTTGGGGATACGAAAACAACAAAACAATAAGAAGGGGAAAGAGAATCACAAATAGCCGATCGAAGGGGTATATTCAGGGGCGATGACCAAACCGGAGAAACGGCCGGGTTACTCTGATGCCACTGAACGAGGATAGCACAACCCCGGCAGAGCATAAAGGTGTTCAGAGGCCTTACTGAAAGGGGAAAGAAAATAAAGGGACATACGATCTTCACCGAGGAGCCAAGACGAAGCCGACCCTCACTCTAAAGTGGGAATGGGCGACGAAAAAAAAAAAAGCCTACTTGAAGCGAAAAAAGGGACTCCGGGCTTTACTGCAAGGCAAGCGAAAAGATGCTGGCCTGCAATCCGTTTCCTCACGTAAGCTATCAGAAAATCTGCGGGGAGGCAGAAATCGAATCGACGTTTCCACCGAGGGAAAGGGAGGGCCTGCTTCCGTGCTTTAAAGGATAGGTTCTTTCCTTATGTTCCTTGCTATCATGGGAGAAAGCGAGGGGGGCCGCCGAGATAAAAGCTGGCTTGAAACAGGGCTATTCCTTGAAAGGTCACATAGAGAGCGGGTGGGCTAGGCTGAGTTCGGGAGGGTGACCCTGTGGGCCCAGGAGGAGAATAATGAAAAAGCGGTTAAGGAGAAAAAGGGGGGGGGGAAATGGTGAACGTACAAGGGAAGGAGAGAGCTCGTTGGGGTTACAATTGATGACAAAGACCAAAAACCCGCCGCCCCACCAGGAGGGATTTGTGGGGGGGGCGCGATAAAAGAAAGGAACGGCCTTTGCAATCGGCTTATCTCAGTCAGACATTGCAGAAAAAAAATGGGGCTGGGAAGCGAGGGTCGTGGACTTCTGTTCTTGCAAAGCTCTCTGAAAGCATGCTTGGAATGAAACACGCCTGATTTGTGACGATGCGCGATCAAAACTGCGGAAAGGGTCCGGAAAATGGGTAACTGAGATGCCAACATGAGAAAGAGGCTGGCGACCGGTTCGGTCGTCCTCGGGGGGGAGAACAAAGGGGAATAAAGATCGTGGAAGGGCTTTCGGGAAGGGGAATGCGGCTTTGACTGGTTTTCATGGGCAGAGGGTGCTGGCGAATGCGGACCGTCCCCTGTCGAAAAAACGGACAGGGAGCGGTCGTTAAAGCGTTTTCCCTGGCAAAAAAGCTGACTATCCGCCCTGCTAGGGGGAACACGATCTACCACTCCAAGGTGAGAAGGGGAACATCTGGATGTTTCGAGGGGAAAAAAAAAGGGTGAAGTGCAGAGACCTTTTTATCGATTGATACCGGTTCCGGAAAGGGGGAGGTAGAGTTCCACCAGAGGAACGGACCAGATGGCGGCACGACTCACAACAAGGGTCCTGTCCATTTCAGGGGGGTTGAATACGTGCAACAAGATAGCGACCCGCCTTCAAACGCCCAAGAGCGGGGAGACAGGGGTAATAGTCGGTGCACAGAGCCGTCCTTGAATCGCCAACCATACAACTACGCGGGGGTAGGGACCTCGTCAGCCTTTGCGAAGGGTAGAAAAAGCCAGTGTCGGTGGAGCATGACAGTCGGCGTTCAATCCGAGAGTAAAATGGCTTTTAGAAGGTAAGGAAAAAATCGACACCAAGGTGGAAAAAAATCAA
>Ga0179593_1559329_pt1 | contig 12312 bp, 9 predicted proteins | sample CZODoug2_1_08_16_FD_185931 | JGI IMG/M metagenome (GOLD analysis project Ga0179593, IMG submission 185931) | Vadose zone soil fungal communities from Angelo Coast Range Reserve, California, USA - CZODoug2_1_08_16fungal (PacBio error correction) | ecosystem: Environmental > Terrestrial > Soil >...
CGGACAGAGACCAAAAGAATTACCACTGGAAGAAAAAAAGAAAGGGAAAGCCGGAGGTATCAGAGCCCTTCTAGGAGGGTGCGTTTCCATTCCTCTCTTTTATCCAGTCAGGTCAGAAAAAGCTACGGGGGGGGGTGCTCCGCGCCGAGGCAGAAACTCCTAAATCGTAATCGTGCTTCGGAACGGGGAGAAGAAAGAAGGGATGGGATTGGTTTTTAACGGAGGAGAAAAAAACATGAAGCGCCAAGATCGAGGCTCATTGGAATTACAAACACTATAAAAAAAACGCGCCAAAAGGAGAGAAAAACAAGCTAAACAAGGCCCAGTCCCCACGAAAGAAAAAAGGAAAGAAAACGCGGTAGCAAACCTCATCCTCGCGTCGTCGTCGCGTCACAGAAGCCGCGCAAAGGAAGAAGAAAAATTCCAAACTATCCACCCCCCAACGCGCTTTATAAACAAAAAGGGAAGTCAGCAAAACAGTCTCAGGCAGCGTCTTCCGCTCAAAGTGTAATATATGAGAAACCTCTCCTGTCGCGTGGAAGGGACTCGGTCCCTAAATGCGGCCCGCGCCAAACACAAGACACGGAGTTAGCCTCCGCAACCGTGGGAAGCCCTCTCTTTATCGGGGCGAGGAACAACGGAGGAGGGGCGCTCAAGTGAGGGCGGTCAGCGGTGAAAGAGAGGGGGGGGAAAAAGGTCTCTAAAAAACCCCAAACCCTAACTAACCTGTCTTCTTACATTAGAGAAGAATCTCAAACAGGGGGAAAGAAACCCTGAACGCAGAGTCAAGGGAGATGGACTTCCAAAAAAAAAAAAAAGTATTCCTACGACTTCCCCTCCGCTGACGAATGATAAACCAACCGAGGGAGTGGAAGGGGAAGGTGGGGCAGAAACGTATTGAATCTCAACTTCGCACACTAGAGAAAGAGAAAATTTTAAAAAGGGGGGGAACAATGGTCGGAGCTTCGGTAACACGAAACTCGGAAGACAGCGGGAAGAGGAGGAAGGGAAATCCAGGAAGGAGTGCACGAAAGGGGCACTGGCTCGGAAAAAAAGGGGGGTCTTCGGCTCGGGACGGTTCCGCGACTTTCGAAAGGGCATTTAAAAATCGAGGGGGGAAAAGCAGGACACTCTGAAGGAGGAGAAAGACCATGGACAAAGCGGCCTGAGAAGATTCTCAAAGAAAATTAAAACCGTCCCTTAGGGGACCGGGGGTAAAAAAGGGGTAAACCTCTGGGAAAAATGGGTTGGAGAGGGGGTGATTCATACGCTTCTCACGGGGGGGACCTTTAATAAGAAAATATCAAGCCGACGGGTACGCCGACAGGTAGATACAAAAAATCCAAACCCCAGGTCTGAAACGGAGGGAGACATCACGCTCAAAAGCGCGGACGCGGTGGGCTGAGAGGGGGTCCCAGGCCTTGAAAAAAGATCTCCTTCCAGATCACCTTGTGGAGTTAGCGTATTCCGGGTCAGGGAAAGTGAAAAAAAATTCCTAAAAAGGACGAGCAGCGGAAAAACCTCTCTCTGGGAGTAGGTCCTGTGAAAAGAGACTAAGGGGCTACCGAAGAGGAAAAGCCAAGAAACCGTCCACAGGCGATTTGGGGGAATTGGAAAGGAAGGAAAGGTACAACGGCGATCCCAGTGAAGGGGCGGGGATCTGCAGTAAAGCCATTAAAAAACCACCTCAAGAAAAAAGATTCGTAAGCCTGGCACTACCGGCGGCGAGGAAAAAAGATTATTGGAAAAAAATTCCGGGTACCTACCGGAAAAAGGGGGGGAAAGGAGTGGAGGGAGCAGCCGCCATGATGGGGGATGCCTTTATCAGAAAAAGGGGTATGCCAGGTTGAGGTGGGGTCCATGGAAAGATTACTGTTGCTGAAAAAATCTGAATGGGGACAAAGGAAACCGGAGACCACTCACCGAGCAGGGACACTGTCGGTGAGAAAGGACCCATTCTGTATAGCTTCCAACTAGAAAACCGATGCTTCTGGATGAGAAGCCAGCTCCTCTGATCATACGGGGAGATCAGGAGCTACCTCTGACTTACTCTACTACTAATCAAGGATAACAAAACAACTGGGAAGGAGAGGGGTAGTAGGAAAGGCCTGGCCTACGCGAGGGCACTCTCTAAAAAAAAAGGGAGAAAAGGACCTTATGATCATCCACCCGCCGCCCTGGCCCCGCGGTCAGAGATAATTCTACCATACTGAAAGACAAAGCCAAGAAGGGTGGAACGGCAAAAGAGGATTACTGTAGTGCCCAACCGTAAAAAGAGGCAAAAAAAAACGGAAACCACCAAAAAACAAACCCAACACCAAAAACACCAGAAAAACCAACCAAAGGCAAAAAATCTAAAAAAAAAATCCGACATAACCTAGAAATCAAGCTGCTCCCTTACCTCCAACACCACTGTTCCAGAGCAGACCGGACGGAAAAAGGCGAGAGCCGCGGGCGGGCTCGAGAAGCGCGGGTGTGGGAGCCCGGAAGGGAACCTGGTGGGGGGGGAAGGGAGATCACTCTCCCCAAAAGGTTGACGTATAAAGCAGGGGTTAAATGAAAAAAAGGAGAAGGCCGTCATCGTCGGGGGCTCAGCAAAAAAGGGAGGAAGGGAAAACCTCTAGGGAAAGAGTAAAGAAAACATAGCTCAGGCTGGGTCGCGAGACTTCGGCTCAAATGAAAAAAAGAAACGCGATAACCGACAAAAAGTTTACTTCCCCGCCGGAAAAGGGGGGGGGGAGGAAAGGCAACTAAAAAAGGGGACCGTGCCACACTCATCGGCGCGTGAGGATCCTTTACGGCAAAAATGGGAAAAAGAACGAGACAGCGAGGAAGGAGGAATCAAGGTGAGGGGGAAGGAAGTAAGTCCTTCGAACGTCTTCGTTGCGAGCGTAAGGGAAAAAAAAAAGCACCGTAAAAAAAAAAGGAAACCATGGACCCAAGGCGAACCGGTCCCCTTGCATAAAAGGTCGTCTCAGGGAGGGGAAGAAAGCGGAAACCGGGAGGTCCCCCAAACAACAAACCCACGGGGAAATTGCCATCGGGATTCTGCGCGCGAACTGCAGTGGGTGGAATCCTCCAGGCCCAAGAACAGAAAGTAAAGGGTCATGGAAATAACGAGCACCTAACGAGCTGAAAACGCGCAAAAAAAAAACGTGGCGCCGCCGTTGGAACAAACTTTCCCTCTGCGTAAGGAAAAAAAAACGAAACGTGTTACAGGGGAGCTAACAAGGCGACCACGCGCAGGCGAAAGCGCGAGGGGGCTGAAAAAGAATGCTGTAACGACTGCCCACCACCTCAAACACTCCTCTTGACGGCTGAAGGAAAATTTTTCACTATGAAGGAACATTTTGGCGTCAGCGGGCCGAGTAGGCGCCAGAGTTGAAAGGGAAATGTTTGCTCGTGGGTTATCACCTTACCTCCCTTCTACGCTGAAAGACAGATTGCGCGGCGGGGCGACTCGGCGGGTCTCGAAGCCCGACGAAGCCGGAGAAAGACAATGCAAAAAAAAGAAGGGGAGGCTGCAAATAAAACCCTAGCACGATCCAGGGTGACCAAAGCCTTTTATAGAAGTCCTCAGAAAAGAGTCAGCCACGCTCTATGGTGGGGGTCTCGGGCCGCGCAGGGCCAAACGAAGAGAAAAAGGTACTTACGCGAGAAAAAAAAGGTCAAAAGGTCTCGCATGGACCTGCTGCCGCGCATTGGGTGTCAGAAGCGCATGTTAGAAAATGGGCAGGGCTTAAAAAAAAGGGGGGGCGGCGTAAAAAAAAGGAAGACAGGGCCCAAAAGCTCTCCATTCCTCCGGGGAGGGCAGCGGGAGAGAAGAGTTTGAGGAGGGAAAAACGTGGCGGTGGCCGCGGCAAAGATAAACAACTAAAAAACGTTCACCAAGGGGGAAAACAGGGCGTACCACCGGGGTCCTCGCTGTGCGCCGAGCCTAGACAAAAAGAATACAGAAGGAAGGAGACCGCTAAAGAACAGCTCTGAGCACACCCACCAAGGGAGCAGGAAAATAGGGGAGAAAAGCCACAACAAGACTAAAGTCCAAAACGACGGTGGAGAGGGGAAAAATCAATCCCTCCAGCTAAAAGGGACTCGGAGGCAAAGGGGGGAAAGGAAAAAACGAAATGAAGAGATAAACAAACAACACCTATTAGTGATAGCTCTACCTGCGTCGTCTAAAGAAAAATACCTTGGAAAAGAAACAAGCTCCTCACTCTGAAGGAGGAAAAAGCCCTGTCTATGCCGTTGGGGGAAAGGAAGAGCGTCTCCGTGAAGAAACGAAGGGCGAGCCGCTGCACTCAAGAGGAGAGGAGCATTCTTCTCCCTCCGTATATACTGGTTTGCTCAAACCGACGCGAAAAAAAAAAAGAGCAAAGCTGGTCCTCCAGGTAGCAATGTGGGCCAAGGGAAACCTGGTGAAGGCGAACTCAGGCCCAGACGCAACCCCCGGGGCAGAGTCAACCTACAAGGACCAGCACGTTCGAAACAAAATAGATATCCACGCACCTCAAAGAAAAGACATCCTTACCCCAAAAAAAGACAGGGGGTATCGGACAAGGCAAGAATTCCCTAACGCCGCCCCACGGTCATTCCTCCTACGACACCAAAAAGAAAAATCTGGAAGGTAAAAGTAAAAAAAAGGGACGCCCAATCTCGGCACTTTCGGCCAAAGGAAGAGACAGTAAAGAAAAAAAAAAAAAAAAAAAGCGAGAAAACGGTCATCGTGCGCGGCCCTCGACACAAAGAGAAAACAGACGGAATAGGGAAAGTACTGGAGAATCACAAGGGAAAGGGGAGCCTCGGTCGGGGGGAGGAAGCTAAATGGGGAGGGGGGAGAACCACGTCTGCCGCTCGATGCTCTGCGGACTGGGTAAATTGAAAAATTACTTTGGGAAAAAGGAGCGCGGAAAACCCACGCGCCCGATAAAGTCAGACAAGGAAGACGTCAGCTCGTTGCGAAAAAAAAAACCAAAGGGAAAAGGGACCCCAGACGGGGGACGAAAAAAGAACAAGGACAACTCCTGTTTTTCCAGACCGCAAAGGAAAGTCTCAAGAAGAAAAAAAAAAAAGGGCGGCTGGAGGCGCTTCGGGGATCCGACCCGCAGACTATCAACTTCTTCCACTGGACCAAGAAAAAAAAGGCTGTCCGCAAGGGTCGGACGAAAAGACCGAGTCTTGGAAAAGAAGGGGAAAAAGGACAACTGCGAGCACGGGAGGTTTACACGACGGAAAGCTAGGCTTCAGGAGGAATGGGTCGCGTTTGGGGAAGGGGATGGGTGCAAGGGGGGAGAAAAGCGCCATTTCAAAGAAAAAAGAAGAAAGAAGGAACGCGCTCGACGTATAAAACGCAGCGACTGGTAAGGACAGACGAAAAATACTACTCGGAAGTTTGAATGGACGCACTGGGGGGTAAACAACTGCTGGGGGCGGCAGTCGGTTTTGAAAAAAAAATGCAAGCAAAACCGTACGAATGAAACCTACGACAAGAGGAGTAAGGGAGAAAAAACCTAGCCTGCCACTGTGGAAAGGAAGACTCATAAAAAAAACCGAAAAACGTAACGAGGTGCTCGGAGACCCATTTCAGTCTAAAACCTACCGTCGGGGAGGGTCATCGTTTTGGGTTGCAGATGACGGGGGGGAAGGGGGTAAAAGAGAGAAGAACCAGCTACATGTTGTCCCGGGGAGTACTGAGTTTGACTAATCTCGGGGGAGAAAAAAATGAGGGGGAAGGGGCCACACCATTCAAAAAAAACGTCCAAGCCGGGAGAGCCGATTAAAAGGAAATAAAGGTCAAAATCGATCGGCGTGCGTTAACGTGCAGAAGGCCATGCCCCCCAACGGAACGCCCGCAGCGCAGAACCGAGTAACCTGCGGCCTCGGAAGAAAGTCCGTGCTTCCTCGACCGAAGGAAGGGGGGTTAGGGGGAGAAAAGCCCATTTGGGCGACTGGAGCTAGCCTTTGGCTTCCTTGAAGGGCGGTGGGTGAAAGTGGGGGGATTCTTAGTGGCGAGGGTGGCCAGCGTAGGGGGGGCCAAGAAGGGACTCGCTAAAAAAAAAGGATTCACGGCGTGTGCAGGTGTACTCGGCAGTCCTGGGCCAGAGGACTTATCACCGTCGTAGGTAAAGAAAGAGACAGAGGAGAATCTGAGCGCTCGCGCGTTGAACGAGGACTCGACTCCCTAGCCGGAAGACATCTCCTCTCCAAAAAAGGATCTTGCCAAACTAGGAAGGGAGGGTATGGCCTGAACTAGAGGGAAGAAGGAAACGCTCGGGAAGGCGCCGATGGAGGAGGGGAGTCTGTATCGAAAAAAAAAAAAAAAAACGACGTCTCCGGTGGCACATAGCCCATTACCTTCAAAAAAACCACGTGAAGCTCTCTTTTATTCTAATGAAGGAGAAAAAAAATCAAAAGACGCCCACCTGCGCAGAACTGCTCCCAACCGAAACTGCAAAACCAGGGAAAAGAAGGAGAACCCATCTCCTCAATGATCCGGAAATAAGCCCCCAAAGCAAACTCGGGCTACAAGCAGGGGGAAAGACGAACGTGAGAGAGAAGCAACGGTAAAGACCGCCGGTCAGGCGGGACCGGTGGGGGGTTACATTTAAAGTATCACGTCACTAAAGTCCGGGGATCGCGTGGTCCCCTCCGAAGCAGGTTGCAAATAAGCTGAAAAGGTCGAACGGGCCCGAGATTCGCCCGCGAACCATATGTAGACCGAGAGGTCCACTTAAAGAAAAAGAAGGGAAAGGGACGATTTACCCTCGAACGTCCACAAAACGACCCAGAAAACTACAAACTTGTGAACTGGACCAGACCATGCGAAGAAAAACCCACTAACCTTGGAGCCCGGGAAGGGCACCGCGTCACGTTTAAAGAGGATCGACGTGAAGGCCTCGTGGTCCGCTGGTCACGTCTCCGCTGTCAAGGGATGAGGTGTTTCGCCGGGGGGGTGAAAGCCTTAGAAATTCGCTTTATACTCTTATGACCGAAAAAAGAAGTAACAACTACAAAAAAGGGAAGATGCCTTAACAAACCGGGAGAAACCTCCCCTTCGGTCGGGGGGGATGTTGAATAAAAAAGACAGCGAGCATCGTAGGGAAGGCGAAATTTTCATAGGAGGGATGCGAGGAAAAGGGAACGTTTTAAAAAAAAAAAAAAAAGCACGAAAAAACCACTGCCATGCGACGAAAAAGGAACAAGTTCCACGACAGTGACAAAAAAAATAACTCCCTTTCCACGCAAAAAATTTGTCCCACGGCGTGCCCTAAGAGGGACGGATCGAAATCCTCTCGGGGGGTGAAAAGGGGGGGAGGAAATAAACAAGCGGGCGGGCAGCAAAGAATTTGACTGTGCCTGAAAAAACTAAAAAGACCACCCCTTTCCAACAGACGCCACGCAGGGGAGCGCGCGTCAGGGGGAAAGGTCGGGGTGAGAAAAGGTGTGTTCTACAGAGGAAGTCAAGACTCCGAGTGAGATGCAGTTGGGTTTCACGTCATCAGTGGATCAGAAGTTAGAGCGCAAAACTTCTCCTACCGGCTCTCAGCTTGAGGGTGGAAAAGCAGCCCGGAAGAAAAAAAAACTCCGAACCGCGCCCGCCGACCGAGAGCATCCGTGGAGCAACTTCGACAGAGAGAAAAAACCAGGTTTGATGCGCCAGGTCATAGAACTCAAGATCATCAAGAACTTAAGAAGTGTGGTTGGTAGCATGAAAGAAGACCCCGATGAAGGCCAAAGACAAAAAAAGGAACTGCGGATCGGATGATATCGCAGGCGGCCGAAAAGCTGGACAGGAGGCAAGGGTTCAAAGAGGAAAAAAAGGGGGAGAAGACTCTGGGAAAGTGGGGCGGCGAAGGCGTGCGGCCGGGTAATAAAAGGCAACCGGGAGATGTTGAGAGGGACGGTCGAGCCTTCGGGCAGAAAAAGGGTGGATTTCCTGGGGCGGTGGAAGCGGCGCGACGGGCCCACTCAGCCTTCGAAGAGAAAGAGACCTGGCTAACAACCAGCGAGTGGGTCGCCGACACGGATAAGAAGAACATAGATCACCTCCTCTTGCGAGCACGGAGTAAGGGAGTGCGGTTTCACGGCACGGAGCACACAAACCCTGTAGTCTTCCGTCTCGAAACGCAGCGAAAGGAAGACACACAAAGAAAGAATCCTTGCGCCGTGATACCCATCCGAGCCCGCTGAGACGCCGGCCTCGTTACAAAAGGGGGGGGCTAGGAAGAAAGGTCTCTCAACACACAGAGTGAGAGGAAGAGAATCTCGCCAGTCGTTTTCCTCGACCAATCGTGGCAGGCGCCGTGCACGTCCTTAAGGGAAAATAGTCCCAGTCGAGAAGTTCGTTCGCCCAGAGACGCAAAAGGAGACCTTCTCTCCTCATCCTAGTGGGGGGGGGCTCCGAACTCAAGTTCACTCAAACTACAGAAGAGTAGAGTGAGCGGAAAGATGAAGTGGGGGCTCCAGGCAAGAGGCCGTGCACGCACAGGTGGTAAGTAAAGGGAGTGAAACGGGCGACTCTTCCTGGAAACTGCGAACGGGGAAACAATGTTCCACCTCAAAACGACAAGTAAGGCATCAAAAGAAGAGACAGCAACACACCCCATCCTTTCCCATAACGGGAATAAAAATCTTCCTTGTAGACTGGGACAAAGCAAACCGGAAGACCCGGGGAAGGGAGAACACACGACTCTTACTATACTCAGACATGCAGGCAAGAAGAAAATGCTCGGTCAAAGACGCAACTCCATTCTAGCGCGGCCGGGTCGGACCTCCGGTGGACCACTAGAACGTCTCTTCCCGCAACACCATAGGAGGGGGGTATGAGAGGGAGGGAGATATGTGTAGCATCAAAGACTTGGCGCATGGAGAGGGCTAGTTTAAAAAACGCTCAGCAAGATGTTCGAGGCGGGGCCGCGATTCTGCGAAGGAGGAACAACTCCTCGTCGGGAAAACCCGCAGGAGGGAAGGCAAACGTCAAGCTGGAGGGAAGCGCCGCGGAATACACCTAGAAAACCAACCTGACGCACACTATGGGCGCTCCGACGCACGAATACTCCCACTCAGGGGGGGATGTACAAGGAGATACCCCCGCCCAGGGAGGGCACCCCGAGGGGGGCGGATGGAGGGGGGGTGGGTTGTGGTCTTAGGAAAGGAATCAACGGGCAAAATGCGGCTGCCCCCGCCCGTGCGCTGTAAGTCAAGGTTTCTTGGCTACGAAGGGACAAAAAACCCACTCGTGAACGAGGACGAGACAAAATAAGAACCCGCAATTGGGAACAACGGGAGGCTTTTTCCGGAGTGGTATCAAACAGCTCAGGACGGTAACGGGATGAGGGGAAGGGAAACCCTTAGGGGGAAGGGGCGTTTTAGGGCGGCTACAACGCGCAGTTCGCGCAGCTATCAGACGATGGAATTCTCTACCATACGGGACCTGAGCGGAAAGTACGAAAGAAAAGGAAAGGAAATCTCACAGGGAACCTGAAGGGTTTACAGAGCGGGTACCTGCTTGTCGGAGTGGGTGCTCGGCATACGGCAGTAGCCCAAAGCCAAAGTGCAGGAGAGTAAGGGATCAAAAAAGCGGCAGCACTACATCAGAAGGAGAAGACTCTCTATACAGACCGAGCGAAAACGTGATTCACGTCCCATGAACAAACTAAGGGAAAGCCTCGGGGTCGTCTACAGGTCTCTCAGGCTTCGCAAAGGGTGGAAAACGGGCTTAACACAAAGGTGGAGTTATCGATGAGGGGAAATGACCGACGCACGTCTCGTCTAAACAGCGCCAAGGGGCCTGGGACGCACTGTCTAAGAACGCGTCGGTACTACGCCTCTGTGCGTCAAGAAACTCCTCTTCGGGTCAAGGGTCCAGAGCGGGGTGAATGGAACAAGCTCGAGATGTAAGCGAAAGCCAAGGAGTCGGGGGCAGATAACTTCAGATCACCCCCCACACCGGTGGAAAGCCTAACGGCGTGGACGGACTCGGCGAAGAAGGCAGAGCTCGGACTCGCCTCCAGGGCAGGTAAATAGAGCGGAGGCCAGTTGGGGGAAGAGGAGGGAATTCCCATGAGAGGGAGGGGCGGGGAACAGGGCGCTTTAGAGTTTGAGGGCAGGTACTTGGTGGCGCAGGTGAACGGTGGGGAGTCGGGATCGTTAAGAAGACAACGCCCTACAAGGCAGGTCGCGGGCAGCGGTTGAAACTACAGAAAGTCTGGGAAAAGCTCCAAGGAAGAAAAGAGGGAAGTATACGGGGAGACAACTCCGACATGCTTCTCGGCGCGCTGAAGATGCACGAGAGCTAAACGGGAAAGGAGAGAGATCAACAACAACGAAGATGTAGTCGAGAGGTCACAGTGCCGAGGGATGCCTAAATTCAACGAGGAGAAAAGATAACTTCGAGTCGGGAGAGGAAGCGCCCTTGCCGCTGTCGCCCGCAGCGGGACAGAACGGCAGAACCGGAGCAGAAATGACATGCCATCAAGTGAGGACGGTAGGGCCCACACAGAAGGGAATAGCCTCCCCCGGCTCAGGCCAAGTCTCCAAAACAAAAGCTGGAACCCGTCGCAAGCTCCAACCCGCAAGCAAACTATCCAAAAGCAGGTACCTCCTCGGGGCTCTCCGACCAGGCACGCACTCAAGGCGGCGGGCGTCAGCTAATAACTGGCAGGTCGAGGGAAAATTCCGAAGCCGCCGGGCTGCGGGGACCGGTTTTGGTGGAAATGGATTTAAAGCAAAAGAAAGATGGAGAGTTTACAAACAATCGTGACTCCGCGCCGAGACTGGGGAAACCTTTCATCTTCGGTCCAGCAGGGAGACGCGGGTCCAAGGAGTACTCCACTCCCTTGTCGCTTGGTCGAAGAAAAGAGTAGGAGCCACGTCACAGCACACAAACTCCCACCCAGTATACCAGTCCACCTCCAAGGGACCAGATTCTCCTCTGAAAGACCAGTAAATGAAAAAAAATCAACGAGTGAAAGCGGAGGGAAAAAAAAGTGTTTACTCCCCCACTGTCACTCGGGAGTCTCTGTAAGGAAAGGTAGGGGTGCTGGACATCGAACGGCTCGGGCACTGCGTATCCTGCTCACTCCCAAACGGAAACGACAAAAAAAGTAAAACTCTCACAGTCCACCACCGTGCGACTTAAATAAGGGATAACTCACCAGCATATCCGGGGAAAGCGGCTTGTCACCATAGAAGACTGAACTTAAGCGTTAGCGACACCACTACCTACACCACGAGCCAGTGAGGCCTTAAAAACGAAGGGGAATATCACGTCCGATCAAGACCGCCAGCCGGTCAAGAACCAAAGCCCGCGTGAGTGCAAGCGCGGGGGCAAGGATCGAGGCGGACCGCGCTTGTACAGGCGAAACTCGAAGAGAAACGGAAGGGCTGTCATCAAAAGGGGGCGAATGGGCTTAAGGCGTTACCCGCCCACAGCCAGCCCTGCCACACAGGCAGTAGCCTGGAAGGTATGAAGAAACGATGTTGGGTTGCTAGCCTCTAGCTCCCATATGTGGGGACACAGTTGCAGGGGAAGACCACGTGTGAGCCCCAGCGCATACGGCGACGCATACGGAAAAACTCAATATCGGGGGGGAAAAACGCTGAGAGCAAAGCGAGAACACCTGATTCCGCAGCGCAACGCCGGGGCTGAAGGAATGGGTATGCTTCCAAAAAACCGAACGCTTTCAGCACTTGCCTGGATGAGAAGGCGAGAAAAAAACCTCTCATCCAACGGCTAGGTCTAGGGGGGGCAAGCGCAAAGGGGGGGAAAATCTGCTATCGACCGGCGCAGTCCCGTGAGGAAGGGGGGAAGGGGAAAAAGGATGCAAGGAAAAAAAAGGAGGGGCGGGGTAGTAAGGACGATGAGCGGAGGGCGCGTAGAAGGGCCGTGCGGACTTTTCCTCGCCCAGGACCGACGGGGGAAGAAGGGTGCGGGGACGAGGGGTTTTTTATCCGTCTGTAACCCTGGAAAGATGGGGGAGGGTTAAAAAAAAAACAGAAGCTCTCGCGTTGTATCAAGGCCCAGGGCGACCACCGGGGGGGGAAAAATGGAGAAGGGGCTCGGCCAAAGCCGAAGAAGTAAGGACGCTAATCACGAGTACGAGGGTTGAGGGGATGAAGCAATAAAGGAAAGAAAAAAAAAAAAAACGCAAAGGCGGCCGGTACGAGCCCGCGCACGGAGAGCAAGGAAAAAGGAAAAGGGATACCAGCCAAAGAAAAAAAAAGTCGGAAGTGGGAGAAAGATTGTGTCTATTAACAAACGCGGGAGAGAGAGAAAAAACAACAAAAAAAAGAGAAGAAGCGAGCTCGTCG
>Ga0179593_1707166_pt1 | contig 12312 bp, 15 predicted proteins | sample CZODoug2_1_08_16_FD_185931 | JGI IMG/M metagenome (GOLD analysis project Ga0179593, IMG submission 185931) | Vadose zone soil fungal communities from Angelo Coast Range Reserve, California, USA - CZODoug2_1_08_16fungal (PacBio error correction) | ecosystem: Environmental > Terrestrial > Soil >...
TTTTTTGGTTTAGTTCGTCAGGCCAAATAGGAAAAGGGGGGGAAAGACTTTTCGGTTTGTCGGAGGTCCCAGACTCAAGAATTTCCGTTAAAAAGGGCACTCCCATAATTTTACATAGCAGGCCTTCTAGAGAAGGGAAGGTTGAAAAAATAACAAGTGAGACGATCCATGGCGATATGTCTAGAATTTCACCGGAAGGTCAAGCACTCACGCAAGGGGGCGTGTTTTCGTAGCCTTTAGACGGGAATTTGGGTTAAAGATGCGCGTTTGGACGGGGAGAGGTTGGACGAGGGACTGTGGGCCCAAAGAGAAGCAGAACCCCTGAAAAGAGGGCCACGCAGGGAAAGAACCATAATGCTTTGCCACCAGAAAAACCATTGCGAGAGTGTTATTTAAGGTCCAGGGCTGGTGAAAAATGCAAGAGTGGGGTGGTCAGTGGTCTGGGAATCCGCCCAAAAGAGCAACGAGAGGGACTACTAAGAAAAGGGGGAAAAAAATACTTTCTTGCTTAACCGGACAGGGGGGGGCATAGGAAAAATTCAGAAATTGGGAACAGAAGAGACAGAACATTCTGACGCCACGCGGGGAGGACTCAGGAAAAACAACCACGGAAAACTTGGAGTATTTCAAATAAAAAGGGGGTGTTGTCGTTAAGCCGATATTCGGGGAACCTGGAAACAAAGAATCAAGACACTTGAAAAGGTCAAAGGGCTAAGGGAAGGCGTTGTCTAGCATGGTCAGTCGATAAAAAAAATATCTGCATCGAGTCGACCAAAGGAGAAGAGACCTATAACAAAACGCAAGAAATGAAGAGGGTTGACAGAAAAACTGAACACCGGATTGCTGTGCAAAGGCTTATCCTAAATGTCTGAAAAACTGTGGCGGGAAAAAAAGATCCGGCGAGCTACAACTCCGGAGGGAAGGTAGAGAGCAAACCACTTGAAAGGGGATGGAGGGACAGCCCACGGGACATCGGATAACGAATGTTGGATATAGAAGACTTAAAAACAGGGCAGTAAAATAAGAGGCATTAATTATTTAAGGACAAACACCACCTGAAGAACAAGATGATTAGTAACCTGCGTTTAGGGCGGCGGGAGTTGATAGAAAGAGGGAAGTCTTAATAAGAAAACTTTTTTTCCCGATAAAAAAATAGGGGACGAGGGAAGGAGAAGGGAAACATGTAGTCGTCCGGGAAGAGAAGCTGAGTAAAGCCATAAAAAAATAAAAACTCGCAACGGGAGACGCGTATTCAACTAAAGTTATCCCCTAAGAGTTTAAACCAGCGTAGACCATGGGGCGAGGGGTCCTTTGAATAGCATGATGACTGCTTCAAGAGGAGGAAGCTTTTCCAGAGGAGGCAAGGGACCGATCTGGAGTACCAGGAAGCGAGTAGTTTTCCCCTAAGAGAGGAAACGCAATACTGCCCATTATTCCAGAAGAAGACGTTCAATAAGGGGGAGAAAGAGGATCGTACCGTCATGGACCCACGGCGCAGAAAAGCCTAAATCATGCTAATGAGGAAAGAAAGAAGCGTGGTGAAGAACCTAGAAAGTCAGCAAAGCGCGGATTGCAAACAAACAGTATGGATTTCCGAAATACAACAACTGTGTCCTAAAAGGTCACACTCAGGAGAAACAGACTGCCGTGAATTTAAGGGGGGCAATAAACAAGCAGCAGGATCTAAAGAAATGAGGAAAAAAAATTCATTTAAACAAGAAAGGCATGGTTCTTTTCGCGAAAGGGCGTCGAGACACAGAGGGAAAAACGAACTTCTACAAATTTTAAAAAGGGGAAAAAAAAAGGAAAACCAAACAGAGGGCCGAAGTTGAAAACGAAAAAGAAAAAGGATTCGTATCCATCTGCTGCCAGATCGCGATATGGCAAAGGCAAAAGCGCTCGTGGCGTAATAATCTCAAGGGGTGGCGCGACCATTCATTAAAAAAATAAAGAGATGGAGACAGGAAAGGAAGAAAACAAACTAAAAGGGGGGGGGTTCCGTCCCCTGCCCCAAGGCCCCTTACAAAGAAAGGACGGGATCACAACAACAACTGTATTAAAGAAGAAGGGAAAAAAAAATCATGGAGTGTAAGGCCTGAGATTCAGGGGGGAAACCCCGAAGGGGTTATTGGGAAACTTACAAGCGCTGGAACGTTGATCGGTCGAGGGGCCACAGCTTAACGAGAAAAAAAATTGATTTGGCAACTAAGCATCAAGATTTGATACTAATGGGGGGAAGTCGGACCGGTCAAGGGGGAAAGCTTAAGGGGGGGGGGTGTTGGGGGCCGAACTCAGGTTTGAACGTAAGAGGTCTCGATGGGGAAAGAAGAATGGACGTAAACTGAATTAAAAATTCCGTTAGAAAAGGGGAGTTAAGGTTAAAACTAGGGGGGCTTGAACTGCGTGATTGCTTAAAAATTAATGGAGCAGACTTATGGTGATACTGCTATTGTGCGTCAGTTAAAGGGGGGGTATGGACACGGTGTTGTTTCCGGAAAAAGGGAAGGGGTCCCACTGGGCTTGCTGCGCGAGAGAGAGGCTGAAAGAAATGATCAAAGGGATTTTTCCCCTCAGGAGGAGGGACTGAGGAGACGGGTACAAGGCTTCAGTATGTCAATCTAGTAAAGTAAGTTCGCCATCTTAATCAGTTGGGATGGGAACTGACTTTCTGGGCAGGGGTACGTATTGGGGGGAAAGGAAATCATCTAAAGGACAGGGGTTACGTAAGGGAACAAAACCATCAACTGGAGAGATCTCGCGACAAGGAAAAATAAATAAATCAACCCTAGTCAAAAAAGGGGCCATTACTGGTCTCAGAAAAAGGGTCAAATCTGGGTGTGTCCGGGGGGTCAGGTCAGGGGCCAAAAGGTGTCGCATATCGAAGGGAAGAACGTGGATGATGGGAGCAGCGTAAACTTTAGGACGGCATCAATTCACTTGAATTATGGGGGGGGGGGGAAGTCAGAGAGCTATATGCGAGGCGGAGGAAAGGGTTCTTATATCAATCAGCAGGGAGCCTCTCGATGGGGGACTTATATAAAGACGATGAATTTGCAATCGGTCGAGGGGGGGTGGAAAACGACAGGAAAAGTAAGCGTTAGCACGGAAAAAAAAGGAGGGCACTCTTTTGCCAATACCAAAGGAGGGGAATCCGAGAAATGTGGTTTTCTAAAAGGTTGGGTTAAAAGCGCCGGCGCCGGAGTTTGGAACTCGCAGAGGAAGGGGAAAGATGGTAAACCTCCAGGTAAGAAAGTAAAAACGTAGACCCAAAGACTTGTGTGAAACCAGCGATGTACATAGTCAGTGAAGTGGTGGGGGCTTCAGGGGAAGGGGATGAATCTGGTGACGCTGATTTGAGGTCGAGGCAACTTGGAATGAACTAAGAGGATTGTGAAACAATCTTGGGAAAAGAGCTCGTTGAGTCAAGGTTCCCACAAGAGATGAACTCCCCTCCGAAGGGAAGTAGGAGGGCTTACTTTTTTGTGACATGAGCCGGGCAGAAGTCATTAACCCGCCGAAGGGAAAGTGATGGGGGAGTCAACCCTATCCAGGCAAATGTTCTTTCATTCAAAAAGGGAGGGATGAATGTACTCGGGAAACCTGTACATGAATACATCGAGGGAAATCATTTTCTTAGAATAATAATTTAAAAATTGGTGGTCCCGGGAAATAACAATATCGGCAGGGGCTTGTGGACGTGGTGGAAAAGGGAGAGGGTTGTTGAATGGTTCGTTGAACCAAGGTAAGGGGGTGACTTTTAAAGCCGAGGTCTAGGAACAGCTCCCCTTCAAAGACGGCCACAGGGGGAAATTCAAAAAAGATTCAAAGGCAAAACAAAATAAGAAGTGCGGGTAATTACCGAGGTCTGTAACAGGGTGAATGAGGCCAAGCGTAAATGTATCTTATCAAAGAGGAGAACGGGAAACCTCATGCCTTATGAGGGCGGCTTACTTGGGCGTAAATTCGCGAGAATGGCAAGGAAGAACAAGAAGCGCGAACAACTTAACAGAGGTTACGTAAACAAGGGAAAGGGCAAATCGAGAAACAAAAACAACAAAAAGAGAGAGACACGGGGGGGTTTTCCTGAAAAGAAAACTACGATTGCACGGTGTTGGTTCGCGGGGCTCTTGTTCTTAACTTTAGGCAGAAAAGGCTCAAGTTACAAGTCAAACCGCCGACATACGGAACTCACTCGGCGAAGGCTGGCAGTCCAAAAAAAGGAACTGGAAAGGCGAGGTCCTTGGGAAGTTACACATGGTCAGAAAAGTCAGGAAGAAGGCCTAAGTAGGTCGGCGGGCGTAGCCTTTGAGTTGTTGGGAAAAGGGACATGTTAAGACTCAGTTGGTTCGGGAAAGAGGGGGGTAGATTGACTCAACAAACCCCTTACCCTAAAAAACATGTTCGGAAAAACGTCAAAAACCAAATGAAAGGGTGTGCCACCCGTCAACATAAACCAATGAAAAATTATTCCGCGAACAATCGTGCTGTGCAATTCCCGATTGTTGAAGAAGGGCGGGGGGAGGGGTAAAGTGGCCAAGACCTAAAATTTGAAAAAAGGCATACCCAATGAGGAAAGAAATGGGAAAAAATAGGGAGAACATTGTGAATAGGCATAGGGCCTGCCCCCAGACAAGGGGGAAACGAGATTGCTTGAAATTATAAGACCCGCGGGGCGCAAAAAACACAAATGGGGGCCCTACAACATTCATAGGCACAGGTCAGTTGCTTTAAGAAGTGAAGAACACTCGAGCAGGAATAGTCCGGGAAAATTGGTTTCCCCCTGGCGGGAATCGTTGGAGAGAGATGGCAGTGGTCATAGCCAGAAAAACTTGTCAAGCTTCAAGAGATTAGATCTCCCTCTCAAAAAAGGGAAGCAAAGAAAGCCCATCCCTATGACTGAAATCAATCACACTGGTTGTCTCAGAAGGGGGGCAAACGTGCCCGCGTCATTTAGGCGACACCCGAGAAAAATTAGATGAAGAAAAGCTACAAAAACGGAGTAGCTGGTTCACGGGAGGGGCACAGAAGAGGGTGAATCCGATAAAGTTTGGGGAAGGTAACTACTAGGGCTCAGGGGCGTTTGCGAAGGTGATACCAATGAATTGGGGAAGGCCACCAAACAAGGGAAATTATGAGAAGGGGGAAGGTCAAATTGAAGTTCAAATCTAGGAGAGAACCAACTGTAGGAGTCTAAGAAAGGGAGGCCCTAGTTAATCTAGAAGATCCTGAGCGTGTTAAAGAGAGGAACATATGGAGGAGGAAAGGTCATGAGACAAGGGGGGAAGAATACAAGTCTTCCAGACGCGGCTAAATAGCCCCTAGCCGAAAACCTCGGCAAAGGTGAGATAGCAGAACTTCATTAAAAGTTGCGAGCCCAAGCAAGAGGGGGGAGAGGGAAGTCAGAAAGAGGCCCGTTGCGAGGGAGCCAGAGGAAGGGGACGCAAAAACTGAGTATTGTATCGGCCGGGATTGGGAAAGCAGTTTTCTTCCCTGAGTCACCGATTCTATTGCAAAACGAACTAAGTACAAACCCCAGCCTATGCCCCTGAATTAACCATCTATTGCCACAAAAAAAGACTCTTCGGGATTCGATATATTTGAAGTAACCCTACACTATGGCCCAAAGATACCTGCTATCATGGATAGCATGATGAGAAAAAAGCAAAGGCGCGGGGTCGACCGAATAGTACAGGGAACTGAGAGCGTTCTCTCAAACCGGAAAAAACACATTCAAGTGGATTGGGAAGAACAACCACGTGTCCTAAAGAAAAGACTGCCCTCGCGCTTATCAACAAGAAATAAGTCCAAATAGGGAATGGTTGGGCCAAGCAAAGAAAGCAGGATCTGAGTGTAAACTAAACAAAGGTTCCTTTAACCTAACAAGATATAATGACCGTACGGGTAGATATTAAAAAAGGGAGAAACCGAGAGGGAGAAGTAGGAACTCCAATGGAGGTGGAGGTCCACAAAGCACCAGGGGAGAAAAACACTTCCGAGTTCAAAAAACCGGTCCGAGACAGGACGTAGCATAGGAGAAAAATATGGCCAAAAGGGAAAAGGCTCGGCTGGGCGGCGTTGTGTCGCAAAGATTAAGACCCGCTGAAAAGCGCGGTTAGGAAACCTGTCGTACAAGGTATCCAGGGGGGTTTTCCCACACTGCAAACCTAAATGAACTTCATCTCTCCACAACAAAGGGAGAAGAATTATTTTGGAGGGGGGGAATTCGAGGGCGTGGGAAACCCACCGAATGTGTACGAAAGGGCGGAAAAGGGCACAATCTTTCATGGCATCGGTCGCCAAAACGCATAAGGATAAGAGAGTGATCTGGTTGTTCCAATCGCGAGCCAGACTACGTGGGAGGAGGAAGGACCCCGGTTTTGAACCACGTTAGGAAGATTGGGGGAGGGGGGGGGGTAAAACTCAATTGAACGTAAAAACGTGCCCTCTGGGGCTCAACGACCCCTTTGCGTAAAAAGGGGGAAAAGTAACCATGTAAGGGAGGAGAAAGGGATGTAGAACTGTGCGTAGAGACTGAAAAATTTGAGTCGATAAGGAGATTGGGCACCAGATTGCTAACTTTGTAGGATATGGTGGATAAGGGCAGGGGGGGAGAGAAAGGACCAAGTTTTGTACGTTTTCGGGGAAACCTGGGAATGTGTAGGAGGGAGGGGGGATCTTCAGGAAAGGATTGGAAAAACGCAGGGAGTTGATCTCAAGGCATAATGATCGCAGGCTTGAGTGCAGTGGGACAAGGAAAGAATTTAATTCCTAGTAAGAAGGGGGGCGCTGCGAGTGGAGGAGGGGTTAGAGGTACTTTACGGCTAGGGGGGTTAGTTTGAGGAAGGCACAGAGGAACGCTGAAGGGCCGAAGGACACGAAAGACTCATGTACTGTAAATATCGCCCCGTAAAATAATAGCGAGCCAATGCAGAAGGAGGCTGACGGGCCTGATTTGAGGGAAAACTGGTCAGATCTGTGTCAAAATGGGAATGGGACTCCCCCGTAATAGTTTAGATGCGGAATAACCTTTGATCTGTTGGGGGGAGTTGGAAGGGAGTAGGTAATAGAGGGCGGCCACGCTGACTGAAAAAGGAAATGTACATTGGGTGGCGTAAAAGAAGGGCCGCGAAATGACGAGGAGAAAGGGGGAAAATGGACCTTTATATCCGTGGAGTCGAAAGATTGAACATTCAATAGTACAAATCGCGGATGGAGTCAATCTTTCTGAGGTGGTTGGTGGAAAAGGACGGGCTTGTAAAGGGCGCACCCAAGGCTTCGTGAGGAAGGGACCAGATCACCAAAATTTCTCAGGGAAGACCATTGTCATGTCCATTATACCGGGGGGGCCGACTCGCTACTCGGGTCCTGGGGTAGCTCGCCTCTTGAAGAGGGGGTCAGGTGAAAGTAAGCGTCTAAAGACGAGTGAGACAGAAATGAAAAGAATTGATGTAAATTCGAAGGATTGGAGTCCTGGCTCTTCGTGGGAGATCGACTAGCTGGAAAGAGATTGGCGAAGAATAAGGGGTGGCCGAAAATACAAAAAATGAGTCGAAAGGGGCCAATCTCCACGGGAAAGAAGATCACTCGTTTTTCAAATGAAAACAACAGTGAGGGAGTAAACCAAACGAATGTTGCATTTGGAGGGAACCGGGGTTTTTTACTAAAAGGGCTTCAAGGAAGGGGGAATTTACCACTCTCATTCTGAGAAAATATAGCACAATGTTCTTTAAGGAAGCTTTACTGAATTTGGACCAAGGGTTTTCGTGAGTGCGAGGCCACAATAACTCATTAAACTCAATCGGAATTTCAAAACATTTTGTCCGGGAATCAAAGGTTGGAGTGGAAGGGGGGGGGAAAATCTTCAGCGGTTGGGGTGGAGAAGGCTTAAGTTTATAAGGGTTTGCTGAATAAGGTGGATGGGTCCCAACAATCATGGCCCTCCGAAAACGGGGGGGAGGAAGGGAGGAATGGTCGCAAAAACGTAGACAAATGCTACTAAACCGAGGAAGGTGCGGCGTGACAGAAGGCTATAGGAAATGAAAGATAATTCACAAAGCATTGGATCGGGAAGAAATTTTTGTGTAAGTCCGAGTCGCCTCAGACTGCCAGGATGAAACCTTATTGTTTTGAACGGAAAAGGCTGCAGGGCAGCAGAAAAGTTTACGACAGGGGGAGGAAAGCAGTAGGTGGACATGACGAAAGAAAGAAGACATCTCACTCCTAAAAAAAGGGAAAGGAAAGAGGATGCAGGGAGGACTTGTTTAAGTTCGTCTTTCCCAAATGGTGCAGTTGTGTCGTAACTGGGAGATATGAGACGAGAATTGATTTCCAAAAAATAAATTACCCATAAGGTTGAAAAAAGGCAAGAGCAGTCCTTAACCGATCAGGATCCATTTACGATAGGCCGACTCTCATGGAAAAGGGGGAAACCGTCAATCGTCGGGGAGGGCGGTTGGAGAAGCAAACGCGTTTTTTGGGATTGCCAGTAACGATAGTTTTGAGAAGTGGGGGAAAAAAATATTTACATGGGGTGAAAATAAAAAGAGGAGCAGACAAACAAAATTCCCGAGAGTGAGACGCCTTAGAAAAAAAACCGCCTGAAAGGTGAATTAAACAAGCCAATTGAGAAGGGGTATGACCTAAGGGTAAAGGAAGGATGAGTTCAATCGGGTGTGGGAAAAAGAAAGGGTGCAAGACTGCCAAACTATAAAGCGTTGAAGGATCGGGGGGGAAAATACAGAAGATCATTACAGAACATTGTGGCGGGTCACGGAAAAGACAATTTTAAACAGGTAGGACCTTCAAAGGGGAGGGAGAGCATTATCCCCACAGTTTTCCCAGAGACAGTTCACATTCTTTGGAGGCGGGGGGGCATTTGAAAAAAGCAGCGATCACTGGGGGAAAACCGCAGGGGAGAAGCTTCAGGGTGGTCCGCGCTGGCAAAAGTTTGAAGGAGGGGACCCCAAAACTTCAGTAGCCAAAAGGAGAGCCACGTCTAAACGCAAGCAAGAGACCCGACATAGAAAAGGAAATATGGCGAAAAGTCACTGGGGTTCAATTACTTGAGGTAAAGAAAGAGGAAGGTGAAGCAGGGGGGGAGGAAAACTGCACTCGCGGCGGCTAAGCTCCTTCTAGGGGGGGGGGGGGGGTCACCTAACGCAGGAGAAACCACGGGGGGGTAGAAGAGGGTTCGACTATAGCCCCGGGACTACGATAAGGTTGGGGTGATAATTAAAGGGGGAGAGAGGGCGTTCGTGGAGGAAGGTGCTCAAAAATGATGGTACTTCCAAAAACCCGAAGGAGACAAGAGGATCATTATCAGCAGGGATTTGGGGAGCTATTGAATGGTCAAGGCTAAAAAAGATTGTAGTATATAAAATCTTCAAAAAAAATTCTAGACGCGCATATTACACTCAGGACCATATGGGCACGGCAAAGGAACTTTCAGAAAGCCAAGAAAATAACAGTGCCTACCGGATAAGAAAAGAACTCAAAGGGGGGGAGCATCGAAAGGAGGCAACTTTTGGGAGGAAGTTCAAATTAAAAAAAAGAAAAAGAGGGGTGAAACCAAGAGCTGTAATAAAAAAGAATGCCCGTAGCCTGAGGATTGAGATCCTGGGAGTAAGTGCATCGGGTTCCGCGTACAGGGACCACCATGCGCTGAAACGGACAAGAGCGTTCATCTGATTTGGAGTCACGAACTAAGAGGAAGTTAGAACGAAGTATCTATTAAACGAAGAACGCCGAAAGCTTGATCGGAAGTTTGAAGAACGGGATAGATGCACTGCTCAAGAAGGGAAAGAAATACTCGGAGAGAAAATCAAACGGCGTTCTACCTTGACAGAGGCAGGGAGTAGGCCCAGGAGCCTCGAAGGACACTCCGTTGATTGCGAACAAAACTCTAAAAGGAAACCAAACCACGCCATAGGGAGCAATTAAAGGAGAAAAAGTAGAATTTAATGGGGGGCAGAAAAGAAAACAGATCCAGAGAGAAAAAAACAGGGAGAAGAAGGAAATGTGTCAGTGGAAGTTAGGGTCGTAGACACAAGAAGCGGAAGCGTCTAGCACACGTTAACCAGGGAAGGCCAAATACAAAGAGGTCCAATCCGAATCAAACGAACCGTTCCAAAACAAAACTTCTCACGGGAGAGTTGCAAAACCTTTTCCAATCATGAGGGGCGGGGATGCGTCTCGCGTGGATCAAGATCAATGACTAAAAAGGAAGTCCTTAACGGAAGAGGTGGGGGTTGACAACTCCCCAGAAAGGGCACTTCCAGACTGCTCTGAACAACAAAAAAAGGAAGAGTATATAATTCAGGGATTTTTAATAACACCCCCCCCAAAAACCACCCCCCCACCCAAAAAACCAAAACGGAGGGGGAAAAGGAAACCCAGGGGGGGTACGCAGGGGCCTTAACCGCGAGGTTTGAGAGGTCAGCAAAAAGAGAGAAAGGACGCCAACGCGGAGGGGAGGGACGAAAAGATCGCGATAGAGAAACGAATAATTTGGATGAGGGGGAAGTTGTGAAGGAAATGGATGGTAGGGGGGCCGGCCGTGTTGAAGAAAGGAGGCCGTACGCGTTTTCTTCAAGGAGAACTGGGGGGGAAAATGCCAGGTAGAGTTTAATTAAAAGGGGGCAGGAAAAGACTTTTTAGGCTGGAGAGGGGGCTTTTTGCAAAAAAAGGAAGTCTACTTTATCTGTTGGAAGAGAGGAAAAAAAGGGTCGGACACATGGGGGAAAAGTACAAATTGACTGTGTCTCGGGAGGCGGAGGAGAAAGAAAGAGAGAACTGCCAAATGAGGATCAAAAAAAGTTGTTCTCAAATGCTACGCATAGGATAGACTTGGGCAAATATTCTGTGAAGGAAATCTAGTACGAAACTTAATTAAAGTTGATGGTTTGACAAAAAAATGTTTAAAGATTCACGGGCGAGGGGAGGGGGTACTTCAATGAACGCGAGGGAATTCCAGTTACCAAGCTCGGTCCACGCAGCTATCCAGAAAGGCAGACTATAAGGAAGGAAGAAGGGCTGGAGCAAAGGCCTTCTTTTCTGAAAAGGGTCAACGGGGTCACACTCTGTGCATTTTTTCACTAGAAAAAAGGGAAGAGGTTCGACAAAAAGCCCCTTTCGAGTTCCGTTAGGAGATTTAGCAGAAGTAGAAGGGGATGGCGGCACGCTAGAAAAAGGGAAATTTCAGGCGGCCGGCGCGTCAGGAGTAACTATGGCTTTATGTGCATCTTTCGTAGAGCACGGGTATCACACTCGACGAAAAGTGAACTTCAAGGTCGCCAAAAATAGCGATAATGACTCATAGGGAAAAGACGGGGTGGGAGAGCCCAAGTCATGCGGGGAAAGAAATCCAACGCAGAACCATTCGGTGAGGGAAATCCAAAATGTCTTCGGAAAATCCGATTCCATGTGGGTCGCGAGGGAATTACCGTGGGAAAGGAGGCGCAGCATCAAAATGAGACGCCTCTTCAAGGCTTCCACCAATGGGGTCCAGCTCAGAAACGAAAGCGCGAACCATTTTATTGAAAACAGAGTCATGGGTTAGGGATGAGATTGCTGCGTAGATATCGACAGACTTTGACCGGAAAGGGGGGGAATCTTGGGGAAGGGGCTCCTCGACAAGGAAAGAAAGGTCGCAAACGGTAAATTCTTGTGTTGCTCGCGTGGGGTCATGGGTCAACCACGAAGGGACTAACCGAAGACCAAACAATGGATTTGTCGGCAAAAGGGGCAGAAGAACTATCCGCGGGATAAAGTCCCGCACTCCTGCTGGGGAACGGCAGGCAACTATGCCGGCACAGTAGGAACAGGGAGGGCTTAATGGAAATGGGACGCTCGTAAAAGCCCGTGGAGAGGCGTAGAGCACATGCAAGGAAAAAAGGCCAGCATTTAGAATGGAACCACGCACATGGGGAAAGGAAGTCCTGTGCTGGTGAAAGACGGGCGGGTTTTTGGAAGTGCGGCGTGGCCGCCCCTCCGTGGACTGTTACTTTAGGGGGGAAAAAAGTCACTAAAAGACATCGGCAAACGTCGAAAACCGCGAAGAGCGGCCACAGGGGAAGTAAACCACAGGCCCGCAGCGAAAAGAGAGGAGGGGAAATGTCCGGGAGGAGACCAGGGGAAAAAATGAAGAGATTCACCAATAGAAAAAGGGAGCGGTTTGATTCTCGAGGGGAACTGCCATCGCGAAAAAAAAATCCTCCAACTTAGAAGTGCGGCTTACTGTGGGAAAGGCGGAGAAATTGTGAAAGAGCGCGAACAAGTGGTGGGAAGAACGGAAACACATTTACCCAACTGAAG